>Ga0307373_10006700_pt1 | contig 18232 bp, 16 predicted proteins | sample OX2MG_FD_202534 | JGI IMG/M metagenome (GOLD analysis project Ga0307373, IMG submission 202534) | Soil microbial communities from Risofladan, Vaasa, Finland - OX-2 | ecosystem: Environmental > Terrestrial > Soil > Coastal area > Acid sulfate soil | place: Finland: Risofladan, Vaasa | collected...
CCGGCCGTCGCCTTCGTCGACGGCCGGCCGACTGGTTTCTATGTATTTCGCGGCCAGGAAAGGGCTGGTCGATTCACGGCCAGAGGAACCAAGGTTACGTTTCCATGCGACTTTGCACGTCGACCCTACTTTCTTGGATTGTAGCGATCGCCTTCGGCAGCGCCGCGGCGGCCCCGCCGCAGCCGTCGCCGGCCGGAAGCGCCGCCGGCAAGACTCCGGCCGGCGCGCCCACGACGCCGGATAAGGTCGATGTCCAACCGCTCGCAAAGGACGATCAGATCGAAGAGCGCCTGGCGAGAATCCTCAAAGCCACCCATTGGTTTTACGACACCACGGTGGCGGTGGACGAGGGTGTGGTGTTCCTCGACGGTCGCACGGCGAACAAGGAACAGAAGGATTGGGCGGGCCGCCTGGCCAGTAAGACCGAGGACGTGGTGGCCGTCGTCAACCGGATCACGGTCGATCGAACGCCCGCTCTCGATCTGGCGCCGGCCGTCGCGCAGTTCGAAGAAATCTCGGCCGGGGTGGTCCGATTCCTGCCTCTCGCGGCGCTGGCGGCGATAGCGCTGTTGCTGACGTCTTTCGCCGCCTCGCTTTCGATGCGCATCGGCCGGCGCATGGTGGGCCGGCGGCTGCGCAACGCCTTGCTCGCGGACGTTGCCGCGCGCGCGATCGCAGTACCGGTGGTGTTCTGCGGCATCTACGTGGCGCTGCAGATTTCCGGACTGACGCGGGTCGCTTTGACGGTCGCCAGCGCGGCGGGTCTGGCGGGTTTGATCTTCGGCGTCGCATTTCAAGGAATCCTCGAAAACTTCCTGGCCAGTATCTTGATCAGCTTCGAACACCCTTTCGAGATCGGCGATCTCGTCAAGGTCGAGGACAAAACCGGCTTCGTGCAGCGAGTCACCACGCGCGGCACGGTTCTGATGGGCGACGACGGCACCTATATCCAAGTGCCGAATTCCACGATGTACAAGTCGACGATCCACAATTTTACCGCCAACCCGAAAATGCGCAAGGATTTCCTGGTGGGCGTCAGCCAGACGGCGCCGATCGAATTGGCCCAGCAAACGGCGACCGCCGTGCTCCGCGACCATCCGGCCATCCTCGCCGACCCGGAACCGATGGTGCTGGTCGACGACTTCGCCGCCGACAAAGTCAACCTGCGGGTCTACTTCTGGGTCGATGCGACGCGATTCAGCGACCTCAAGGTCCGTTCCGCGGCCATTCGCCTGGTAACGGATGCCCTGCAGAAAGCCAAGATCCTTCCCACCCCCGCCGAGCGCCCGTCGAGAACGGACGAGAAAGGAAATGCTTCCTCGGTTCCAGCCGCTTGCAATCGGCAGGTCGGAACCGCCGCCGAGGGAGATTTGCGCAACGACGCGGAGGACTTGCACGCGCAGGCGCGAGAGGCGCCGCTGCCAAGCCAGGGGGAGAATTTGCTTGCGACGAACGGGCTTTCACGAAAATGAACGACTTCAAGGAGCAATCTCATGGGAACGATTTTGTTGATCATCCTGATCCTTCTCTTGGTCGGCTCATTGCCGACATGGCCCTATAGCCGCGGCTGGGGGTACTATCCTGGAAGCGGCTTGGGGTTGGTCGTGGCGATCCTCATCGTGTTGATATTGATGGGCCGGCTATGATGCAATGATGAGCGTGAGTTATCACCCACGACGGCATGAATAACGGGACGTGGCGTGTGCGGTTCTTTCCCCCTTGCGCTCGGAATCGGTCGCGAAGAACCGCTCGGTTTCCCGGTCGGCCTGTTCTTGCGCATAGCCATAACTCAGCAGCATGCCCGCAAGCCGCTCCTTTCTTCCATCGATCACCTTCCGATGGTCGCCGGTGATCTCTCCCCAGCGCTCTTTGAGGAAACCGCGCAACTGCTTCAATCTGGCTGTCAGAATACGCATCATCTTGGCCATCTCCTTGCGTTTGGCCGCCTGAACGAAGATGTCTGAAGGGGTGCCCAAAGGTTCGACGGCGGTTCATCGTCAATCCGAGCCGCCAAAAGGCCCCGAGGGCTTGCGATTAAGCCCAGCAAAAGCCATGCCAACTTCGCTCTTGGTAGCGCCGAGAAGGATAAGCAAGTGGCTTGGAACGAACCAGGGCCATCGCGGTCCCGATGGATGATGCGCCAATTGGCGCATCACACCGGTCTGAAACAACCAAGACGGGGGGTGATGCCAAGACCAGAACGGTGGTCATCCTGGCTAGCCGATTCGCCCAACGACAGTTGCCAAAGCGCACGAAACCGAGCGCTTTGACCGGAATCGAGCGCTTTTTTTTACGGATTATACCTCTCCATGGTTATACCTAACGTGGGTCGATTCAGCCGGGAAAGCGAGCATCGGCCGAAACCGTTTCCTGATCGGCAGGCGTCGGCGGTTTGTCGGCTTGTTTGCTTTTCCAGCCGTTCGTTGGCCGCGGAGCGGCCGGGGCATGTTCCCACGCGGGAGCGTGGGAACAAGAAGAAATTACCTCTGCACTCGCGCCGTTCCGCCCTTGGCGAGCGCCTCGACCTCGGCCAGTTTCGCCATGCTGATGTCGCCCGGGAACGTGGTCACCAGCGCGCCGTGCGCCCAGCCCAATCGCAGCGCCTCTTCCGGTGATCGGCCCGCGATCAGGCCGTAGATCAGTCCCGCCGCGAAACCGTCGCCGCCGCCGATGCGGCAAAGCACATCGAGCTCGCTGGTCGGGCTCACGTAGCGCTGGCCATCGAGCCACAACACGGCCGCCCACTCGTGCCGGTTGGTCGAGTGAACGTCGCGCAACGTCGTGGCCACCAGCTTGATGTTGGGGAATTGCTCGACGACCCGGTCGATCAACTGGAAAAACGTGTCGGGATCGAGCTGCGATTTCGAGGCCAGGTCCGGTCCGGCGATACCCAGCCCTTTTTGCAGGTCCTCTTCGTTGCCAAACAGCGCGTCGACGTGGCTCACGATGCGGCGCAGCGTCTGATGGGCCCGCTCGACCCCGCCAACGGAGGTCCATAGCTTCGCACGGTAATTCAGGTCGAACGAATTGACAGCGCCCGCGGCCTTCGCGGCGCGCATTCCTTCGATGATCAGCTCCGAAGTGGTCTCGGACAGCGCGGCGAAGATGCCGCCCGAATGGAACCAGCGCACGCCGCCGGCGAAAATTCGCGCCCAGTCGAAATCGCCGGGCTTCAACAGCGCGCCGGCCTCGTTGGCCCGGTTGTAGAACACGACGGGTGCGCGGACCCCCTGGCCGCGGTCGCTGTAAACCGTGGCGATGTTGGGGCCGCGCACGCCGTCGTGTTCGTACCACTTGTAGAACGGCGCCACGCCCGTTTCCCGGACACGGGTTTGCACCAGCTCTCCCAGCGGATAGTCGACCATCGCCGTTGCGACGCCGGTGCGAAGCCCGAAGCAATCGGCGAGGTTCGCGGCGACGTTGTACTCGCCGCCGGAGACATGGATCTCGACGGATCGGGCTTTGCGGAAAGGGACCACGCCGGGATCGAGCCGATTGACCAAGGCCCCCAGGGAAAGGAAATCCAACGCGCACGGGTCTTTACGAAGTTGCAAGCCGCTCATCTACGGTCCACCGTTTCGTAAAGGGTTCGCATCATATCGTCACCGCCGAAAAGCCCCCATCGACGACGATATTCTGCCCTGTGACGAACGAGCTGCCGCGCGGCGAGGCCAGCCACACGACCGCGCCGCCAAGTTCCCGCGGCTCGCCGAACCGCGCCATGGGTGTATGGGCGATGATCTGGCCCCCGCGTTCGGAATAGCCGCCGTCTTCCCTGAACAAAAGCGCCCGGTTCTGTTCGGCAGGAAAAAAACCAGGGCTGATCGAGTTGACGCGCACTCCTCGCATGGCCCACTCCCTCGCCAGGAACTTCGTGAGGTTGATGACCGCCGCCTTGGCCGCGGAATAGGCCACCACGCGCGAGAGCGGAATCATGCCCGACATCGAGGCGATGTTGACGATGCTGCCTCGGCCGGCGGCGAGCATCGTCTCGCCGAAGACCTGGCATGGCAACAGGACGCCGCCCACCAGGTTCAGATCGAACACGCTTCGCCAGGCGTCCAACGGCAACCGGCAGAAATCGGCGCCCGGCGGCAGCGTCGCGTCGGGGCGGTTGCCGCCCGCCGCGTTGACCAGGATGCTCAGCGGTCCCCAGGCGTCCACGATGGCGTCGCGCGCGGCAGAGAGCGAATCGCGGTCGCCGGCGTCAGCCGTTTGGAACATCGCCCGGCCGCCGGCCGACTCGATCTGGCCGACGCGCCGCGTTCCGCGTTCTTCGTTCCGGCCGACGACGGCGACCCGCGCGCCGGCGGCGGCGAGTGCCTCGGCCATGGCGCCGCCCAGCACGCCGGTGCCGCCGATGACGATGGCCGATTCATGTTCCAGGTTGAAGAGATCGCTTTTCATTGGATTACGATTAAATCTTGACGGTTGGCAAGTGTCAATCCAGCCTCACGCCGATCGACAAAAGCAAGTTGGCGAACCGTTGCTGGTCGCCGGTTTGGATCGTCAGGACATGGTCCGAGGTTTCCACGGCCTTGTAGAAATCCCATTTGTCGATCGGTTCCAACGCGAGCGGCAGCCCGGCGGCGCGGAGGATCTGGCGGAATTCGTCCCAGCAGGGCGGATCGGAGTCGAGCGTGTACGGGTCGTCCGGCGGGTACATCATCGTGTTCACCCGGTCGATCGGCACGGCCGAAAGCAGCGCTTCGAGCACCTGCGCGCAGCTCACGACGCCCGGCGCCAGGTTCAACGAGACCAGCTCGGCGCAAGGCCCCTTCTTGCTGGAAGCAGGGTAGTTGCCGTCGGCGATCAAGATCTTGGCGTGGTGCCCCGCCCGGCCGAGGACCTCGTTGATCTTGGGGTGAATCAGTTTGTGTTTGAGCATATCCCTCGAATTCTTGCGAATCACGCGACAACGACTCGGAATTCTTACGAATTCCGCTACTCCGCGGCACGGAAAAACTGCTTGAACGCCTTGATCGTCTGTTGGGCCGCGGCCCGCGAGTCGGGGTACGGCAATGCCTCGGCCGAGGCGAAGCCGGAGTAGCCGATGCCGGCGAGCGCCGCGACGATGGGCGGGTAGTCGATGTGGCCAAGCCCGGCCGGGCGGCGATTGGAATCGACGAAGTGGACGTGCCCGATGTGGCCCGCACCCGCGCTGATCGCCCTCGGAATCGAGTCCTCTTCGATGTTCATGTGAAACAGGTCGGCCAATAGCGCCACGTTCCTGGTCGAAAGCCGCTCGAGCAACCGCGTGCCGGCCCCGAGCGTGTTGACCATGTTCGTCTCGTAACGATTCAAGGGCTCGAACACGAGCGGAACCGCGTACTGCCGGGCGTGTTCGCCAAGATCTTCCAGGGCCTCGGCCAGGTAGCCGGTGGCCGTGACCTGGTCGACCCCGTCGCCGCTACGTCCCTGCATCGAGCCGATGATCGCCGGCGCGCCCAGCGCTCCGGCGACGTCGATGATCGAACGGACGAAGGCCCTAGCCTTGGTCCGTGCCGCCGCACCCGGCAGGCAAAGGTGCAGTCGACCCTTGACCCACCCCGCTCCGGTGCCCACGGCCGCCAACGCCAGGCCGTGATCGGCCAGCAACGTCCGTAACCGGCCCACGTCGATGGCCTCGGGGTCGGGCGGAAAGATTTCGATCGCGTCGAAACCCAGATCTCTTGCCTGCCCGCAAGCTGCCGGCAAGTCGTCCCAAATCACGAACGGGCCGCCCCGCGCCTCCGGGACCAGGCTGATGGTAACGCTCGATCGGATCATCAGGAGGGTTCAGGGTTCAGGGTTCAGGCGACCCGCAGCGCAGGTATCCGGGGTTCGGGATCCCTCGTTCCCACGCTCCGCGTGGGTACGCATTGTCTTCGACGCTCCGCGTCCATCGTGCGGCCTACGATGTTCGATCGCGGCTTACACGTTACAACCTTGAATCCCGCCATTTTATTTTCCATCCAACCCCACGAACAGCGGCTTCAGGTGCCGTTCATACAAGTTCCCGGTCACGTTCTTGGCGATCGTCGGTTCACAGGCTTCGAGCAGCTTCAAGTAGCGGTCGCCCAATTGGGCGGCCACCTTGTAGCCGACGTGAATTAACTGCCGCAGGTGTGGATTGAACTCCGCGCAACTTGGATCGTGACGCAGCGCGGCGACAAATTGCCGGGAGGTCCAGGCCTGTACCTCTCCACTGCCGGGCAGTTTCGCCGCGTCGATGTCGATCACCGCCGCGTACGGCGCACAGAGCGCGTCTCGCTTCTCGAACGCCTTGGCATAAATTTCCTTGGCCACGGCCAGGCCCTCGCCGCCGGCCTCGGCCAGCCCGATCACCTCTTCCAACCAGGTGGTGCCGGCCGTCTTGATGTGCAAGCCGGCGCCGCTACGGGCAAGCGCTCGGCGGATTGGGGCATACAACGAAAACTTGTCGCTCCCCGAGTGGACGCTGAGCTTAAGATTCGCCGGCATCGCGTACCTGCCGACGGCATAGGCGATCACGGCCAGGTCCTGGGCGAATTCCTTCTCGAACTGCGCCAGGTCGCCGACGTAATCGACCCCCTTGTTGAACCGCCCGGTGAATTTCGGGGCGATCGTTTGGATCGCGATCCCCTCGTCGGCGATCGCCGCCAGGATGACCAGCAACTCGGGCGGGGTCTGGGGACTGTCGGTCTCGTCCATCGAGACCTCGGTGATGAACCGGCCCTCCCCCTTCGCATGGACGATGCGCCGGTAGATGCCGGCGGCCTCCTCGACCGCCCGAAGGTACTTGTCGGCGGTCCGCTCGACGTCGATCCGCGTGATCTCGAGGGGCCGCTCGATGCCTTCGATCTCCAATCGCCCGACCAGCTCCGTGTGCCGCTTGACGAACGACCAGACGTGCTCGGCGTCGGCGGACTTGCCGATCGAGTCGGCCACGTCGATCGTGAAGAAATCGGACGACGCGATGAAACCGTCGACGGTCTCCAGACGGATATGATCGGCGTCGACGTGGTAGGGCTTGTTCCAGCCCAGCTCCCGCACCGCGGCGTCGGCCGCCGCGCGCACGCTGCCCGGCTGCGAGCCGACCGTCGTGTGCTCGCGGTGCGACTTATTCCAGACCGGGACGACGTCGGCGCCCTGCTCAGCGGCGAGCACACATGCCTTCAGTTGAGCCTTGGCCTGGTGCGCGAAGCGGTCGCCCACGCCGAGGGAGTATTTCGCGAGTGTCAACATGCCGCTACCACATCCTGACGTTACATGGTATATACTGGACGCGGCCATGAACGAGACATTCACGGTGGCTGGGGCAGAGCCTAAGCGATGCCCCGGTCGCTAAACAGCCGGGGCATCGCTGACGCTCTGCCGCCAGCCACCACCGCATCATGCCCGTACATAGAAAACGTTCATACAGATATTGACCGATCCCGAGAGACATTTCAAGGAGTCAAAGCCATGGCCGACGTCGTGATTCGCGTGCGCAACAATGGACCCTACCTGGTTGAAGGCCCCGTGACGATCCGCGACGCGCAGGGAAACGCGTTTCCCATCAATCCCGCAAAGCCTGCGATCGCCTTGTGCCGCTGCGGCCAGTCGGCCAACAAGCCGTTCTGCGACGGCTCGCACAACGGCTGCGGTTTTCAAGCGGCGGAAACGGCGCCGGTTTCCTGAACAATTTTGCCGCCAACAGTTTATCCCCAATCGGCCGCGGCATTCGCTCGGCCGTGCTTTCGCGCCTAAGGCCAAATGCCCAAGTCGCTTTGGTCGTCGCGCCAGCTCGCCCTGGGCCCCTTCTTCGTCGCCCTGCTCCCGTCGCCTCAGCCCATGGCTTAGAATCAGCGACCCGCGTCAAGGCCAAAATCGAGGAAGGAATCCCCGTGGAAGAAATGGAAAAAGAGTCCCCTTCGCAAGCGGTCGAGGCCGACTCGGCTTCTTTGAATTACATCGGCCAATGGCGTGGCCTGGTGAGCACGACCAACTGGGAGAAAGGGAGAATCGTCAGCGAGTGGCGCGCGGCCATGAGCGCAAGCGGGGTCGAGCCGCAGCTTTGGTCCGACGACACCTGGAGCCGCCGCGTCGGCCAGGTGACCGGCCAGCACGTCGGACGGCTGCGCCGCGTCTATGAACGCTTCGGCGCCGTCCGCGGCGGCTATGCCGGACTTTACTGGAGTCATTTCCAGGCGGCGCTCGATTGGCACGACGCGGAGATGTGGTTGGAAGGGGCGGTGCAAAACAATTGGTCGATCAGCGACATGCGCGCTCGGCGCTGGGAGACCATGGTCGGCGCCGCGGGCCAGCGCGCCGGCGACGAGGAACTGATCGAATCGGAATTGGACGAAGACGTCGATCCGTCGGCCGCGGACGATTTGAGCATGGTTCGCGACCCCGGTGACGTTGGCGCATCGGCCGCCAAACCTGTCGAAGGTAGTTCGGACCACTCGAACAAGTCGCAGGGCGTCCAGCCGGGCGTGCCGTTCGACGCCGACGCCGGCGATTATCCGGTCGATGCGCCTGACGCGCCGGTGCGGCCCTTCGCCAACCTTGCCAAATTGCCCGACGACCTGGCCGAGGCCTTCGAGGCGTACAAACTGGCCATCTTGCGGCACAAGCTGGCGGGCTGGCTGGAAATCTCGCGTGACGACGTGCTTGGCACGCTCGACGCGCTAAAGCAGTTGGCCATGACCCCCACCGGCGATTAAGATTGTAGGGTGGGACAAGCTCGCCTTAGGCGAGCGCCGGCCCACCAACGGGGTTGCCTGCCATCGACCGTCGTATGCGATAACGGATGGTGGGCCGGCGCCCGCCGACCCGCTGCGCGGGTGCCCCGGGTCTTGTCCCACCCTACGCGTGAAGTGTAGAATCTTGTGAGTGCCCCGCCCCGTGCCGCGTTTTGCCGCCTCCTCATTGCAAGTGATCGAATCATGGCTCGCATATCCTCATTCGTTTTGTCGTCGCTTGTCCTTGGTTTCGTACCGACCGCCCGAGCTGAGGAGCCGGACGCGATCCCCGCCGCGTTTCCCCCCGCGACGACCGAGCAAATTCAACGGACGGTCGATCGCGCCATTGGGTACATGCAAACCGAAAGCGCCGCCTGGTTGAACACGCGCAAATGCGCTGCCTGCCATCACGTGCCGATGCCGATTTGGGCGCTGAGCGAAGCCGAACGGCAGGGGTACGCGATCGACAAGAAATTCCTGGCCGATACGACCGATTCCTTGCTGGGCGGCAGGGACAAGTTGCTGTCGTCGAAGATCTTTCCCAATCCGGCTGATCCGCCCGATCCGCGCCCGCAGGGCCGAGGGTTGAACATGGGGCTCCCGTTCCTGGCCGTCGCCGCGCAGTATTTGCCCTCGCTGGAAGAGGGACAACGACAAAGCCTGAAGCTGATCGCGGAGGAGATCGTCAAGAAGCAGCAAGCCGACGGTTCCTGGGAGTTCTTTGCCGGTCTCAGGCGACCGCCGATCAACGAAAGCCAGACCACCGACGCCGCCTGGATCATCATGGCGCTCGAGGGGGCAACGGGACCCGACGCGCCGGAATCGCAGCGCGCGGCGCTGTCGAAAGCGATCGCCTGGCTCGACGCCGCGAAGCCCTCCGACATCCATCAAGACAAAGCCCTGAAGCTGCTCATGGGCGCCCGCTCCACCAGGCCGCGCGAAACGATGCAATCCACGATCGACGAGTTGCTCGCACTGCAACGCGCCGACGGTGGCTGGAGCCAGACCGTCCCTGAATTGAAGAGCGACGCCTTTGCCACCGGCCAGACGTTGTACGTCTTGTCGCTCACCGGACATACAGCCGAACGACCCGAGATCAAGCGAGGGATCGACTTCCTGGTCGCCACGCAAGCGCCCGACGGTAGTTGGCCGATGATTTCTCGATCGACCCCCGATGGTTCACCCGGGAGTTCGAAACTATTGACGCCGATCAACTGCGCCGCCAGTTCCTGGGCCACGCTCGGCCTGTCGAGACTGTCGCCGAAGGAAAAGTCCGTTGCCGAACGCAATGCGATGAAACTCCCCACCACGATCGCCGGCGCGTACAGCGGGGGCGAGTTGGTCGAACCGTGAACTCGGGGGTGAGGCGGAGATCGTCCTGCTCAAGAACCTGGGCGCCGGCCGCGCCAATTCACGCGGTCATGACGGGCCGGAACTGTACGAGTCAGCGCCGCTGTTGCAGTTCTTACTTGCCGATTGACGCTCCGTCACATTGCTCTCCTGGCCGACGGTGGACCGACCAAAATGCAAACTCATGCCGCCGGACTTGGCGATTGGCGTCGTGCGGCGTCTTGGCCGGATTTACCGTTGATGATCCATTGACGGCACGCCGCAAGGCCGAATATCACGCTCGCCGCGAAAAGGTCGCCGGCGAAGATTAGCCTCCAAAGCAGCGGCCATTCCATGGCAGCGGCGACCGAGAGTGCCCCGATCCAAAGTGCCACGGCCAGGATCGTACGCGACTGAAGTGGACGCGGCACGCCGTAGACCAAGTCAACGTCGCCGATTCCGCCGGCCTCATGGATGGGCCGAGCGCGCACGTGGGCTGTCGTGATCGTCGTCATCGTGTTTCCCTGGGCCTCCAGGTCTTGTTCCCTGCCCTAAATGACAGGTAACGTACCGAGGTGGAAAACCGCCGCGCCGCGACGATTTTTTTTCAATTGATCGTGGTCCGCCGATCCGTCATTTTGGTCGTCCACCGACGGGCCACCGCCAGAAGGGCATTTCGTCCAGTCCTTCAACCAGGGTGCCGGTCAGGTCGTTCCAAGTCCGAGTCTGTTCGTCGTTGAACAGGGCCTTCACTTGCGCCAGCGAGTCCTTGAACGCCTGTTTTTGCTCCGCAAGGTCGTTTTCCCAGCGGCGGTCGTGCCCCGGTCCCTTCTCGCGGCCTGGATCGTTCTTAGGCCCTGGTTCGCGGTTTTTACCCTCGCGGCTGTTACCCTCGCGGCCATGGTGGAAGATCTTGGTGTACGTCTCGCGCTCGATTTTGCGAATGGCCGCGCGTTGAGAGCGCGTTAGCTGCAGGGCTGCTACGACTTCCGGCTCCTTGAACGCCCCCAACCCATCCGATTGGATCGCGATCTGGCCCAATCGCCGCGTCTGCTTGATCGAGAGCACCTCGGCCAGCGATCGCTCGTGCTGCTCGGCCAGTTCGACGAACCGGCGGTGGCGCGTCTCATCGTTAAGTTTGCCGGATTCCTTGAACAAATTCGCTCGATCCTCGTCCCACTTCTGACACAGATCAGCGAGCCGTTGCTTTTGTTCGTCGCTGAGCTCCAGCTCCGCCAGCACGGCATGATCTTTCAACAGCCCCGCCTGCATTTCGCGGTGCAGCAGGTTCAGTTCCCGGAGGATGCCTTTCACACGGTCCTGCACGGCGGCCAACTCAGCCTGGGATTCCGTGTCGCCCCGACGTTGCTCGATGAAATCTTCGTAAAACGTGAGCGCCGTCTGCAACAGACGCTTGCGAGTGTGCTCCTGCGAGGGACTGTTCGCGAGCTCCTCTTCGCTGACCTCGATCAGCACGTTGACCGCCTCCTTGGCCTGACGAAACAGGTTTTCCGCCTCGTTCGCCCGGAGCTCTTCGCGCTGGAGCGCCTCGGCGGTCTTGCGTTGTTCGCCGGCGATCATCCAACTGTTGATCGCCAGGCCGACGACGCCAAACACCAAGAGCAGCGCACCCGCGACGACCGCCGATGGGTGGCGCCTCGACCATTTTCGAAGCCGGTCGATGGGCGACGGAGGACGGGCTAGGATCGGGCGGTCGGCAAGGAAGCGCCGAATGTCGTCGGCAAGCTCCCCCGACGTGGCGTAACGCTCGCCCGGCGCTTTGCGCAGGGCCTTGAGCGCGATCGTTTCCAGTTCCACGGGTATGGCGCGGTTGATGCCGCGGCATGCACGTGGTTCGGTGTGCAGAATCTGGTACAGCAACTCCTGCCGCGTTTCGCCGGCGAAAGCCGGCTGCAAAGTCAACAGTTCGTAAAAGGTCGCGCCCAGCGAATAGATATCGGTACGGTGGTCGAGCGTGGTGCGATGACCGCCGGCCTGTTCGGGGCTCATGTACCGGAACGTGCCCAACATGTCGCCCGTCCGCGTCAAGCCCGTCTCCGCTTGAAATTGGGCCAGGCCGAAGTCGGCGACCCAGAGCATGCCCGCGGTGTTCACCAGCAGGTTGGCGGGCTTGATGTCGCGGTGGACGATCCCTAGTTGGTGCGCGTGGTCGAGCGCGTCGGCGGCCTGGGCCGTCAGCCGGGCGACTTTGTGGAAGTAGGTTTCGCCCCGGCGTGCCGTCCCGGCCGTGACGCTCACGGTAACGTCGGACAGCGAACGCAAGTGCCCGCCGGCGCCGGGCGCGGTGGTTGGCGATATGCCTCCCATGTAGGGGTCTGTGGCACCCAGGACGTCGGCGTAGGACGCATCGGCGCCGCTTCCCAAGCATCCTCGCTGGCCGCTCGCCGATTTGCCTTCCGCGGCGCCCGGCGCCAGCCCGGCTTGGACGCGCAATTGGCGGATTAGCACGGCCAGCGATTGACCTTCGATGAGCTGCATGGCGTAGAAATGAACGCCGCGTTCGCACCCCACGGCATAGATCGGCACGATGTTCGTGTGGTGCAACAGGGCCGCCGCCTGGGCCTCGTTCTTGAAGCGTTGCAACTGCCGCGCGTCGAACGTGGCGGCGAACGGCAGCACCTTCAGCGCGACGCGCCGGCCGAGCGACAACTGCATGGCCTCGTAGACGACCGCCATTCCGCCCCGGCCCAGCTCGCGGACGATCTGGAAATCGCCAAGTGAACGCGGTGCCTGCTCGCTGACGTGACCGACGGCGCCGGCGCGATCGGCGGCGGCGGTCGCCCGCGGCGTCCCGGCGCGCACGAGTTCCAGGGCTTCCAGGCATTGGGCAATCGGTCCCGCCAACTCCGGGTAGCGCCTCAGGTACTCGCCACGGTCGGGGGCCAGTCCCCGCTCCAGTCGCTCGAGGTACTCGCCGACGACCTCGACGACGCGCGGATCGTCAAGCGCGTCGCGGGCGGCACCGCCGGCGGGGAGTGCGCCGGCGGGAAAAGCATCGGGCGAACTCGACGGGTCAAACTCGGTCTGGCTGATGTCGGGCTCGTTCATGACACCTCCTGCATGATTTGCCGCAGGCCCACCAGGGCCCTCACCCAAAGTTTCTGGACGCTGTCTTCCGAGCGCTGCATGCGGCGGGCAACTTCAGGAAACGTCAACTCCTCGAAGTTCCTCAGCACCACGACTTCACGATAATCGGGGGGCAGCTTTTCGAGGGCGTCGGCCAGCACCAGGCCTTGCTCGCGCTGGGCGACCTGCTGGCTGGGCGAGTTCGAAAGCGCCAACAACCCTCGGTCGATCATCTGCGATGATTGGTCCAAGTCGATGTTCAGCCCTTGCTCGCGTCGCAGATCACGGCCCTGGGTGCCCAGATAGTGCCGCACCAGGTTGGCGATTCTGGCGGCCAGGATCGCGCGCAGCCAGGCGACGAATTCCGCCTCGCTGCCACCCCGGAAGTTGTCGAAGTTGCGGTGAGCTTCCAGAAACGTGTCTTGAACCACGTCGGAGGCGTCGACCTTGGTCTGCAAGCGGCGACCGATCTCGACGCGCGAAAGCAGTTGCAGGTAAGTCCGGTATTTTTCGAGCAAGGCCCCCTGCGCGGCTTGGGAGCCCTGCTGGGCTTGCGATAACAAATGGCCGGATTCGGAGGGCATGCTTGCAACTCAGTGCGCTTGGAACCGTCGGTGGTTCCAGGCGAAGAACAATGCAAAATGAGAAATGAGAAATGCAAAACCGGTCAATGGACCGTCCGATTCCCCGTTTCTAATTTCACATTTTGCATTTTACATTGCCCCTAGGATGATTGCAGCTGTAGGGTGGGCACCGCCCACCAGCCGTCACGAAGCCAGCCGCCGCCCACCAAACGGCAGAAACCGGGCGACCCGTTCGACCAAGGACCGTGAACGCGGGGCCTGCGCTTTGCACCGCTCGACGATGTCGTTCCAGGTACATGTCGTCATGTCCAGTCCCGCCTCGCCGAGGGCGGCGCGGGCCTCGGCAACGTGGGTGGCCTCGCCGGCGGTGCTATCCAGGCTGAATTGTCCCCGTGTGGAATCGAACCGCACCTCAAAGCCAGCGTCCCAAGACTTGGATTTCTCGAACCAGAGCTTGGCCGTCAATTGGGGACGACGGACGTAAACGCGGCGGACATTTCCGGTCTTGGGGTCATGGTAGGGGCGAAGGATCGTCATGGAGGCGGCCTCAAGTCGAACTCGGTTTCAGGTGGGTGGGGACGTTCGTCCTCTAAACCACTAGTCACGATCCAAAGCAAAAACCGCCGCGGCGCGGAGAATATACTGTTCGCCGGTCGAGAACGACACTCGCGCGGTGGCTTGGGCCCGTGGGGCAGGTTTCCAAGGGGCCATAGCGAACGCTTGGGCGCGAGTCACTGCCCGCGCTGGCCCCGCCGCCCCGTTTGGCCACCTGAGGCGGCACCCGGCGAGGAGCTCTGCGGTGCATCCTGGGGACCGACGGCTTGTGCACCTGTCGATGGTTGGCCATTGGCCCTCGTACCTCCCGGACCGGCCACCATTGCCGGCGCCGGACCCGCGTTCGCCTGTGCCGCGTTGGCCTGGCCGGCGGTCGCTTCCGATTTCTCGGGGGCGACGGCTTGCTTGACAAGCGCGCTGGTTCCGGCGCCCTTGACCCTCAGCAACTTGATCACCGGCCGGGTCGAGCGCGCGGCGGCGTCGAGCTCCGCGACCATGGCGATCACCTCCGTGAGCACGCTCTGCGGCGCCGAAAGCACCAGTCCGTTGGCGCGCTCATCGACGCCGACCGAGAGCAGGCCCTTGAACCGCGGCACGAGGCCCGTGCGGCTGGTGTCGGCCGAAGGGTAACTTGCGCTCATCAACGCGGAAGAACCGTCCGGCTGCTGCCGTTGAGGCACACCGCTGACCAGCGCCCGGTCGTTGGGGCTAAGCAGGTCGCGATAGACATCCTTGACCAACTCGGCCGTCTCCTTCGCCTTGGCGTAGCGCAGCGGCACGCGCTTCGTGCGGCGGACCGATTCGGAGTTCGCTGGTTCGGGGACATCGTAGAAGTCGATCAAGGACTTGATTTCCTCCAGTTGGGACTCATCGGCCCCTTGAACCAAAACGGTGTTCGTCCTGGAATCGTAGACGAAACTGAGGGCCTTTCGCCTACCCAGCGTGGCGCGACTCGGCGCCGCGGAACTTCGGCCGCCGCTTTCGGCGTCCGAGCCGGTCCTGCCGGATGACGTCGCCTGTTCGCGGAAAAAGTCCCTCAATAGCAAGACCATTTCGACGGAATCGATGTGCTTCAAAGGGAACACTTTGTAGGTCATCTTCGTCGGCACCAGCCTGGCCCAGAGTTCTTCGAGCCGGTCGAGCGCGTCGGTGTCGCTCGACGAGATCACGATTCCGTCGGGTTCGACGGTGATCTTCACCGGCGCGCGCGCTTCGGGCGGCAACGCGCGGTCGTCGGCGGGGGGTTCGTTTTCCCTGCCCGCTCCGTCGTCGTCCTCATCAGCGGGGGGCTGTCGTCCCTCACTCGCCTCGCCAGCCTCAACTTCGCTGCTCGCTCCGTCGTCGTCCTCAACACCGGGGGGCTGACGCCGGGGCACCTGCGCAGCGGGTCGGCTCGCCTTGCTTGCCTCGCCCGCGTCGTTGTCTTCAACGTCCTTACTCGCTCCGTCGTCCTCACCACCGGGGGGCTGACGCCGGGGCACCTGCGCAGCGGGTCGGCTCGCCTCGCCGGCCTCGTTGTCTTCAACGTCCTTGCTTGCTCCGTCGTCCTCATCATCACCGGGGGGCTGACGCCGGGGCACCTGCGCAGCGGGTCGGCTCGCCTTGCTTGTCTCGCCGGCCTCAATGTCGCTGCTCGCTTGGTCGTCGTCCTCGTTTGCCGGCGCGCGTGGCTTCACCTGGCGCTCTTGGGCGAGGCGGTAACGCGGGTCGCGACGGTGGTCGCGAGCGTCGGTGGCACGTTCGGCCGGAGGCTCAACCCGCTGGGCGTCGGGTGCCGCTGACCGGCGCCCGTCGCCTTGGCGGCGTGTCGGCCGCTTGGTTTTCATGGGCTGGCTGTCGCCGATATCAATCTCCAATGGGTTGGGGGAGACCCTCTGCCAGACCCTTTGCAGCCGCTGGAGAAACTCGTCGGTTTCCTCGCCGGGCGAACCGGGGACGAGGCGCCGCGTTAGATTATTCCGATCGTTGGATGGAATCTCGCCCAATTTGACGAGCAGCGCCTTGACCTCGGCCAATTCGACCTCGTTGGCCCGCAATAGCAAGCGATTGCGATCGACATCGGCCTCGACCCAGAACTTGTCGAAATTCTCGTTCTGGCTTGTGTCGCCGGCGCCGAACCTGCGCGACCAAGGATCGGGCGTCGGCGCGGGCTTTTCCGGGCCCTGCATCAGGGTGATGATCGAACCGGCGACGTACTCGGCACTGAGGGTGCGCAACTGGACGACCTCGAATTTGCGAGCGGTGCCGTCGAGTTTTTCGACCAGGGCGCGGATCATCACATGGTCGACGAGCGGAGCGTAGGCGATCAGCGCCCGGCTCTTGGTGTCGACTTCCAGTTTGGTGGTGGGGTCGAGACCTCCCATTTCCTTGAGCACGTTGACCAGTGCCTCGGGCGAAATGCCGGCCAGCCGATAGACCTGCATCCGCTGCACGCCGCCCAGCAGCGAACCCTCGCGGTCTTGAGCGACGTCGATCGCCAGGATGGTCTGTTCGATGACGGCCATCTTGTCGGGCGGGGCATAGGCCAGGATGCTGTTCTCACGGCGATTGACCGCCAGGTACACCGGGCTTTCCTTGCGTTGCGCTTGCGGCGTGGCCGCGGTTTCGCCGCCCGATGCTCCGCCGTCGCCGCCGTCATTGCGTCCACCGAAGCCACCGAAGCCGCCGCCACCGTTGCGTCCTCCTCCGCCACCACCGTTGCGTCCACCGCCGCCCATCTGCTGCATGGCCTGGAACATCTGCCGAGGGTCGGCCTGGCCCGCTGCGCCCTTGGGCTCGATACCCAACAGCGTATTGAGCGTTTCCAGTACTTCGGCGGCCCGTGTGTGGCGGAGCTTGAATTCGCGGACGAGCCGCTGCTGGCCCGTGTCGGATTGTTCCTCGGACAGCAATTCGCGAATCTTTCGCAGGTTTCCCGCGGTGTCGAGCACGTCGAGCCGGTTGGTGGCCTTCAGCGCCGTGGCCTTGCCGAAGGAGCTCAAAAGCGGCTTGACTTCCTCGACGGCGTTTTCGGCCACCAGCCAATCGAGATCGAAGAAGACTTTAACCGGTTCGTAGTTGCCGCGCTCGTCGAGCTCGTCGACGGTGACGCGCGGCACGAAGCCCGGATCGAGCTTCTTGAGGTTGGCCACGATCAACACCTCGCCGTTGCGCAAGAGCGTGAAGCCCTTGTGCAGGAGCACCGAGTTCAAGAGGTCCCGGACTTCGTCGACCGTGTACTTGCCGCGCGTCGTTAATTCTAAATAGCCCGCCGGAGCCTCCTCCCACGACAAGCTCATGTGCGAGACGTCGGCGAGCCATTCCAAAACGGAGGGCCAGGGCTGACCCTTGAAGCTGAAGGAGATCTTTCCATCGTCGTCCGGCACGACCTCAAGCTCGCTTGGGTCGGCCGGGCGGCGCGGCCGCAGGGGGCGCTGGACCGGTGGAGGCCCTTCGTCTTTCGGCGGCTCTTTGACGTCGGGTTTCGCCTGATCGTCCTTCTTTTCGCCGTCCGCTTTTTTTTCGTCGTCGGGCTTGGCGCCCTGTTGGAATGCCTGCATTCTCTTGCGGAACTCTTCCATCCGGGCCGGATCGGGAGGCCCGCCTTGGCCAAATCTTTGCCGGTTCTGCGCTCCGATCGGCGCGGTGACGAGCAACAACCAGGCCGCCGCGAAACATGCGGCAAGGATTTGGAACTTGAACCGGACCGCTCTCGGCATGTGACGTCGCTCCCGCGGCAAGTAGGCCGCACGCTTTGCGAAAGTATTTTCCTGGCGCTGGCACACAGCGCGATTGCTTGCCGCCCGACGTCCCGGTGCGATCGGCATCAGCCATTCTATCTTGTCGGCGGCCTGTCGTGCCAGCGTGTTCCGGGACGTTTCTCGATCGCCATCGAGGGGAAGAATGGGAATCCCCATTGGATATAGTCGCCGTCGGCATCGGAATACCGCCACGCGAGCGGCGGTTTTATCGGATATACCTTTGGAATGCGGCGATTCATCGCCGCTTTTT
>Ga0307373_10006701_pt1 | contig 18231 bp, 13 predicted proteins | sample OX2MG_FD_202534 | JGI IMG/M metagenome (GOLD analysis project Ga0307373, IMG submission 202534) | Soil microbial communities from Risofladan, Vaasa, Finland - OX-2 | ecosystem: Environmental > Terrestrial > Soil > Coastal area > Acid sulfate soil | place: Finland: Risofladan, Vaasa | collected...
GGGAAGCCGGCGCACGCATCATGCTGATCAGCGACGGCGACGTAGCCGGGGTGATCGCCACCGCCATGCCGGACAGCTACGTGGATATCTACATGGGCTCCGGCGGCGCGCCGGAGGGCGTGCTGGCTGCCGCCGCGCTGCGCTGCATCGGCGGGCAGATGCACGGGCGGCTGCTGTACGAGGATGACGCGCAGATCGAACGTGCGCGCGGCATGGGCGTTACGGACCCGAACCACAAATACACCGTGACGGAAATGGCCCGGGGGAACGTGATGTTCGCCGCCACCGGCGTGACGCCCGGCGCCATGCTGCGCGGGGTGCGTCGGTTCGGCAGCGGCGCGATCACGCATTCGATCGTCATGCGCAGCAAATCGGGCACGGTCCGGTTCGTCGAAGGGCACCACAACTTCAGCACCAAGACCTGGGTCGGCTCCTGAGCGCGGCGCACCCGTGCGCCGGGTACGCCGCGCCATGGCCTCCCGGGCCAACGTGCAAACGAAAAATGTCCTGCCCGTCACCTCTCCCGCTCGCGCGGAAGAGGTGAAGCGTCTCCCATGATCCCCCCGATCGGCGACATCGCCCGCAGCCTCACCGGCCGGCGCTGGATCTGGCGCTCGGCCGAGGACCGCGTGGGTCTCGGCATCACCCAGCGCGCCGGCGTGCCGGAGATCGTCGGGCGCCTGCTCGCCGCCCGCGGCATCGGCGTCGAAGCGGCCACCGATTTCCTGGAACCGACGCTGCGCGCGCTGCTGCCGGACCCCTCGCGCCTCGCCGATATGGACGTCGCCGCCGAACGCCTGGCCGACGCCGCGCACAGGGGCGAAACGGTCGGCGTGTTCGGCGACTACGATGTGGACGGGGCCTGCAGCGCGGCGCTGATGACCACCTTGCTGCGGACCCTCGGCTGCACCGTGCACACCCACGTGCCCGACCGCATGACCGAAGGCTACGGCCCGAACGCCCCGGCCCTGCGCGACCTCGCGCTGCGCGGGGCCAGCCTGGTCGTCTGCGTCGATTGCGGCACCGCGGCGGGGGACGCGCTGACGGCACTGGACGGCCGCGCCGACGCCATCGTGCTCGACCACCACAAGGCCGAAGGCCCGCCGCCGCCGATCCTCGCCACCGTCAATCCCAATCGGCTGGACGATGGCTCCGGCCTCTCGCTGCTGTGCGCCGCCGCAGTGGCGTTCCTGGCCGCGGTTGCCACCGTGCGCTGCCTGCGCCGGCGCGGTTTCTTCGCCGCGCGCGCCGAGCCCGATCTGCTCGGCCTGCTCGATCTCGTTGCATTGGCCACCGTCTGCGACGTGATGCCGCTCACCGGCGTGAACCGCGCCCTGGTGGCGCAGGGGCTGCGCGTGATGGCGCGGCGGGAGCGCCCGGGCATCGCCGCGCTGCTGGCGATCGCGCAGAAACAGGGGCGCCTGTCCGCCATGACCTGCGGCTTCGGCCTGGGACCGCGGATCAATGCCGCCGGACGCATCGCCGAGGCCGACCTCGGCCTGCGCCTGCTGCTCTGCCCGGACCCCGCCGAGGCCGCCGCGCTCGCCGAACGCCTCGACACGGTCAACCGCCAGCGCCAGGAAGTCGAAGCCTCGATGCTGGATGCCGCGTTCCGCGATGCCGAGGCCCAGGCCGCCGCCGGCCGCGCGGTACTGGTCGTGAGCGGCGCCGGCTGGCACCCCGGCGTGGTGGGCATCGTCGCCGGACGAATCAAGGAACGGTTCAACCGCCCCGCCTGCGTCACCGGCGTGACGGAAGGGGTCGCGAAGGGCTCCGGCCGCTCGGTGCCGGGGATCGACCTCGGCGCGGCGGTGATCGCGGCCCGCCAGGCCGGGTTGCTCACGACCGGCGGCGGGCATCCGATGGCCGCGGGGTTCTCGCTGCCCGCCGCCGGCCTCGCCGCGTTCCAGGCCTTCCTGGACGAGCGGCTGGCGCAGGCAGCCGACCTGCCGACTGCGGCGGACCTGCTGGTGGAAGGCGCGCTGACCGTGCCCGGCGCCACCATGGACCTCGCCGCCCAGGTGGCGCGGCTGGCACCGTTCGGTGCCGGCAACGAAGAACCGGTCTTCGTCCTGCACCGGGCCCACGTACTGCGCGCCGACCGGGTCGGCCGCGAAGGCACCACGATCCGCAGCTTCATCGAAGGCGAAGGCGGCGGCCCACGCCTGAAGGCGATGCTGTTCCGCGCCCGTGACGGCGCGCTCGCCGACTGGTTGCTGGCACGCAGCGGAGTGCCCGTGCACCTGGCCGGGCAGTTGCGGCTGGAGGAATGGAACGGCACGGCCGGCGTCGGGTTCGCGATCGTGGACGCGGCGCCGGTGCTGTGACGTCGAAGGCCAGGGGGCTCTGTCCCATAAACGCTAGGATAAGGGGCTCTGCCCCTGGCCTTCGCCTTCACCCCAACGGCAGGCGCACCACGAAGCGCGCGCCCAGCACGGCGCCCCCCGCGTCGCGTCGGTTCTCCGCGCTGATGCGTCCGTGCAAGGCATCGACGATCTGCCGGCTGATCGCCAACCCGAGGCCGGAGTGCTGGCCAAACCGCTCTTCGCTCGGGCGTTCCGAGTAGAAGCGGTCGAAGATCTGGTCGAGCTTGCCGTCCGGGATTCCGGGGCCTTCGTCTTCCACCACGATCTCCGCCATCCCGTCAGCCGCCGTGCCGCGGACCGTGATCGTGCCCCCGGGCGGGCTGAAGGATTCGGCGTTGCCGATCAGGTTGCGGAACACCTGCACCAGCCGGCCCTCCACCCCGCGCACCAGCAGCCCGGTGGCCGGCAGGTCGAGTTCCAGCCGCGGATCGGCTTCCGCGCGGGTGGCGTCGTGCATGTCCTTCAAGGTGCGCAGCATCGCCGCGACGTCCACCTGTTCGGTCAAGGTGCGCGACAGTTCGGCATCGACACGGGAGGCATCGGACACGTCGCTGATCAGCCGGTCGAGCCGGGTCACGTCGTCGGCCATGATGGCGAGCAACTGCTGCCGCCGCGCCGGATCCTCGATCCGCCGCAGGGTCTCGATGGCGCTGCGGATGGACGAGAGCGGGTTCTTGATCTCATGCGCGACATCGGCGGCGAAGCGCTCGATCGCGTCCATCCGGTGCCACAGCGCCACTGCGGAATCGGCCAGCGCCACGGCGAGCGTGCCGATCTCGTCGCGACGCACGAGCAAGGAGCGCGGCACGCTGCCGGTGCGGCCCTCGCCCTCGCGCATTTCCGCCGCCGCCGCGGTCAGCCGCAGGATCGGGCGGGTCAGCGTGAGCGAGAGGTACCACGAGAGCAGCACCGTCAGCACCAGCGCCAGGCCGAACAGTCCCAGGATCGACATGCGGATCGCGAACAACGCGGCATCGACCTCCCGCGCCTCCCGCGTGAGCAGGATGATCCCGACGGTCTGGCGGTCCCGCTGCACCGGCTCGGCGACGGTGACGAGCAGACGGTTGTCCTCCGTGCGGCGGATATAGGGCGGCATCTCGCGCGAATGGTCGGAGGAGATCTTGAGCTCGGTCTTCACGTTCGGCTGCCATTCGGCGCCGGCCCCGCCGCGTTCCAGGTCGATCTCGCCGGGCGAGGGATGCGGCAGCAGGGCCTGCGCCTTGTCGTACAGCCAGTCGATCGCGCCGAGCAGCCAGCCCCGCTGCGTCCCGGGCGGCAGGTGCTCGCGCGCGGCGGAGCCGGTACCGGTCAGACCCAGCGCCGAATCGGCAATCACCGTGCCGTCCGGGCCATAGAGCCTCGCCTGCGCGTCGGGCGTCGGTTCGGTCAGCCGCCAGAGCAGCGGGCGCGCGAGGTCGGGGATCAAGGTGACCTGCTTGCCGTCCACCCGCACCGCGCTCTGCGCCAACGCCCCGGCGTATACCCGCGCCTGTTCGCGCAGCGCGAGGACTTCGCCTTCCAGCAGGCCGTTCTGGTACTGGTCCAGATAGAGCAGCGCCGCCAGCAGCAGCGCCAGCGGCACGGCGTTGACGAGCAGCACCCGGCGCATGAGCGGGGAGACCCAGCGCGGCCGGAGCGCCGCCCGCCTGGCGTCCGGGCGCGACATCGGCGCCGGGGCGCCGTCCTTGCCAGGGCCGGTTTCGGGGGCGATGCGCATCTCACGCCCCCGCGATGGTGGCGGGAGACGTGCCGCGCGCGGTCACCGCACCTGTGGCGATCTCAGTGCTCCTTGTAGCGGTAGCCGATGCCGTAGAGCGTCTCGATATGGTCGAACGTATCGTCGGTGGCGCGGAACTTCTTGCGCACGCGCTTGATGTGGCTGTCGATCGTGCGGTCGTCGACGTAGATGTTCTCGCCGTAGGCCGCATCGATGAGCTGGTCGCGGCTTTTCACCATCCCCGGACGCGCGGCCAGCGCCTTCACCAGCAGGAATTCGGTGACGGTGAGCTGGATGTCCTCGCCCTTCCACAGGCACTGGTGCTTGGTCTCGTCGAGCGACAGATCACCGCGCACCATGATCCCGCCCGGGGCGGCGCCGGACCCTTCCGCGCGCGAGGCCTCGTTGCGGCGCAGCAGGGCGCGGATACGCTCCAGCAGCAGGCGCTGACTGAAGGGCTTGCGGATATAGTCATCGGCGCCGAGGCGCAGGCCCATGAGTTCATCGACCTCCTCGTCCTTGGAGGTGAGGAAGATCACCGGCATGGCGCTGCGGGCGCGCAGCCGTTGCAGCAGCTCCATCCCGTCCATGCGTGGCATTTTGATGTCGAGCACCGCGAGGTCGGCAGGGCGGGACGTCAGGCCTTGCAGGGCGCTTTCGCCGTCCGTGTAGGTGCGGACCTGGAAGCCTTCCTGCTCCAGGGTCATGGCGACAGAGGTCAGGATATTGCGGTCGTCATCGACGAGGGCGATGGTCTGTTTCATCGGCGGGGGGGTTCCGCTTGGGGGGCCGTGTCGGCTCAGGTGGGGCGGCGCGGGCCGGAGGATCAGGGGGGGCCCGGCATGTGGAGGACAGTATGACGGCAGAGGCGACCGCGGACCACCCCGAGCCTTCGCCGGCGCTGGCGGCGCGGCGGTTGCTGCGCGCGGCGCGGGTGGCGTCGCTCGCCAGCGCGACCGACGGCCAGCCGTTCGCGTCCCTGGTGACGCCGGCGACCGCGCCCGATCTGTCCTTGCTGCTGCTGCTGTCGGACCTGGCGGCGCACACGCGCCACCTGCGTGCCGAGCCGCGCTGCGCGCTGCTGGTCGTCGGCGCGGCGGCGGAGACCAATCCACAGACCGCGCCACGGGTGACGGTGACGGGCCTCGCCGCGATCGTGGACGACCCGGCGCTAACGGCGCGCTACCTGGCGGTGCATCCCTATGCGGCGATGTATGCCGGCTTCGCCGATTTCCACCTGTGGCGCATCCGGCCGGAGGGCGGGCTGTTCGTCGGCGGCTTCGCCCGCGCGGCGCGCCTGCGGGCGGCGGATTTGCGGCCCGATCCGGCGGCGGTCGCAGCGGTCGCGGCGGCGGCGGAGTCGATCATGGAGCACTGCAACCGAGACCATGCGAACGCGCTGGCGCGGATCGTGGATCGCCCGGGGGCGTGGCGGATGGTAGCGGTGGACGTCGATGGGTGCGACCTGGCCGCGGGGGAGCGGGTCGCGCGGGTGGCGTGGGGTGCGCCGGTAGAGGGGTCGGAGGGGGTGAGGGCGGAGCTGGTGCGGCTGGCGCGCAGGGGCTGACAAGCCGCCATGGATCGGGGTAGGCGAAGCTGATCGACCGCCGCGCCGGCCACGGCCCCGGATCGGTGCATATAACGAACATGATCCCGGAACGACCCTGCTGCCGCCCGGATTTCCCGGTGCTGCTTGGCTACCCATTTGACAGTTTGCATCGGAACGCAGACAATTGGCGCCTCCGGGCTTGGCGTGCTGGGGCGAACAGGTTGCCTGGCAACCCGCAGAACACCGCGAGATCCCGCCTCACACTGAGCGTCGGACGATAGGCATGACCGGCAGCACGATCACCGCGACCGTCACGTCTGGCGTCACGCTGGGAAGCGGTAGCTATCCAAATCCCCTGACCGTCACGTCCACCGGCGATATCGCGCCGACCGGCGATGGTGCGGTCGGCCTCTTTGCCGACGTTGCTTCAGGCTATGTCCTGAACCAGGGCACCATTGCCGGCGGCGCGGACACGGTCAGCGTCGGCCCCACAGATGTCGTGGGTCTCGGTGTCTATCTCGGCACCGGCAGTCTGACCAATGAGGGCACGATCTACGGTGGCGCAGGCGAGGTCGCCGCAGCTCAGGCGAGTTCCGGCATCTATATGACGGATGGCAGCCTCACCAACACCGGAGCGATCATTGGCGGAGCCGGCGAGGGGTATCCGCCGCCTGAGACAGCTGATTCCGGCACCCTTCTTCGTCTACCTCCTGGCAATGGTGGCGCCGGTGTTGTTGCGTTCGGCGGCAGCCTGACCAACGTCGGGACGATTACAGGCGGGGCCGGTGGTTCTCCTGGCGTCGGTGGCGGCGCCGGTGGTGACGGCGTCGATCTCTTCGGCGGCAGCCTAACCAACACCGGGACGATTGTCGGCGGTGTCGGCGGTGCCGGTGGCTTCGGTGTGGCACTAATGTACGGTGGAACGCTGATCAATACCGGGTTCATCGGCGAGGGCGACAGTGAAGGCGTCGTCCTCGGATGGGGCGACGCGATCTATTTCGGCACCGCGGCATCGCGGCTGGTACTCGGAACCGAGGCATCGCTCAACGGCGGCATTATCGCCAGCGGTACCGTCGGCAACGTCCTGGAACTTGCATCCGGCAGCGGTGTCGGCACGATATCCCATCTGACCGGGAACGTTCCGGACGTCGTGACGGAACAGGATGGAATCACCGGTTTCAGTACGATCCAGTTCGATTCCGGGGCAACATGGCTCGTTGCGGGAGACACGCTCGGACTTGCCGCCGGACAGACGATCGACGGCTTCGCATATGGCGACACGATCGAGGTAACCGGCGTCACCGTCGCCGGATCAAGCTATGCCGGCGGCGTTCTTACGTTGGACGACACCGCCGGGTCGGTCGACCTCAACCTTTCAGGCAATTTCATCACCAGCGACCTCGTGGTAACGAACAATGCCTCGGGAGCCGAGATCACCCCCGCTGCGGCCGTGCCGTGCTTTGCGGCCGGGACCCGGATCGCCACGGAGCGAGGGGCAGTGGCCGTCGAACACCTTGACGTCGGAGACGTGGTCCTGACCGTCTCGGGGGGCAAGCAGGCCATTCAGTGGATCGGCCACCGCCGCATGGATTGTCGCCGACACATGGACCCGACGCTGATCTGGCCGATCCGCATCTCGCCGCACGCATTCGGCCAGGGGCGACCGGAGCGCGCGCTGCTTCTTTCGCCCGGCCACGCGGTGTTCGTCGAGAACGTGCTGATCCCGATTCAGCTTCTGATCAACGATCGTACGATCAGGCAGATCCGGGTGGACGATGTCTCCTACTATCATATCGAGTTGCCGCGACATGACATCGTTCTGGCCGAAGGTCTGCCGGCGGAGAGTTACCTCGAGACCGGAGGCCGTGCCGCCTTCGCGAATTCCGGAGTCGTGCTGGACCTGCATCCGGACTTCGTGGCGGACCTGAAGCGTGTCGCGATGGTCTGGGCATGCTTTGGTTATGCGCCGCTGACGGGCGGCGGGGAGCACCTTGTTCGGGCGAGAAGGAAGCTGCACTGGCAGGCCACGATGCTCGATGCCGAACACCAAGTGTCGCAAGCCGCGCCTTAAGCCGCCTGGGCCCGCGGTCTCTCCCATCGGGCGCGGGTCAGCCCTCCCCCGCCGCGAACCGCACCGCCTCCTCGGCCGCCCGGAACAGCGCCCGCGCCTTCTGCCGGCACTCCTCCTGTTCCGACGCCGGATCGGAATCGGCCACGATCCCGGCCCCGGCCTGCACGTACATCACCCCGTCCTTCACCAGCGCGGTGCGCAGCCCGATGCAGGTGTCCATCGTCCCATTGGCGGCGAAATAGCCGATGCAGCCGGCGTAGATCCCGCGCCGCACGCTCTCCAGCTCCTCGATGATCTCCATCGCGCGGACCTTGGGCGCGCCCGACAACGTGCCGGCCGGAAACCCGGCGACCAGCGCATCCAGCGCGTCCTTGCCTGCCTCCAGCCGCCCTTCGACGTTGGAGCTGATGTGCATCACGTGGCTGAAGCGCTCGACGACGAAGCTCTCCGTCACCTTCACCGACCCCAGCTCCGCCACCCGCCCGACATCGTTGCGTCCGAGATCGAGCAACATCAGGTGCTCGGCCCGTTCCTTCGGATCGGCCAGTAGCTCGGCCTCCAGCGCCTGGTCCTCCTCATAGGTCGCGCCGCGCCGGCGGGTGCCAGCGAGCGGGCGCAGGGTCACCACCCCGTCGCGCAGCCGCACCAGGATTTCCGGGCTGGAGCCCACGATCGCGAAGCCGCCGAACTCCAAGTAGAATAGGAACGGTGCTGGATTGATCCGCCGCAGCGCGCGGTACAGCGCGAACGGCGGCAGCGCGAACGGGGCGGAGAAGCGCTGGCTCAGCACGATCTGGAACGCATCGCCGGCGGCGATGTACTCCTTCGCCCGCCCGGCCGCCGCCATGAACGCCTCCGGCGTCATGGTGGAGGCCGGCGCCGGCGGCGCGGGCAGCGACACGGGCGGCGCCGGGCGCGGCAGCGGGCGTTCCAGCGCCGCGCGCGCCTCCGCGAGCCGCGCCTGGGCGCCCGCCCAGGCCACCTCGGCGGTGACGCCCTCGCGCGGATAGACCGGGGCGGCCAGGGTCAGCTCGTCGTTCACGTTGTCGAAGATCGCGAACAGGGTGGGGCGCAGCAGCAGCGCGTCCGGCACCCCGATCGGGTCGGGGTTCTTCGCCGGCAGCCGCTCCATCAGCCGCACCATGTCGTAGCCGAGGTAGCCGACCAGGCCGCCGGCCATCGGGGGCAGGCCGGGCGGCACGTCCATGCGGGTCTCGGCGATCAGCGCGCGCAGGCTCTCCAGCGCCGGGCGGTCGTCCGCCACGAACGCATGCGGGGCGGACGCGGCGTCGCGGTTCACCTCCGCCCGCCCATCGCGGCAGCGCCAGATCAGGTCGGGGTCCATGCCGATCACGGAATAGCGCCCGCGCGCAGCGCCGCCCTCCACGCTTTCCAGCAGGAATGCGTTCGGCCGCCCTTGCGCGAGCTTCAGGAACGCCGCCACCGGCGTTTCCAGATCGGCCACGCCGCGCCACGTCACCAGGGCGCCGCGTCCGCTGTCATGGACCGCGCGGAACCCGGCAAAGCCGGTGGCAAGCGGGGCGTTCATCGGGGGACCTCGTTCTATTGGCCGCTGTTGACGAAACTGTCGAATTCGGACTGGTCGATCCGCGGCTGCGCGCGGGTGCGCAGCGCATCGGCGAAGCTGGTCGCGACATCGCCGGCGATCGAGCGCGTGAGCACCGTCCGGAGCGCGTCATACCCCTGCGGGTCCTGTTTCGGATCGGGCCGGACGATCTGGTCCGGCACGGCCAGCAGGAACGCATCCGCCGTCTGCACCATGGTCGGCTGGTTCGGCTTCAGGGTGAACAGCACCCGCTGCAAGACGGCCGGCAGGCCGCCGGTCGGTCCGGCGCGGCCAATGAGCGGGGTGGGATGCACCCCGAGACCGGCCGCGGCGGCGGCGGTGGCGAAGGTCTGGCCACCCTGCACGGCGACCAGCACGCCGGCGGCGATCCGCTCCGCCGCCTTGCGCCGCTGTGCCGCGCTCCATTGCGCCGCCACGGCGTCATGCACCGCATCGAACGGCTTTTCGGTCGGCGGCGTTACCTTCTCCACCGTCAGCGCATAGTAGGCGGAGCCGCCGCCGGGGATCGGCACCTCGGTCAACTGCGCCGGCGGCTGGCCGGGCGCGGTGGCGAAGGCGTCCTTCACGATCGCCTGGCGCAGCGCGGCCGGCCCGGGGATCGGCGCCGGCTTGCCCTCCGGGGTGGTGCCGGCGGCGTCCAACGTGCCTTCCAGCCCGACCAGCCCGGCATCGCTGGGCAGTCTCGACAGCCCGGCGCCGGTGCCGAGCACGTTGTCGATCCGGTTGGCGACGTCATAGACGCGGCTGGCGGCACGGTCGGCCTGCACGCGTGCGGCAAGCTCGTTCTGCACGTCGGCGAAGCTCTTGGCCGCGCCCGGGACGATCTTCGTCACTTTCAGCACGTCGGTGCCGAGCCCGGTCGCGACCGGCCCCACCACCGTGCCCTGCGCCGCCGCGAACGCGGCTTTGGCGAGCGCCGGATCGGGCAGGCCGGCCTGGGTCGTGTCCGGCAGTTCGACCGCGGTACCGCCGGCCGCCTTGGCCGCCGTCTGCATCACCGGCCAGTCCGCCCCGCCCTGCCATTGCTTCGCCAGCGCCGTCGCCCGCGCCGGATCGTGCATCACCAGCACCTGCAGGCTGCGCCGCTCCGGGGTGACGAAGCTTGCCGCGTGCTGGTCGTAATAGGTGTGCAGCTCCTCCGGCGTGACGGTGATCGTCTTCGCCAGGGCCGCCGCGGTCAGCACCACGGCCTTGATCTTGCGATAGGAGGGGACGCGGTAGAGCCACGGGTGGTTGGCGTAATAGCGATGCAGCGCCGCCTCGCTCGGCGCCGGCGGAGGGGGCGCGACGGCGAACGGCACCGGCGCCACCAGGGCGGAGCGCCGCTCGGCGCTGAAGGCGAACAGGCGGTTCAGCAGCAGCGCCGGCGGCGCCACCCCGGCGGTGAGCGCACCCACCATCTGCTGCTGGGCGATCTGGCCGCTGACCATGCCCAGGAACCGGTCCTCGGAAATCCCGTTGTTGGCGAGCACGGCGTTCAGCTTCGTCCGATCGAACGCCCCCCCCGGACCCTGGAACGCCGGCATGGCAAACACCGCCTGGCGCACCGCCGTGTCCGGCACGGCGATGCGCAGCCGGCGGATTTCCGCGTCGATCGCAGCCTGGGCGATGACCTGGTCAAGTGCCGCTTGCGCGACCTGACGGCGCAGCGCGGCGGTGACGTTCTGGCCCTGCGGCAGACGTTCCTCGGCCACCGCGAGGTCGCGCTCGAACACCTCGTTGAACTGCGCTGGCGCGATCGTGCGTCCGCCGACCTTGGCGACCCAGGTCGAGGTGCCGATCTGGCGTACCACGTCGCCCACGCCCCAGACCACGAAGGCGATCACCATGAGCCCGAACAGCAGCCGGACAGGCCAGGTTTCCAGGGCGCGGCGGAAGGCGGCAAGCATGGGCGGATCCGGCCAAAAGGGGGAAGATGCGGCGGGCCTTCCTATACGGGCGCCCTGCGGGCTTTGCCAGCGGGCCGGGGTTCATGGGCGGCCCGCCGAAACGGGCGATGGGCGCAGGTTGCCCGGCGCAGCGGCGGTAGGCCATGCTGGCCGCCGATATCCTGAGAGTGAGCGCAAGGCTTCTTGGGTTTCCCCTTGGGAGCTTGCCGACGGAGGACACCGATGCCCCAGCTGATTGCCGGGAACTGGAAGATGCACATGCTGCGCGCCGAGGCGGTGGCGCTCGCGCAGGCGCTGCGCGCGGGCGCCGCCGGCGGCGCGGCCGAGCTGCTTGTTTGCCCGCCGTTCACCGCGCTCCCTGCCGTCGCCGAGGCGCTGGCTGGCAGCGGGATCGCCGTCGGCGGGCAGGACTGCCACCAGGACGCGCAGGGCGCCCATACCGGCGACATCTCCGCGCCGATGCTGCGCGACGCCGGGGCGCGCTGGGTCATCCTCGGCCATTCCGAGCGCCGGCAGAACCACGGCGAGACCTCCGAGCTCGTGCGCGAGAAGACCCTGGCCGCGGTCACCGCCGGCCTCATCCCGATCGTCTGCGTCGGCGAGACGGCCGACCAGCGCGGCGGCGGATCGGAGACCGAGGCGGTCGGCTGGCAGCTCTCCGGCAGCCTGCCCCAAGGCTTCGCCGATGGGCCGGGGGGCGTGCTCGCCTACGAGCCGGTCTGGGCGATCGGCACTGGCAAGACGCCGACCGAGGACGAGGTGGCCGACATGCACGCCTTCATTCGCGCCGAGTTGGTGCGCCAGTTCGGCGACGCGGGGGCGGCGGTGCGCATTCTGTACGGCGGGTCGGTGAAACCCGCCAACGCGCGCGCCCTGCTGGCGCTGCCGGAGGTGGGCGGGGCGCTGGTCGGCGGGGCGAGCCTGGCGGCGACCGACTTCCTGGCGATTGCCGGGGCGGCGGCGGGGGGGTAAGAGCCTGCGCAGTCAGGCCGGGCGGGCACCGCTCCCCCGGCCTTCCCGCGCGCGAGGATGGTCCGCCCCCCATGATGGCGATTCTGATGGTGATCCAGGTGTTCGTCGCGATCGCGCTGATCGGCGTCGTGCTGATCCAGCGCAGCGAGGGCGGCGGCCTCGGCATCGGCAGTTCCCAGGGCATGGGCGCGTTCATGTCCGGTCGCGGCACGGCGAATCTCCTCACCCGTGCGACCGGGATTCTTGCGGCGGTGTTCCTGGGCCTGTCGCTGACGATGGCGGTGCTCAATCGCGGCGCGTCTTCTGCTGGCTCCGGCATCCTGTCCGGACCGCCGGCCGCCCCGGCCCCCGTGATGCCGGCGCCGGGCGCGCCCAGCGGTACCGGGAGCCCGGCGCCGGTGCCCACGAGCCCGAACGGGGCCGCCCAGGGGGGCGCCCCAGGGGCCGCCGCACCGGGTGGTTCCGCGGATGGCACTGCGACGACCGGTACCGCTCCGGCGGGCAGCGCCACCACCGGCACTTCGGCGTCGGCGCCACAGGCCCCCCCCGCTCCGTCCGCACCCGCGGTCCCGCACTGACGGCCGCACCATGCCCGCATGGCAACGCACAGCGGAAGCGCGTGCGATCCCTGGTGCTGCGTCCGTGCCGCCATCGCGGCGCGATGCGGCCGTGAGCGGGACGGACCGGCCCGAGGCCGGCCGCAGCGGGCGCCCCGGGGCCGACCGCGGTGGCAGCGAAACCGCCGACCTGGCAAGACCGGGCTTGCGTCGCCCCGATTCGGCTTTCTACAACGGCGGTCCATGACCCGGTTCGTGTTCATCACCGGCGGCGTGGTGTCCTCCCTTGGCAAGGGTATCGCCTCGGCGGCGCTCGGCGCGCTGTTGCAGGCCCGCGGCTACACGGTGCGGCTGCGCAAGCTCGACCCCTATCTGAACGTCGATCCGGGGACCATGAGCCCCTACCAGCACGGCGAGGTGTTCGTCACCGACGACGGGGCGGAGACCGACCTCGACCTCGGTCACTACGAACGCTTCACCGGCGTGCATGCCGCCCGCGCCGACAACGCCACCACCGGACGCATCTACGCCGACGTGATCGCGCGCGAGCGCCGCGGCGACTACCTCGGCGCCACCGTGCAGGTGATCCCGCACATCACCGACGCCATCAAGGACGTCATCGTCGCCGGCACCGAGGCGTTCGATTTCGTGCTGGTGGAGATCGGCGGCACCGTCGGCGACATCGAAAGCCTGCCGTTCCTGGAGGCGATCCGCCAGCTCAGCAACGAGCTCGGTCCGGAACGGTCGATGTTCGTGCATCTGACCCTGGTGCCCTACATCCCGTCGGCCGGCGAGCTGAAGACGAAGCCCACCCAGCATTCGGTGAAGGAGCTGCTGAACGTCGGCATCCAGCCGCAGATGCTGCTGTGCCGCTGCGACCGCCCGATCCCGGAGGCCGAGCGGCGCAAGATCGCGCTGTTCTGCAACGTCCGCCCGGAAGCGGTGATCGCCGCGCTGGACGTGGATACGATCTACGCCGTGCCGCTGCGCTACCATGCCGAGGGCATGGACCGCGAAGTGCTGCGCCACTTCGCCCTGCCGCACGACCACGCCCCCGACCTGTCGCGTTGGGAACGCATCGTCGAGATCGTGCGCGCGCCGGAAGGCGAGGTGCGCATCGCCGTGGTCGGCAAATACACGAACCTGCTCGACAGCTACAAGTCGCTTGCCGAGGCGCTGGTGCACGGCGGCATCGCCAACCGGGTGCGGGTGAAACTGGACTGGATGGACAGCGAGGTGTTCGAGCAGCCGGGCACGGTGCAGCGGCTGGAAGGTGTGCACGGCATCCTGGTTCCCGGCGGCTTCGGCGAACGCGGCACGCCCGGCAAGATCGAGGCGGTGCGGTTCGCCCGCGAACGCAACGTGCCGTTCTTCGGCATCTGCTTCGGCATGCAAATGGCGGTGATCGAGGCGGCGCGCAACCTGGCGGGCCTGGCAGATGCGTCCTCCACCGAGTTCGGACCGTGCGCGACGCCGGTCGTGGGCCTGCTCACCGAGTGGGCGCGCGGCAACGAGATCGAACGCCGGCGCGCGGGTGGGGATCTGGGCGGGACGATGCGGCTCGGCGCCTTTCCGGCGGTGCTGGCCGAGGGCAGCCTGGTGCGCGAGATATACGGCGGGGCGGCGGTGATCGAGGATCGCCATCGCCACCGCTACGAGGTGAACGTGCACTATCGCGACGTGCTGGAAGCGACCGGCCTGCGCTTCTCCGGCATGTCGCCCGACGGGGTGCTGCCGGAGATCGTGGAACTGCCGAGCCATCCGTGGTTCGTGGGCGTGCAGTACCATCCGGAACTGAAGTCGAAGCCGTTCGCCCCGCACCCGCTGTTCGCGGGGTTCATTGCGGCGGCGGTGCGACAGATGCGGCTGGTGTAGACGGGGCCGGCGAGCAAGCCGGCGCGGCAGCGCGGCGCTGGACGGCATTGCCGAAATTGAGCAGCAGCACCAGCCCGGCCCCGGCCAGGACAAACCCGAGCTCCCGGGACCATTCGGCCTTGTTCGGCACGACCTTCTTCGGGAAGGTCTGGATCACGACGTAGCTGAGAATGCCGGCAGCGATCGCGACGTCGAGCGAGAGGGTCACCGACGCCAGAACAACGGTAGTCGCGGCAGGTATGAACGTCAGGGCAGGGGTCAGGTCGCTGCTGCTGCCCGAACGCGACCCGGAGGCACCGGCGGTAGCGGGTGGCGCCGGCATCACGAACGATTCCGCCACGACCAGCAGGCCGACAAAGAAAACCGTCGGCATGGCGGCGATGCGCGGGATGGCCTCGACGATCGGCCACCCCTCCAGGAGGGAGACGAAACCGAAGACGGCAAGCAGGGCGAAGCCGATCGTGACGACGACCATCGCCCGCCCGCTCCGTCCGCCCGCCTTCCATCCGGCATGGTTCTCCGCGTAGTAGGTGATCGGCGTGACGCCGGCCAGGGACGCCACGATATTGAAGAACGAATCGATCTTCAGGCTCTGATCCTTGATCGAAGCGATTCGCTCGTCGGTCATCGACTGCGCGATTTCCGGCTGGCGGACATATTCGATCGGACTTCCGGCGATATCGAGGGTTATGATGAACAGGACCGCGATACCGAAGCCGATACAGCTCTCAAGGGTAGAAAGATGGATCTGGGCGAGCACGCCAGTACCGTTCCAGGACCAGAAGATGGCTTTCTCCGGGCTCGACATGATCGGCGCATGGCCATGCCAGACCCAGATCCACACGATGGCCATGACCGTGACGATAGAAATGGTGAACGCCGCGGAATCGAGCAGCTCCAGGGTCTTGAGCCAGCGCGGGCCGACCGTGGAATCCTGCGAATACATATAGGCCAGCTTGAGACCAACGATGACCGCGAGGCCAATGAAGAACAACGAAAATGCCCATACGCGGCCGGGAGGATGGCCGATGCCGCCGCCGTGGCTCGCGAAACTGTCGATCTGGGTCACGGCAACGGTCGTGAGAATGGCGCCGACCCCGGCCTTGATAGCATAGAATATCTGGTCGGGAACCGACGCGATCAGGTTGCGGCGCCACGGTCCAAGCGATGCAAGGAAAATTGCGATCGATACGATACCGGTAACGACGAGCAGGTCGGGCCACGGAATATGGTTGAGCTCAGCGAAGCTTGCGGTAAAAACGTTCAGCCCCATCCCGCATGCCAGCGCGGCCGGAATGCCGAGCTTCCAGCCCGAGACGGCGGAGGCAAGCGCCGCAACCACGCAGGTTGCCAGGAAGACCGCCCCCGACGGCATTCCCATGCCGTTTAGAATCGACGGGTTGAGGAAGGCGATGTACGCCATCGCAAAGAAGGTTGCGAAGCCGGCGAAATACTCCCTCATTCGGTCCTCCGTCGGCCGCGCTGATGCTGCGCCGGGCGGCAGCCCGGTCATTCTGCACTCAGCAGAAAAGCATCAGAGATGCCTGCCGACAAGCGACATGAGGCGGGCACGCGCGGCACCCGGCCAAACCGCACCTGGCGCGCGCCGAGATGTCATGGAGCACCGGCCCGTCCCGACCGGGCCGGGATGACGACCTGCCTTACGCGTCTTCGTGGTAGATCGGCGGCCCCAGCTCGCTGAAGCGGAACAGGTCGAAGATGTGGTGGCCGTCGAAATCGAGCACCCGCAGGTCGTCGGTCTGCGCCAGGTCGTCCTGCACCACGGTATAGTGCCCACCGTAGCGCCAGCGCACCTGTTCGAGCGGCAGGTCGAAGGCGATGAACTTGCGGATTCCCTTGCCCTTCAGTTTCTCCAGCAGCGCCGGATGCAGAGGCGAGGCGAAGGACGTCAGGATCACGATCGGACCGCTGGCGGTCAGCAGCAGGATGGCTTTCATGGCAGGCTCCTCCGGCCGGTTTGCGGCGCAGAATGGCGCGGCGGCCGGGCGCGGCGCATTGATCGAGATCAAGCGCCACGCGCGGCTTGACGCGCCGCGGACCGGCTTTCACCTTCCGCCCGGCCCGAGCCGCAGGAGGATGCGTGTCCAGAGGACCCCAGGCCGACGTGCGCCCCGCAGCGGACAGCGTTCCGCTCGACTGGGCGCGCGTGCGCACCCATCTGGCGGCGCACGGGCTGCGGCTCGACGACGACCCGCCGCCGCGGCAGTTTGCCGGCGGGCTTGCGAACCTCAACTACCTGATCGGGATCGACGGACAGCCCGCCGTGCTGCGCCGCCCGCCGCTCGGCCCCGTGCCTCCCGGCAGCCACGACATGGCCCGCGAGCATCGCATCCTCAGCCGGCTCGCGGATGCGCTGCCGGTCGCCCCGCGCAGCCTCCATCTCTGCACCGACCCGGAGGTGATCGGCGCGCCGTTCCAGATCCTGGAATACCGGCCCGGCCTTGTCATCCGCGCCACCCTGCCCGAACCGCTGGCCGGCCGACCCGAAGCCGGGGCGCGGCTGTCGGAGGTGCTGCTGGAGACCTTGGCCGCGATCCACGCGGTCGATACCGCGGCGATCGGCCTCGATGACCTCGGCCGGCCGCAGGGTTTCCTCGGCCGCGCCGTCGCCGGCTGGCGCAAGCGCGGCCTGGCGGCGCAGGAAGACGGGACGGAGGCGCTGCACCGCGAGATCGGCGCCTGGCTGGAACGCCACGAACGCCCGGACGGGGCGCCTACGTTGCTGCACAATGATTTCAAGCTCGACAACCTGATCCTTGATCCGCACGACCTCTCGGCGGTCGCGGTGGTGGACTGGGACCAGGGCACGCGCGGCGATCCGCTGTTCGATCTCGCCACCCTGCTGAGCTACTGGGTGCATCCCGACGATCCGCCGGCGATGCACGACATGGCGCAGATGCCGGCCGACCAGCCGGGGTTCCTCACGCGCACGCAGGCGGTGGAGCGCTACGCGGCGCTGACCGGGCGCGACGTGTCGGACTTCCTGTTCCATCGCGTGCTGGGGATGTACAAGCTGGCGGTGATCTTCCTGCAGCTTGGCCTCCGCTTCCGCACCGGCGCCACCACCGATCCGCGCTATGCCGCCTTCACCGGTATCGGCAGCGGCATCCTGGACTTCACCTTCGAGATCGCCCAAGGACGCGCCTTCTGATGGATTTCTCGATCCCGCCGGACCTCGCAGAGCTGCGCGACCGCACGGCGCAGTTCATCCGTGACCGTATCGTTCCGCTGGAGGCCGATCCGCGCCAGGGCCGGCACGGACCGAGCGACGATTTCCGCCGCGAATTGAATGCGCTGGCCGCCACGGCGGGGTTGCTCGCCCCGCATGTCGGGACCGAATGGGGCGGGCTCGGCCTGTCGCATGTCGGCAAGGCGCTGGTGTTCGAGGCAGCCGGGTATTCGCTGCTCGGCCCGCTGGCGATGAACATCGCAGCACCCGATGAAGGGAACATGCACCTGCTGGAGGCGGTCGCCACGCCCGAGCAGAAGGAACGCTGGCTGCGTCCGCTGGCAGCGGGCGAGATCCGGTCCTGCTTCTGCATGACCGAACCCGCGCCCGGCGCCGGCTCCGATCCGGCCGCACTCGCGACCACCGCGCGGCGCGACGGCAACCACTGGGTCATCAA
>Ga0307373_10006702_pt1 | contig 18231 bp, 22 predicted proteins | sample OX2MG_FD_202534 | JGI IMG/M metagenome (GOLD analysis project Ga0307373, IMG submission 202534) | Soil microbial communities from Risofladan, Vaasa, Finland - OX-2 | ecosystem: Environmental > Terrestrial > Soil > Coastal area > Acid sulfate soil | place: Finland: Risofladan, Vaasa | collected...
ACCGGCGGTGCGCGTAATTTCGAACACTATTCGGAGATCAATCCCTTGAGCAATTCCCACGGTTCCGACGAAGGCGGCGCGGGCACGAAGTCGATCGCCTGGGTGGTCGTTCTGGTGGTCGTCCTGTAACCGCCAATGGCCAGGAACGAAATCCGGCGGAAAGAGCGGCAGCGGGGACGGCGAAGTCGGAACATGAGCAGCCCCCTGTCGAGAACGCCCCGTGATAAAGTCACCTTCCCGCCCCGAGCGGGCTTGCTCTTCGCCGGCCGAGTCGTGGGCGAGCTGGGGCGGGCCGGCTGACAGCGGCATTGATCCGCGTCCCCACTTGGCATAATCATGGCCGATCGTCGGTGGATGTCATTCCCTCTCGATTTCCCACACACTTCAGCAACAGGAACGCTCGGATGTCGATGAGATTCACGTTGCCGGTATTCGCAATACTTTTGGCCATCCGCCCCGATGGCGCTCGGGGCGAAGAACCGGTTCGGCGAACGGAAGACGTGATTTACGGGCGAAAGTCGGGCATGGCGCTGACGATGGATGTGTTTCAGCCCGCGAATCCAAACGGTTGTGGCTTGCTGTTCCTGGTCAACGGCGGCTGGCTTTCGAGCAAGTCGACGCCCATGATGGTGACGGTCCGACCCGAAGACTATCGGGTCTTTCTGGATCGTGGATATACGATGTTCGCCGTCGTGACGAGCTCGCAGCCGAAGTTCACGATTTCCGATGAGATCGAAGACGTCTTGCGTGCGGTTCGCTTCGTGCGGCTGAATGCGTCGCAATATGGCGTGCGCCCTGATCGACTGGGTGTGATGGGGGCCAGTTCGGGCGGCCACCTTACGCTTTCGATCGCGACGCGCGGCGGGCCTGGCAAGAGCGACTCTACCGATCCCGTTGAACGAGAAAGCAGCGCCGTTCAAGCGGCGGCCTGTTTCTTTCCTCCGACCGACTTCCTGAACTACGGAAGTGCGGGCGTGAATGGCGTGGGAGCGGGTCCATTAGCGCCGTTGCGCGACGCGTTTGGTCCGTTGGCACTAGCGAAGGAGGAACGCGAACAACTCGGTCGCGAGATATCGCCGATCAACTACGTGACCGAGAAGTTACCCCCGACGCTGATCATCCACGGTGATCGTGATGAAGTTGTGCCGCTCCAGCAGTCGGAGAGCTTCGTCACGAGGGCCCGGGGGGCCGGCGTTGCGCACGTGGAGTTGATCGTTCGGGCCGGAAAAGGTCACGGCTGGGACGACTTCTGGAAATCGGCCGAAGACATCACAGCCTTTGCTGATTGGTTCGATCGTCACCTGAAACGACATGACTGAGCTGCGCGGCATGATGCTCCCGCCGATTCGGCAACGCGAGCAGACGCGATGAACGCGGCGCCATGAGCGCGAGCAATGCGGTCATCGTCGGACTTCCACCCCTTCCACAGGAACGTCTACGCCAAGGCACTCATGAATGCCGCTTTGCTTGTCGTCCGCCGCACCGCCATGGCCGCCTTCGATGTTCTCGTACAGTAGTACGTTGTGCCCCATCTCGGACAACTTCGCCACCATCTTCCGGGCATGACCTGGATGTACCCGGTCGTCGCGCGTGGACGTCATGAACATGTCCTTGCGATGCTCGTCAAGGGTCGTGCGCCGCCAGAGGCCGCGCTTGTTCTTGTCGTCTCGCCAGAAGTTGTAGTACCACGGGCCGTGCTTCGTGAACCCACCGCGATGATCGCCGTGAGTATGAACAAGGAGCGCAGACGGAATTGTGGATGGTGCATCAACGTGTTACCAGAAAGAGTGCGGCAAGTAGCAGAGAATCCGCAAAAACTACTATGGCGGTAGTCACAGCCAACCGACGAAGGCTGAACCGAATGCGGCAAATGGCGGTCGCACCCGAGAGCAGAAATGAAGAGAAAATGGGAACGAACACGATTCCCAGCCACCAAGGCGTTACTCTCTGCGCCATCCAAAGTCCGCAGCAACCAACGCACCAAACCGTGATTGCCGCGATGCCTAGATTCAATCGACGGAACTGAAAGCGGGGGCGGCGCATGAGGGTATCATACCACAACATTGGAAAGAAAACTTCTATGTCACGCACAAATGCCATGCAAGCCAACCGGTCGCTCATTGACGATGAACTTACGCCTGTCGAGCGCAAACTTCTCGCGGCGTATTGCGCGCCATCGCAATACCTGCGCCGATATATACGCTCGGCCGTGGTGTACGCGGTCGTCACCGGCCTATTCGTTTGTCTTGGTATATGGATCGGCCATACTCAATATGGCATCGTCGTCTATATCGCGTTCCTTCAATGGATGGGTTTTAGGCTACTTGGCGCGTGGCACGTTGCCGGGGCGACGCCGGCGATCGTCGGGAAGTACGAGGCGCGCATTGCAGCCCTGCAAGCTGAACTTTCGATGGTTGGCACCACCCAAAAATCCGAAATCTAGACTGAAACAGTACCGAAAAACTCATGCCAAACGTGGCCACAAAAAAATTGAAAATAGCCCACTACCGCCGGGCGGCGGCCTGCTCGGTCGCGTTACCCGCGGCCCGTCGATCGCCACGCGGTCGCGGCCTCGTCCGAGCAACCGCAGTCGTCCGGCGGTCGCCCACGTCATGGGCCAGGTCGTGCCCAGCATGGGGACCGCCTACCCCGAGAAGGTGAGCGACGAGCGACTGCGGGCGGTCTGCAAGCACGTCAGGGTATGGCTCTTCGGGAAGGCGAAGAAGCGAAAGCCGAGGTGACACGCGCGGTTCACCGCGACGAAACTCGGAGTCTAGCAACGCTCGGGGAACGTTGTCAAAGAAGCGAGCCGGGGGGTAGTGGGGTAACGGCTGCGTTGCTGGATTTTAGCCGGCCAGTTGGCGAAGTAGGCGTGCCTAGTTTTCGGGCAGGCGTTCATGGCCGCCTCGCCATGTGCTTCATGGCTGCGGCGAAGGTATCGCACTGCCTGAGTTCGGCCAATTCGACACCGGCTCCGGCCGCGATGCGGCGCCGACGACTCCCGTTCATGATCTTGGCGAAGTTACGCCTTTCATCGGGCGTCATCGCGTCGATGATCCCGCAGAGGCGCCGCACATGGTCCAACGTTGCAATGGCCGAGCGCATCGCAGGAATTTGCCACAAAAACTCACGAAGGTCGTCGAAGGTCTCTTCTTTCTCGTCCATCGCCCCATTCTACCGGGGCTGCCATGGGGGGAGGAAGGGCGGCTTGACGCACGAAAAAGATCCGTCGAATTGCCGAATGGGGCAGTGGGCTACGACTGTGGCAGGCGTCTTTTCCTCCGCAGGCGCACGATGGCCAACACCAGCACCAATGCAATGACGACAACCTCGGTGGCGGCTACGGCCCAGGCCCTTGGCATCTCGTCTGGCGGTAGTGGGTCGAGGCCAGTCAAGTGCGCGACCATGCCCGCGCAAATGATGGAGAGACTGAACGCCGAAAATCCGATAACGGCCACGCAGCAGCCGCTACCTTGTGGTTTGCTGTATTGCCTATAGTCAGCGTCCATCTCCCCATTCTAACCCGGCTGCCTTTTGGGGCCAAATGCCTGGCGTTGGCTGGTAATGGCCTTCCGGTGAGTTGGTCGATCGTCGCCTATTTTGGTAGGCCAGGCAGCCAGCTTCCTGAAGAGGCGAACGCCCAGATAGGCGAACCCGGCCACAAGGTACGGCAAGCCCAAAAGCCCCACGATGACAATGCGACCCCAGCTTAGCGCCGCCCAGCACCCCACGGCCACGATTGCCGTAAGGATGAACAAGGAGCACAGGCGGAATTGCGGGCGATTGGTCATTGCTTGTTCTCGGCCCGATTCTTTCGGTCTTGACGCTTCAATGCGTCCCACATCTCTTGCGGCATCGGCGAGAGTATTGGGAGGTATTCTAGGGTGTCGAGCAATTCCTGGTCTCTGCGTTCCATGCGTCGTTGCTCCCATGTCGCCCCGCCAAACCAGCAGGCCACAGCCAGCGTGATCCAGAGCAACGTCGAAAGGCGGAACTGAAAGCGGGGGCGGCGCATCGGCGCATTATACCGCGGCTCCTCGCCAAGTCAGCGCGGGTTGGCCACGGCGGACTGGTCGGTCGCGTTGCCCGCGGCCCGTCGATCACCACGGCGGTCGCGGCCTGGTCCGAGCAACGGCAGTCGTCCGGCGGTCGCCCACGTCATGGGCCACCTCGCCGCCTACCCCGAGAAGCGGGGTAGCTTTGCAAAACTATCCATCGTGCGCCCGGACGACTGCCACCATTGAAGCAGTGGCGAACAGTTTGAACGAAACAACAAGAAACAGGTAGGGATGGTCTGGAATGGATCCGATCGACCGTCCGGCCACGCACCACGCGGCCACGATTGCCGTGAGGATGAACAACGAGCGCAGGCGGAATTGCGGGCGAGGCATCATGAGACCGTACGACGTTCGTATCGCCAGAGAAGTAGGCCGTAGCTGGCGAGCCAGAACAGCACGAAAAACGGGGGTCCGACCCGTAGCCCACCGAACCAGCAGGCCACGGCCAGCGTGATCCAGAGCAACGTCGAAAGGCGGAACTGAAAGCGGGGGCGGGGCATCGTGGACCTATCGTGACTTTCGGCCTCGAACATACCTGAGGCAGGCCAATCCGGCAGCTAGCGCTGCGACCGAAATCAGGCCGACCACGAGGGGTTTTGCGCTGAAATCGAATCGTGTCATCGGCTCATCGTAGTGTCGATCGTATAGTTCCTTGTAGCGCTCGCTTGCAGATAGGCCCATGAGTTGGATCTGGTCTTCTTGTGCGCGCTGGTCTTTTGGGTAGGTATGGACCCAGTAGGGTAGCGCGACGATCCCCCAGCCGACCAACGCCGTAACGGCGAAGGTCGTCCAAAGCCGGAACTGAAAGCGGGGGCGGGGCATGGGGGGATTATAACACGGCTCCTCGCCAAATCAGCGCTGGTTGGCCTTCCGCAGTCGTCGGTTCGATTCCGTTGCCTGCGGCCCGACGGTCGCCACGGCGCGCGCGGCCTGGCCCGTGGGACGAAAATCGGACGTCCGGCAACTATCGGCGAGCGTTGTCAAAGGACCCCGGCGGCGCGTAGTGGGCATTTAGTGAGTTGGTCGGCCGAGATGGCGCCTTGCTCGGCCTTAGCCGCCCCGATATATTCTGGTCTTGATGGCGTTTCGGATCAATCTGACGCGAAGCAGCCTCGAAGGAGTCTGATTGATGAAGAACATCCACCTTAATCCGGGTGGCGTGATTGGTGCGGTTTCTATTGGTGGCGGCCGTGATCTTTACCGTGGCGCTGACTTCAAGTGACGGCAACGTGGGTAGCCGTGTGGGAAGATTCGGCGTCGGCGCTGTGTTCCTCGGGGCGTTTGGCGGGAATTTCCTCTGGGATCGTCTGTTCCCGAAGAACAAGTAGCTCATCCCACCTACCGCGAGAGGTTGTGCGACGAGCGGCTACGGGCCGTCTGCGAACACGTCAGGGGGGACTCTCGCGTTGATCTCCCGGGATCGCTCCCAGGCTGTCGGCCCGGCCCAGCAGCCGAGGGCCACGATTGCCGTGAGAACCCGGTGCAGGCGGCCCGACGACAGAGGAATTGCGGATCGTGGCTAAACCCGGAGCTTCCCCAACTTGGAGTACGGCGCAAAATAACGGTTCCTTGCAGACGGAACCATTTCTCACAAAACCTTTGTCGAAGCGTTTCCGCTTCTTCTTGGATTTCGTGATGACTTGGTTCGTTCGCAAGGAACTGATTGACTTCTTCTGCGAATCGTGTGCCAATCGAGGATCTTCAGTACGAACGCTGAACTAACGCCCTGAATCAGATTTGACCCGCCCGACGCCTCGCCACTTAGCTGGCGTCGATACGACCACCATGATCGCGCGCCAGCCAACACTATTGCTGCGTGGATGTTGCAAACAACCCGCGCCCGTCCTTCGCCCAGAATTTGTCGAATCCTTGAGATAGGTCCGGCCCACGGCGACATTGCCGCCGGCCAAATCTTGTCGGCACAAGAGGCTCGAACCAATGCTCAAGTTGCAAGACGACGGCACAGTTCTAGTCAGTCACCTCGATGAAGAATGCGTGCGATCCGCGGTTAACCGGTTGCTCAGCAGCTATGTGCCCGCGCCGGACGCGGAACTTCGTGAGGCCGCGCGAAGTCCCTTCTTTGCCCCAGTATCACTTCTCGTCGACGGCGATGCGTTCACGAGGTATTCGGCTTTCGCATACGACATCTCGCCCCTCGGTATCGGCCTATTGCACATGATGCCGCTTCCGCTGAGCAAGATCATTGTCGTGATTTGCCGTCCCAACGGTGGAACCCTGTCGCTTACGACGCAGATCGTCTGGTGTAAGTCATACTGCGACGTTTGGTACAGAAGCGGGGGCCGATTCCTCGATGCGATCGAGGCATAGGGGCCGAACCTGCGCTCGATCGACGGCTATTGCTGAGAACTTCGCATACCAGAGCCACGCTGATTACGGTTTTCCAATCGCTGCTTCGGTGCGCTGAAGTATTCGTGGGCCGAACCGCGGGGTGGCCAATGGTGGGCCCAGTCGTGTCAGGATGTGCGGCGACATCTGACGGCGGGATTGGATCCTGCCGGGGCCCCCTTTTCACCTTCAGTTCCTTGTCGTATGCGGCGCGCCGTTTGGCGTCGAGCAGACAGATTCTGGCAGCGGCGACCTCGTGGAGCAGTTTTTGCGAAAGTGCCGAGTGCCGGCCGGTCTTGAACGTCTGCAAGTAAGCCATTTGCCGGTCGGCCGGCCCTGGATTGACGGGTTCCGGGAGCTGCCACGATAATGAACCGTGGCTCGGCGCAGTGCATTCACCCTTCCTTTGGCCGATCAACTTCAGCCATGACCCACCTGAACTGCCTCTCCTTCATGTTGGCGCTGGCACTTGTCACACCCCTCGCCTCCGCCGGGCCGCCCGCACCGAGCTCCCGGCCCGCCATTTCGGCCGCGAACGCGGACCAGGTTCACCGTATCGTGGAGTTGGAGAAGCGGGTGGACAACATCGCGCGGGGACCGGGGCCCGGAGAAATGGTCTTCGTCGATTGGAAGCGTTGCATGGTCGAGGTTGTCGATGAAGCTGACTTTCGCCCGTTACGCAAGATCGCTGACGGCCGACGGCCAGGTGACTTTGCCGTGAGCAAGGATGGTCGATTTGTCACCTGGCGTGAGTCTGAACCACGGCTCTACGTCGTCCAGGAAATAGCCAGCGGAAAAACCGTCGAGATCGACGTCGGCGAGCACGCTGGTGGCCCCGCGTTCAGTCCTGATGGCAAGCTGTTAGCGATCGGCTTCACCTACTGGGAGCCGAACGTGGAAGGTGCCGGGGAGTCCGAAACGAAGCTCTTCGACTTTTCCGGCAAGCTCGTGCGAACGCTCGATAAGTCAGGTCCTGGCTGGCCCACTCAGGTCTTCAGTCCAGACGGCAAACTTCTCGCCGTCGGCAACCGCAACTACGAAACTCGCCTTTTCGAGGTCGCCACGGGCAAGCTGCGGCATACCCTCCCCCCGCAAAATGTCGCATGAGCTGGCGTTCAGCCCGGATGGCCAGGTTCTTGCCGTGGCCTATGTGGACGGGGCTGTCGCACTCTGGGATGTCGTTTCGGGCAAGATGCTACGGATGCAACCGACCGACGCCGACTTCGACTCCCCGAAACATTTCACCCCTAACAAAGACCTCTTAACGCTTGATTGGAGCCCCAAGGGGGACGTGCTCGTCACCGCGGGCTGGGGAGGGAAGATCGTACTCTGGGATTCCAACAAGGTCGAAAAGCCAAACCCTCGCTCGTTACGAAAGACCCCTGACGGTCTGGCAAAGCTGAAAGAATTGGAGGCGCCCCGTTGGGTGGTTCGTGTGCGTTTTACCTCGGACGGCAGCCGCCTTCTCAGTTCGGGCGGCTCGCTTTCCAACGAATCTGACCAGAAGGTCGTCGTTTGGGCCGTCTCGGAAGAATAGCCGGGCTACTGTGGCTTGCCGCTCACGTAGCCGAATTCGATGGCCGGATTCCGCGGTGGCGTACGGAAGTTGACGAGTCGGCGTCGGGGCGCGGGGTGAATTTCCGAGAGTGCGCGGCCAATCCGCGCCCGCAAGGCGCATGCGTCCTGTGGACGTAACGCGGCGAAGTGGATCACGCCCGCGTCCTCGCCGCCAGAACCGGTGCCGCGGCGCTCGCCCGACAGGCGCAATGCCTCGCGCACCCGCTGGCCGACGGCCCAGCGCGGCTCGCCGGTCTCGCATGTCAGGAGTGTGAGGTATTCGACATCCTGTTGGCCACGACGATATGCCTTCAGCCGGACGGAAGGTACTGGTTGTGTCGAGTGCCCTCGATCGGCCGGATAGAAAAGCGACAGTGTGTCGGCATGGCGCCACGAGTCGGGCGAACCAACGGTCTGCCAAGGGAGCACGCCGTCGGCTTCAAGCGACCAGGCGTCGAGGCACCAGCCGAGGGGCTGCATATTGCTCTCGTCAACGGCGTTGGTTGAACCGTATTCGATCACGATTTGACCGTGGTCACTTTTGCGGTCCATGACCATCCGGTGGTACTTGCGGAAGCTGCCGCCGACCACATTGTAGTCGAGCACGTCGTCCAGCGTGTCGCGTTGCCATTCGGGCCGGGAAATGTCGCAGCGAAAAAGCATTCTTGCATGGCCGCCGGCCTGGCCGACTCCTTCGTGAAATGCCCGGCCGAAGTACCTGAGCGCCCAGTAGTCCTGGAAATTGGCCGGCTCGTCCAATAGCCAAGGCGACGAGCCACGCGACCAACCGTCTTGCTTGAAGTTGTTCTTGCCGTTCTGGAAACATTGAAACAGCGTTTCGTGCCAACCACATTGGTCGAAATGCTCGGCCAGTTGCCGCGAGGCCGCGACGAACGCCTCGCGGTAAGCGGCGGGAAAGGCGCGGTCGGCCCAGTAATCGCCATTGTATTGGCCCTCCATAGCGCTGGGCCAATTCTCGTGAAGCGGCAGGTAAAAGCATTCCAACGGCACGCGCTGGCGCGGCAAGTCGTCGAACGCCGAACCATCGAGGTACGGCCCGAACCGAGTGTCCCAATCTGCGAAGTCGAGCCGCGCACCGTCCCAGCTTGGCGCACAGCCCTCGGCGACCTGGCCGTTCTGGTGGTAGGGTACGCGGTTCAACACCGTGCGGTGTTTGTGGGCCAGTCGGTAATAATCACGTTCTCCATCCGGCAGGCCATAGCAGTTCATCTCCGGTATGAAGCTCAGAAAGTCGGGAAGCGTGAAATCCCAGACGTTCAGCACGACGGGGATTTCGAGCGATTCTCCGCCGGCCGTGAGCCGCAATCTGCCCACATGTTGGCCGGACGAGGCGGCGTGCGGCACGTAAATCTCGGCGTGCAGGCTGGCGGTGGTGTGACCCGCGGTACGCTCCTCGGTCGTTGGCAGGTCGATCTTTCCGACCAAGGGCACGATCGGATCAGGCATCGGTCCGTTGGGGCTCGCAACACAGCGGTACCGGCCGAGTGCCGTCGCGACCGTTGATCGCCTATCGGCGCGCTCGCCGGCCGGTGGATCGAACTCGACTTTGGCGGCGACGCCTTTTAGCGGACCCCGCAGTAGTACCTGGAACTCGACGAATTCGTTACGAGCCGCATCGAGTCGAATGGTTCGTTCCTTGGCGTTCCAGAGATGATTGCCCAACAGGTATCCCTCCGGTTGACCTGGCGTCATCTCGCTCGTCACGGGGTGGACTTTGTCCAGCGCGTCTATGATCGCCACCTCGGCGCCAGCCAGTTTCGGCAGCTTGCCAGTCGGATGCACCTGTTCCGGCGGTTTGCCCGGCAGTTCGGCTGCGACACGCCCTGCCACCGTTGCCAAGATCGTCGCCGGCAGGCCGACGTTGCCGGCGCCGTCAACCGCACGGACGGAAAGCTCAACCCTTTCCCCCGCTGCCAAACCCAGGTCGCGCAAGCGCATTGAAACCCTTTCACCAGTTCGTCCGGCGGCGGGAATCAAGTACCGCGGTGCTGGCCGGCCATTTACGTCGACGAAGAACCCAACCGTACCGGCCGGGCCCTGGTCGGCTGGCGTAAGCCACATTGCTCGCGCCTCGCCGGCGGGCAAGTCGGCGGTCTCGGCGAGTAGCTCGCTGCAAGCGGCGGGCGGGTCCGCGTCAGCCTCACCCACGTAGACGGTGAGATATGGAGCGCTCCTCTCGCCCCCCTCCCGGCTGTGAACGAAGCGGTTGGGAAACAGTTGTAACGTGAATCGCTCGCCATCCCGACTCCATTCCGAACCGGTGTCGTCGAATACAAATAGCCCGTAGCTTGTGCCGGCCACTCGCGCGGCCACGACCGCCGGATCAACGGGCACTTGCTGCCAACCTTCGCGATCGGGCGGCGAGGCGTCGGCCATGCGCCAAAGGCTGCCGCCGCGGCCGAGGATCACCTCGCACAAATCGCTGCCAACAAAGGCCCAAGGGAGGCCGGGATGTTGACGGAAATGGTGGGTCGAACTGCCCGGCTGCCGACCGTAGCTCGGCGACGTGCCTTCGACCCATTCCGACGCGAAGCTGCCGACGGTCACGCGGCGCAGGATTACGTCACCTGCCAATCTCAGGTGCAGCGTGGCCGCATTGATCGTCCGGCCGCGAAGTCCGGCGGGGTCGAAGTCAACCAATGACATTTCCTGGATTGACTTGACTTTGAGCCGCGGCGCGCCGCCCAGGTTACAATCGGCTTCGTCGCCAACGTTCGAAAACCAGGTATCCCGCGTCACCGCGAGTCGCAGGGCCTCGCCCTTGGGCGGCTCGGTTGGCACCAGCGTGGCGGCCGGCGCATCGTACACTCGGCGCTTGACCTCGGCCAGCTTTCGCACGGAAAGCCAGCCTCGCAACAAGTAGCCGCTCTCGCGTAAATTATGGCCGGTGGGCGCCGATGTCGGCGTGACGTCGCCGCGCACGGCTGTTGGGTGAACGTCGTCCCTGACCAGCAACGTCCCATTCCAATCGTCGGGGCGGCGCGTGAGAATCTCACGTTCGTAGTCGATTAAAGGCAGTTTCTCTCGCTCAGCCAGAGCGCGAATCGTCGCGTTATAGCGGCTCGCCGGTTCGAGCTGCCCGTGATGCGGCGGGATCGTCGAAAGCACCAGCACGATGCCGCGCTCATGGAAGAGCATCGCTGCTTGATCCAACTCCGCTCGGTACTTCTCGACCGGGCGACCGGCTGTCACGTCGTTGGTGCCGATCATAAGGATCGCCACCTGCGGCCGATACTGGTCAAGGAGTTGGGCGAGCGCTGGGAGGCCCTGTTTACCACCGGTCAGCAGCTCGTCGAGCCGCAGTCCACTACAGGCCGTGTGCGACCGACCGCCGTCGGGATGGTCGAAGCGGCAGAGCCACCAGCCGTCGGAGTCGTCGTCACGTCCGGTGTGCATCCATTGGAGGATGGCCTCGTCCTCGCGTGACTTGCCGGATCCACCGCGGGCCCATTGGCCGTAGGGGTTGGAATAAGTGATCGAATCGCCGATGTGGAGCACCACGCCGAACCGACCGTGAAATCGCCGCGCGACGGCTTGCATCGCTTCGGCGTAGTCCCAAGCTTCGGGCAGCGGACTCGCGGCGGCGGCAAGCTCCGGCAAAAGGGCGAACACGGTCAGCAGGGCAACGAGTTTGGCGAGGGGCTTGGCCATGCCAACAGCATCCCGCGCCCGCGGGCGGAGGGCAAGTGGGAGCCTCCCGTTGTGTCGGCCTCCCACTGGTTTCGGCGAGGCCGCCGGGTGGTAGAATGGCACGATGGCAAGCCCCCGACTTCAGTTCCGATTTGGGCTCAAGACACTCTTCGCGATCGTGACGCTGGCCGCCGACGCTGCCTATGGTGGCCATTAATACGAACGGCTTCGCGAGCTCCGCGTGCAAGCTGAAAAGCGTCTACGCGAAGGAATGGCCCAGCTAGGCCACGCGACGGATTCACAAGAAATCGGCGAGTCGGAATCTTCCGTGCTCGAAAACGATCCCATGGACGAGGTTGACGAATAGACTTACCTTCGGCAAAAACGGCGAATCCCGAAGCCTGCAAATTGAAGCCCAACTCCCGTCGCGCCGCGTTGGGACCGGCAAAACCCACGGCGGCGATCGCCTGAGCTCGCCCGCGGACGCGGCTCGGGTTACGTTTGCCGCTCGTAGACGGCCAGCAGCAGCGGTAGAATGATACAAAAAGGAGGGTCCCATGTCGCTACGCGATCACTTTCGCTCACCGTTGGACGATGTTCATTCCTGGGACGAGCTCCACGGCATGTGGCCGGCGATGATCGTCCGCAAGCTGATCGAGGTGCTGCCGGAGCCTTATTTCGCCGCTCCCAACGTGCATCTCGGCACCCTCTTTGAAGTTGATATCGGCACATTCCGTGAAACGACATCGGAACCGGATGACTCCGATGCAAGCGATGGCAGCGTGGCGGTCGCGACCTACGCCCCGCCAAAGCCGACCGTGACTTTGGAGCCGCAGTTGCCGAATCAGGATATCTACGAAGTGCGCATCTACGACCGCCGGCGCAAGCGGCGTTTGCTGGCCACCATCGAAATCGTCAGCCCATCGAATAAGGATCGCCCCGAAAACCGCTCGACGTTCGTTTCCAAAATGGCCACCTTGCTCAGGAACAATGTCTGCGTATCGATCGTCGACGTCGTAAGTACGAGTTATTTCAATCTGTACGCGGAATTGCTGGACTTTGTCAAAGGCGTCGATCCAGCCCTGGGAAGCCAACCGCCGCCGATGTACGCGGCAACCCTTCGCTTACGGTACGAAGGCAATCGCCGCATGATGGACAATTGGTACCATCCGCTAGCCATCGGCCAACCTCTGCCGACGCTGCCTATCTGGCTCAAGGAAACCTGGGCCATCGCGCACGATTTGGAATCGAGCTACGAGGAGACCTGCCGCACCCTCAGGATCAGGTGAGGCGCGAGAGCTTCACTCCTTCTCCGGCGGCGCGGCGGAGAGGGTCGCATTATGCCGACAGAACCGCCGTGTTCAGGTTCAGGATCTCGATATATTCCTGCTTGTGTTCGTCGGACAAGAAGGAACTGCGTACCAAACGGATCGCGGGCTCGGTCGCCGCAATCTGCTCCGAAAGCAGCCTTTCCGCGGCCCTCGTCGGAAGCTCACAGTAGGCGGCGAAATCCAGCCATGAGGCGCGTTTCAGTTTGCTTTTCTTTCCGAGGATCGAAAGCGACAAATCCATGTCCGTCGGAATTGCCAGTCGAGTGCATAGAAGGTCGTACGCCGGGGAAAGGTGGCGAATGCCTTCAGGCGTCGTCAAGAGCGAAAGGTTCTTCAGATGATGATCGCCGTTGGCTACCCACCAACTGAACAATAAGACCTGGAATAGCTTTCGTACCTCAATCGGCGGTTCCGAAGCGTACCGCTTCAAGATACGAACGCATTCCTCAGCGGAGCCTTGGTACTTGTCCTTGAGCGGTCGCTCCGATAGTTGACAGAAATCCTCCACTTGCAGTTTTCGTCCGTCATCAAGGCGATCAAATCGCTTGATGAGGTACGCAGGAGAACCGTCCTTCAGCCATACCAATCCCAAGGGTGGAGTCTCGATCCCAACCAACGAGGCCATCAGCATGGTTACGTGCTCGTTCTGTGGAACTGATGGGAACCTCGCGGGCTCGGGCTTGAGGATATATCGTCCTCCCGTCGCGGCGATTCGAAGCTCACTCTGGTCGGTAGATAGCGCAACGGACACCTTCTCCTGCGCCCCTGAGATCGACATTTTGCCCGCCATCTCGGTCGCCTGGCGGTAAAGAGTGCTGAGGTCGATCGTGTCGAACTTTGGGAATTTGCCGATCCCAAACAGGCGTTGAAGACAAGGCCGATGGTAAGAATCGGAGCCGCTCGTTGGTTTCAAGCACACGCCGCAATTGGGCATAGCTAACTCGCACCAGGTTCGAGAGGCTCGATCTCGACTGCTCCAACGCAATCGGAACATGTTCCGAGCAACAGGCCGAAAGCATCGCTCTTGGAAATCTTGAGCGACTTCGACGTCACGTCGAGTAGCCAACCTTCCGGCAGCAAGTTTTCGAAGAACGGATGCAGGCCGCTTGAAACGTATGGCTCCGCGCGTAGCGGAAGAGTGACCGAAACCGGCTTTGCGTCTCGCCGATCGAGCCATTCCGACGAGTAGGTGAACTTCGTCCGGTCATCGAATTCCTCGATGGTGCCGACCGATTGACCGTCAAGTTTTACGATCCCAACTCGATGATTCATCGCTCGATTCGGTCCCTTGGGGCTTCGACAGGTCCAAGCATTTGTCCGAAAACGGCAAGCACCCGGTTTACGGCATCCATCCGAATCGTCGGCTTTCCCCGCTCAAGTTCAGAAATGAGGCGCGTCCCGACCCCGGCCAATTCGCCCAGCACTCGTTGAGACAGGCCATTGGCGGTTCGCCGTGATTTGACGAATTTGGCGACCGCAAGCGGACTCTCAGTGACAGCCTTGTTCATGCTTGTACCGGGGGCGCTTTTCACAAACTTTTCACAGTGCCATCAGTTGATTCCCGATCGGGAATGCGAAGCAATTGTAGCCTCCGGCGGCAAAGAGTCAATCGCGATTATTCCCGATCGGGAATAATCTAGTCTGGAAGATCAGGATCTAGGGTTTCCGCAAAGCGCCGGCCAGCCATTTATTCCCGATCGGGAAAACGATTCGGTATCCAAAATCTTCGGTCCTTCCGTCATGCCACTTGTATCGATGGCGCCCAATTGCAATTGATCCATTCCCGATCGGGAAAGCTGGCGGTGAAAAGCAATCCGCTTTACAATCGGACGCGGGAGGCTCGCCTCCACGTTTCGACGCACGACAACTTTTACCGAATACTCTTGCGACCCTCGATCCTCGGCTACGGAATTGGCCGGGAAACACCAGACAGGAAGATGATCGTGATACCGCGCTGGAAACGAATTGCAACCGCCATTTTCGAAATCTCTCGCGAATGGAGCTACGCGAGCGGCCGTGGCGCGATTCGTCGCCGCGCCGCGGCGGTCGTGGCGGCGATCGCCGCCTTGGCCGCCGGGCCGCTGGCCGCCGAGAACTGGCCCGCCTGGCGAGGGCCAAACGCCTGCGGCGTGAGCGGCGAGACGGGGCTGCCCGAAACATGGTCGGAAACGCAAGGAGTGCTGTGGAAGGCGGCACTGCCCGGCGCCGGCATTTCAAATCCGATCGTCTGGGATGACCACGTTTTTGTGACGTGTTCCGATGGTCCCAAACAGGACGAACTGCACCTGATTTGCCTGGCGCGTGACGACGGGCAAGAACGGTGGCATTTGCGGCTGTGGGGAAGCGCGCCGACCTTGTACCACGCGACGAAGAGCAGCATGGCCAGCCCTTCGCCCGTCACCGACGGCCGCCACGTGTTCGCGTTCTTCGGCACCGGCGACGTGGTCTGCGTCGACTTCGACGGTCGGCTGGTCTGGCAACGCTCGCTGGCCTCGGAGTACGGCGCGTTCGAGAACCGTTTTGCGGCATCCAGCTCGCCCCTGCTCTACCGCGACTTGCTGCTGTTGCAGTGCGATCATTACGGCGCGTCGTACTTGCTGGCGATCGACCAGGCGACCGGCGCCGATTGTTGGAAAACCGATCGACCCGACGCCTGGCTCTCCTGGTCGAGTCCCCAATTGGCTCCCACGGGCGGCGCGGACGAGCACGAGTTATTGGTCTGCGGTTCGCACCGGCTCGACGCGTTCGATCCGCTCAGCGGTGAAAAGCGCTGGACTGTGCGGGGGTTTGCCCGCGAGTGCGTTCCGACACCCGTGTTCGCCGGCGGGCTGATCTACGCCACCAGCGGACCCAACGGCTTGACGTTCTGCGTGCGGCCCGGCGGCCGCGGCGACGTGACCGATACGCACGTCGTCTGGACCAGTCCCCAAGGCGCGCCGTTCGTCCCTTCGGCGATCGTGGTGGGCGACTACTACTACCTGGTCGACGACAAGGGAATCGGCACCTGTCTCGACGCCCGCACCGGCGGGCGCGTCTGGCGCAAACGGTTCGGCGGCGCCTTCACCGCTTCGCCCGTGGCGGGCGACGGCAAGCTCTATTTCTGCGACGAGGCGGGCGGCACGCTGGTCATCGCGTCGGGCACGAAGAGCTACCGCGAGCTTGCCCGCAACCAGCTCGACGAGCCGATCTACGCTTCGCCCGCCATTTCCCAAGGGAAGCTGTTCCTGCGGACGGCCGGGCACCTGGTTTGCGTCGGCGCGGAGCGGTAACGTATCGACCAATCAGCGACGATTTCGTGCCAGGCAACGGACAAGGGATATGAACCACAGATGACGCAGATTCGCACAGATTATCGTTCCGAATCTGCGCCAAATCGGCGTCATCCGCGGTTACGCCTTCCTCCCTGCGGTTCTCGTTGGTCACCCCCTTGGCCCGGTGCTTGGACTTGATTGCACCCAGCTCAATCGCCCGGTGGTTTCGGTGGGGATGACCCGACGGCGGATTGGATGAGTTGCTCCGCTTCGCGGCGGATGATTTCCGGGATGAGTTTGTCGTGTTCGATGGTCACGCCGTTGACGATCGTGCCGCCTTCGAGCGAGCCGGCGGCTGTCCAGTTCATTTTCAGGTTCTGTGACATGATCTGCTTGACCTGGTCCAGGGATTTTCGTGCCTGGGCCACATCCTTCTGTTTGGCGTAAGTCAACGATTGCACGGCCAATGTCAGGAGCTTGCTTCCGTTCATAGGAGACGCCTTTTCCAGCGCCAGCGCTTCATCGGCCCACTTGTGAGCCTCGGCATGGTTCCCTTTCCGGCACTCCAATAAGGCCCGCGTCGCCAGGAACCAGGCGCGATCCGCGTCCTTGACGACATCAATCGAAGCCACAAACTTCCTGACTGAATCCGGTGGCAATTCGGGGCCATTTTCGACGAGGAGCATCACTTTCAAAGTACGCTCGATATCGTTGGGAATGGCGGAATCGCGATAACGCTCGTACATCTTTTGACATGACACACGATGTTGCCCGATTTCTCCCCCATAGGCCCACAGGCTGGGTGGAACCATCCGGGCTACGCTGTCGGCTTCGTCGTTCGCCTCGATCAATTTCGAGTAACAGGTCGCGGCGTTATTCCAGTCGCCAACGAGCACGGAACTTCCGGCCTGAAGCAACGTGTCGTCGGGGCGAAGTTTCAGCAACGATTCCGGCACGCCGTCCCGGCGGCGGATGATCGATGAAATCAATTGGGATCTTGAAGCCTGGTCTTCGCCGCTCGTCCCGTTCATGGCGTCGAGCTTTCGGCTGAATTCCTCCGCCGTTCTTTCTATCATGCGGCGATGGGATTGCTGAATCCGCGGATCGTCGGGCACGAGCGGGCGAAGGGCCGCCAATACGTCGTCGAACTGGGCCAGCTCTTCCAAGATCCGCGACTGGGAACCCTGATCCGCAGCCTCGGCGAGCGCTTTCGCGTACGCCTGGGCCGCTTGAACCGCATCTCCCTGAAGGGCCAGTTTTCTTGGCGCCCCGACCTCAGGGCCAAGAACCAGTTCTGACGCCTCGAACTGCAGCGAGACGACCGAAGCCCAGTCCTGCCAGGCCTGGGGCTGTGGAACGCCGGCGCCGGGGTCCTTGTCGCGTTGTTCCCGTACCCATGAATTGCCTTCGTCGAAAAGTTGTTTCGCGCGATCCTGGTGTCCAAGTTTCTGCTGGACGATCGCCGCTAGGAACGAGAATTGTGGTCCGTAGGGGTTTGCCTGGAACAACTCGGCGGCCTTCTCGTATTCACCGTCGCGGAAGTGGATCGCCGCGGTGAGTCGGGGCTTCCAATAGGGTTCCGTCTTGCTTGCCAGTTCCAATAGACGGGCTCGATTCTCATTCGTAATCATATCCGGCAACAGCAGCATCGTGAGGACGGTCCAGCGGTTCTCATCCGGATTCGGATCGCCGGCCGACTGCTTGCTCAAGCAATCCGCGGCGGCTTTTCGGCAGCCCTCCGCGTCGCCGGCCATGGCAAAGATCAACGCCGCATCGCGGAGGGCCCACCATTCCTTGGCGACGTCCGCGGGAACCTGACGGACCTGCTTCATGTCATCGGCCGCCGGCTTCCATTGGCCTTGCGCCGCGAAGTGCAGCACGCGGCGTAACTGAAAATATCCACGTTCCGTCGGAGCGGCAACCTTGACCGCTTGATCATGGTCCGCCCGCGCTTTGCCCCATTGCCGCAATCGACCGTACGCATCTCCACTCGCCGCATAGAACCACGGATTGGCTCCGAGTCTTTCGGGCTTCAAC
>Ga0307373_10006703_pt1 | contig 18230 bp, 15 predicted proteins | sample OX2MG_FD_202534 | JGI IMG/M metagenome (GOLD analysis project Ga0307373, IMG submission 202534) | Soil microbial communities from Risofladan, Vaasa, Finland - OX-2 | ecosystem: Environmental > Terrestrial > Soil > Coastal area > Acid sulfate soil | place: Finland: Risofladan, Vaasa | collected...
TTCCACCGGGGCGCCCAGCCGCAGCAGGGCCTGCTCCAGAGCCGCCACCCCGGTCAGGAGCTCGGGCAGCGATACGGCACCCATGTGGCCGATGCGGATAGCGGTCTGGCTCCACTCGGCCAGACCACCGGCGATCGCCACACCATCTTTTGCCACCTCGGTCCGTAGCTGCGGTGCCGTCATACCCCGGGGCAGGGACAACGCCGAGACCGTGGTCCCCAAAAGCTCGTCGCCACAGACCGTGGGAAGCCCGATCGCCCGCAGACCCCGGCGAACCGCCCTGGCCATCCGCCGGTGGCGGGCGAAGCGGGGCTGCCATCCCTCGGCTTCGGCGATCTCCATGGCGGCGGCTCCGGCGGCGATCAGGTTGGTGGGCAATGTCGCGAAGTAGCTGGTGCTGGGATCGGCCATGGGCGCGAGCCAGTTGAGCCAGTCCAGAAAGTAACCAGCTGCCCCGCCCAAGCTCCGCCGGTGCTCTATGGCCCGCTGGCTGACCACCACGATGGCGAGGCCCGGGGGCATCCCCAACGCCTTCTGGGAGGCGGTCAGGACAACGTCGATTCCCTGAGCCTCCATGTCGATGGGCATCCCTCCGGCGCTGGCCACGGCATCCAGGATCAGCACGGCACCATGCTCCCGGGCCACTTTGGAGTACTCGGAGAGCGGAGCCGCCACGCCGTTGGCGGTGTCGACGTGGGTGACGGTGAGCACCTTGGCCCCGGTTCGTGCCAGCGCGTGCTCGACAGCGGCGACCGGGACCCGCTCCCCCCAGGCGCAGCTCGCCTCCTCGGGCAGGGCTCCATAGGACCGGGCGATCTTGGCGAAGCGGTCACCAAAGAAGCCGTGGTTGACGATCACCACTGGTGATCCCGGAGCCACCGTGTTGACCAGGGCGGACTCCATTGCCGAGGTTCCACTTCCGGCCGTGACCAGGACTGCCGGTCCCTCCTCATTTGTTCCAGGTTCATCACCCAAGGAGCGGAGAACGCCGTGCTGCAGCGTCTTCAGCTCCTTGGCGGAGGCGGCGCTGTTGTGGGCTGTCGTGGGCCGGGCCAGCGCCACCAGCACCTGTCGGGGTACCGGAGTCGGTCCCGGGATCAGGAGCAGGGGACTCTCCGGCACGGCGTGCTCGGTTGGCGCCATCAGACCGGGAAGACCCCATGGCGACGTTCCGGCGCCCAGCGGCTCTTGCCCGCCGCGGCCGCCAGTCGCCAGATCAACTGGTCACGCAGATCAGCTGGGTCCACCACGGCGTCCAGGGTCAGGTCGGATGCCAACTGGAAGATGTCAACGTCCTCCACGTACTCGGCTCGCAACTTGGCCACGAACTCCTCGCGCTCATTCTCCGGCAGGGCAGCGATGCGATTGGCATAGACGGCGTTGACGGCTGCCTCGGGACCCATGACCGCAATCTCGGCGGTGGGCAGCGCCAAGGTGGCTTCAGGTTCGAAGGCGGGGCCGCTCATAGCGTAGAGACCGGCGCCATAGGCCTTGCGCAGAACCACGCAGATGCGAGGCACGGTGGCCGAGCTGAGGGCAGCGATCATCTTGGCCCCGTGGCGGATGATCCCCTCGCGCTCGACCGCCGAGCCGATCATGAAACCGGGCACGTCGGCAAGGAAGAGCAAGGGCAGATTGAAGGCGTCGCAAAGACTGATGAAGCGCGCCGCCTTGTCCGACGAATCGACGAAGAGGACACCGCCTTGGTGTTCCGGTTGGGAGGCGACCACTCCCACGGCGCGCCCGCCGAGGCGCCCCAGTCCGCACACCAACTCCTGGGCGTAGAGGGCCTTAATCTCGAAAAACGAGCCTCCATCGAGCAGGGCGTCGAGGACCAGATGGATGTCGTAGCCCTTGGTCGATTGGGCCGGCAGAAGCTCCCCGATGTCCCCGTGACTCCCCGGTTGCCGAGTCGGTGCCAGGGGTGCTTCGCCCCGCCAGCTGGACGGGAAGTAGGAAAGATAGCGGCGAAGGGAATCGATGGCGGACGCTTCGTCGGGACTGAGCAGGTCGCCGCAGCCACTGACCGTGCAGTGCATCCGGGCTCCGCCCATCTCTTCAAGGGAAACGTGCTCGCCGACCACCTCCTCCGCCATCCGTGGCGAGCCTAGATACATGGACGCATTGCCCTCCACCATGAAGGTCACGTCGCAGAAGGCGGGGATGTAAGCACCGCCGGCGGCGCTAGGCCCGAAGAGGACACAAGGTTGCGGAATCTGCCCGCTCAGACGCACCTGGTTATGAAAGATGCGTCCCGCGTGGCGCCGTCCGGGAAACATCTGCCGTTGCTCCGTGATGCGCGCACCGGCGGAGTCCACTAGGTAGCAGAGAGGGAGTTGCAACCGCTCCGCCTGCTCCTGGGTGCGGAGGATCTTCTCCACCGTCCGGGGACCCCAGGAGCCGGCCTTGACAGTGGGGTCGTTGGCAACCACACAAACCCGGCGCCCCTGGACCGTCCCGATCCCGGTGACGACCCCATCCGCGCCCATCTCGTCGGGCGAGGCGGTATTTGCCAGCAGGCCATCCTCGAGGAATGGGGTGGTGGGATCAAAGAGGAGCCGAAGACGCTCGCGCACCGGCAGCTTGTGCTGCTCAGGAAGCCGACTGCGATAGCGTTCCGGACCCCCGAGGTGGGCGGTCGCGTCGCGCCTGCGCAGTTCCTCGCGGCGGCCCTGAGCCGCTGCCCCCTCGGTCCGGACGGGCTCGGACGGGGTGCTCATCTGGAGGCCGAGTATATCGGGCCATGTCGCGGCTCCCGGAGGACCGGGGACGCTTAGACTGCCCAGGTGGCCGTGGACGCAGCCCCTCCCCTCTGGCAACTGGCGGGACCCGATGATTGCGGCTTGGACGAGGTGGGGCGCGGTGCCCTAGCCGGACCTCTGGTGGCGGCCGCAGTCGTCCTACCCCCGAGGTTCCGCCACCCCCTCCTCCGCGACAGCAAGCTGCTCTCGGAAAAGCAGCGCGAGGTGATCGAGCCCTTGATCCGCGCCGCCGCCGTGGCGCTGCAGGTAATCGTCATCGAGGTGAAGCTGATCGACGATCGCGGGCTCGGCTGGGCCAACCGGGTTGCCTTCGAGCGCCTCATCGAGAGGGTCTCAGCGCCCAAATACCTGGCTGATGGCAACCTCCGGATCAGTACTACTCGCCCTTATCAAAGCGTTATCGGAGGCGACCGCCTGGTCCCCGCCATATCGGCGGCATCGATCGTGGCCAAGGTCTACCGAGACCACCTGATGCGGGAGCTTGACCCCGAGTTCCCTCACTATCACTGGGCCTCCAACAAGGGCTACGGAACTCCCCGCCACCTGGGCGCCATCCATCAACACGGGGTCTGCGCCCACCACCGGCGCAGCTTTATTCATGAGGATCAGCCGGAGCTCTTCGCCGACGACCAGGTAGGCGTGGAGATGGGCCCGGATTGACAGGCTAGCTACCAGCCTCGTGCCGCCCACTCCGGAAAGTGCGGAGACTCGGCTCCAATCGAGGTGGGACCGCCGTGGCCGGGGAAGACGACCGTTTCCGGGGGCAACACCATTAGCTGGGTGGCGATGCTCTCCACGATGGTGGGGAAGTCCCCGAGAGGCGGAGTTGTGGCACCCGGTCCACCAGGAAAGAGAGTGTCGCCGGTGAACAGGTAGCCCGGGTGGGAGAGGCAGATGCTGCCGGGAGTGTGGCCGGGGGTTGAGAGCACCAGGAGGTGCCGTCGCCCGAACTCCACCACCTCGCCATGCCCCAGCGCGCGGGCCGGGGGCGGCTTCGGGAACATCGCCAGATCGGCAGCGTGGGCGCCCGTCCAGGCCCCGGGAAACTGGGCCTGGACCTCGGCCAGGGCCTGCCAATGGTCGGCGTGGCCGTGGGTCTCCAGGATCGCAACCAGCTGCAGGTCGCCGACCGCCTCGATCAGCCGGTCGGCCTCGTTGGCGGCGTCGATGAGGACCGCCTCGCCCGTCTCCGGACAGGCGACCACATAGGCCGCGTTGTCGATGGGACCAACGCGTCGGACGCGAATGCGCAGGACGTCATCAACGTCCCATTCGGCGAGGCCCTCTTTCAGTGGCATTCGAATCAACTCCCGGAGCCGGGTCGACTGACTCCCTACCGAGGAGACTAGCGCGGCGGCGGCTACTCAGAAGCCGAGCCCAGCTAGGCTCGAACTTGCGGCTCGTTCCCGGGCCAGACGACCCCCTGGCGCTGGGCCAACAGGGCCAGGCGCGGCAGCAGGTCACCCTCCACCACCAGCGGCCAGCTGTAGGTGGCGGCCATCGCCCGTGCAGAGCGCCGAATCTCTTCGCCAACCTGGGGCTGGGAGACGACTCGCCAGATCACCTGGGCCAGCTCCTGGGGACTTTCGGTCTCGATCACCAGGCTGTTGTGCAGGTGGCGGGCGTAGTCCTCCCCGGTAGCTCCCACCACGGCCACCCCGCCCGCCGCCATGGTTTCCAGACCGACCAGGCCAAAGGGCTCAAATCCCGAGTTGGCCAGAACCGCCAACGAGGCGGCGTAGAGAATGGGCAGAAGCTCCTCGGGAAGAAACTTGGTAAGTTCCAGGAGGTCCACGTCCTGGGTCGCCGCCAGAGCTCGCTCCAGGTCAGCAACTTCATTGATGCGCTCGTCCCAGGACCCGACCCCTAGTCCGCTATCGCGGGCGGCCTGGAGCACGTCTTGGCGGTAATGCTCGTTGCCGCCGCGGACCAGCATGCGCACCGGGGCACCGGTGCGGCGCAACTCGCCCAGGGCGCGAACCGCCTGGATCCAGCGCTTGTCCCGGTGGAAGCGGCCTATCTTGAGCAGCACTTGGCGAGGGCCGGCGGCCCTCCGCAGGGCCTCGACCGCGACCGGATCCGCCGGCTGCAAGTACTCCTCGGGAATCCCGTTGGGGATGACGATCGGGTCGACACCGAAGCCACCCACCAGTAGCCGCATATGTCGGCTGATGGTGGTGATGGCCGCCGCCTGTTCCAGCCCCACCCAATCCATGCGCTCGAATCCGAATTGGTTGTTGGCATTCCAGACGACCAGACAGCGACTGCCGATGCTGCGTTCGCAGAGCAGGTCGAAGGTGCTCTGGGCCCAGGCGGCGGTCTGCCACTCCTCGAAGAGCAGCACGGGCAGGCGCCCAGCCTGGATCTGCGGCTCGACCCACTCGCTGATCAGCTGCGCGGGGAACCGGGCCGCCAGGTAGCTCAGCTTGAGCCGCTCGCCCTGGTATACGCCGCCGGGGAACTCTCGCGAAATCTCCTGGCCCAGACGGCGGAGTTGAACCCCCTCCCACATCTCCTCGGCGGCCGCTTCGGGGTCGCCGACGAAGTAGATGCGGGTCGGATTACGGCCCGCCGCCAAAGCCCTGCTCAACTGGGAAACGCGGACTCCCAACCCACCCGCCTGGCTGTACTGATCGGGGCCCTCCATGGCGATCAGAGCGAAGGCGAGCCGGGAACTGGTGGAATCCATCGCCGAGATTGTGCCGGTATCGACTGGCCCAGGTGGGCGGCGGGCCCAGTGGCGAGTGTCAGACGTCTTCTGCCGGGCCCAGCCAGGCCTGGGGCGCTGCCCGCTGCAGAGAGTCCCGAACCGCTACCGGCAGCCGCGCCAACTGCTCCCGATACGTGGTCGGGAGCAGGAGCGGGAAGTCACTACCGAAACAGGTCCGCCCCATGCCCAGCAGTTGGTCCACCGCCGGGAGCGCGCTGGTGAGGTAGAGGTAGGGAAGGGCCGCCGTGTCGAACCAGAGCTGGCGACACAGCTCGAGGACCTCGGGCATGTGGGCGTAGAAGGGAAGCCCGCCCCCCAGATGGGCGAGACAGACGCGCAGCCCCGGGGAGCTGGCGAGAGCTGGCGAGAGCAACTGCCAGAGCCGCCTGGGACCGGCACTACCCTTGCCCGGGTAGTCGTGTCCAACCGGCTCACTGGCGTGCAGCATGACCGGCCAATCCATCTCCGCCAGCGTTTGCAGCGCCTGGGCCAGGCTTCCTTCGAAGTCAAGCTCGAAGCCCTGGGCGTCGGCATTGAGCTCCCCCACCCCGCGCAGCCCCAGTCCCTGGCAGCGCCGCAGCTCCGCCTCCCAGCCGGGACGGCCCGGGTTTATCAGCGCGAGTCCGACCAGACGCCCGCCGGAGGCTGCCGCCTGGTCAGCCACGTAGTCGTTGACCTCGGTGAGAAGTCCGGGGTCGGCAAACGGCCAGCCGAAGACTACGCCGCGCTCCAAACCAGCTCCATCCAGGGCACCCACGACCTCCTCGCCGGAGGCGAAGTCCTTGGCGTCGGCGTGACAGGCAGCGAACCAGGGGTCCTGCCAACTGGCAGAAGGAGGTTGGCGCAGTTCGGGCGGCAGTAGGTGGCAGTGCATGTCTGTCGCTGGCGGAGGAGCGGCAGAACCGTCTGCACCGCTCACGACAGGAGCAATCACTTGGCCGACCAGAGACTGCGGACGTTGAAGATCACGTAATTCTCCGTGTGCACCACTACCGGCAGATGCTGGCTCTCATACCAACTCAGGTTGGCGGTGATGCTGTTGAAGTCACTGGGTTCGAACTCGATATATGACACATCGTAGGTGCGTAGCAGCTTGCCAACGGCACAGCTGCCCTTCTGTGGGCAACCCGCGTACATGGCATCGACCGCGTGCAGGCGGCTGCGCAGAGGTTGCCCATAACTCCAAAGCCACCCCACGTAGGCGAGCACTGCGGTGCGTCCCGCCAGGGCCGACACCGGCTCGTTGGGCTGCCCCTCGGTGAGGAAGATCGCCGACGGAGGAGTGTGGCGCAGCACCGCGTGGGCCACCACCTGTTCCTGGCTGTCGGCCACGCTCAGCGCAGTTACGGTGTTGGGACTCTGGGAGATCGAACTCTGACCGAGGAAAGCCATGTCCATGCTCAGTAGGCCGCTGAGGATCAGGGACAGGACCCCGAGCCCAGCCAGAACTCGCCACCAGCCGCGGCCTCCCAGGACGCAGATGAGCCAGGCCACCGGGATGGCGGCTCCGACGTACCAGTACTCGAGCAGCTTGGTGTTGTCCCAGTTCCAGGGCTGGGTGATGGCCAAGTTGCCAATCAGGAAGAGCAGCCAGAAGGGTCCCCAGAAGCGAAGCAGTTCCAGATCCTGCAACTCCTCCCGAGCCCGAGAGGGCAGGCGGCGCAGTACCAGAACGGCGGCCGCCAACAGAATGAAGATGCCGGTGTTGGCGAGCCAGAACCCGGCCGTCTCACCCCAGACTGCCGGTTGCACCAGATTCTGGGCCAGATAACTGAGGCCGGTGATCGGGGACGCCCCGGCCAGGTAGAGGGTGTCGCAAACCGCGCCGGCGTTGAACTGGGCCGCCGTGCAGGAGCTGGCCGCGTGGGCCAGCCAGCCCACGTCCAGCTGGGGATAGAGGTTGCTACCGACCGGATTGGCCAGCTCACCGTGAGGGCCGGATACGACATAGAGCATGCGCGGCAGTCCCAACACCAGAAGCGGCACCAGGTAGCAAGCAAGCCCGCGCCACCAGCGCTGGCGTCCCAGCCACCAGAAACCGATCAGCGCGATGACCAGGAAGCCGAACGGGTTGAACCAGGGCAGAGCCGCGGCTCCCACCCCGGCGGCAACCAGGAGTGCTTTGCGCCGGCCTCGATAGGCCTCCCAAAGGAGCAGGCTGAGCAGAGCCACCAGCCCCAGGCCGTAGTCGAAATCCCGTTGAGGCAGCCAGAACGCCAGGAGTGGCTCATACCACTCCAGATCCGCGACTGGTGGATCGGTCTGGTCTTGGCCGTCGTAGGACCGGGTTAGATGCGTTAGCTCGGTCGGCAGGTGGGCGACGAAGGCGGCCGCCGCCGCCGGGGTCTGCTGGGTCAAGCTGGTGCAGGAGCTGGCACTGAAGCCCGCCTCGGTATGGGCCAGCTGCTGGCAGCCGTCGCCATAGAGACCGATGAACCCCAGTCCCCCGCCGAGGAGAGCAAGCAGGAGCGCCAGCGCCGCGGCATAGGTCCGCCTGGTCACCCGGAAGGCCAGATGCCAGAAGAGGACCGCTGCCGACCAGGAGATCAGCCAGGAGGGCACATCCAGGGCGCCCCAGAGGTTTTGCCCCAGGCTCTCGAGGAGCGCCGACTGGAAGTCAGGCAGAAACGGATAGCGCAGGCCGGTGCCGACCTCGAGGGTGTCCTTCGGCGGGAGGTTGTGGCCGAGCAGGAAGCTCTGAGCGTAGGCGGCATGGACGGACCAGTCAGACCAGACGGTCGGGTAGTTGGCCAGAATCGAGCCGCCTGACTCGGTGAGGGCTCTGGTGAAGATGAAGTAGAAGACAATCCCAACCACCAGGGCTACCTCGATACCCACCCGGGAACCGGCTCGCGCCCACTCCCGAGACAGCCAGACCGCCCATCCCCTGGGGCCGTGACGAATCCGGCTGAGCCAGATCCCCGCCCGCGTCCCGACCCCGGCCAGAAGCAAGACAGCGGGTGCCCCAAGCGATGCTGGGACACCGACTCCCCACCATAGAGAGAGCCCGAAGCCGAGCAGACTGGAAGCCACCACTCCCACCAGCAGCCCGGCCGCCAAACGTTCCGCCAGGCGCCAATCCAGGGGCACCAGGTCGACCAGGGCAGCGCCGGCCGCGAGCACCAGTACCCAGTAAGCCGCCAGTTGCCAGGTCACCGGTTGGTGTGGCTCGCCTCAGTACCAGCCAGGCAGCCAGATGTGCTGGAAGAAGTCGGTCGACGGGATCGGCTGCCCGGTCCAGAGCGGGTAGAAGTAGGCGAAGCTGAGGATCACCGCCAGGACCACCGCCCCGGCCAACGGGCGCAGGCTGTAGGGTCCCAGGCGAACCGGGCCAACCTGCACCGCCCCCTCGGTATGGATCAGTCGAGTACAGCAGTAGGCCAGTGCCAGGCAGGTGAAGGGAAGCGCCTCCAGGATCTCGTAGAAGAAGAGGATCCGCGATGGCCAGGACCAGAGCAAGAGCCAGTCGAAGAGAAACCCGAGGAGGATGAAAAGAGCGACCCGATCACGGCGCCGCAGCGTCCAGTAGAGGCAGGCAGCCAGGGCCAGCATCCCCATCCAGAAGATGGCCGGGTTGCCCATGTCGTCGATCCAGGTGTAGTTGGAGACGGTCTGACCGTCGCTGGTCGTCACCCCATTGCCGGTGTAGACGGCGTAGAAGAGCACGGGGTGGCCATCCAGCGGCCAGGTGTAGTAGGGCGAAGCGAAGGGATGGCTGGCCTTGAGCGTCGCCTGGTAGCTGAGTCCGGCCAGGCTGTTCATCTCCACGTCGACCACCGACTGGCCCAGATTGAACGAGGTGGGCAGCCAGAGCGTGATCGGACCCAGCTGATCTCGCGTGATCGGCATCGCCACCGGGAGCCGGCAAACCGAGGCATCGGTGGTCAGCCCGGTGCAGGTGGCGGAGGGACCACTCGTGTTGGCGTAATTGACGTAGACGCTGTGGGAGATGGTCCAGTAGCGGAAGAAGGAGAGATAGAAGATCAGGACGATCAGGATGAGGGCGCCGGCGTAGTGCCAGACCCATTTCAGTGATCTGACCATGGTCCGTCGCCCCGCCTCGACGGGATCGTCAGGCGCCGGCGGCAGGAGCCAGCGGACGCCCCGGCCACCCAGACCCCGCAAGCGGATGTGGGGACGCACCCAGCGGGCCAGCAGCAGCAGGCCCATGAGCAGCACCGCCGGCACCATGTCGGCCTTGGCGGCGACCCCCAGCCCGGAGGCAGCAGCGGTCAGGTACAGGGTCCAGAGCCATTGGGAACGGGTCCGGGCATGCCAGTGGAGCGTGAACAGCCAAAGACCCAAGAGCACAAAGAAGACGGCGAAGATGTCGATCAGGCCGGTCCGTGACTCCACCAACTCCAGCCCGTCCAGACTGAAGAAAAGCGCGGCCAACATGGGAAAAACTCGATGCCGGTGCCAGAGCCGGCGGGCCAGAAAGTAGAGCAGTCCGATGACCAGGCTGCCGAAGATGGCTGACATGATTCGCCAGCCCCAGGGATCGAATCCAAGCCAACTGATCCCGCCCGCGATGATCAGCTTGGAGAGCGGCGGCTCAGGGTCGAAGTAGTCGATTCCCTTGAGATCCTTGAGCGCGTCCACCGGGAAGTAGACCTCGTCGAAGACGAAGCCACAGCGCTTCGCCTCGGCGTTCTTCGGTCCGTTGGGGACTTGGGTACAGCCCGCGACATTGAAAGGGTAGCCCAAACCCCAGGCGCCGATCCCGGCTATGTCGTGAGTTGGCGAGCGATGGACGCCGGCGGGGGCGGGCACGGTGCCGCTGGCGATGAGGTTGCCCTGCAGGAAGTCCAAGTAGATGGGACTGGCTAAGCGGACGACCAGGGCGGCCGCCACCAGCACCCCCACGATGATGCAGTCGAGGCCGTCGATTCCGGTTAGGCCGCGATGCCGGCGCAGCAGGAGCGAGAGACCCCAGAGCGCCCCCACCATGACGGCCGCCACCAGCGGATTAACCGGCCAGTGCAAGAGGACACAGAGCGCCGCGAAGATGGCCGCGACCGCCGCCGCCCCGACTCCCTCGCGCTGCCAGGCAGGCATGCCGGTCGGAGTCACCGCCGGTGGGATGCCGGAGCGGGAGGGCGCCGACGAACCCGGGACTGGAGGCTGCGCTCGAGGTCCTTGGCGCCAGCCACCACCAAGATCAAATCCTGGTCGATGGCGCAGCCGCGACCCGCCGACTTTCCCAGCCGGGTCACCTTCTCCGGTTCCAGGTCGAGGCGGATGACACACGCCGGGGTACGCTCGAACTGGCGCAGCGAGCGGGCCATCAGCCCCTTGCGGTTGGGGGCGGCGAAGAGCACCTGCAGCGGCTGGCTGCGAACCTGACGGATGTCTGAGAAAGGTATCAAGGCGTGCCGCAGCAAACCGTTGAGGGCGAGACCCCCTTCGGTCACCTGCACGTAGTAGCGACGGGCCCCGAAGAGGTAGGCCAGACCGAGGACCAGCAGAAGCAGGCCGAGGACCAGGAACTCGAGGTCGAGCTTGTGGTCGCCGGCATAGGTGACCGCGGTGCCGATAAGCATCACTGCCGCCCCGTAGAAGAGCATCGTCTGGGTGCGCCGCCAGACGGCGCTGAAGGTCAGGAGCCGGTGCTGGGGCTGGGGCGGGTCGCCGGCGGTTTGGGCGGCCCCCCCGCTCAAGAGGCGGCCAGCTGCGGCAGAGGCTGACTGGACGCGCACCGGCAGCCGCTTGCGCCGGGCAGGTTCTCGACCAGGTCAAAGAGAATCTGGCGAACACGGCCAATGTTGGCCGCGAAAACTTTGAGGACCTCCTCATGAGTGACCGGAGCTATGTCCGCCGAGCCCTCCAGGCCGGCGTCGTAGTCAGTCACCAGAGCGATTGCCGAGTAGCAGATACCCAGTTCCCGGGCTAGGATCGACTCTGGATAGCCGGTCATGCCGATCACGCCCCAGCCTTGACCGGAGAACCAGCGCGACTCGGATCGAGTGCTGAAGCGGGGACCCTGGATCACCACCAGGGTCTCCCCCTGATGCACCTTGGCACCCTGCCGGGAGGCAGCAGATGCCACCGCTGAACTCAGCTCGGGACAGTAGGGATCAGCTGCGCTCACGTGCTGCACAACCGGGCCCTCCCAGTAGGTGTCGGCGCGGCCCCAGGTGCGGTCCACGAACTGGTCCGGAATGACCACATCCCCGGGAGTAATCTCGGCCCGTAGCGAGCCCACGGCGCAGGGGGCGAGTATGCGTCCGACCTTGGCCCGGTGCATGGCGAACAGGTTGGCCCGGAAGTTGATCTTGTGGGGGGGCAGACTGTGCTCCCGACCGTGCCGAGGCATGAAGGCAACCTGGCGGCCGGCGATCTCCCCCAGCCAGAGGCTGTCACTGGGAGGGCCGAAGGGAGTGTCAACCCGGACTTCACGAGCTCCGTCGAGTAACTGGTAGAGACCGGATCCACCGAAGATCCCGATCACCTCCCCCCTTGCTGTCACCCAGCGACCTCGACCATACGGTTGATGGCCAAGCGGGCCCGGGCGGCGATCTCAGCCGGAACCTCCACCTCGTACTTGAGGTCGCGCAGCGAATCGCGCACCTTCTCCAGGGTGATCATCTTCATATAGGGGCAGATCGCGTCCGGGTTGGCCGCCATAAAGTTCTTCTCCGGAGCCAGCTGGCGCATCCGGTGCATGACACCGACCTCGGTGGCGACGATGAAGCTCTCGGCGTCAGAACGCTGAGCGTGGCGAACCATGCCCTCGGTGCTGGTGACGACGGTGGCGCCGGCGAACTCTCCCCTCCCCGCCTCGTAGAGGGCCGACGTGGTGCACCCGCACTCGGGGTGAACCAGGATCTCGGCATCGGGGTGAGCGGCCCGCTGCGAGGCCAGCTGTGACCCCTGAATTCCGGCGTGGACGTGGCACTCCCCGAGCCAGACATGCATCTTGCGGCCGGTGACCCGCTCCACGTGCGATCCCAGGAACAGATCCGGGCAGAAGAGGATCTCGCGATCGCGAGGAATGCGATTGACGATTTCCACGGCGTTGCTGGAGGTGCAGCAGTAATCCGACTCCGCTTTGACCGCGGCTGTGGTGTTGACGTAGCTCACCACCACGGCGCCCGGATGCTCTGCCTTCCAGGCGCGAAGCTCATCCGCGGTGATGCTGGCCGCGAGAGAGCAACCGGCATCCAGATCAGGTAGCAGGACGGTGCGACCCTCGGCGAGGACGGCGGCGGTCTCAGCCATGAAGTGGACCCCGCAGAAGACGATGACCTCGGCATCCGTCTCCGCCGCCTGGCGCGAGAGTCCCAGCGAGTCACCGACGAAGTCAGCGATGTCTTGGACCTCGTCGCGCTGGTAGTTATGGGCCAGGATCAGGGCTTTGCGCTCATGTCTAAGTTCGCGGATCTCCTCCGCGAGCAGCCCCTCGGTTGCAACTGCCATATCTCAATTATGGGCGGTTGCCGAGCGTCCTCTCCCCATGGGCCGGGCAGCTGGGGTCGAGCGGGAAGCGAACCTCCCGCCAGCGAACTGCGGCAGCATCGAAGTCGAACAGCCGCCCGCCTGCCTCCGGGCTCGGCCCGCAGACCAGCTTGATTGCCTCCAGGGCCTGAAGAGATCCGATGATGCCCACGAGCGGACCGAGAACTCCGGCATCGCGACAGCTAAGTCCGGGCACTGCCGGCGGACCACCGAACAGGCAGCGATAGCAGGCACCACCAGCAGGCACGGTGACCACCTGTCCGGCCAGGCCGACGGCGCCTCCGATGACCAGCCCCTTGCCTCGAGGAACGCAATAGTCGTTGACAAGGAATTTGGTGGTCGGGTCGTCGGAGCACTCCAGAACCACATCAGCGGCTGCCACGAGTGCCCCGATCGAAGTCGGAGTCACCGCCGTCGAATGGGTCTCGACTGAGACGTTGGGGTTGAGTTCGGAGATTCGTGCTCCCAGCAGGGCGGCCTTGGGCTGGCCAACCTCGGCGGTCCGGTAGGCAATCTGCCGGTTGAGGTTGTCTAGAGAGACCTGGTCCGGGTCGATCAGGATCAGATGGCCTACGCCAGCGGCACCAAGGTAAAGAGCCACGGGTACGCCGAGCCCGCCGCACCCGACCACCACGGCGGTGGCCTGGGCCAAGCGGAGCTGACCCGCTTCGCCGACCTCACGCAACAACAGCTGCCGGCTGTAGCGCTCAACCGCGGCACCGTTGAGCTCCCGCAAGGCCACGGTCATGGCCGGGCCCTCACCAGCTCGTGACCTGGACGGCGACCACGCACCGTTCGATGATCCCGGAGTAGTCGATCAGAGCCCATCGCTCGGCGACTTTCCGCTGCTGAGCATCCTCAGCGCAGGCCAGCACCACTACGGCCTGCCTCTCCTTCTCGCCTAGAGCGGCTTGTACGGTAGTTTCGGTCTCGAGCACGGCGTCGTGGCACAGCACCACCTCGACCTGCCGGCCAGCTTCCAAGCGGGCGCGGCAGTGCTCCCAGGCACGGGCGTCGTCCCGGCGGCTGATCAGGTGCAGCTCCAGGCCTCGCTCAGAGGACAAGACAAGTTGCCGCCGACCCGCAAATGGTGATCACCTCCGTTCGGGTAGCCACCTCCACCCCAGGCCGCAGGTCGCGGTCAGCCAGGCCCAGCGCGACCAGCGATTCCAGTTCCGCCACCACCGGCACCTCCTCCTCCCTGATCAGAGTCTCAAGTTCTGTAGTCAAGCCCCCGGTCCAGGCGCCGAGCTGGGGTGGAGTCGCCAGCGCCAACGCGCTGGCGGAGTCAACCAGTACCAGCCGCACCGTCAGTCCCCCCAACGGGAGGGCGAGGGCGACCCGCACGGCAAACGCCGACTCCTCTCGGTCGAGGGCACCGCGGGCCAGCACCACCACCTCTCGTCGCTCACCAGTCATCGGAAAACCAGAATTCGGTCAGCTTCTCGGCACTCACGGGCCAGGTCCCGAAGGCTGCCCCGGTGCACACCTGCCATCTCAACCGGCTGGGCCTGCCGCCATCGGAGGTCGGCGTCACACAGGGTTACAGGCACGACTCCAGCCAGACTGCCGGCATGGGCCACTCCGTCCCCCGCCAGGAACACCTCGACGCGGTGGCCGGCTGCGCCCGCCGCCAGCGAGAGCGCCTTCGCTGTGTGCACGGCCTCGGTGCGAGGGCCGGCGGTGAGCAGAAAGAGAAAGTTCAGCACGTCGAATCCCCCCAGGCGCCGTAGTTCATCAGTTGAGGGTATGCCCCACCAAGCTCGAGCGCTGAACGGAAGTACGAACGGCCCGACGCGGAGGGGAGAGTTCGGTGGTGTCAAAAGGAGATGGGCACCACCTCCCGCTCAGGCGCCGGTGGCCACCGCGCCGGGTGCCAGGCTCAGCTACAGCTCGGTAAAAGGGCGTTCCCGTGAGTCCAGCTGTCCGCCACCACGGAGGGACGAGAAGACGGCAGCGGCCGCCGCGGTCGCTGCCAGGAACAACGCCGCAGCGGCAAGGCCATGCTCGACCAAAACTGATGAGTGGGCGTGAGCAGCAGAGGATCCAGCAGCCAGCCCGAAGACTAATCCGACCACGGCCACCCCCATGGCTGTTCCCATTCCCCTTGTCATGTTGAGGATGCCGCTAGCCATACCGACTTGATCCCTCTCCACCGCGCCCATGATGGCGGCGTTATTGGAGGGCGTGAAGGCGCCAAGTCCAACTCCGATTGCAATCAGCTCGACCAGCAAGAATGGCCCAGTGGTGGGGTGCAAGGCGATCGCCAGAAGGGCGGCTGCCGTCAGTGCCATGCCCCCGACCGTGAGCGGACGGGCGCCAAGACGGTCAGCCCCGACGCCGGCGAACGGCGCCGTCAGGCCAAGCGCGAGCGGCAGGATGAGTAGGCGCAGTCCGGCTGCCGCGGGGCTCAGGTGTTCAGAGAACTCCAGATAGAAGGGGAAGACGAAGAGCGTGCCGAACAGAGCCAGGTACGAGAGCAGTCCGCTAGTGATCCCAAAACTGAAAGCACGCCGGCGAAAGACCGCCAGCCGCATCATCGGTGCGCTTGCCCGAGCCTCCCAAACGAGGAACCCCACCCCAAAGGCCAACGCTGCCGCGAAGCAGACCAGGATGTAGGCAGAGCCCCAGCCAGCCTGATCGCCGAATGACAGGGCGAGTAGTAGGCCGGCGACGGCGATTGCGAAGAGACCCACCCCGACCCAGTCGATGGGCTCCCGCTTGGCGAGAAAGCGACTGCGAGGAAGCAGGAACCAGCCCAGGCCCATACCAATGATCCCGGCCGGGATGTTGACCAGAAAGAGGAGTCGCCAGCTGCCCAGAACCAACAGCAGACCGCCGATCCCGGGGCCGAGGCAGAGGCCGAGTGCCTGGGCGGCTCCCTGAACCCCAATTCCCCGACCCAGTTTCTCGCGCGGCATCGCCTGGACTATTAGGGCCACGCTGTTGGCCTGCAACATCGCTGCTCCCAACCCCTGCACGACCCGGAAAATGTCGAGAGTGACCAGAGTAGGGGCCAGGCCACAGAGGCCACTGCCGATGATGAAAATCCCGAATCCATAGAGGTAGAGCAGCTTGCGGCCGACCATGTCGGCGAAGCGCCCCAGCGCTGTCACCAGCGCGACCAAGGTCAGCAGATAGGCCAGGGCGACCCACTCCACCCCTCCCAAACTACTGTGAAAGTAGGTCTTCATCGACGGCAGGGCGATGACCACGATGCTGGCGTCCAGTTGGCCCATGAATGCCCCGACGCAGACCGTCGCCACCGCCCACCAGTGGGCTTGAGGGGAGTTAGCGATCCGGGCAGGACGACGGGGCTCGACCAGAAGCCTCCGCCAGCCGCCGACCTCGCGCTCGGGGGGTAGCCCAGACGAGGAGTCGGAAGCACCCATCCCCGTCTACTCTAGCCCCGCTCGGCAGCCGTTTACCGCCCGCTGCAACCACCCTGAAATGACGGGTCCGCTGGCGTCGTCGAGGTGGACCCCTCCTACCCTCACAGGCGGGGGCAGGAGGGGGTCTGGCGAGGTTACTTGCCCAACTGCGGAGCCGGGGCGGCGGACGCGACCCCAGCCGACGGGCTGGGCTCGTCTGTGATCACAGCGGTGCCGGAGTCGACGATGGCCTTGATGTCCTCAGTCTCATAGCCACTGTGAACAGCCCACCCATAGGCGAGCAGTCCCACCATGATCACCACCAACAGATCCGCGGGGAAGGGAATTCCGCTGGGCTTGCTGGGATTGATTAGCGCGGCGGGGCCGTACGCTCCGTAGTACGAGATGCAGTACATCGCGAGGAGTAGATAGATCAGCCACCAGGTACTGCTTACCGCCTGGCGTCCCTCAGCATTGCAGAGGTAATAGAGCACTCCGGTAAACCCGGCCACCAGAACGATCGTGGTGAAGTAGAAGACTGGGAAGGCTGGGTGCGGGAGCGTCAGCGGACTCGCCACCAACGCCCACTGGCCCCAGCGCTCGACGATGATCCAGAGCACGAGAAAGACCACTCCCAAGATCACGCCGTACGCTGGCTTGATCCAGCCCTTGTTAGGTGCGTAGTACGAAGAGAAGATCGGGAGGGCGACGAACACGGCGGCGAAGACGATCGCCAGTACCTCAAAGTTTGACCAGTAGACGATCATTAGCGCCCCAATGAACCCGGCCGGGCCTAGGAGTCCGGCCGCGGGCAGGTGGAAGGGACGCGCCAGGGAAGGGGCGGTTCGGCGCAAGACGTGCACCCCGATCCCACCCATGATGTAGGTCAGCACCGTCGCCGAGGTGATGATCCCCACCAGTTCGTACCAACTGGGCAGCGGCAGGAAGAAGAGGCAACCGACCACTGCAGAGGCGATCAAGGCGATCCAAGGGATGCGGAATCGTGCAAGGATCAGCTGGAAAAGCCGGGGGAGATAGCCGACGATCGACAACCCGTAAACGGTTCGCGCCGAAGTGCCGAGATAGACAACCCCGGTACCGCTAGGGGAGACGAAGGCGTCGATGAGCAGGATCGTGGCGAACCCGCCGAGGAGTGCCGGGCCAGCCGCCTTGAGGGCGATGTAGAAAGGCGCGTCCTTGGCGGCGCTACCGGCTGCCTTGAGGGCTGCCCAGTCGCCCGCGTGGACACCGAAGATCCCCCATTTGATGGCCCCGATGAACGAGGCTTGGAGCAGTACGTAGAGCGCCAGCCCCGCGAGCACTGAGGCGATGGTGGCGATGGGGATGTCCCGCTGGGGGTTTCGGGCTTCGCCGCCGTAGTCGAGCGCCTGGCGGAAGCCGAGGAAGGAGAAGACGATTCCAGACGAGGCCACCGCACCCAGTACCGGTGCCCAGCCGAGCGGCGCGAACCCGCCGTAGCCGGCGAAGTTCTTGGCGTGGAGCCCGAAGATGAACAGCAGGATGAAGGTGATTCCAGGAATCACGAACTTCCAGCCGGTGACGACGCTGTTGACCTGGCTCAAGAACTTGATCCCGAAGTAGTTGATGAGGAAGAAGACGATCATCAGGCCGATCCCGAAGAGGATTCCGCCCGGCCAGGTCAACTCGGAATTTACCGGATTGATAATGCCGTGGATGTAGGTACTGGCGTAGGTGACGACGGCTTCAGCCTCGATCGCCGGTACGCTGACCGCGGATAGCAAGTAGGTCCAGCCGAGGATGAAGCCGGTGTAGCCGCCGTGCGTGAGGTGCGGGTAGCGGACAATGGCACCGCTCCGGGGCAGCATCCCAGCAATCTCGGCGTAGTTCATGGCCACCAGGAGCACGAGGACCCCGCCGATGATCCACGAGACGATGGCAGCCGGGCCG
>Ga0307373_10006704_pt1 | contig 18230 bp, 17 predicted proteins | sample OX2MG_FD_202534 | JGI IMG/M metagenome (GOLD analysis project Ga0307373, IMG submission 202534) | Soil microbial communities from Risofladan, Vaasa, Finland - OX-2 | ecosystem: Environmental > Terrestrial > Soil > Coastal area > Acid sulfate soil | place: Finland: Risofladan, Vaasa | collected...
GGCCACACCGGCATTTCGCTGATGCGGGATGGAGACACGAACGCCCGCCGGGGCGGTGAAGTTGATCCACCGGACCTCCGAATGGGCCAGGCGGATTGCATCGAGCCGTTCGTTGGAGGCGTCGACCACCAAAACCTCTACAGGCTCCACCGAGGCAGCAGCCTGCACCTCAAGGGCCGTGAGCGTCGAGTTCAACGCGGGCTCGTCCCTGCTTATGATCACGATTGAGATCAACGGTGGAACACCTCAGACGATCCGTTCGCATAGACGGTGTTGAAATTGTCGGCCAGGAACAGGCTTGGGAACTGATATAGCCCGAAGGACCCGCCGGTGACACCGCGCGCCCGCCCGCTGATGACATTAGTGGCGCTGGCGTAGACCCACGCGTGTTGGTCTAGCGTTCGCGGCGTGATGTCGAGCAACAGCGGCCACTGGCCAAGGGTCTCAGCGACCAGGGGGAGTTGACCGTATCGGTCCGCGTAGACAAATGCGTTGCGTGGCGCGACGGAGCCGAGCCATGCTGCTGCCGCGAGTTCGGGCGTCGTGATGTAGAAGCGCTCATAGTCCTCGCCGTGGTTCGCCAAGTTGCCAGTCGTGCCCGAACCGAGGGTCGCGCCGGTGAGGCCGGACGCGTTCATCAGTAGGATCGCCGCTCCCACAGCGATCACGGCGACACCTGCACTGGCTAAACGGCGCATTCTTCGGGCCCCTGACTGCAGGGCCCACGCGGCGCCCACGCTAAGCGGTACCAGGGCTTGGATGAGGACGCGCTCCTGCCCGTAGAAGGTCGCGATCGTTCCGCTCAGTCGAATGGCGGCGAGGACGGCAAGAGTGCCGATTCCAAGAAATCCAACGACCCGGAGACTCGTCGAACTCCGCCGACGAATCGCAAGGGCAAGGGCGGCGCAGCCTGCGACGAGGTACAAGAGCTCTTGGAAAATGATCGTGATGACGCCGAGTCCCGACTCTATCTTGGGCGCAAGGGGCGGGTTGCTCGGGACGCTCGCGTCCTGGAGATCGTAACGTGGCGATGTGGCGTTCGGCAGTGGCCGCACGTAGGGGTGATTCTTGGCATAGTCTTGAGCGCTCAATGCCGCATATTGCGCGGCGCTCAGTTGGGGCGTCGTATTCCCGTTGAGGTAGGCGGTGACGAGGCTCTCGCCCGCCGTTCGATTCGGCAGGAACTGGAAGCCTTCGGTCATGACCGCTTGGCGGAACGCCGCTACATTGCTCGCGGAATTGGTGAGTGGCCCGTACCAAAGCACCGCCCCAGCCAGAAGAACGATGAAGGCGCCGATCAGCGCCGTATTCCCACGACGGAGTGGGCGAAAAGTGGAGACGGCAAGCTGGACGAGGATCGCCGTCCCAAACATGACGATCGCAAAGTCCGTTGTCGAGTAGTGGGACACCACCAACATAAGACTGAGGACCGCAGCCAGCGCGAAGCGCGGCCCCTGTGGCATGGTTGTGTCGACCAACACTGCGATCAGGACGGCTAGGGCGACCAGCGCGATCTCCTGTCGTGCGATCTCGGGGACTTCTAAGAAGAAGCTGCCCTGCACGATCACCAGCACGGCGGCGAGTGTTGCGTAGCGGGGGGCGACGAATCGGCGGGCTATCATGAAGATGGCGACCGGAAACACAGCGACAACGGCGGGATACACGACCTTCAAGATGGTGAGGTCGGACAGCCCTCCGAGGTTGCGGAGAACCGCGGGCAGCACGGTTAGGCTGAGCATCGCGCCATACGCGTCGTTCGGGTGGGCGAGGTTCCAGAGGCCTGCGGCTTGGGTGCTCTGCGCCACGTGGTATTCAGCGCTGATGTCAAAGCCATAGACGAAGCCGCTGCGAAGAGTGAAGGACCACGCGAGCGCAAGCCCGATTCCGTAGATGAGGAAAGACATCTGCGCGCGGCTGAGTCGGGGCGCGGCCAAGACGGCGACGAGGACGGCTGCGACAGCGGCGCTCGTGGCAGCCACGGCGACGCCCGGCCCGTAGCCGGTGGTGAGGCGCGCGGCGCCCGCGGCGGAGGCCAGCGGAAGTGCGAGTGGCCACAGGTCCTGGGCGCGGGGAAGCGCGAGGTGCGTACGTTGACGAAGGCGTATCGGGGTGCGCACGGCGCTGACGGCCACCAGGACGGCGCAGACACCCTCAACGCCAACAAGCAATGGCACCGTTCGCAGTGGTGTGTCAACGCGGATCCTGGGCCCGCAGAGGTCAACCGTGACGCCAGCGACCATCAGCATGGCTAGCGACGCGACCGGAACATAGATGGGCGTGCCAGCGATGGAGAGCTGCGGGACACGTAGCGCGCCGAGCAGCGCGATCCCTGGGATAGACAAGAGCAGGATGAGAAGCGCGAGCTGAGCGGGCCAGATCTCGCGGGCGGGCAGGAGGGCTGCGATGGCGGCCATCCCGGCGACCACAGGGAGACTGTCGCGGACTCGGGCACTGGCGGGCCCGCGACGTTTGCGCGGCGAGATTAAAGCGCCTTCGCCTGTGAGGTCTGCGATTGCGCGCGTGCCGGCGATCATTGGACTATGGGTGGCGGGCGCCTCAGGAACGTCCGTGGGCACGCGGCCAACGCCCGCAGCCTCCTCGGCGGAAGCGATCGACGAGAGCGGGGGTTGTGGCGCGATGCCAAGGGCCGCACTTGCGGCCATGCCCGCCACCATCGGTAGATCGGGGTGGGCTGCGGTCTCCGGGCGGGTCTCAGGGGCCGTAGTTCGGGTCGGCTGATCATCGGAGGGGTGGCTGGGGCGGCTCATCACGGCACCGGGTTGGGCGCGGTGCCGAGATCCGTGTCGTCCGTCGTGCCCGCCGGCGCCTGCAGGTTGGCGGGCCTGCCCGCGACCGCAGGGCCCTCCGTGGGGGGGCGGTCAACGCTCGCGCTGGCCGCAGCGGAATCGGTCAAGGTCAGCCCCGGCTTCGGCGTGATGGCACGGGCCGCACCGGCGGCAATGCTGGCCACCATGGGTAGTTCTGCGCCAGCCACCGCCGCGGGGCCTTCGCCGACGGCTTCTGCGGACCGCTGGCCCTCCGTCCCCAGACGACGGAAGCGCCACAGGCCCAGGATCATGCCGATGCTTGACGACGCCTCTTGCAGGAGTTGGATATAGGCATCGGCGAGGAGGTCTATGCGGCGTGCGCGGAGGGCGGCAGCAAGACCGGAGGGGTAGAGGATCGCCGGGAGGGCCGCTGCGAGGAGCAGCCGGGACGGTCGGCGGCTCGTCGCAGCGGCCGCCACAAGGACGGGCACCGGGTAGATCGTTGGCCGCACCGAGCGCCACCGGCGGCTCAGACGGGCGCCGCCGAGGCCGTAGGCGCGGCTGCGGCGCAGCGTGTCCCGCATCGACGGGGAGAAATGGTGGGTGACCCGGGCATCGGACGCCAGCACGAGGCGGACGTCTTCCCTGGATTGCCGCATCCGGTAGCAGAGCTCCGTCTCCTCGCCTCCAAATGAGAAGTGCTCGTCGAAGAGGCCGAACTCATCAAGGGACTCGCGGCGGAAGGACATGTTCGCGCCGACCAGACTGAACACCGCACGGCGGGCCGGGCGGTCCACACGCGTCCATTGGTGGGTTAGGTACAGCCGCAGCCGATAGATCATGCCCTCACTGCGCATCAACTCGAGCTCCAGAGGCTGGAGCGGGTTGTGTCTCCGCAAGTACGCGAGTACGAAGTGGTCGCCGGGGCCGGGATGGACTACACCACCGACGCCGTCGGGCTCATCGTCATAGGCGGCAAGGAGGCGCTCGGCCCAGTCCGGGTCGGCCTCGCAGTCGTCGTCGATGAAGGCGATGATCGGCGCGCGCGATGCGCGCACGGCGCTATTGCGCGCCGCCGCGAGGCCTCGATTGGTCTCGTGTTGCACCACGGTTGCTCCATGGCGTGACGCGATGTCGGCGGTCTCATCTGTGGAGCCATCGTCTACAACCATGATCTCCAGGCGCGGCGCGATCGTTTGGCCGAAGAGGCTTTCGAGCGCGCGCGCAATCGTTGGAGCTCCGTTGCGTGAGCAGATGGCGACAGACATATCCGGTGCGCTAGGCACGGAGACTCCCGGGGCCTGATAGGGCGACGATGCATGGGTCGGCCCTGCGCGCCACCCGGGATGTTGGTCGGAGACGCGACGCGAGGGTCATGGTGGGGCCGGTCAAAGACGGGCGCCCCGCGGGAACTCGGGACACGCCGTCCGCACCGGGCGTCAACGGCGAGGGAGTCGCGGAAGAGAGCGACCTGTGGCCGGAGATCCGTGCGACGACGCCGTAGGTCCGGTCGACCGCGCGCACGTCGGCGGCAGCGGCGTCCACCCCGCCCGGGATTAGCTGTCTTTTGGGCGGGCGTAGACTGTCAGGAGGTTGCGCGGAACCGGCCGGAGACGAAAAGCTCACGCCAGGAAATCGACTCGGCTGAGCTGTGATGCTCACGGCCGCGATTCCTTAACCCTCACAACGCCACACACGCGCCCCCCGTAGTAGCACGAAATCAGTACGATGTTGCACAGCCACGCCGCGGTGCTGCGGCGCGGCGTTAGGCGGACGTCGAACCGACTTGACAGGTGCATCCCGGCCGTGAGCGCGACGTAGGCCGCGGGAACGACCGGCGCAGCACGCACGCCCACGCGGCCGGAGTGCACCAGGATGCCTGCAGCCACGATCGACGCCACGAGGCCGGCGAATGCGACGTCGGGCGTCCGAACCCGGCGCTGCTCGCGCAATTGCGCACTTGCCCCGATTCCGCTCGCGAACAACCACCGCACCGAATCTCGGAATCCTTTTGATTCTCGATGTTCGACAATGAGATCGGTCACGGTTCGCAGCCGAAGTCCAACACGCTCCATGTGATGGACCAAGTCGACGTCCTCCCCGTTGCGCTTGTGAGCGGAGAATGCGACCTGCTCAAACACGGAGCGGCGGAACAGGCTGTTGCCTCCGCCGACCGTCCTAGATGGCGAGACCGGCCGGGGACGAAGCCCGAAGTAGTTAAAGAGGAACGTGGCATCGCCATCCGGAAGCGCGATGCCTCCGCATGCGTCGAGGCCGTTCGCGACGCAGTCGAGGGCTGTGGTCAGCCAGTGGGCGGGCAATACGATATCGGCATCCACGAAGGCAACGTAGTCTCCGCGCACCGCCGCGACGCCCGCAGCCCGCGCGGCGCCGCGACCTTGGTTGCGCGTCAGCGCGATGACTCGTATCCGCGGGTCTTGTCTCGCCAAGCTATCCGCGATCCGTCGCGTGTCGTCGGTCGAGCCATCGTCGACCACGATGAACTCGACCTGGCACTGCGCGTCCTGCGCGGCCAAGGACCGCAGGCAGGAGGCAATATTCGCGGACTCGTTGAAGGCGATCACGACGAATGAGACACAGGGCGAGCCGTCATCTCGGCTCGGAGCGCACGAGTGACCGGTCTCGCCGTGCGGTGTCGCAGCGTTGCTTTCGGGCCGGGTCACAGACATGGGGTTTCCTCGGTGAACTCGTTGACCTCGGGCGCTATCGAGCGCGCTGCGCCCGAGAGGAATCGGCGCGGTGACGCTGCCCGCTGGCGACGCTCCTGCGGCGCGGGGCGGAGCGCAAGGACTGAGGTTATCCCCCGACTGGAGATCGTCGGCATCGGTGTGGCGGGGGCCGCCTGTGCGTGCAGCGGCTCTGATCGCCGCGTTGGTCTCTCCGGTTCGCGTCGGTTGAGTCCGGGGCCCTCGTGGCGACCGCGGAGACTCATCGCCGCGCCGCCCAACTCGCGCAGAGGGATGACCATCGCGTGGCCGTCCAACGGCCAGGGTGCTGTCTCGGACGGATCTGCGTCCCGTCCGAGACAGCACCGTTTGGCGCCGGCGCAGCGGACCCTCGCGAGAGCGGGGTCGCAAGCACGCTGTCGGTGACCGTATTCCAGTCGTATGCGCGCAGCCACGCGTCCGCTGCTACCGGCTGGTTGGGGTGGGCGAGCACGTTCAACACCGCATCGGCAAGTGCTTGAGCGGTTGGATCGCAGACGATTCCCGCCGCTGTATCGAGAACCAGTTGTGCGGCAAGGTTGTTCGGGGCCGATGTAGTCACGATCGGCAGCCCGCACGCAAGTGCTTCGAGCACTGCGATTCCGAAGCCCTCACGCTCGGACGGGAAGACGAACACGTCCGAGGCCTTTAAGAGCGAGTACAGGCTGGATTGATCGCTGACGTCATCGCGGAAGTCGACGAGATCAGCGATCCCGCGCGTCACGGCATGCGCATGCACAGACTCCCGCTCGGGTCCGTCGCCGATCACGCGGCAGGTGACCATAATTCCTTGCGCCTGCAGGAGCGCCACTGCATCGAGAAGGAGGTCCACGCGCTTATTCTCGAGGAGCCGTCCGACGACGACCTGAGTTGACGGATCGTCTGCGACGGGTGCACCACGGACCAGCTCGAGATCGATGCCGTTTGGGGCGACCCTCAGGGGGACGGAATCGCCAACGTATACCTGCAGGCGCCGCTTGGTCTCTTCGGAGACGGCGATGATCTCGTCTGGGAGCCGCATTGCGCATCGTTCAATCCACCAGGCGATGCGACCACGTCGACCGAGATACTGACACCGGTACTCGGGTCCCCAGACCTCGTGCCATGTCACGACCAAACGCTTACGCCGCAGGGTTGCCACGAGGCGGAGTGTGAAGACATGCAGGTACGGAATGCAGTCAGCATCGATCACGCTGAATCGCCGGGTCACCAGACGCAGGCAGGCCAGGGAGAACACGACCGCTTGGCGCGTGGAGCGCCGCTCGCCATCGTAGAGCGGGATCCTGTGGCATAGGGCGTGGAACGTCACCCCGTCCTGTACGCGCGTCCCGGGCGTATCCCACCAGCGCATCGTGTAGACATGGACCTCGGGCCGCTCGGCCATGCGCCGCGTCACCTCGCGGGTGCGCACTTCTTTGCCGCCTCGGTGATAGGGCAGGATCGAGTCGGTCACGACCGCGATTGTTGGGCGTTGTCGGCTCATTTGCGGCGGGATGGACAGAGCACAAAGAAATGGATCGTCTGCTGGGCCCCTTCGTCCGACGCGCTGCCGACGACGATGCTGATGCGCGATCGCGTACCCGTACAAGCGACCCGAACATGGACGGGCAAGACGGCGAAGTAATAGGTGGGCAGGGTGAAGTGACCGGCCGCCGCCTCAACGGGCGCACGACCGCGAGTTTGGGTCGTCACGGTCCATGCGTAGCTCTGGGAGCTGGGTGTGTGATTGGCAACTTGGAAGGCAAACTGCACCGTCCCGTTCGCGTGCTGCGTCCCCGGTTTGGCGGGATTGATAAAGGTCAGCACCGTGGATGGCGCAGGTGGCACTGCGCGCGGTCGTGCGCGCGGTCGTGCGCGATGTGCGGGGCAGGACAGCCAGAAACCGATCGTCTGGTGCGCACCCCCGAGGGACACGTTGATGCGCGATTGAGAGCCGGCGCAGCCGGTGGGGATGCGGAGGGCGACGGTGTCGGATGCGCCATTAGCGAGCGTCAGGCGACCCGACGCCGCGACGATCGGGGCACGGCGGGGTGCTTGCGTCGTCGCTGTCCATGTGGACATGTGGACGCTGCCCTCGACATTGTGGACCCAGAAGGCAAAGCGCACGGTCGCACCTGGCACCGGCGTGCCCGGACTGGCCGGATTGACGAAGGCGAGTTCGGTGTAGGGCGCTGAGGGTGATGAGATGCCCAGCGCGTGGAGCAGCCTGCCTCCGGGGCTTGTCTGCGCCACTCCGAGGCCGACAAGTACCAAGACCAACACGGCAACGGGGCCGAGCGCCGCAGAGGCCCACTTGGGCATACGCGACCCCATCAGCCGGGCCGCCGACGTCGCCAAACATCGTCCGCGGGCCGAGGCTCGGGCACGAGCGGACGACGGTGAGATGCGGGGCGGGCAGGACATGCGCCCCGAGCGTCATGGTCTGGTTGCGGACCGGATGCCGGTGCGACCAACAGACGGTGTTCGTGCCACAGACGGGTATGCCGTCGGCGACATCGCTGCTGCTCACCAGCGCTCGCAAGGCTCGCACGTCCTGCGGGGAATGCTTTCCCCCCGTTTGCCTCGGAGTGAATCGCGTCGGGCACAAAGGCCACACGCCGCGCTCCCGAGACCTGTCCGGCCTCCGACTCGCGATGGGGTTTGGGCATGAGGCGCGCTCGCAATCGGTAGCTCGCTGCCACCGCTGCGCTTAACCCTCGCGCGCCGAGTGGGTGATGTTCGCTTCGCGCGCCTTGGAATCGACCTCGGCCCCCGGCTGTGGTAAAGGCGACCATCCCCCGCGTCGGTCGGGAACCGGCCCGTGTATCGGATGGACGGCCAAGTAGAGCATGCGTTTGATTTCGCGATTGCTGCGTCGCAGCGAGTCGAGCAGCACGCCTGCGAGGATGCTCATCAGCGCGACGGAGGTCAGTCCCGCCAGAAAGAACGTTGCATTGGTCCACGCGTGCAGGTTGCCGAACCCCAACAGCGCGGCGGTGAGTGCCAGGGCCGCGGCGACAGCCGCGGTGAGCCCGAAGAAGCGTAACGGCCTGTAATCCTTGCAGAGCAGGAAGATCAGTTTCAGGATGCGAGCGCCGTCTGGAATGGTGCGGAGGTTGCTCGTCGACTCGCCCGGCCGCTCGTGATAGGCCGTTGGCATATCCTCGAGCGGCAGGCACAGCTCGAGCGCGTGCACGGTCATCTCCGTCTCAGTCTCGAACCCACCGGAGAGGGCCGGGAATGACTTGACGTACCGACGCGAGAGCACCCGGTAACCGGACAGCATGTCGGCGCTCCCGTCACCGAAGATCCATTTCACCGATCGAGACAACAACCAGTTGCCCAGGCGGTGGCCTCGGGGGAACGCGCTGCTCTCCGTGGGAGACGTGACGCGCGTGCCAATGACCATGTCGAGGTGGTGCTCGCGCAACCTGGCGATCATCCCTGGCGCCGCCTGAGCATCATACGTGTCGTCACCATCGGCGATCACAAAGATTGCCGCTTCGATGTCCGTAAACATCTGGCGCAGCACGCGGCCCTTGCCAGGGACCGGCGCGTAGCGGACCACGGCACCCGCCGCCCTCGCTTCTGCTGCCGTCAAGTCGGTAGACGCGTTGTCATACACGTACACCGTCGCGTTAGGAATCGCAGATAGAAAGTCGCGCACCACCTTGCCGATCGTGGCTTCTTCGTTGCGGCACGGAAGGAGGACAGCGATCGTCGGTGGCGGCGGCAACCGTCGTGCGCGGCGGTCTCGTGGGCGGCCCCCGTCGCCGGTCATGCCTGCCGTGTCGATGTCCCCGGGGGGCGACGCGAACCGAACGCGGCGCTCGGGCAAGTCTTCTATGTCCAAACGACGCTCCGACAATGCTTCCCCGCGTGGCGAGTGGGATTCGTGGACTACCGGCTATGGGGTCGTACACCGTACGACTATAGGAGCTCTCACCGGCAGGGAACTCCCCGTTTGGCGTAGGTTGGTATAGGGAGACCCCCCCCTTCGCGTAGTCTGCTGGCCTTGCGCCGCCGAGGCGCGAGTCCGAGGCGCCGCAGACGCGCTGCGGGGCCAACCGTCCGGTCCCCTCCGCAAAGGCGTCGCCGCGAGGTCGACGTTGGATTCGTGAAGCCCCAAGAGCCGCGAAAGATGACCAAGGCGCCGTCCCTACCGACGCCATCTGTGGGCCCTTTTTGGGCCTCGGGAGGGAGCAGACGCTACTTGCCCGGTGGACGACCGAAGTCGCCGTCGGTCCGGCCTGATAGGTATGCGAGGCCCGTGCCACCGCGACAAGTAAGGTGGACGCGATGAGTACCGTTGGTGCCAGCGACAGCACCCTCGCCCGCGTCGATCGCTGGCAGCAGGAGCACCGCGCAACCGCGATCGGCGTCGCGACCATCAAGAAGTTCCTGGCGGACGACAGCGGCAACCTGGCGGCCTTGCTGGCCTTCTGGGCGTTTTTTTCGATCTTCCCCCTGATGCTCGCCGCCGCGACGCTTCTCGGCTGGTTTCTCCCGAGCAACCTCAGCAACGACGTGCTCCACACGATCGACGGCTACGTCCCGCTGATCGACTTCTCGCACACGACCATCGGTGGCAGTTGGTGGGCCCTCGTCCTGGGTCTCGTATCCGCGCTCTGGGCCGCGACCCGCGTGACCCGCACCGCCCGCGTGGCTTTCGACTCGGTCTGGCGGGTACCTGGGGCCGAGCGCGCGGGCGTGGTCGAGCAGACGCTCGGCGGACTGAAGGCGTTCGGGCTGATCGGGGTGGCGCTCGTGGTCAGTGTGCTGACCACGGGATTCGTCTCTGGCACAACCCATCAGCTCGACATCGGCGCCCTTGCGATCGTCGGGGGGTACGCGATCGCGGTCGTCATCGACATCGTCGTGTTCGTGATCGCCTTCCGCGTGCTGACCTCGCAGGAGGTCTCGACGCGTGACGTGCTGCCGGGTGCGCTGGTGGCCGGCGTCGGCTTTTGGGTCTTGCAGTCGCTTTCGTCGGTGATCATCGCGCGCTACCTACAAACTGCGCAGAAGACCTACGGCAACTTCGCCACCGTCATTACGCTGCTTTGGTGGTTCTACCTGACAGGGGTCCTCACCCTCCTCGGGGCGCAGCTGAACGTCGTGCTACGCGAGCGCAGCTGGCCGCGGAGCCTGCGCGCGACCGCCTGAACCGCATCGATCGTGGCGGGCGTCGGTGCGTGAGCGTCGCTATTGAGCGCAGATCCAGGGAACCGCACGGTCGTGCACGAGCACCACGCCCGTGTGCACGCGCTTCGCGAGCGACGCGTCGACGCGTGCCCCGCCCCCCGCACCGCGTGCCCAGGCGATCTCGTGCTGGAGTGCATCCTGGAGTGCGAGCAGGAGGCCGCCTGTGTGCGGATGTTCCGCACCGGTTCGCGCCTCTCGCGCACGGCGTCGGCGTTCGAACTCACCCGGCGCGCTCGCGCCGGCGCCACCCACGTGACCGATTCTCACCGGTGGCTTGGAATCCACGTTCGCCGGACCGCCGTGACGATGTGCCGGGGTCTGGCCGAGTTCATCGGCGCCTTCCAGCATCTCCGTAATCCACTTGGCATCCGCAGAACGAGCCCGACGCGCACGCAGCTGCACGGCTTTGCGAGGCGCGCGCGACAGCGCGCGACGGTGACGGCGACGTGCCGGCTAAAGCCGGTGGGACGGCACGAGGGTGGCAACAGGATGGCAACGCGCCACCCTGCACCAGCCGCACGGCGCGTCGAGGCGAAGCGGCCGGACTCGGCTTAGAAGAGGCATGCACCGACACGGACCGCAAACAGCCAACAACTGCCGCGGCGTCCTCGAAGTGAAGGGGTCGGCGGTTCGAATCCGCTCGTCGGCTCTTACTCCGTCACCGGGTGTGAACAGGTCGTTTGCCGGTCACACGGGGCAACGGGGTGGCAACACGCCACCCTGCACCAACCGCAAAAGCGTTAGGGGGCGAAACGGCCGAAATCAGCCTGTCTCAGCCATTCAGCGCCACGGACCACAGCCAGCCACAAACGCCGCGGCGTCCTCGTAACGACAGGGTCCGCGGATCGAATCCGCTCGTCGGCTTTCACCAACTACCTGCACATACGGGGCTTTTGAACCCACGGCGCCTCCCCAATCGCTGCCGGACGGCACAGGTGGCAACCGAAGTGTCAACACTCGGGGCTCGAAGGCGCCGGCGCCGGTCGCTACGGCAGGCGCGGCGGCGGGGAAGAGGACGACTGCGGGATGCTCATGGGCAGACCAGCGGCCGACCGGATGTTATCGTCCATCGCGCGCAGGTAGGGCGCGACGAGCTCTCCGTAGTCGTCCTTACGCGCAGCGGATAGGTCCTTCCAGCCGGTGACCGAGCCGCGGCAGCATGCGGCGGCGCACAGGCAGACCGCCGGGAAGTGGTCGATCGTGAAGTTGCGCATGGCGTAGTCGAACGTCACCTCCTGCCCGACGCCGATCGGCCGCCGGGCGACGAAGTCGAAAGCCTGCCCGGCATTGAGGCGGACACCGCAGTTGGGGTCGCAGGAGTGATTGACCATCGGTCCCAGGCCGCCGTGGCGTGCCCAGCACTCAGGACCCACTTGGGTCGCGTGCGCGTCGTTCCCCGTTAGCACCCCGACGAGAAAGCCGACCATGACGGTCTCGCCGATCGCGAACGGGCGTGTTGCCAGAACCCCGTCGCCCCGGCCGTCGGCCGTGCAGCGCAGCTCGACCCCCTCCTCCGGGGGAACCTCGGTGCTGCCCGCCTCGCGTTCCGTGAGGACCGGCGAGCTGCCGCCCCGCAAGGCGCTGGCGCCGGGCGGTGTGGATGAATCAACGTGGGGCAAGGAAACCCCTTCCGGTTGACACCCTTAATTCGCATTTATAGCAGGGCCGTCCAAGCCCCGGCGGTTCCGGGTGCTCGATCGTTGACGTGATCGCCGTGGCCCAGGAGGGAGAACCGATCTTCGTCGGCAAGCGCGGCGAGCTCGGGGTCGACTCCAGGGCGACGATGGCCCGAACGCTTGGCCCGGCGTGCCGGCTGACGACGCGCTCGAAGGCGGCGAGCGCCTCTGGGTGTCTCAAGCTCGCAGACCACGAGTGATACGGATGTCGTACCCTCGCTCGGTACTCACACCGCGCGGGCGCCGTCGACTCATGTCGTTGGGCGAGGAAGAAGATATGACATTCAGGCCGGCCGCGGGGCTCAAGTCGCTTCCAGACGCATCGCCGGGCGCCTCCTACTCGAGCCAACGGTGACCCGTACCTTCAACGTGGCAACAGGGGGGCAACACACCACCCTGCACCAACCGCAAAACGCACGGAGGCGAAACGGCCGAAATGGGCTTGTCGTGCGGGCTTGGCGCCACGGACCACAATCAGCGACATGTGCCCCGGCGTCCTCGTAATGAAGGGGTCCGCGGTTCGAGGAGGTTGTCCCGGTCGTCGTGGAACTTCGTGACGGCGGTCCCGGTGTGATGGTTACACGGTAGCTGCGATGGCGACCTCCTGGGTCGTGACGGGATGGGGCTGATGGTGGGTGAGCCGACGTTCGATCGCGACGGCGAGCTTCGCGAGGTCTTTGTAGCCGATGACCTTGCGGAACTGGCGTTCGGCTTCGAGCATCCCCGCAGCGGTCCATCGCAACCCCATCTCGCCCGAGGTCCAGCGTTTGACGTTGCGTTGGGTGCGGCGGACGACCTCGATCATCGACTCACACGGGTTCGTGGACTCCAGCGTGCGCTTGAGCGCGCCGCGGATCCCGAGCCGGATCACGGTCAGCGTCTCCTCCATTCCTTCCCGGAGCGAGCCGGCGGCGCCGGGATGGGTGTGCTCGAGTTCGATGGCGAGCGTCTGGAGCTGCTCAAGCGCTCGGCGGTGGTCGGTCTCGGCCCACGCCTTGCGGAGCCTGGCCTTGACGGCCGGCCGGTCGCGCTCAGCAAGGTGCCCGAGCACGTTTCGCTCCTTGTGACGTATACACCGATGCACCGGCACGTCGCCGAACACCGAGCGGATTGCCTTGCGCAACGCCTTGGACCCGTCGATTACGAACAACATCCCCTGCTCGGGATCAAGACCACGCTCGACCAGATCGGACAGCAGCGCGGTCGCGACGGTCGCGTTCTCCGAGTTTCCTTCCCACAGCCCGAGCGGGATCTTCACGCCATCGCTGGTGATCCCGAGCGCGACGATGTTCGTGCGGCCCTTCAGGTCGAGCCCGTCGATCATCATCACCGCCAACCGCATGTCGCCAAGCTGGCGGGACATCAGCTCGCCGAGGGCGTGGCGGGTGCGCTCCACGAACGTCCGAGACACCGCCGACTTCGAGGTCGAGCGCGCGGTCGCGTCGACCGCTTGGCCGACAGGCTCCTGCGTGCGCGGGTAGCGGCGCGTGGAGACGCCGGCGAGCATCCGTTCCATCACCACCCGCGCGAGCGGATCCCGATCGGCAAAATGCTCGTAGGTCCCCAGCTGCACCTCGGCCTCACCGTCGGCCGTCCTGACGCGCGGACGATCGACCCCTACTCGCCTGCCACCGAGCGTCACCTCACCAGCCTGATGGCCGTGACGGACAGCGATCCGATCCGGATCGTGCTTGCCCTTCGGCCCGACGACATCATCGACTTCCTCTTCCATCAGCGAGCTCAGTACCCCGAGCCCAACGCCGACGCTCAACGCCAACAGCCCCTCCTTCGCGGCCCCAACGAGCTGCCCCAGCGCTTCCTGCACGCGCTCCGGAAGCATGCCTTCCTGCACGGTCGCCTGCGCGACCGATACCTTACTGTTCACGGTGGTTCCTCCTTCGATCTTCGCCGGATCACCACGCACACTCCCAAGCGGAGCGGACGCGGCAGGAGGGACCGCCGTCACATCAAGTTCTACGGGCTACGGGACAACCTCGGTTCGAGTCCGCGCGTCGGCTTCCAACAACTTCCTGCATATTGGCCGCTTTCTGACCAGCCGCGCCTCGCCAGGCGGCCCACAAAGAGCACGGGTGGCAACGAAAGTGGCAACCCCCCGCGCCCACTAAGCGTGGCCGCGATCGAGTGCCCCTCCCACTCTACGGGCCCCACTCGAGCACAAACACCACTGCTTCTCGTAATGAAGGTGTCCGCGGTTCGAATCCGCGCGTTGGCTTCAGGGCATCCCTGCTGAGGTGGGATGTACTTGTTTGGCGGTTTAGGTCAGGAGAAGCCAGCAACGGGCTTCTACTCTCACCCGTTGGCCCCAGGATGGCCCCACAGAATCACGACGCTGGCACCTGGCGCCCTCGAGACGCCTGGACATGCCCCAGACCTACCCGCACCACCGAGGCCGGGCCACGGCCTGCCGGGCCCAAGAACGAACGCGCGGCGGTCTGGTCAGCGCGTCATAGAAGCGCGATTGGATTCGAACCTGCGACCTTTGGCTCCGGAGGTCGGCTTTGCAGGGCAAGCACGGGAAGCAGTGAGAACCCGAACTGGTCGCTTAGCAGGACTTTCACGGGGTGGGAGTTCCCGTCAGCTCCCGCCAGTTCACAACCTGGTCTTCACACGGTCTGCCCACGGGCCACCCACGCCGAGCGCAGCTATCACCGACGACACGGGGCTCGAACCTGCGACATTCAGCTTGGAAGGCTGAGACAGACGGCAACACGCGGGACGATGCGGGCGAAGAAGGCGCATGGCTTGGCGGTCTTGCTGGCGATGCTGTCCCGCTTGATCCCGCTACCGGTGCGCCTGGTGTGCGACGACGTGCCAACCGTGACCTGCTCGGCGTGGGTCGACAGACGCACCTCCCGAACACGCCCCCGCCTGCGGCCCGCGCTCAACCTTGAAGACAGGAGGCACGAAGGCATAGGATCTGCCCCCGGTCCGGCGCCGCTGGGCCCACGACGCAGAGGAGACATCATGCCCACTGTGATCGGCTATCACCAGGTGAAGGACAAGGACCATTGGCTTGCCTCGCCGAAGCGCGAAGAGGTCTTCGGACCCCTCGGCGTCACCAACATCCGGACGTTCGTCGACCCGCAGAACCCGTCCCAGGTGGCAGTGCTCATGGACGTTGCCGACATGGATGTCGTCATGGGCGCGATGCGGAACGCGGCCATGGCCGAGGCGATGGCCTATGACGGCGTGCTGCCCGAGACCTTGGTGATCCTCGTCGAGGCGTAGGCCCCTTTCCGAGACGCCGAGCGAGCAGATCGTTTCGCCGACGCTCTCGATCCGGCCCGACAGCAGCAGACTGACTCGCGAGCGCATCCAGGGGCAGCCCAGAGTGTTCCGCTCCGCGTCCTCAACGCCTCTGAACGCTCGAAGCTCACCTCGCGCGCAAAGGGTGTGAACCGTCTTCCGGGAGAGCCCGAGCAGTTGGGCGGCGCCACCGGGAGAAACCAAGCGCCCGTCGAAGTCCGCAAAGAGCTTCGCCAGTTTCTCATCGCCCGATCCACGCGCCGCCCGCGCCATCTACCGCGATGGTCGGCGGCTGCGCACCCTTCGAGCGATCGTCGGCAAACGCTCAACGCCCACACCCCACGGCCAGTACTTTGTCGAAGAGAAGGTGCGGTTGTCGTCGGACCGGCCGGGTGCTCCGTTTGCCCTGGCTCTGAGCGCTCGCTCGCACGTGTACAAGCAGTTCGATGGCGGCCCCGGCCAGATCGCCATCCACGGGCTCGCGAACCTCGGCGGGAAGCTCGGAACCGCTGCCTCACACGGCCGCGTACGGCTTGCTACAAGCTCCATCACCTGGCTCGCGATGCGCATCGGGGCGGGCGTGCCGGTCACGATTCGCTAGGTCGGCGCGGGAGTTGTGTCGTGCGATGGCTGCTCAGGTCCGCAACACGGGTTCGAATCCCGTTGGGGGCACATGGCCCGCGCGAATGTAGTGAACCAATGCGCCGACGGGCACCCGGCGTCCGCCTCAGAGCGCCTCTGATTGGCCGTCCTGAGGTGTGTGGGGCGCTCGTCGCGCTGCGCCGCCCCTAGCGGCGAGCGAGACGGCGTCCACTCTCGCTGTCAGGCGGCGTGTAGTTCATCTCGAAGTGGTGGTAGAGCGAGGACTCGTCCGCCTGCGAGAGCTCCTCGCCGTGAAACGCGATATCGGGCGCCGAACGCACCTGCTCTTTGGTCACCGCAACCTGCAGATCATCGGGACCGACCTGCACGCCGCCCAATGGCACGAAGGTCAGGTGCCGGGCGATGAAGCCTTCTTTGACCGTGGCGAATTGGGGCTCGTCCGTCTCGACGTCGACGTACACGTCCTGCAGCTTGCCGATCGTCTCGCCGTTGCAGTCGACGAGCAGCTTGCCGTGCCATTCGGTGACATTCCACGTGGCTTGGCTCGGATCATCGGTCATGTCCACCTCCTCGTTGCCCATGCCCCACCGTATCAACGACGTGGTCCTCTGGGACAACTGCCAGCCGAACTCAATGCGCCCACCCCTCTGCGCGATCCTCGGTCGGCGGACCCAGGCTCGGCGAGTTCGGCCTCCTTGCGAGCGACGTCTTCCGCAACACCCCAGACGGCGTCCGAGAAGGTGCCGCGGGTGATGACGTCTGTGCGGACCCCGGGGCGGGCAGGAGGCAGGGTACGTCGAGAGACCCTCACAACGGCTTGATATGGGGGTTGTTGAGGGCTGTGTGCGTCAGCCTTATATGCCCAAGGTCTCAGATTCGAATCCTGCTCCGTCCGCTGATTTAGGCATTTCGGAGCCGTTTTTGCGGCTCTGAGCGCGGGGAGCGATACGCGTCCAAGACCGCTCAGAACTGCCTGAATAGGTGCTTGAGTGATACGAGACGTCATGCAAGCCGACCGCTGCGCCGATTGCCGCGCCGCACCTTGGGCGAGCGAGGACTAGAACTGAGGCCCGACGGACGGGTGCCCTCCGCGGATGGAGTTACCCTGCATTCGTGGAACTTTGGGCTGCGGCCCTTGGGGCCGACCACCTCGCGGACCTCCGCATCCATCAGCTCGGCCAAGAAGCCGGGACCCGCGCCCACTCCGCGCGCCACGTGCCCCTTCGCGGCAGCGCGCTTAGTGCACGACAACCTCGTGCACGGGAAGACCGAAGCGCTCTCGAGCGTGTTCGGCCAGGTCACGCTCGCGGAAATTCCCGTCGGATCGTTCGCGCACCGCGAGCACGATTTCGTCGACCGCGTGCAGGCGCACGACATCGTCGATCGCTTGCAGGGGGTCCTCGTCGCCCACCCATTCGGTCTCTTCGGCCCGAATGCCCGCCTGGCGCAATTCGCGGATGACCGCCTCGAGGCGCTCCCGCGCCTCGCCGAGGGCGCTGCTAGCGTCCGAGACGAGCGATCCTAGGCGCGAATTGAGAGCGGGGCTCGTGACCAGGACGCGCACGCCCTCGCCTTGGAGCAGTGCGCTCACCGCCGCGGGGACGTCGTCGACGCCGGACCCGAGCTCGTCGACAACCAAGAGTATCCGCTTCGAGATGGACATCTGGTCAGCCTAGCGCGTTGGGGCCGCGGGGCTTCCGATAAAAGGGCTCATTGGCCGACGGTGCCCCCGGGTTCGCCGGCCCCGCCGTCTGCTGTCAGACTGCGCTTATCGCAAGGGGGGCGGGATGGGCGACGCGGGCTTCCGGGACTTGCTGGGGATGGACGGCCCGACCACTGCCGAGGGTCGGGCGCGGGTTGCCGTGCGTGCGGACGATCGGCACGTCAACCCGAGCGGCGCCGTGCACGGCGGGGTGATCGCCACCCTGGTGGACATCGCCATGAGCGCGGCCGTGCAGTCGATGAGCCGCGACGACGAGACGCCGGTCACCATCGAAATGAAGGTG
>Ga0307373_10006706_pt1 | contig 18229 bp, 17 predicted proteins | sample OX2MG_FD_202534 | JGI IMG/M metagenome (GOLD analysis project Ga0307373, IMG submission 202534) | Soil microbial communities from Risofladan, Vaasa, Finland - OX-2 | ecosystem: Environmental > Terrestrial > Soil > Coastal area > Acid sulfate soil | place: Finland: Risofladan, Vaasa | collected...
CGACCTCGCCGGGACCATCACCTACTGGAATGAGGGCGCCGTCCGCCTGTTCGGCTACACGGCCGGGGAGATGTTGGGCCAGACGCCGGCCCTCCTCTATCCGGATCAGGACCCGTCGCAGCTCAGTGCCGATCTGGCCGGCGTCCTCGAGGGACACGACTACGTGGGGGAGTGGCTGGGGCGGCGTAAGGACGGCACGCGCGTCTGGATCGATGTCAAGACCTCCCTGGTGCGCGACGCCGACGGGCAGCCGGACGGCTTCATCGGTGTGGCGACGAACATCAGCGCGCGCAAGGAGCTGGAGCGGGAACGCGCCGGGCTGCTGGAGCGCGAGCAGGCCGCGCGCCGGCAACTCCAGCAGTTCCTGGCGCTGGTGGCCCACGACCTCAGCCAGCCGCTGACCGGCATCCGGGGCAACGCCCAGCTGCTCCGCCGGCGGGGCAAGCACGACGAGCGCGACGCGGCGCGCCTGGAGGCGATCGAGGAGGCGGCGGCGCGCATGCAGCGCCTGATCGAGGACCTGCGGGACGCCGCCACGATCGGCGCCGGCCAGTTCGCGATCCAGCCTGCGCGGATGGACCTGGTCGCGGCCGTCGAGCAGATCGTGGCCGAGCAGCGGGCCGCCGCCCCGGGGCACCGGATCGTCGTCGAGGCGCCGGAGCAGCTGCCGGGGACGTGGGACGCGCACCGGGTCGGACAGCTCGTCGGCAACCTGGTGACCAACGCCGTCAAGTACTCGCCGTCCGGCACGACCGTGCGGGTCGGCATCGAGCGCTCGGCGGCGGAGGCGCTGATCCGCGTAGCCGACGAAGGCCCGGGCATCGCCTCCGAGCAGCGCGATGCGCTCTTCAGCCCCTTCACCCGTCTGGGGGCGGCGGTCGGCACCGACGGAACCGGGCTCGGCCTCTACATCGCGCGCGGCATCGTCGAGGCGCACGGCGGCGGCATCCGGATCGAGAGCGAGCCCGGCGCGGGGACGTCCGTCATCGTCGCCCTGCCGCTGGCCGCGCCGAACGCCTCCTGATCGGCCGGCGCCGTCCTCGCGGTCCTGCTCGGTCGTGCCGGCGGTACACTACGCCGCGAGCCCCATCCGCCCCGCGCGGCATGCGTCGGGCCGGTTCGGGGCAGACTGTACGAGGGACGCCGATGAGAATCCCGATTCCGTGGCCCGTCTGGCTCTCCATCGCGCTGATGGCTCTGGGCGATGCCTACCTCCGGTTCGTGCCCGGCTCCCCCTCGTACTTGGGCGGTCAAGCGGGACTGGTCTGGGGGGCTGCTCACGGTCCTGCTGGCAGTCCTGGTCGCTCGCGGCTCGCGTCGTGCCTGGTCGGTGATCCTCGCGCTGAGCGTGCTCACCGTCGCGCTGGTGATCCTCCTCGCCGCCGTCCCGTGGCCGCCGAAGCTCATCGGCTACCTGGGCCTGCAGGCGGCCCTCATCGCGATCCTCCTCACGCCGTCGCTGCGGCGCTACGTGCACTGACCGTTGTCCCTGCGCCACGGCGGCCGGCATTGCCCTCGCGGTAAGCTGGACACCGGACGGCTCCGACCCGGCCGCGCGCTGCCGGACCCACGAGAGGAACCCCGCTGCCGACGACGACCACCGAGCTGCGTGAACGCCTCCACCGGCTCGTCGACGAGTTGCCCGACGCCGAGCTCGCGGCCGCCGTGCGTTTCCTCGAGTTCCTCGCGCTCACCGAGGACCCCGTGCTGCGCGCCCTGCGCCTGGCACCCCCCGACGACGAGCCGGTCACGGACGCCGATCTGACCGCGTTCGACGAGGGAATGGAGGCCGTCAAGGCCGGCCGGGTAATGTCCATGGAGGAGGCCCGCCGCCAGATCTTCGGTGAACCGTGATGTCCGTCGTCTGGTCGGATCCCGCGCTTCGCGACCTGCGGCGCGTCGATCCCGAGACCAGGATGTGGATCATCGACGTGGTCGATCGCTTCGCCGCGACGGGCCATGGCGACGTTCGCCCCCTCACCGGGGGACCGGGCTGGCGCCTGCGGGTTGCCGACTGGCGCGTCCTCTTCGACCTCGACAATGCCGCCGGAGTGATCCTGGCCACAGACGTCCGTCCGCGCGGGCGGGCCTCCCGCTGACCACCCCCGGGCCGCTCGCCGCGCCTGCGACCGGCGCCGTCCTCGCGGTATGCTAGCCGTGGCTCGATCTCTCGGGTATGCGCGTGCTGAGCGGGACGGTTGTCCGGGGCAGCCGGTGGGAGCGATCATGGGCGACTGGCGTGGGGTGTTGGCGGGCGAGGCGGCGGGCCGGGCGGCGCGCTGGCTGGCGGTGACGGCCACGGCCGGGATGTTCGTCGTCCTGATCATGGGCGCTACCGTCACCAACACCGGCTCGGCCCAGGGCTGCGGCCGCTCCTGGCCGCTCTGCCACGGCCAGTTCATCCCCAGCTTCGCCGTCTCCACGGCGATCGAGTTCAGCCACCGCGCCGTCACCGGCATCGAGACGGTCCTCATCCTCGGGCTGGCGCTGCTCGTCTGGTTGGGCTGGCGCGGCCGCCGCGAGGCCCGCATCCTCGTGCCCGCCATGGTCTTCTTCCTCGTCCTCCAGGCCGGCCTGGGCGCCTGGGCGGTGCTCTACCCGCAGCTGCCGGAGGTGCTGGCGCTGCACTTCGGCGTCTCGCTCACTGCCTTCGCCAGCGTCCTCCTGACCGCCGTCTTCCTGCTCGACCTCCGCGGCGCCGAGGTGCTGCGCGACCGGCCCATACCGGTCGGCCTGCGCCGCCTCGTCTGGGGGGCCTTCGCCTACACCTACCTGCTCGTCTACCTCGGAGCCTACGTCAGCCACACCAACGCCAGCCTGGCCTGTACCGGCTGGCCGCTCTGTAACGGCCAGGTCTTCCCGGGCTTCAGCGGGCCGGTCGGCATCGTCTTCGCCCACCGCCTGGCCGCGCTGGTCGGCGTCGGCCTGGTCGCCTGGCTGGCCCGCTGGACGTGGCGGCTGCGCGCTGAGCGGCCCGACCTCGCTCGCGGCGCGGCGCTGTCGCTGATCCTCATCCTGGCCCAGGCGCTCAGCGGCGCGCTGGTCGTGCTCCTGCGGCTCGACCTCTTCAGCACGCTCCTGCACGCCGGGCTGGTGTCGCTCCTCTTCGGCGGCCTGAGCTACCTCTGCTACCACATCCTGCCCCGCCCCACGCCGGTAGTGGCGACCGAACCCTCCGCCGAGCCCGCCGTGGTACTCGGCGCCGGTGCCCGGCCCCGCTAGCGACTGAACCGGTAGGTGCCGGCCGAGAGGTAGCCATCCGTGCCGAGCCCGGGCGCGGCCACCGGCCGGCCGCTCGCGTCCAGCAGGCTGACGCCCAGGTCGACCGGGTCGCTCGTCCCCGGGACCGTGACCACCGACAGCGCCAGCAGGTAGGTGGGGCGGCCCGGCGCCGTCGGCGGCAGCGTCGTCTCCGCGATCGTGCCGCGCGTCCCGCTCAGGCCCAGCCGCACCCGTACCCGCGGCGGCCCCGCGCCCGCCGGGATCTGCCAGGCCGTCACCACCGCGGCGCTCCCCTTGCCCCCTGGATAGACCTGCACCCCCTCGAACAGCGCGCCGTCGGCGAACTGCGTGGTCGGCACGGAGAACGGCACGCGCCCTCGGACGCGGCTGTCCAGCCGGTAGACCCGGTAGCGCTCGCGGCCGCTCGCGTCGCGACCGATCGCGTACGGCGGGATGCCGTTGAGGAGCTGCAGCAGCGCCGGGTCCACCGGGGTGGCCTGCGGGACCACCAGCCAGCCGTCGCCGTCCGACGGCACGGGCAGCACCCGGCTGCCGTCGAAGTCCTGCCGCGTCGGCTGATCCGCCCCCAGATAGTCGACGACCCCGGCATGGCCCACGATGCTGAACTCGACCGGATCGCCCGCGGGCAGTCGATCGACCGCCTGCAGCGCCTCGACGACGCTCGCACCCAGCGCGTCGGCGGTAGCGGGGGACGGTGCCCAGACGCCGACGTAGCGCCAGCCCGTCCAGGCGCCGTTGCCGATCAGCGTGAGCACGACCAGCGCGACGGCGACGGAGGCCCCGCCCCGCCAGCACCGGACCCGGCCCACCACGGCCGCCATGCCGAGCACCGGCAGCGCGATCAGCAGGGGAAGGGCCGGGACGAGCCGCGCCGGGCCGACCGGCTGCGACAGCGCGGCCGGCACTAGCAGCAGCAGGCCCCAGACGAGCGCGGCCGCCACCTCCGTCCGGCGCAGTTGCCGGAGCGCGACCGCCAGCCCCAGCAGTGCCCACGGCGCCAGCCAGGGCGCGAAGAGGGGGTCGCCCGGCAGGTTCAGGGCCGGGTCGACCGCGCCCGGCCAGACCAGGCGGGCCAGCGCCGCGCCGAAGCCGCCCAGTGTGTCGAGCGCGCCGGCCGGCAGGTGCCCGCCGGTGCCGGGCGTCACGCCCCAGAAGGCGAGCAGCGCCGGGTCGCTCCACCGGGCCAGGACGAAGGGCAGGCCGGCCAGCAGCGCGACCACGAGCATGAGCGTCGGCCCGGCGAGGTCGCCCCGGGTGGACCTCGCACCGCGGCCCGGTACCCGGGCCTCCCAGGCGGCGGCGATCAGCACGACGACCAGCAGGGCCGGCATCACCCGCAGCGTGGCGTCCGCGGCGAAGCCGATCGCGGCGGCGACCCCGGCGAGGGCATACCAGGGGAGGGCGGCCTGAGGCGGGCGGACGCGCGCCTCGGCCAGGCAGCAGAGCAGGGCCGCCAGTGCCGCCGCGCCCATGGCCGGGCTGAGGCCGATGCGGTCGAAGAGGAGCGGCCAGAACGAGCCGGCCAGCGCGAGCCCCCCGGCGATCCCCCAGGCCGGCCCGACCGCCCGCCGCAGCCAGAGCCCCACCAGCAGCGCGCTCGCGATCCCGGCCAGCGCCGTGCCGAGTCCCGGGGCGTCCGCGCCGAAGCCGGCCACGCGCCCAACCAGAGCCACCAGGGCCGCCAGCGGCAGCGAGCGGTCACCGATCACGATCGGCCCGGCCGCGCCCTGCCCGGCGATTGCCCGGGCGAGCACCCCGTTGGCGGCGGCGGCATCGGGCAGGCCCGTCGGCAGGCGGTCGAGCCGGAGGAGGCGGCTGCCGGCGGCTAGGACGAGCAGGACGACGAGCCCGGCCGGGTAGGCCAGACGGCGGGCGAGCGGGCTCTGGACGGCGCGGGCGGCTCGTACGTTCACGCTCCGGGATTCTACCGGCCCGGCCCGCCCTCCGGAACCATTGCGTCCGGTTTCCCGTCCATGCCGGGGTCGGCGGGGCGTCAGCAACGCCTGCGCCGGCACGCGGCAGGACACGGCTCGTGGACGCGCTCGGTACTCTGCCCGCCACCGCCAGACGAGTGCGGTCCAAACCCGAGTGTCGACCGCGACGCCGCCCACGAGAACCCCGGGCCGCTCCTCACCACCGGAGTGCGGACGAGCCTGGACGATGGGCCGTGGGGGATAACCGCTGCCGGGCTCGGCCAAGTCTATTGACAGCCTATTTCGTGGGCCCGTCCGCGTGACGATTTCTCGGCGACGGCCGTAACGGAGGTGTTCGATGGCTACGAAGGCGCGCGGGACGTTAGCGGCTCTGGCGGGCGCGATCGGGATGCTCGTGAGCGCGTGCCGTCAGTTGCACCCCGAGCAGTGCGGCGTCACTGGCGCCTGGCGCGGTCCACCGCGCCCCGCGCCTGCGGCAGTGACGCGCGCCTCACGGCTGGCGACGGATGACGTAGAAAAAGTCGCGCGCCGATCCCTGGAGATACTCCCGGCCGGTGCCGTACATCGAGCCCTGCAGCCGGGTGACGGCGAGGCCGCCGCTTGGTGACGGAGCGTAGGTGAAGGCCCGCACCCAGTAGGGGTTGATGTCGAGCTGCAGAGCCGTCACCGCGCCGGCGGCACGCAGCGCCTCGGCGAGCGAGCGGGCACTGAGCGCGTTGCCCGCCGCATAGAGTAGCCTGCCGGAGCTGGTCAGCCCGATTCCGGAGCGCCAGGTGTAGGCGCTGCCCACCGTTTGCCCCCAGGCGGCCGTGTTGTCCGTCAGGCTCGTGATCGCCCCCTGGTCGATCAGCAGCGGACCGTTCTGGCGCCAGGCGACCAGGTTCGGGTTGGTCGCCGAGAGCGCCGGGTCGCTGCCCCACACGCCCATCAGCACCTGCCCATCGCCGGTGAGCGCCACCGTCCCGCTCCCCGCCACCGGAGGGACGTACACCCGGCCATTCACCATCATGCCGAATCCGCCGTTCGCCTCCTTGAACCCGCCGTTGAAGACCGCTAGCAGCGTGCCCGGCTGCTGGTCGACCGCCGGGATCGTCCCCGGGCCGTGATGACCCAGCGGGCCGCCTGGCTCGGCGATCCCGGCCATCATCCCCAGGCGCGCCCCGCGCAGGTCGAACGCCAGCAGGGTGACGAGCGCATACGGGCGCGCGGAGTCGGGGCGCCAGAACGTCTTGCTCACCAGCGGCTGCCCGGGAGCCGTGCCCGCCGCGACGACGGACCACTGCCCCTCTCCGGGGAGCGCCGGCGTCACCCGCGGGATGATGGGAAGCAGAAGCGGCGTGCTCTCGGATGCCGCGAATCCGGGCGCGCGCGTCGGGCTCGGCACTGCCGTGGCGGAGACCGCGGACGGGTGCGGCGTCGCGGAGCTCTCGGAGCTCGCGGGGAGCGCCGGAGGCTGTGGTGTACTCCCTGTACTCCGGATCGCACCGGCTGCGGGCGCGGAGCCGGGACCCGCCACCACCGTGGGGGGCGCCCACGGCGCGTGCGGCGTTCCCACACCGAGGTGGTACAGCGCGCGCTGCGCGTCGTCGCGTGCCGCCAGGTAGCCTCCCTCGATCTGGGCGGTCTCGGCCGGCCCGGCGACGGCACGGAGCCCGTCCGCGAGCACAGTCCCGGCCTGGCCATTGGCCTGTGTCGCCCCAACCACGACCAGGGCGCAGGCCAGGAAGGCGAGGGTGATGCCGGTGCGCCGGCGCCGATGGCTACCGTGACGCGGAGCGCGTCGCGGCCGAACCAGGGGGAGTTGCTGGGTGCCGGTCCCGCGACCGACCGGCGTCTCGGGGTTGTTTTCCCCGGTCGTCGCCCGCGCCGTCAGGGATGCCGAGGTGATGCGTTGCGGACCACGCCGGCCCGGTCGGCCGAACACGGGTCGCCGGATGGGCTCCTGCCTGGATGTGGCGGAAACGCCCGCCGGGAGATGGGGATCGCGCGTGAGCCCGGCCCGCGACGCCTCCCCGCGGGCCGTCCGAGGTCGCACCACCGATGCAGTATCCTCTCGAGTTCACCAGCACGTCCTCTCCGGTCGCACCGGTCACGCTGGAGCGGTCCGCGCCGTACCGCGGCGCGAATGCCGCGCAGGTTCGGGTTCGGCGGGTAGATCACGATGCGCCGCACCCGTGACGGCCCGGCGTACCCTCCCGTGATGCGATCGCCAGGGACCGGTAGCCGCGGGCACGGCGCACCGCGCACGCACGCGGGGTTGGCCCCGTTTCCATGCGCCGTCGGCACGGACGCGACCGTTTCAAGCCCCGGCACCCGCGCACGTTGTCGTGCTGGCGCGAACCTCCGTGGCGACCTCCCCGCCGTCCTTCACCACCTTGCCCGTTCGCCATTTGGTTTTGATTAGCCCGTCCTCGTCGCCCGGGTCCCTCCCTCGCGGCCGTCGCTGGCCGAGCGCTTCCTGGCGGCGATCGCGTCGCTGGCGCTCGTCGCGCGACGATGGCCCGGCGGCCGCGTCCCGGCCGGCTCCCCGCGGGACGGCAGCGCGCCGCACGCCATGGTGTAGGGACAGACCCACGAGTCTGCCCCAGATTCCCGGCCGCACTGCCCCCGCGCCGCCGATCTCACGCCCGCGCATGACGACCGGGGGTGGTGAAGCCCCCGGTCGCACACGCTCCTATCGCTGCAGCCCGGTCAGGGTTGGCGCTGGACTCCCCCCGGTCCGTTGCTCGGCTCGCCGGTCATGGGGTTCAGGAAGAGCGGCTTGTTCCACGGCCGCTGCCAGTCGAACATCGTGTTCAAGGCACCGGCCGCCGTGTCCGCCGCGCCGTTGCCCATCGCCGGCAGGCTCCAGTTGTCCTCGACGAAGCGCACCACGCTGCTCTGGTCGACCAGCGTGTTATCGACATAATTCTGCTTCGCGAAGGGCGAGATGACCAGGAAGGGGATCCGCGTCCCCAGCCCGCACTTGCCCTGCTCGGCTGCTCCGCTGCTCGTCGTCGGCACCAGCGCCGTCGATCCGCACGTGTTCGGGTTGGTCAGCGCGTCCAGGCTCGTCTGCGAGCCGGTCACGAGCGGCGCCAGCAGGTGGTCGTACCAGCCGTCGGAGTCGTCCCAGGTGACGATGACCGCGGTCGAGGACCAGCTGTGCAGCGACTCCAGGTGGTTGATCGTACTGGCCAGGAAGGCCTGCTCGTCGAGCGGGTCCGAGTAGCCGGCGTGCCCGTCCTGGTAGTTGGGCGCCTTCAGGTAGGAGACCGCCGGCAGGTTCCCCGCGTCGGCCGCCGCCCAGAAGTCCGCCAGGTCGTACTGGTGGTTGGCCTGATCGGTGTGGCCGATCATGCCGACCGACGTCGGCGGCAGGTGCATCGGGTTGGCCGTCGAGGCGTAGTACTGGAACGGCTGGTGGTGGGGATTGTAGTCGTTCACCGTCGCCCCGCCGACGTTCTGGTGCGACTGTGCGCAGATCTGCGCCGTGGTGGGCGGCGTGCCCTGGCCGGGGACGTAGCCGTTGTCGAAGCCGCCCTGGAACCAGCCCCAGGTGATCCCGGCAGTCGTCAGCGCCTCGCCGATGTTGTTGCCGCCCATCTCGATGGTCTTCGCCGGCGTCTTGGCGTCGCCGCCCATCGACTTCGGCAGGTAGGAGCAGACGTCGAAGTACGGGTCGGCGTCACTGTAGTCCGTCCCCGGGCCGGCGTCCGGCTGGTTGGCCACGCTCGTCGTCCCGCTGGCCGAGGTCGTGATGGTGGACGCGGCCACGTCGCCCGCGTTGTACCCCGGCGGCGCCGCGCAGGGTGTGTCGTTGATCGTCGCCGAGGACGGTCCGCAGATCGCCCCGTAGGTCTGCGCCGAGGTGAGGTTGAGCGCGCCCGGCGTCGACGGGCCGTAGGTGGTGGTGTAGGCGTTGTCGCTCATGGCGAAGCGCTGCGCGTAGTTCCACAGCGCCGTCACCGTGTTGCCGTCGTAGTAGGCCATGGCCGCCGAGCTGGAGCCGGCGGTGCCCGACGGGATCGGCGCCGGGTTCGTCAGGCCGGCGTTCTCCTGGGCGAGGCACTGGGCCACCGTCAGGTTGCCACCGGTGTTCTGCGTGTACATGTCCTCGGCGCCGTGGTCGGCGGCCAGCTGCTCGGCCGTGTAGTCGTGGTTCTGATCACAGGTCATCGCGTCGCTGCGATCGAGCAGCACCGGGTTCGACGTGTTGCCGTTGTTGGTCAGCAGCGGGCCGGTCGGGACGCCGGCCATGACGCCGTTGGCCAGGCCGTTGACCGAGGGCGTGCCGGCCTGTGCCGTGAACCGCGGCTCACCGGCCGGGTTCGTCGCGTAGGGGTAGGTGCCAAAGTAGTGATCGAAGGAGACGTTCTCGCCGAAGATCACGACCAGGTGCTGGATCGGCGTCGTCGTCTTGCCCTGCGGCGAGTCCGCCCCGGCGATTCCCGGGACACCGGCCGCCACGATCAGTAACCCGAGCGCCGCTGTGCGCGCGGCTCCTGCCAGCTTGCGCGGGATCCGCATGCCTGCCACCTCCCGTGCCGGACGTCCTGCCGGGACACCCGGCGGTAGAGCCAATAACCCCTCTCTGTCTGACGCTATCCTGGAGGCGCGGCCCGCTCGTGAAGAGGTCGTGAAGAGTCTGTGAAGGCCGGCGTCGACGCGTCCGGACTTTCGCTACAATGCGGCCGGTCCATTCCACCGGGAGTCGGTTAGCCGGACTCGACGGAGACGAGATGCGCGACGCGCGGCCGTGGTACGTGCTGCTGCTGGGCGGCGCCAGCGGAGTCGGCAAGACCAGCGTCGGCTATCGGCTGGCCCGGCACTTCGGCGTTGGACTGACCGAGGTCGACGACTTCCAGATCGTGCTGGAGCATATGACCTCGCCGGTGGACTTCCCTGAGCTGCACTTCTGGCGTACGCATCGCGACGAGGCGCTGCGCATGACCGAGGACGAGCACCTGGCGTTCGGCATTCGGTACAGTCAGGTCATCGCGCGCGGCCTGGAGCTCGTGATCGCGAACCACATCGCGACCCGCACATCGATCCTGCTGGAGGGCGACTTCATCCATCCGTCCCTGGCCGTGCGGCCGGCCTACGACGACGTCCCCGCCGACGGCCGGGTCCGTGCCGTCGTCCTCTACGAGGAGGACGAGCGCCAGTTGCTTACGAACTACCGGTTGCGGGAGGGTGAGGAGCAGCCGGTGCGGGCTCGGGTGAGCTGGCGCTACAGCGAGTGGCTGCGCCGTGAGGCGGAACGTCTCGGGGTGCCGTCCATCGCGGCGCGGCCCTGGGAGTCCGTGCTCGAGCGTGTCGTCGCCGTGCTTGACCCACCGGCCGCGGCAGAGGGTTGAGGGAGGCTCACCGCGGCCGCGCTTCCCCGATCACCCGCGCGGCGCGTCTGACACGAAGATCCTCCCCAGCACCGGGCTGGCGATCTCCGAGGCCAGGCAGTCCATGGTGATCACGTCCCAGTACCGCCCGTTCATCCAGTGCGCCTCACGGCGCCGCCCGCTCTCGCGGAACCCAGCCTTCTCGTACGCCCGGATGCCGGCCAGGTTGTACGCCAGCACCCGGAGCATGACGCTGTGCAGCCCGAGGGCGGTGAAGCCATAGTCGAGCATCAGCCGCGTCGTCTCGCTGCCGTAGCCCTTGCCGCGCGCGTCCGGCTCGCCGACCAGGAGGCCGAACTCCGCCGTCCCGTTGCGCAGATCGACGTTTAGCAGTTCGGTGCTGCCGATTGGCCGCAGCGTGGAACGATCGTAGATCGTGAAGGGGACCCGCTCGCCGGTGGTGAGCTGGCCCTCCAGCCAGGTCGTCTCCTGCTCCAGGGTCCACGGCCGCGGGAGCGCCGAGACGGTGCGCTGCGTGCCGAGGTCGTTGATCCAGCGCTGGTGTAGCGGCAGCAGGTCGCGCCGCGGCGGTCCCAGCGCCACCGTCTCCCCCACGATGGTGACGATCGGCTGCTCCGCGGAGCCCGACTGCTGAGCCACGGCCCCTCTCCCTCGGCTGCGAACGTGGACGCGAGGGCATGATACGCGCGGACGGGACGCCGCCGCACACGGTTGACCCGGTCGGCCAACGACGGGCGGCAACGCCGCGGGATGCTGAACGGGCACCGATCCCCCGTGCCCGCGCACCCGCGGATCGCTCGCCTGCGGCGGCACGACCGCTGCCCGCGCGTCGGTGACAATTGATTACTGCCCGGCGCCTATTTACGACTAACAGGTCATAATCGATTGACATCGGTGCAGTTTGCTGCTAGGCTGCGCCTCAGCACCGGCTCGGCACGGCTCGGCACGCGCACCCGGGAGGGATACGATGCAGGTCACCGGCGGGATCGCGGCCACGCGTAGTCGCCGGCCATTCGTCGCCCTCCTCAGCGCCAACGCCATCTCGCGGCTGGGCAGCATGCTCACCCTGGTGGCCCTGCCCTGGTTCGTGCTCCAGACCACCGGCAGCGCCGCCAAGACCGGCCTTACGCTGGCGACCGGGGCGTTGCCGTTCCTCGCCGCCGGGATCCTCGGCGGCGTCCTCGTCGATCGGCTCGGCTACCAGCAGAGCAGCGTGCTGTCGGATGTCGGCAGCGGGCTCTGTGTCGCGGCTATCCCGCTCCTCAACCACACCGTTGGCCTCGCCTTCTGGCAGTTGCTCGGGTTGGTCTTTATCGGCACGCTGCTCGGGGCACCCGGCATGACCGCGCGGGACAGCCTGCTGCCCGACCTCGCCCAGCGCGCCGGCATACCGCTGGAGCGCGCCAACGGCCTTGCCCAGGCGGTCGGGCGGGCCGCCCTCCTCGTCGGTCCGGCGGTGGCCGGCGTGTTGATCGCCTTCCTCGGGGCCGGCAACGTCCTCTGGCTCGACGGCGGCAGCTTTCTCCTCTCGGCGGCGATCGTCGCGCTGGCGGTGCCCCGCACCGTCGTCAGGCCGGGGAAGTCGAGCTCCTACCTCGCCGACGTGCTGGACGGCTTTCGCTTTGTCCGGCGGGACGGCCTGCTCCTCTGGCTGGTCGTCACCTTCGCCATCGGCAGCCTCGTCTCCGAGCCGCTCTACACGATCGTGCTGCCGGTGTACGCACGCCAGGTGTTCGGCAGTGCCGTGCAGCTCGGCTTGATGGAGTCGGCGCTGGCCGCCGGGTCGCTCCTGGGACTGCTCGGCTACGCGCTGCTCGGCCCGCGCCTGCCCCGGCGCGCGACGCTGCTCGGCGGCTTCATCGCGCGGGCCATCGCGTTCTGGGTGCTGGTCGCCCTGCCCCCGCTGCCCATCCTGCTGGGGGCGATCGTGGTCGAGGCGGTGTGCTTCGAGCCGATCAACCCGCTCACGACCTCGCTGCTGCAGCGGCGCGTGCCGGAGGGACTGCGCGGGCGCGTGTTCGGCACCTTCGACGCGCTCGGGTCGGCGACCTTCCCCGTCGGTACCCTCCTCGGCGGGCTCCTGCTGGCGCGGTCGGGGCTGGTGGCGACGCTCGCCGTGTTCGCCGCGGCCAGCCTGGTCCACGCCGCGAGCCTGCCGCTCGTCCCGTCCCTGCGGCGCATCGACCAGCTGCCCGCCGAGCTGCCTGCCTGACCGCGCGCCCGGCTCGAACCGGCCGCCCGGTCCGCGGGCCGCCTGGCTGCCCGGCACCAACAGAGGTGATCATGGTGCGGCTCATCCCCAGCGGAACCGGCCGGCTGTGATCGGCATGTCCGATCGTGTACCATCCAGTACCTGTCCGATAGGCCGCCTGAGGAGGTCGTTTGATGGCGACCACGATTGGCCGCACCCACCTCACCGTCCGGCTCGGCCTGGCCGCGCTGGCTTTCCTCCTCCTCCTTGCCCTTGCCGGCGCCGCCGTGTACGTGGCGTTTCACAAAGCCCCGGTCGTCCTCGCCCCGCCGCTGCCGGCGACGCAGACCCTCACCGTCACGGTCACGCCGGATCAGCTCGCTATCGCCATGCAGGGCGACCACTTCTACGCGGACTATGCGGATGGGGCTCCGACGACGCTGCGGCTCACGGGTAGCGTGGCCACCGTCCGACGGCAGCCTCAGCACCTGCAGTTGCAGCTGCGCACCGCGGTGCCCGCGGCGGTCTGGTGTGACCTGGGCGCGAGCACCGCGGACGTCGCGGTGGGCACGACGGTCACCGTTGAGGCGCCGGCCAAGCAGGTCGAGCGGCTGCGGCAACCAGCCGGCGTGATCCTGGCCCACTGCCAGCTCGCGACCGTACCCTGACCCTGCCGTGTTGGGCGAAGCGAACGGCCTGCCCCCAGATGGTCACGGCGGGCCGGACCACGTCACGTAAAGTCACACAAACGCCGCCAGCTATGGCGTGGTGGGCGTGGCGCCGCGTACCGCACGCGGCTGGATCGCTTGCGAAGGCCCCAGTAGCGGTGTGTCGAGCTGCTTCGGCCTATCGCCCGGTCGAGGTGGACTGCGCATCAGGGCACGTATCCAACGATGAAACACGATCACAACAGACATCGCGCGGCCACACCTCGTCAGCGGACGGGTATAACCGCCCGTCGAATCGCTGACGGATGGGGCCGTCACCGCAGTCGGTACCGGGGATTGGCGCGGACGCAGCTCCAACTGCTGGTCACCGCCGTCGCCATGAACTTGGTTCGGCCGACCGCCGGAAGTGGAGCAATCACGGCCCGCCGGACGGTTTGCGCGCCTGGCCCCTCTCCTGTCGGCGGCCGCTGGCGGCGCCTGACGTCCTTTCACGCGGGGCTACCCAGCAGCGTCATGCCGGGGCTGGGAGCTGAGTGACGACGGTGTGGCCTCTACCGCGGCATTTCTTCCGCTTCGGCGTTCAGCTGCGTCAGGCGAATCGGGCGAGGACGGGCAGACCGAGAAGGTGGCGGCGCTCGGATACGACGCGCTCGTGCTGGCCGATTACACGATCACGTTGGTAGCGGTCGTGACGACGCGGCTGCGCCTCGTGTCCCGCGGGCAAGTCCCTGGCCGTGGATACCAAGCTGCCGGGCACGTTTTCGGCCGTCCAGCTCAACCGGGTCCGGCGCCAATGAACGAGGGATGGTACGCCCATGCACCCGTCACACATTCAGCCCGCGGTGGGAGCGGCGGTGGCGACGGCCTCAGCGCTTGGTCTGCGGGTCGATGACGCCGTCGTGCTCCATGACTCGAACCGGCTCGCGCTCCGCCTGCGGCCGTGTGACGTTCTCGCGCGGGTCGCGCTCATGGAGCACCAGGCAGGCGCCGCGTTCGAAGTTGAGGTCGCTCGTCGGCTCGCCGCAACCACGAGCCCCGTCGCGTCGCTCGATCCGCGGGCGGCGCCGCGCGTCTACGTGCGTGACGGCTTCGCCATCACCCTGTGGACCTACTACGAGCCGGTGTCCCACGGTGACGTCGCGCCAGCCGCGTATGCGCAGGCGCTTGAGCGACTGCACGCGGGTATGCGGCAAGTCGATTGCATGGCGCCCCACTTCACGGATCGCGTCGCGGAGGCGCAGCGGCTGGTCGATAACCGTGCCCAAACCCCGGATCTTCGGGATGCGGACCGCGAGCTGCTGAGCACTACGCTGCGAGAGGTGACGTGGGCGATCAGTCAACGCGGCGCCGCCGAGCAACTGCTCCACGGCGAGCCACACCCGGGCAATGTACTCAGGACGAAGTCCGGGTTGCTGTTCGCAGACCTGGAGACGTGTTGCCGTGGGCCGGTCGAGTTTGACGTCGCCGATGTGCCGGAAGCGGTGAGCACACACTACCCAGATGTTGATCAAGAGCTACTGTGCGCGTGCCGGATCTTAGTGCTGGCGATGGTCGCAGCCTGGCGTTGGGATCGCGATGACCAGCTCCCGAACGGGCGCCGCATGGGCACCGAGCTGCTCACCCAGCTACGGGCAGCGCTGGATCGCCAGAGATTGGACGCTATGCCCTAATCGCTGGAGGGAGTCACGCCCTGCGGGTCACCGCCGGTATCCGAGGGGAGCCGCAGCAGCGGCACCTGACGTCCCTCAACCGGGGTTGCCCAACAGAGTCATGTCGTGGCCGAGTATCCCCTGGCGGACACCCCGGACGCCCGCTGCGGGTTCTACCGCCGATCGAGCGCCCAGGCCCTAGCCGAAGTGGCCCCAGTGTGTGGCAATGACGAGCAGCAGGCCGGCGAGCGCGAGCGTGATCCCGGCGACCACCGTCCGCGCGCTGCCCAGCTTGAGCGCCGGAATCTCCGCGGCGACCAGCCAGATCCCAGCGATCAGCACGAGCAAGAACCCGACTTCGGCCAGTCGGGCGCCCGTGTGCGGGGCAATCGTAACCGCGACGATCATGCCTGGCACTGGTCCTCGCTCCTTCCGTGGTCGGTATCCGGCGGACACAGCCTGGAAGCCCGCGCCGCGCCTCGGTCAGCCGCTAACGCCAATCTATGACGACCGGCGGCTGAACGCCAGCCATCGGTGCGCGCACTAGGCCGCAACCAAGGCGTCCAGCACGGCGTGCACGGTCAGCTTGTAGGCTTGCTCCCACCACCCTGGTGCCCGTCGCGGCACGACCATGACCTGCCGCTGACGCGGTTAGACGGACCGGCGCCCGACGAGGAGTTGATAGACCAGCACGATCACCGCGATCACCAGCAGCAGGTGGATCAGCGAGCCCCCCACGTGCACCAGGAAGCCGATCAGCCAGAGGATGACCAGAATCACGATGATGGCCCAGAGGATCGAGCCGAGCATGGGCGACTCCTTTCTCGAGTGCACGACGACTCAGCATAGGCCGGCGCTGCTACGTATCAAGACGGATGCCGCGGAGGGAACGAGGCCTTGCCTGCCGGCGCCGGCTGCGCGACCATCCCACGCATGGGTGACGAGCCCCGGAAGCCCCGGAATCAGCCGGGGATGGTTCCGGACCCACTTCCGGAAGCCCCGGAAGCGCGAAGTACGCCGACGGCCGCTGGATCACGGCCGCCGCGGCCGGCCCCGGTCGTCGTCGTCTCGCTTGAGGTGAAGCGCGCTTGGATTGGCCCTCCAACGTCGTGATTCGAGGTCACGGTCAGTACTACGACGTCCAGACGCCGTCCGGCCTGGTGCGCTGTACCCTGCGCGGCGTCCTCAAGCGCATCCGTCGCAAGACCGACCCCGTGGCCGTCGGCGATCGCGTCGACCTGACCGTCACCGGGCCCAACCAGGGCGTGATCGAGGCGGTCGCCCCGCGGCGGCGCTCCCTGTCGCGGCTGGCTCGCGGCACCCAGGACGTCGAGCAGGTCATCCTGGCCAACCCGGACCAGATGGTGGCCGTCTTCGCGGTGGCCGAGCCGGTGCCCCACCTGCGCATGCTCGACCGCTTCCTCATCATCGCTGAGGCGCACGGGTTGTCCGCCGCCGTCTGCGTCAACAAGATCGACCTTGACCCGAGCGGCGCGCTCCGCCGCGTCTTTGACCCCTATCGCGCGGCCGGCTACCCGGTGGTCGAGACCAGTGCCCGGGCCGGCGTCGGTTTGCCGGAGCTGCGCGGCCTTCTGGCGGGCAAGATCTCCGCCCTCTCCGGCCCCTCCGGTGTCGGCAAGTCCAGCCTGATCAATGCCCTGCGGCCCGAGCACGCCGGCGAGCGGGTCGGTGAGATCAGCGCGGTCACCGGTAAGGGCCGCCACACCACCACCGGCACGTACCTGATCCGGCTCGACGCCGACACCTACATCGCTGACACGCCCGGGATCCGCCAGTTGAGCTTCTGGGGCGTCGACTTCAGCCGCCTCGACCACTTCTTCCCGGAATTCCGGCGTCACCTCGGGGAGTGCTACTATGCCGACTGTGAGCACCTGGACGAACCCGGCTGCGCCGTGCTGGCCGCCCTCGAGGCGGGAGCGATCGACCTGGAGCGCTACGCGAGCTACCAGGCGCTGCGCGCGGGCCAGCCGGACCAGCGCTAGCCGGACGGGTGCGTACCGTTCGCCGGGGATCGAAAGACGAGGGAGGTAGCAGATGGCGGATGCCTTGCAGAGCGTGCGGGACGGGATGAAGCAGGTCCTGGCCGAGCACCACGCGTCCTGGCACGAGGTCCTCGACGGCCTTACCCCGGAGGCGCTCAACTGGACCCCGGGCCCGGAGACGAACTCGATCACCGTGCTGCTGACCCACTCGCTGGGCGCCGAGGAGTCGCTCCTCTCGACCGTCGTCGGCCGCACGCTCAGCCGCGACCGCGACGCCGAGTTCCGCGTCCAGGGCTCCGACGCGGCGGCGCTGGCCCGGCGCGTCGACGAGGTCGGCACGCGCACGGCGGCGCTGCTGGACGCGATCAGCGCCGACGACCTGTCCGAGATTCGCCAGCCGGCCAACGACCGGCTGAACCGGCGCTTCCCCGGCATCTGGTGGCTGCTGCACGCCGTCGAGCACAACCGCGAGCACATCGGCCAGGCCATGCTCACCCGCCAGCTCTACGCGCAGCAGCACTGAGCCGGTCGCCGTCCCGCTCCAGACGCCGTGCCTGTCCACCGGCGCCGCTGGCATGTCGCTTGCGCCCTCCCTGTCACGGGAGGGCTACCTCCCAACACGGTTGTTCGAGTCCGCCCGGCGCGCGACGCGGCGGAGGCTGAACGCACGAGGGAGCGCAACGATGACTGATGACGGCACCACGAACCGGGTGAAGGGCAAGGCCGAGGAAGTCAAGGGGAAGGCCAAACAGGCCTGGGGCAGCGCCACCGACGACACCTCGACCGAGCTGAGCGGCCATGCCGACGAGCTGAAGGGCAAGGCCCGCCAGAAGGTCGGCGAGGCACAGCACGACCTCGATCGCCGCGACGATGTCGACCGCGACCGGACCCCATAGGGTCGCTCGTCGCTGAATCCAGAACTGCTAAACGGGCGCCGGCCACCTGGCCGGCGCCCGTCGCGTTGTCCGCCGACACCGCACTGTCGCGGCGGATCACGCGGCGCCGCGGGTGCCACATGACGCGACGACGCCTGGGGGCGGGTTCGGGTCCGCCAAGGCAGGGCGGCTCAAGCCTAGGCGGATCGCACCCATGCGTGTCGCCGGGCATCCCCGCACACGGCGAGGCCCCGGGACGCCCCAGCGCCGCGGCTGGGACGATCGAGGCCTCGGGTACGCTCAAGTGTCACATGGCCGAGCTTCGAA
>Ga0307373_10006707_pt1 | contig 18224 bp, 14 predicted proteins | sample OX2MG_FD_202534 | JGI IMG/M metagenome (GOLD analysis project Ga0307373, IMG submission 202534) | Soil microbial communities from Risofladan, Vaasa, Finland - OX-2 | ecosystem: Environmental > Terrestrial > Soil > Coastal area > Acid sulfate soil | place: Finland: Risofladan, Vaasa | collected...
TCCTCTACATGCTGGCGCGACGGCTCTGGAACCGCGACCGGTGGTTCGCCGTGCTGGCGGCCGGATTCGCCTCGCTCGACGGTCTCGCCCTGGTGGAGTCGCGCACCGCTGTCATCGACATGCTCGCCGGCTTCTTCGTGGCGCTGGCCTACTGGGCGTTCCTCGTCCACTGGCATGCCCGCACCCCGCGCGCGTGGCGCTGGACCCTCTACCTCACCGCGGTCGCCAGCGGACTCGGGATCGCGGCCAAGGCCGACACCATCCCGGCGATCGCGGTGATGGTGGTCTGCCTCTGCGGGCGCTGGCTCTGGCCGCGGGTGGCGCTGCGCACGTCGGCGTCGGACGGAGGGGTGGTGACCATCGGCGGGGCTGCCGCGACCGCGACGGTCCCCACCGCCGGGCCGCCGATGGCGTGGCGGGTGGCGCACGCCGGCTGGCACCACGCCGCCGCCGGGCTGGTGATCCTCTTCATCTTCTACCTGTCGTTCTTTCGCTACTGGACGACCACCCACAACCTCTTCGTCAACTACGCCGACACCGGCCTCGGAACGTCCACCTGCACGGGACTGACGACGCCGTCCTCGACCTGCAACCTGCCGGTGGCGCTGCCGCTGGCCAAGGACCAGATCGGACCGCTCACGATCTGGCTGCCCACCGGGGTCAACCTGCCCCAGACGGTGAGCGACGTCGTCATGAACAGCGTCGCCTCCCTCAGCTACCAGGCCACCCTCACCTCCGGCCACCCGTTCGCGTCCCCGTTCTGGAGCTGGCCCCTGGTGATGCACCCGGTCCTCTTCTACGCCCATTACTCGGGCTTCGGGAGCTCGGTCGTCGCCGGCCAGACGGTGGCCGACTACGCCTGGATCACGGACATGGGCAACCCGGTCCTCTGGTGGCTCGGGTTGCTGGGGCTCGCCGGCTGCCTCTACCTCGTCGTGCGCCGGCGCGACCGGGTGGCGGCGTTCATCCTGCTGGCCTACCTGTTCGAATGGCTGCTCATCTGGTCGTGGCCGACCCGGGTGCTGTTCTTCTACGAGATGATCGGCGCGCTGCCGTTCATGTGTCTCGGACTGGCCTACGTGTGCGCCCGGATGCGGCGGACGGCGTTCCGGCTCACCGTCGGCAGCCTGCAGTTCGGCACCTGGTCGGGAAGCGCTCTCACCTGGACGGTGGCCCTGGCGGTGTTCGCCGCCTTCGTCTACTTCTATCCGCTCTGGACCGCGCTGCCGCTGGCGGAGCCCGCCTTCTACCAGCACCTCTGGCTGCCGGGCTGGTCCTGACCGAGCCGCCGATGCTGGCCGTGACCTGCGCGCACCGGTGGCCGGAGCCGACCACGCGATGACGACGGTCGTCGTCCTCCTCTACTGGGGCCTCACCCTGGTGGCCGGCGCCGCCGCCGTCGGGCTGGCGCCGGTTGCCTGGCGCTGGCCGGAGCGGCTCGCGCTCAGCCTGGTGGTGGGCCTCACCCTCGGCACCCTCGCCGCCTACTGCCTGGCGCTGGCGGTCGGCGTCACCCCCCTGAGCGCGCTCGGGGGGCCGGCGGCGATCGGGGTCGTCGCGATCCTGCTGTCCCGCCCCCTGCATGCGTCGCTCCTCGAGCCCTGGCGGGCGGCGGCACGGAGCGTCGCCGGCCGGGCTCGCGGCGCCGGGCCGCCGGGCGGGGAGCTCGGCACCGCCATCTTCCTGCTCCTCCTCGGGGTGGCGCTCTACTTCGTCGTGAGCCGCGCGCTGATGGCCGGTCGGGGCGGGGTGGTGACCAGCGGCTACAACCCGACCTGGGCGGACTGGTCGGTCCACGCCAGCTACGCGGAGAGCTTCTGGCGGGGCCACAACGTCCCCGCGACCGACAGCCTGCTGGCCGGCTCGGCGCTCCGCTACCCGTTCATGGCCGACTTCCAGTCATCGCTCCTGCTCGCGCTCGGCCAGCCACTGGTCGCGGCCCTGGTGGTGCCCTCCTGGCTCGTCATCTGGTCGGCCTTCACATTGCTCTGGTGCCTGGCCCGGCGACTGCTGGGCTCCCGGCTTGCCGCCACCGTCGCGCTCCTGCTCATGCTCTTCGGCGGCAACCTGGGCTTCGCCCGCCTCTACCCCGACACCTGCCACGGCCTCACCCCGCAGGTGGCCGGGGCCACCGCCACCCTGGCGCAGGGCACCTGCCATGGCCCCGGCCTGGCCTCGCCCACCACGGTGCTGGCGGTGGCGGTGGACCTGCCCGCCACCCTCACCCATCTGCCCCGCTACTACGACGGCGAGCCCGGGACGGCCACCTCGCTCCCCAACCTGCAGTGGTGGGAGCCGCTGCTGGTGTACTGGTTTCCGCAGCGCGACTTCGACTACGGGATGGCCCTTCTGGCCGCGGTGGCGCTGGCGGCGCTGGTGGCGCTGCGTGAGCGCCGGCCCCGGCTCGCCGCCGCCGCCGGCGTCCTCGGCGGCGCCCTGCCGCTCTTCAATCCGTTCGGCTGGATCGCGGCGGTGGCCCTGGCCGCCGGCTGGGTGGTGCTGTACCGGCGGCGGGAGGCGCTGGGGCTCCTCCTGCCCCTGGTCGTGATCGGGCTGCCCCGCGAGCTCTTCGATGCGCTCGGCCCCCACGGCCAGATCAACAACCCGGTGGGGGCCAACCAGTTCCCGGTCCTCCAGCTGGGGTGGCTGGCGAGCCCGGGCGGTCCGTGCACCGCCCAGCAGCTCCACGTCCCCGGGGCGGTCTGCGCCGGCCTGTACCTGGCCGGCTCGGGGCCGGGGGCGGTGGCCCACTACCTCGCCGCGACGCTCGCCAGCCCGACGTTCTGGTCCGGGCTGGCCGGCTTCTGGTTCGTCAACACCGGGCTCTTCCTGCCCCTCTGCGCGGCCGCCGCCGGGCTCGCCTGGCTGAGCCGGGGGCGGGGGCGCCGGCCGACCGGCGCGCCCGCCCCGGGGGTGGTGCGCTACTGCCTTCCCGCCTTCCTCCTCTTCCTGCTCGCCAACGTGGCCGTCCTGCAGCCCTGGTCATGGGACGACACCAAGCTGCTCGCCCCCTGGTACCTCTTCGCCGCCATCCCGGTCGCGGGGCTGCTCACCCCCTGGCTCCGCCGCCGCTGGCTGGCCCTGCCGGCGGCGCTGGTGCTGGGGTCGCTGGTCGCGAGCGGGGTGCTGACGATGGCCCGGGCCCTGCCCGGCGAGGGCCCCCCCGCCCAGGGGACCGCACCCTCGGTGTCGCTGGGGTGGGCGGGGGCTCCCGAGCAGCAGGTGGCCCGGGTGGTTCGCCGGCGCACCGCCCCGGACGCCGTCTTCCTCACCGAGGGCCAGCCCAACGACCCGGTGACGACCCTCGCCGGCCGCCGGGTGGTCCTCGCCTACGACGGCTGGCTGTGGAGCTACGGCATCCCCCTCCGCGGGATCTACACCGCGGTCAAGCGCATGTTCGCGGGCTGCCGGGTGGGTGTGCGCGCCTGTGCGGCGACCCGCCTGCTCGCCACCCACCACGTGGGCTACGTCGAACTGGAGCCGGAGGACTTCAACAACCTGACCATCAACACCGCCTGGTTCCGCTCGATGGGCTATCCGGTCCTGGTGCGGACGGGCGGGTACGTGATCTACCGGGTCGGCCGCGGGTGAAACGTCCGCCGCCGGCCACCTCCGGTCGCATCGACAGCCATGTCCACCTGCTCCCGGAGCGGCTCGTCAGCCGCGGCAGCCCGGCCTGGGCCGACCCCTGGTTCCAGAGATGCCACGCCGGCCCGAGCTCGGCCCGGCCGTCCGACCCGGGCGGGATCGTCGCCGCGCTCGATCGCGCCGGTTTCGACCGCGCGGTGGTGATGGGCTGGCCGTTCAGCGACCCGGAGCTTTGCCGTGTCGGCAACGAGGAGGTGGCCCAGGCGGTGCGGGACCACCCCGCCCGGATCATCGGCCTCGCCACCGTGAACCCGTCCCGACCGGGCTGGGCGGATGAGCTCGACCGGGCGGCGGCCCTGGGGCTGACGGGGGTGGGGGAGCTCAACCACGACGCTCAGGGGTTCGGGCTGGAGCCGGGCGGGGAGCTCCACGCCCTCCTGGACACCTGCGCCGCGCGCGACTGGCCGGTGCTGCTTCACGCCAGCGAGCCGGTGGGGCACGACTACCCCGGCAAGGGAACGGCCCACCCCGGGCGCCTCTGGCCGCTCCTGGAGGCGGTGCTGGTGGGGGCGCAGCCCCCCCGCCTGTGTCTCGCCCACCTCGGGGGTGGGCTGCCGCTCTACGGCCACATGCCGGAGGTCCGAGAGCTCTGCCGCCGCCTCTGGTTCGACTGCGCCGCCCTCCCCTTGCTCTACCGCCCCGGCGCCGCCAGCCAGGTGGGACGGCTCTGCGGCTGGGACCGGCTGCTGCTGGGCAGCGACTTCCCGCGGCTCACCCTGGAGCGGTACCGACCATTCCTCGAGACCCTCGCCGCCACGGCCCGCGGATGGGTCGAGGGGGGCAGCGCCCTCAGCTGGCTGGGGCGGTCGGCGACCGAGGGCTGGCCCGAGAGCGCCGGCGGGGGCGGCTGAGCCGGGGCCGCCGGCGGCCGCCCGGACGGTGCCGGCTGGCCTGCCCGGATGCCGCCGCGAGTCCGCCGGGTCTTTGGCGGCGATCTGCGATCCGGTCGCGAGGTGATCGTGCTCGTCGCCGCCGACGTCGCCCACCGCTCCCTACGGGTGCTCCTGCGCTGGCTGGGGCCGGCCACCGTCGGCAACCGGATCGGCGGGGTGGGGCCATCCCTGTCCTCCGGGGTGCCCAGGTCACCCAGGGCGGGCGCTGAGCGGGGGCGGCCGGCCCCGGTCGCCGCGCCGGGCGAGGCGCCGGGCCCGGACCGCAGACTGTGACGGTGCCGCCGCCGCTCGTCTTCTGCCTGGTGGCGATGGAGGGCCCGGACCCGTACAGCCAGGCGGGGGGCCTCGGCGTCAGGGTCAGCGGGCTCGCCACCGCCCTCGCCCGATCCGGCCATCCCACCCACCTCGTCTTCTGCGGCGATCCCGCTCGGCCCGCGGTGGAACCGCACGGTCGCCTCACCCTCTGGCGGGTCGCCCAGGCGATCTCCGCCCGCCATCCCCAGGGGGTGTATGCCGGGGAGACGGAGAAGGCCGACGCCCTGGGGGCGAGCCTGCCGCCCCGCCTGGTGGCCGAGCTGCTCGCGCCCGCGATCCGAGCGGGGTCGCTGCCGGTCGCGATCTTCGAGGACTGGCACGCGGCACCGTGGGCGCACCGGACGTCGGACCTGCTCCACGCCGCGGGCCTGCGCGACCGCGCCCTCATCCTCTGGAACGCCAACAACCAGTACGGCCTGGAGCGGCTGGACCTCGGCACCCTCGCCTTCGTGAGCGGGCTCACCACCGTGAGCCGCTTCATGAAGCAGCTGCTGCTCGGCCGGTTCGGGGCCGAGGCGGTGGTGATCCCCAACGGCCTCCCCGACGATGCGTTTCGCGCGATCGCGCCCGACGAGGTCCGGCTGCTGCGCGGGGCGGCGGACCCCAGCCGCCTGCTGGTGAAGATCGGCCGCTACGACCCCGACAAGCGCTGGTGGCAGGCGGTCCGGGCGGTGGCCGAGCTGCGCCGCCGGGGACGACGGGTGCGTCTCCTCGTCCGGGGCGGGCCGGAGCCGCACGGTCGGGAGGTCCTCCACCTCGCCCGGGCGCTCGGGCTCCGGGTGCGGGCCTGGGATGCCCCGGTCGGCGGGGCCGCGGACCTGGCGGCGGCCCTGCGCCAGACGGCGGAGGCGGACATCGTCGAGCTCCGGGCGTTCCTGCCCCCGGAACTCCTCCCCGTCCTCTACCAGGCGGCCAGCGCGGTCCTGGCCAACTCCGGCTTCGAGCCCTTCGGCCTGGTCGGGCTGGAGACGATGGCGGCGGGCGGGGTCGCCGTCGTCGGCGCCACCGGCGAGGACTATGCCCGCCATCTCCACAACAGCCTGGTCATCGAGACCGAGGCCGAGGTGGAGCTGCGCCTGGCGATCGAGACGGTGCTCGATGATCCAGCCCGCGCCGAGCGGCTCCGGCAGGCGGCGCGGGCGACCGCCCGGACCTACCGGTGGCCCCTGATCCTGGCCGACGACCTCCTCCCGAGGCTGCCGATCCTGGCGGCGCGCCAGGCGGTGCGGTGGCCCGGCCCGGGGTGAGGCGGGGCCACCCTGGGGAGGCCGGGCCGCCCCGGCGGGGGCCGAATCCGGTACGGTCGTGCCCGTGGGAGAGATGGCTCCGGAGGCGCCGAGCTGGGACGTCGGCGGCGCGGTCCGGATCCGCCGGCTGACCGTCGGTCCCTACCGCAACAACGTCTACGTCGTCGCCTGTCCACAGACCGGCGACGCGGTCCTCATCGACGCCGCCGACCAGCCGGAGCGAATCCTGGCCGCCCTCACCGACGTCCACCTGGTGGCGATCCTGACCACCCACGGCCATCCCGACCACTGGCAGGCGCTCGCGGCGGTGCGCGCCGCCCACCCCGGCGCGGTGGCGCGGGTCCACGCCGCCGATGCCGGCATGCTGCCGCCGCCTCCGCTCGCGGACGGGCTGGAGGATGGCGGGGCGGTCGAGTTCGGCAGCGTCACCCTGACCGTGCTCCACACCCCGGGGCACACCCCGGGAAGCATCTGCCTTTACCTCCCCGGCCACCTCTTCAGCGGCGACACCCTCTTCCCGGGAGGTCCCGGTGCCACCCGCCCGCCGCTCGGTGACTTCCCGACCATCATCGCCAGCGTGGGTGAGCGGCTCTTCACCCTGCCCGACGACACGGTGGTGCATCCGGGGCACGGGGAGCAGACCACGATCGGGGTCGAGCGCCCCCACCTCGGGGAGTGGATCGCGCGGGGCTGGTGATGGGCAGGGGGCACGACCCCCCGCCGTCGGAGCGCGATCGCCGCGGGGTCCGATCGCCGAGCGGGGCTGGCCGCGGTGGACGTCGCCCTCCAGCCTTGTCCCCACCCTTGACCCTCGCGTCCGGCGGTGCCACACTCGTCCGATCATCAGACACGCAGACCAGCTGCCGGTGCTGGGGTCGCCCCCGTCGGCGGCGCCGCCGGACCTGCCCGTCCTCCCCCTCACCCGCCGCAACGCCTACGACCAGATCGCCGAGGACCTGGCGCTGGCCGTCACCGAGGGACGCCTGCGTCCCGGTCAGGCGCTGCCGCCGGAGCGGGAGCTGACGCGGGCGTACGGGGTCGGGCGGTCGTCGGTCCGCGAAGCGCTCCGGGTGCTGGAGTCGCGCGGGCTCCTCCTCGGGACCGGACGGGGTGGGTTCGTCATCGCCGACTCCGGCAACCCCCTGCGCCGCAGCCTGCGCCTCCTGGTCAGCCTCGACGCCGTCCAGCTCTCCGAGCTGTTCGAGGTGCGGCGGATCCTGGAGGTGGAGACCTGTGGGCTGGCGGCGCAGCGACGCACCGCCGCCGACCTCGCCGCCCTCGCCGCCGCCATCACCGAGATGGCGGCGGGGATGGGATCGTCGGAGCGCTTTCGCGGCGGCGACCTCGGCTTCCACCTGGCCCTCGCCGGCGCCACCCACAACCGGCTCGCGGCCCAGCTGATGGACGCCCTGCGGGACGCGGTGGCGCTGGCGTTGGTGGTCGCCTATGCGATCCCGGGCAGCCCGGAGCGGGCCCTGGACCAGCATCGGGCGATCCTGCGCGCGGTGGCGGACGGGGACCCGGACCGCGCCCGTGCCCGCATGCGCGAGCACCTCAGCCGGGTGGAGCTCGACGTCCGGGGGGTCGCGGTCGGAGGCGCCGACGGCCCCGATCCGGGGAACCCCAGGGTCCCACGTTGACGGCGAGGGACCGCCGGTCGTCGCCGCTGGTACGCCGTCGCGCGGCCCGTCCGGCGGAGCCGGACTGGCTTGGGGCGTATGGGGTGATGCGCCGGATCCGCCTCTTCGAGGCCCAGGCCGACGACCTCTACCGGCGCGGGCTCATGCCCGGCCTCGCCCATCTCTCCAGCGGCGAGGAGGCGGTGGCGGCGGGGGTGTGCCTCGAGCTGCGCGACCAGGACTTCATCACCAGCACCCATCGCGGTCACGGCCACTGTCTCGCCAAGGGGGCCGCGATCCCCCGCATGTTCTGCGAGCTGTTGGGCAAGGCCGGCGGCACCTGTGGCGGCAAGGGCGGATCGATGCACATCGCCGACCCCGAGCGGGGCAACCTCGGAGCCAACGCGATCGTGGGCGGCTCGCTGGGGATCGCCACCGGGGCCGCGCTCTCCAGCCGGCTGCGTCGCACCGACCAGGTCGCGGTCTGCTTCTTCGGCGACGGGGCGCTCGGCCAGGGGCTCCTCTACGAGGTGATGAACATGGCCGCGCTCTGGCGGCTGCCGGTGGTGTACGTGTGCGAGAACAACCTCTACGGGGAGTACACGGCTGCCCGCGAGACCGTGGCGGGGATGGCGACCGATCGTCCCCGGGCCTTCGGGATCCCGGTCACCGAGGTGGACGGACAGGACCTGCGCCAGGTGGCCGCCGCCACCCGCGCGGCGGTGGCGCGCGCGCGCGCCGGCGATGGTCCCAGCTTCCTGTGGTGCGCCACCTACCGCTTCCTCGGCCACCACGTCGGCGACGTCGACCGTGCCTACTACCGTCCCCGCGAGGAGGAGCGCTTCTGGCGCGAGGAGCGCGACCCCCTGACGCTCGCCCGCGCCTGGCTGGTGGCGGAGGGCCACGCTGACGTGGCCGCCCTCGACCGCCTCGACACCGAGGCCGCGGTCGCCATCGACGAGGCGGTGGCGTTCGCGCTGGCCGCGCCCTACCCTGACCCCGCCACCGTCACCACCGACGTCTATGCCTGAGCCGCGGCCGCTCCCGCCGCCGGGCGCGCGCGTCCTGACCATGGCGGAGGCGATTCGCGAGGCGATGGCACAGGAGATGCGGCGCGATCCCACCGTCGTCATCCTGGGCGAGGACGTGGCCGAGGCGGGCACCCCGTTCAAGGTGCTCTCGGGGCTGGTGGAGGAGTTCGGCACCGAGCGGGTGATCGACACCCCCATCTCGGAGGCCGGCTTCACCGGCATCGGGGTGGGGATGGCGATGACCGGCTGCCGGCCGGTGGTGGACATCATGTTCGGGGACTTCCTCGGGCTGGTGATGGACCAGCTCGCCAACCAGGCGGCCAAGGTGCACTACATGTCGGGGGGCCGGCTCCGGGTGCCCATGGTGGTGCGCACCACCCTGGGAGCGACCCGCCGCTCCGCCGCCCAGCACAGCCAGAGCCTGCACGCCTGGGTGAGCCACGTCCCCGGTCTCAAGGTGGCGCTGCCCAGCACCCCTTACGACGCCAAGGGGCTGTGGGCGTCGGCGATCCGCGACGACAGCCCGGTGGTCGTCTTCGAGGACAAGCTGAACTACCAGCAGCGCGGGCCGGTCCCCGAGGATCCCTATCCGATCCCCTTCGGGGTGGCGGACGTCAAGCGGCCCGGGCGCGACGTCACCGTGGTCGCCACCAGCAGCATGGTGCTGGTGGCGCTCAGCGCCGCGGAGACGCTCCACGGCGAGGGGATCGAGTGCGAGGTGATCGATCCCAGGACCACCGTGCCGCTCGACCGGGAGACGCTGGTGGCCTCGGCGCGGCGCACCACCCGCGCCCTGGTGGTCGACGAGGGGCATCGGAGCTACGGGGTGGGGGCGGAGATCGCCGCCACCATCGCCGAGGGCGCCTTCTACCACCTGGACGCCCCGGTCCGCCGCCTCGGCGCGCTCGACGTCCCGGTGCCGTTCTCGCCGGTGCTGGAGGACTGCACCGTGCCGACCGCGGAGCAGGTGGCGACGGCGGTGCGCGAGCTGTGCGGCCCGGCAGCGGGCCGGGACCAAGGAGAGGAATGAGCCAACTGACCCGGACCTACGGGCTCAATGCGGTCGACTGGGAGGCCCGGGTCGACTACGACCGGCTCCGGCGGGACCGTCTCCACCGTGCCCGTGCCGCCCTCGACGCCTCGGAGCTGGGGGCGGTGCTGTGCTTCGACATGAGCAACACCCGCTATCTCACCGCCACTCACATCGGCACCTGGGCGATCGACAAGCTGACCCGCTTCTCCTTGCTGGGGCGCGGTCAGGACCCGATCGTCTGGGACTTCGGGTCGGCCGCCCGCCACCATCAGCTCTTCTGCCCCTGGCTCGGTCCGGAGCGGTCGCGGGCGGGGATCGCCACCATGCGCGGCGGCTTCGACCCCGCCGCCGGCCGCGCCGAGGAGGTGGCGCGCAAGGTGCGGGCGGAGCTGGAGGGGTGGGGCCTCCACCGCGAGCCGCTCGGGGTCGACGTCGTCGAGATGCCGATCCTCCTCGCGCTGCAGGCGGAGGGCCTCACCGTCGTGGACGGCCAGCAGGTGCTCCAGCGGGCGCGGATGATCAAGACCGCGGACGAGATCAGCCTGCTCAGCACCGCCTGCGCGATGGTGGACGCCGCCTATGACCGGCTCTATCCGGAGCTGCGCCCGGGGATCCGCGAGAACGAGTGCGTGGGCCTGGTCGCCAAGGTGCTGTACGACCTCGGCTCCGAGCACGTCGAGGGGGTGAACGCGATCTCCGGCGAGCGCGCCAGCCCCCACCCGCACGTCTACTCGGACCGCATCCTGCGCCCCGGCGACGCCGCCTACTTCGACATCCTCCACAGCGTCAACGGCTACCGCACCTGCTACTACCGCACCTTCGCGGTGGGGTCGGCGAGCCCGGCCCTGGTGGGCGCCTACCGGGTCTGTCGCGAGCTGCTCGACGCCGCCATCGCCGAGGTCCGCCCCGGCGCCACCACCCGGGATGTGGTCCGGGTGTGGCCGCGAGCCGAGGCCTTCGGCTTCGCGGGCGAGGAGGCGGCCTTCGGGCTCCAGTTCGGCCACGGCGTCGGTCTCTCGATCTGGGAGAAGCCGATCTTCAGCCACCTGGTCTCCGACGACCACCCCGAGGTGATCGAGGAGGGGATGGTGTTCGCGCTGGAGACCTTCTGGCCCTCCACCGACGGGTGGACCGCGGCCAGGCTGGAGGAGGAGCTGGTGGTGACGAAGGACGGCTGCGAGGTCATCACCCGCTTCCCGGCCGAGGAGCTGCTGGTCGCCGGCCAGCGCTACCACGCGGTCGGCGGCCCGCTGCCCGCGATCCGGGAGGTGGAGTCGCACCGCAACCGGCGGGGGTCCAACGACCTCGCCGCGGTCGCGCGGGGCGCGCTCCCCGTCCCGGGCGCCTGACCGGGGCCGGGGCGGTGGCGACCGAGGTCATCATGCCGGCCCTGGGCATGGCCCAGGCCACGGGCCGTCTGGTCGCCTGGCTCCGGCCCGAGGGGGCCTCGGTCGCGGCCGGCGATCCGCTGATGGAGGTCGAGACCGACAAGACCCGGGTGGAGATCGAGGCCCCGGCCTCAGGTGTGATCGCCGGGGTGCTGGTCGGCCCCGACGAGGAGGTGCCGGTCGGGGCTCGGCTGGCCTGGATCCTGGCACCTGGGGAGGCGGTCCCGGCCGCCGGGTCTCCCGTGGGGGCCTCGGTCGGAGCGCACGCGGGGGGCCCCGCGTCCGCCGCCGGCGAGGCGGCCGCGACCCTTCCGGGGCCGGCGCCTGCCGCCGGGGCCAGTGGGCCCGGCAGAGGCAGCGGCGCGAGGGTTGCAGCCTCCCCGCGAGCGCGCCGGCTGGCGGCGGAGCGGGGGGTGGACCTCGCCCGGCTGGAGGGTTCGGGCCCCGACGGCGCCCGGGTCGCTGCCGACCTCGCTCGCGGGGCCGGTGCCGGGCCCGAGATCAGCCCGCTGCGCCGCCGGATGGCGGAGCACACCGCCCGGGTCTGGGCGACGACCCCCCACTTCTTCCTCGCCCGCGACGTGCGCGCGCGCCGGCTGGTCGAATGGCAGACCGCGCTGCGCCGCAGGACGGGGCTGCCGGTGACGGTGACCGACCTCCTCCTGCGCACCTGCGCCGCCGCCCTCCGGTCCCACCCCGCCCTCCGCGACCACTGGGAGGCGGGCAGGGTGAGGCGCAACCGTGATGGCCATCTGGGCCTGGCGGTGGCCACCCACCGCGGTCTGCTCGTGGTCGTGGTGCGGGACGCTGGCGACCTCGACCTGGCCCAGCTGGTGGCGGCCCGCCAGACGGTGATCGAGCGGGCGCGGAGCGGGCGGCTCCACGCCCAGGACCTGGAGGGCGCTGCCTTCACGGTCAGCAACCTCGGCCCCCAGGGCGTGGACCGCTTCGGGGCGGTGCTGCCCGAGCGGCAGAGCGCCATCCTCGCGGTGGGCCGCGTCCGCGAGACGGTGGTGGCGGTGGCGGGCCAGCCCCGGGTCGAGCCGACGCTGTCGCTGACCCTCAGCTGCGACCACCGGGTCCTCGACGGGGCCCAGGGGGCGGCCTTCCTGGCCGAGGTGGTTGAGCTCCTGGAGGAGCCGGCGCTCCTGCTCGAGCCGGGGCACGCCGCGTTGGACCACCCGTAGGGGATAGCGCGGGACCGAGCCGCCTCCGCTCCGCGATCCCACGCAACCGTCTGCGGCCCGCCGGCTGCGTGGGACAATCACGGCGTGCGCCCGCCGATCGGTCGGACTTGCCCTGCGTGGCGGCGGGGACCCCCGCCACCGACGCCCCGGCCGCCGATCCTCCCATGAGCGCCGGGGCGGGGCCGAGAGGCGCTCGTCGCCGGACGACCCCAACGCCCGACGCGGGCCTGGGAGCGGCGGAGGGCGTTCGCACCCGGAGCCTCCCTGGGCCGGCTGGCCCAACCGTCGCGGGACAGGTCACGCTCCGCGACGTGGCCAGGTTGGCCGGGGTCCACCCCGGCACCGCCTCACGCGCGCTCAACCCGCAGACCCGCGCCTTGGTCAACGCTGCCACCGCGGAGCGAGTCGTGGAGGCGGCCCGCCGGCTGGTCTATCGCCCCAACCCGGCCGCTCGCAGCCTCAAGACCCGGCGGTCCTACACCATCGGGGTGCTGATCCCAGACCTCACCAATCCCCTCTTCCCCCCGATCATCCGCGCCATCGAGGACCACCTGGCCGCGCACGGGTACGTGGCCCTGATCGGCAGCACCGACAACGACGCGGCACGGGAGCGGCTCATCTTCGATGGGATGCGGTCGCGCCACGTCGACGGGTTCATCCTGGCCACCGCCCGCCATCGCCACCCGCTCCTGGGAGACGTCGCGGATGCCGAGACGGCGGTGGTCCTGGTCAATCGCCTGGCCGAGCACCGCGCCTTCCCGTCGGCCTCGGTGGACGACGCGCTGGGGGTGCGGCTGGCGGTCGCCCACCTAGCCGCGCTCGGCCATCGCCACATCGGCCACGTCGCCGGTCCCCAGTCGGTCTCGACCGGCATCGGACGGCAGCAGGGCTTCCGCGCCGGGATGCTGGCGGTGGGGCTGGCGGTGGACCCGCAGCTGGTACTCCCGACCCGCGCCTTCGCCGAGCACGAGGGCCAGCGCGCCTGCCGTGCCCTGCTCGCCCGGGGTCGGCCGGTCACGGCCATCGTCGCCGGCAACGACCTGCTGGCCCTCGGCTGCTATGCGGCCCTGGAGGCGGCCGGGCTCCGCTGCCCCGACGACGTGTCCGTGGTGGGCTTCAACGACATGCCCTTCATCGACCGCCTGCGGCCGCCGCTCACCTCGGTGCGGATCCCGCACGCCATCCTCGGTGAGGCCGCGGCACGCCTGGTCCTGGAGCGGATCGCGAATCGACGCGGCCCGGTCACCGCCCTGTTCCTCTCCCCGGAGCTGGTGGTCAGAGGCTCGACGGCGCCGCCGTCGAGCACGGCCGGGCCGCGCCCGCCTCTCGCTCGAGCCGCCCCGTCGAGGCGCGTCGGCGCTGACGCAGTCCGGTAGGCCGGCCGGTCGGCCGAGCGTGCCTGGACCGCCCGACCGAGCGGTCGGGGGCCCGTCATTCCAGGGAACGCGTGCTCGCTTGACAGCCCGACGCACGGCGGCTAAGGTGGGCTGCAAGCGATTGCAGTCATCAGGCAGCGACGGCGGCCGACCGAGGGGGTGCGGGGGATGGCGACGGTCGGTTTCGTGGGACTGGGGACCATGGGCGGCCGGGTGGCGAAGCGCCTGCTCGACGCCGGTCATGTGGTCCACGGCTTCAATCGGCGGCCGCAGCGGGCGGCCTGGCTGGTCCCGGAGGGACTCGTCCTCTGCTCCAGCCCGCGCGCGGTGGCCGAGACCACCGAAGTGGTCATCTCGATGGTTGCGAACACCGAGGCCCTGGAGGCGGTGGCGAAGGGCGACGACGGGATCCTGGCGGGCCTGCGCCCCGGTCAGGTCTATGTCGACAGCAGTACGGTGGCGCCGCAGACCATCCGTGCTCTGGCGACGGTCGCCTCCGAGCGGCAGGCCCACCTCCTGGATGCGCCGGTTTCGGGTAGCGTGGCCACCCTCGAGGCGGGACGCCTCTCGATCATGGTGTCTGGCGACGAGACCGCGTTCGAGCGGGTGCATCCGCTTCTTCTCGACATCGGATCCACGGTGACGTACGTCGGCAGCAGCGGCAAGGCGATGTTGATGAAGCTGGCCACCAATCTCAACCTCGCGGTCCAGATGGCGGCCTTCAGCGAGGCGGTGCTGCTGGCCGAGCGCAGCGGCATCCCCCGCGCCACCGCCGCTGAAGTGCTGCTGCAGAGCGTGATCGCCTCCCCCATGCTTCAGTACCGCGGCCCATTCGTGCTGGAGATGCCGGAAGCGGCGTGGTTCGACGTGGACATGATGCAAAAGGACCTGCAGCTCGCCCTCGAGGCGGGACGGTCGGTGGGGGTTGCAACCCCCACCGCGGCGGCGGCCAACGAACTGCTGACCGCTGCGCGTGGTCTCGGCTGGGCCGGGGAGGATTTCGCGGTGGTTTTCCGGGTGCTGGCGCGGCTGTCGGGGGTGGAGGCATGACGACCGGCGCTACCGAACGCCACGACTCCGGCCGGGCTCGGAGTGCCACCGCCCGATCAAGCCTCGAGGTCGCGAGCTCGCATCGTGCCGGAAGGAACACCCGCCGCGCACCCGCGGCCCCCACCAGCCATCGACGGCCATGCTGACGCAGCCCGACCTCGTTCTCGTCAACGGCCGGGTCAGCACCATGGCTGGGGCCCCGGGCATCCCCCCGGAGGCGGAAGCGGTGGCGATCCGCAGCGGCCGGATCACGGCCATCGGGTCGAGCCGGGATCTCGCCGAGCAGCGGGGTCCCGCGACGCAGGTGGTGGACCTGGGCGGTCGAAGGGTCGTTCCCGGTCTGATCGACTCCCACGTCCACTTTGCGCGGGCCGGGCTCACCTGGACCAACGAGACCCGATGGGAGGGCCTACCCTCGCTCGCCCTAGCGCTCGCTCGGATCAGCTCGGCCGCGCAGGCCCAACCGCCGGGCAGCTGGATCCGGACCATGGGCGGGTGGCATCCTGACCAGTTCACCGAGCGGCGCCCGCCAACGCGGGCCGACCTGGACCGAGCGGCCCCGGACCACCCGGTCCTCGTCCAGTACGTGTACGACTGGGGCCTGCTCAACTCAACCGCGATGCGGGTCCTGCGCGACCTCCAGGATGCTCCCGGCGGGGCCACCTCCGCGGCGATCGACCGCGACCCTGACGGGGTCCCTACCGGCTACGTCCGGGGGATGGCCGCCCTGCGCTGGCTCTACGACCAGCTTCCTCGGCCGACGCTCGAGGACCAGGTGAGATCGACGGCTGCGGCATCGCGTGAGTTCAGCCGTCTCGGGGTCACCGGCCTGATCGACGGGGGGGGGACGAACAGCGGACCAGACACCTATCACGCCGTCCATGAGGTCTGTCGACGTGGCCAGCTCACGACTCGGGTGCGGCTGACCGTCCATGCCTCGGCGCCGGGGGCGGAGGCCGACGAGTACCCGGCCTACCTCCGCTACGTCCACCCTGGGGTGGGCGACCCCCGCCTTCGGGTCCTCGGTCTCGGTGAGATCGTCCTGTTCGCCGTCCACGACTCGGAGGTGCGTCCCCCAGATCTGTCGCCGGCGACAGTGACTCAGCTCCGAGGCATCTTCCAAGGCTTCGCCGAGGCCCGCTGGCCCCTCCAGATCCACGCCTGCCGGTCCGAGACCGTCGAGTGCATCCTCGACCTGTGGGAGGAGATCGATCGGGTCGCCGCGATCGGACCATTGCGATGGAGCCTGGTCCACGCGGAGTGCCTCACCACCGTGACCATCGAGCGTGTCCGCCGCCTGCGGGCCGGGGTCCTCACCCCCAGCCTCTTCCGCTTCGATGGGGACAAGATGCTGGAGCTGTGGGGCGAGGAGCGGATGGCTGAGTCGCCGCCCCTGCGAAGACTGTTGCAGCTGGGGATCCCGTTCGGCGGTGGCACCGACGCTATGCGCGTCGCCGACTACAACCCCTTCCTTGCCCTGCAGTGGTACGTGACCGGCCGCACCATGGCCGGTAGGAGCACCAGGGACCAGACCAACCTCCTCACCCGTGCGGAGGCTCTTCACGCCTACACGCGCGGCGCCGCCTGGTTCAGCTTCGAGGATCACCTTCGCGGGTCGCTCGAGCCTGGCAAGGTGGCGGACCTGGCGGTGCTGGACCGTGATCTGCTCACGGTGCCGGAGGAGGAGATGGGACAGACCAGCTCGGACCTGACGCTGCTGGACGGGAGCGTGGTCTGGGCCAGCCCCGCTCTCCAGTCGGCGGTCCCACAAGTCGGCGCCGCGACAACCTAGCGGAGCGTCGTCAGCAAACACCGGCAGTGCCGGAACAGCGCCACCGGGCGACCACAGCCAAAGGAGATGGGGATGCACGTGACACCGCCGCGCTCGATGCTCAGAGCTTCGAGGCTCCTGACCCCGGTGCTCGCCGCGGCCATCGCCGCCAGTGCCACGGTGGCGGTCTTGGCCGCGCCCGCCACCTCCGCCCGCGGGACGGCTGCCCAGCTGCCCCTCGCAGCAGCAGCCGCCACCAAGCTGCAGTTCGCCGTCTTCAATCCCTTCAGCGGCGGCGAGGCAGCCTACGGCCCCGAGAAGCTGGCCGGGTGCCAGGCCGCGGCCACCCTGATCGACAAGGCGGGTGGGGTCAATGGCCACCAGGTGTACTGCAAGGGCTACGACGATCGCGATGACCCGGTCGACGCCGTTCCGGCTGCGCGCCAGATGCTGGCCACCGCGTCCAACCTGGTCGGAGTGATCGGGCCCACCAGCGACTCTGGCGCGGCCACCGCCCCGATCATCAATGCCGCTCACGTGACGTTCTTCTCCGACAGCGGCGAGAAGGCACTCAACCGCACCCACTTCCGATACTTCTGGCGCATCGTCCCGCCGGACATCGACGCCGGCTTGGCGATGGCGCTGTGGGCCAAGCACGCCGGCTACAAGAAGATCGGGCTGGTGTTCGGCAACGACGTCAGCGAGCAGGGCAATGTCCCCGCGATGGTCAAGGGCTACACCGCCCTGGGCGGAAAGATCGTCATCAATCAGCGGGTCAATCTCGACGCGCCGAGCTACGAGACCGAGGTGGAAGCGATGCTGGCAGCGCATCCGCAGGCGATCTTCACCGAGATGGACCCCCAGTCGGCGGCGACCTATTTCAGTGAGCTGCGCTCGCTGCACGGGCCCATTCCCATCATCGGCACCGGCAATACGCTCTCCAGCCAGTGGCTGAACGCGGTCAGCCAGGCGGTTGGTGTGGCCACCTTCAAGAGGAAGTTCGTCGGGGTGCAGCCGTACGTTCCCGGGACCGGGCCGGCATGGAGGGCGTACTATGACTCGCTGCGAGCGAACGCCCGGCACATCCGCGACGTGGCGCAGTACTTCCAGGACCCGTATGCCCAGGCTGTCTATGACTCGGTCAACCTGATGGCACTGGCGATGGAGGCCGCTCACAGCATCAAACCCGTGCGCTACAACTCGTGGGTCTCCTCGGTGGTCGGCAAGCGCAAAGGTGCGGTGGTGGTCCACACCTTCGCCGCCGGCAAGGCCGCGCTCGTCGCGGGCAGGCGGATCGACTACATTGGGACGGTGGCCGACATCGTGTTCGACCGCTGGCACAACTCCCCCGGGGCATTCGAGGCGGTGCGCTTCGTTCCGAGTCGCAACGGCCAGCTCAACCTGCCGCTGATCACGATCTTCAGCACCGCCCAGGTCGCTGCCCTGAGCCGGAAGGCCGGAGTTTGAGGGGGGTCGTGTGTCCGGCCGCGGCGGAAGCGTAGGAGGGACCGGTGCAGCTGGTGCCGGAGGCAATCGTCTTTGGCCTGGTGTCGGCGTGCGTCCTCGCCATCGCCACCGTGGGATTCTCGCTCCAGGTGGGCGTGACCAACGTGCTCAACTTTGCCTACGGCAGCACCATGACGGTGTGCGCCTTCGTTGCCTACCT
>Ga0307373_10006710_pt1 | contig 18222 bp, 15 predicted proteins | sample OX2MG_FD_202534 | JGI IMG/M metagenome (GOLD analysis project Ga0307373, IMG submission 202534) | Soil microbial communities from Risofladan, Vaasa, Finland - OX-2 | ecosystem: Environmental > Terrestrial > Soil > Coastal area > Acid sulfate soil | place: Finland: Risofladan, Vaasa | collected...
AGCCGGTTTTCGGCCTGGGCTATAAATCCTGACTTCAGCCTCTTTTCGCCGCCCGCGCCGGCCTGGCGGCGCTCGAAGTTAAATCTTGCGCGGTCTGCGCTCAAGCCCAAGCCGGCGCGCGGGTATGTTGGTGGAGGTCCGCCGGCGCCAAGCTCCTCTCCCCCTAGGAACCCCGAACACAACCCGCCGTAGGTCAGGCTTTCCAGCCTGACACAATTCGTCGTAGCCCCGGCTTTCCAGCCTGGCGCAATCCGTCGCCGCTCAGGCTCGCCTGACGCCCGTCAGGCTGGAAAGCCTGACCTACGTACCGCCGCCCGCCGCCCGCCGCCCCTGCCTGTCAGCCTGAAGCGTAAAGTGCAGATCGAAGAGCGTCGCCGGAAAGTGGCCGAGCTGACGCTGAAGGAGCATCGCCAGCCGATCGAGCGGCAAAACGGCGACGCCCGGTTCCTCGGGCAGGCGCCGAGGCGCCAAGCTCGACGTAAAGGCTGCATAGCAGCGGCGCTCAAGAGGTCGCCGCCGTTGGCCGACTCGCGATTGCCTTTCAACCGATTCCAGGGCCGCCTTGCCCCTCACGGTCTCGTTTTCGGCTGCGGCGCGTCGGCGTGTTGGACCAATTTGTCTAAGTTCACTCCCACGGCTCGTCACAATCAAGGTTCGATGCAAGCCGCGCCACACTTGCACGGAAGGGGGTTGCTGCCGACCGGCAAAGGTATTTTAGGGCGACGATGCCACGATAAGGTCAAACCGCACGAAGAATTCCTTTGCGCCGTCCATAGGGCGAAACGCTGGCTCCAACAACACAGGCACCGGCACATAAATCCGGTTCTTCAAAACCAGCGTGGTTGTCGGAAACATCCCGCCACTCGCTGACTTTTCTTCAAGCGGCTCTCGGAGCTCGATGTCGTAATACAGGGCGATCTTTCCTGTTTCGTCCGAGAAGATGTAGACTATGCGGTGACCCGCCCAAATAATCTTCGTGGTATGAGGATAGTGGAAAAAGTCGCCCTGCAACTTGGTGATCCTCTCGGAAAGCCCGAGGAACATCGTGAAATCATTGAGTTGCGGATGCTTGGCCTTTGTGGTCAGAATCTTCGAGGGGCAAGGCGTGTCGGTTCGCAGGATCGGGGGAGAAGCACTGTATTCCTGATCCGTGGGCGGCTGGGGCGCATCCGAAAGCTGAACGACATCGGGAATCGCTTCTTCGACTGTGCCAACCTGATCCAGGTTGACCGTCTGCGTCGACGGCCGCCCCGAACTCCTTGCCACGGAAAGTACCTGAGCCAAGCTGATTTCCCCGGCCAGATAATCACCGAGCAACGGCTCGATGTCTCCCAGCTCGCTTTCCGCGTAACGGTATATCTCGCGGTTCCGCTGAAGCACCCGAGTCAGCGCGTCCAGCCCTTCGCGCGTTGAGGAGGGTACGTACCCGCTGATCGACTGGTAGATGTGGTTGCGAACATAGTCCTTCACGAACCCGCCAAAGACCTCGTAGGCCGTATGATAACTCGCAATCACGGGCTTGATCGCGGAGTTGTCGCGTCCGATCCAAATATGTAGCGGCCCCGCGTCCTTCTGCACCTTGACCGACACGCCATGCGTGATGTCGGCCAGTTGGACGACAACGTCCGCCAGCAAATAATCCTCACTCAGTGTGGACAAGACACGGGCCAGGAAAGCCGCCTCCTCACGTAGCAACTCATTCGGCTTGTATTCCTTCTTCACCGTGGCCCTGTCCGGCACTTCGGGAATGGACAGCTTCTGGGAGATGTACATGGTCTGGAGCTTTCGACGTGGATTGGCTTTACTGACATGCAACAAGCACGAGTCCGCCCCCGAGAACATTCCGACGATTGAAGAGTCGGTCCCGGTGTAATAGTGCGACGTCTTGCCTTGGCAATGCTGGGCGACACTCCCTAGCTGGACATTCAGCGCACCAGGCTGAACTGCAATCGTTACCTTGTCTGCGAACTCAAGGCGATTCATCGACAGAACGTGTTGCTGGAAGGCCGTGTTTCGGTCTGCGGCGTCGGTCTTTGCCATCCTCTCGGTAATAGCCAATTCCGCGAGCGACACGAGATTGTTCGCATGAACGATGCTCTCGCGGCTGAGCGCCTCGCGGCCCGCCGTCGGCTGGAGGATAGAAAGATTGGCGAATCCGCCCATCTGATAATGGCCGCTTACTGGAATCGGAGCCAACCCGAAGTAGTTTCGAAGCCCAATGAGTTGCCCGCCCGACTGGACGAGCACCATGTCTCCAGTGATCGCCACCCCCTCGAGCTTGATGGCTGTGACTCGCGCCGCGGCTTGGCCATTGGGATCGAGCAAAACCTGCACGCGGGCGGCATACGCCGCTATCGTCCAATTAGTCTCGTCGATGGGGGTGAAGCTTTTCGTCATGCCTTCGCCATACTTCCGCTGGCTGATCGGCTTTCCGTTCAGCGTTACCTTGACCGGAAGATAAGCGGCGTAGGACGCCAGATAATCCTTTGCATGGGATTCGTTGAGCGCGCTGTCCGCCTCAAGATCGGCGATGAGCTTTGTGCCCGGCCCGCGATCATCTTTCAAATGGCTCAGCTCAATACATTCCTGCGAGAAGGAAAGCTTTGCCTTCTCAGCGATGCTCACGAGCGTGGTATCCGATCCGACGGCCCGTGTCTCGACCCGGAGTCTTTTGCAAACCCCGAAGTTTGCCATCGCACCGATGCCGAACGTGCCAATGACACCAGCCTTACGGGCGAGCTCGGTCTTCTTGCCGCTTGAGCCCGCCTTCCAAAAATTGTTTCTTAGCACCTCTTCCGTCATGCCGATCCCATGATCGACGATGACCAGGCGACCGGGCTCGAATTTTAGCTCTATCTCCGCCGCGGAGACATCCGTGCCTTCATGAGCGCACCGCATCAACGTGGCGTCATAGGCGTTCTGCAGGTTCTCCCGAAGCAGCGCCAGCGGCGAGTCGTAAATCTCCTTGGAAAGGATTTCCAAGACCCGGGCGGTCTCGACCTCGAATGCAATTTTGCCGCTCATTTTTTCATCCTCGCCGCGTGCTTTTCCCGAACCGCGATGACTGCGGAATCATTGGAGTCGCGGATAATTGGGAGTTTTAGGGCATCGGCCAATTGGCCGATGTTCCCCACCTCCGCCAATGCCTCGCAAATATGGATGGCTTCTGCTGCCGTTGATGGCGGATAAAAATCGTCGATCATCGCCTGGTGATCTTCCAGCGAAACATAGCATTCCCACAGAAGCTTTCGCGCAAGTGGATTGGCCGGGGCGATGGGCTTCACAAGGGCGACCGCCTCGCTGAATCTGGACTCCCGCAAAGCCGTTTCCGCCGCGCCGACGGTTCGCGCGTCCTCAGCAGCGAATGTGCGGACTATAGGCTTCTCGACATCGAATTGTACGTAGCTCCTCCCTGAATTGGGAAACTGACCCTGGCCCCAGATAGGGCGCCCGAAATTCTCGTTTTGCATTCTGCGTACATGCAATGTCGCCTCGTATGCGCCGGGGTCCAATTCGAGGATGTTGTACTACGCCCGCATTTGCCCGGCGGGCAATTCCTGTCGCCCGGCGCAGAGCGTTCCCGCGCTGATAACCGTAATCTTCCTCGCTCCGCCGAACACTCGGCGGTCTTCGATGAACTGCGGCTTATGCTGGTGCCCGTGTAAGCCGATGCTGAACCCGTCGTCAATCATCACCTGGAGAATGTCGACATCCATGTAGTCCGCCTGGGTAGGCCCGCCGCTCGTGTTGTGATGCCACGTCGCAAGCAGAAGGCGGCCCCGGTATGCTGGCTCGCATAGCTTCCTCATCGCTGCGGCGAGGCAGTCAGGATGGATTGCCCCTTTCTTGTTCAGAGGGTCGTTTTCGTGGCAACTGCTTAGCCCCGCAATGGTCACGTTGTATTCGGGGAAGTCAAAGACATCGAACTTCTCTTCGGCCTTAAGGCTATAGCTGCGCTTTTCGCCATAGAACCGTTGGTAAAAGGTGCAAAACGCTTGGAGCCGGGCATCATATTTGGCCTGATCCGTGATCTCGTAAAAGCAGAACCCGCTCCAAGACCAGCGCACCACAGACCCCACCCCATCCAAGCGACGCCCCATCGAGACGGCGGCAGCCCGATCTTCCTTTGTGTCGAGCTTGACCTCGACCTGCCTCATGCTCTGGAGCGTATGGAAGAAACTGACATCATGGTTTCCCGGTATCAGAATGACCTTCTCGCGGTCTCCGCCAACAACGTTTTCCGCAAGGCCGATCAAGAACTCTTCCGCCTGCTCATACTGGCGGCGGAGTTCGCCTTCCGGATTGCGCGCGTCCGCTTTGACGCCGTGAATAATGTCGCCGCTGACGATGATGATGTTGGGATCGGGAATAGCGGGGGTTTCGTGGCGGTATCGGTCGCGGTCGCGCAGCAACGAGTCCAGCAGGGCACCATTCGTGACCTCATGCGACGGGTCGCGGTGCAAATCCGAAATGTGAAGAATCGCGAGATAGGCCATGCTGCAGCTTGTCCAGTGGCAATCACGTGTCGCCTTCAAGGCGCGGGCCAGGTCTTCTCCAACAGCGCCGTCATTATACGAACGTTGCATGCAGCGCCCAGTGATGGCGGAAAACCGTGTCGATGGATTCCCGGTCGAGCGGTCTCATCGCCACTCGCAGCGCCTCCACGACACTTGGATTGATGTTGCGGCCCAGCGTGGCAAATCCGGGTTTTTGCGAGCCTCGGTCACATCGACCGACGCTGCTGACGTTGCTGCGGCGACTCGGACCGGCGCGCCCGCGCGGTGCGAGTGGCGCGGCGCCGAATCGCACGTCATGCTCGGCCAAGCGGTGCAAGTCATCGGCAGCCGGCAGGCTCGCTAGGGCGACCGCCGTTCGATCTCGGCCCGTATACCGCGCGCGGCCAAAAATGAGACGTTCGGCCGCCACGGAGCTTGCCTCCGTCGAGCCAAGGATTGGGAGCTAGCAATCGACCCAAGGCGCCTATTTCCTCGCCCCCGTCCAGCGTTCGCCGCGGCCGAAGGTCGCGGCGAACGCGGGACGGGGGCGCCTTTTTTCAAGGCGGCTTCTAGCCCGGATTATTCACGGCCCGGCTATTACTTGAGAAAGCGCTCGATACCAACCCGAAGCGCCAGCGAGGTAAGTGCGTTGCTCCACCTCGCTGGCGCTTCGGGTTAGTGTGGGCTGATGAATCATCCGGGCTAGCTGCCAATCAGCGCTCGACGGGGACAAGCCCCGTCGTGGCGGGAGGCCGCCCACGCGAATGTCGAAATGTCTCATTCGTCACCGCGTGAAGTAGAGCCCCGGCGAAACGTCGGCGGGCCGGCCGCTGGCGGCGGTTTGCAGGTCGCCTGTGCCGAGCTTTTTCAGCGCGGCGGCGGGTAATGATGCCATTTGACCGAATGTAAAAGAGATTCTCCGTAGGCAGCGCGCTGCGTGGCGTTCCGTGACGCGCGATAGACGGTGAACACCGGGTGTACGGAACGCCACGGAGGGCGCTGCCTACAGTGCCGCACTTGGCCCCTGAAGGGGCCGCATGACAACGGTTTTTCGTCGTTCATCGGATCCCAGGCGTAAACGCCTCGTTGTTCTACACAAGTCAGACGCCAGCACCTCGACCGTTGCGAGAGGGCGTGGATGCTGTATTTTTACGTAGCCCAGGCATTTATGCCTGGGATCCGCAAACCGTTTCAGTCCCGCCCCCGATTGGCGGGGCGGGGGCCGCGCCGTGGGGGGCCGCGAGGCGCCAATCGGGAAAAACGGGCGCGCGTTGAACGAATTCCCAGGCATAAATGCCTGGGCTACGCAAAAGGTTGTGGCCGAAGGCGATCTCGGAAATCCAGCGGAAAAGATGTGTAGAACAACGAGGCGTAAACGCCTGGGCTAGGTAAACAGTGAGGTAAACGTCTCCGTGAACGGGCGCACTCTTTTCCGTAGCCCAGGCATTTATGCCTGGGGCAACGAAAGCGTCCGCTCCCGTTTTCGCTTCAGCCCCTTGAGGGGCGCCGCTGGCGTGCTACTTCCCGCCGGCCGAGGCCAAATCGTCCGTGATGTACCGCAAGATGTCGCGGACGGAGATCACGCCGCTGATGCGGCCGTCGGTGGTGACGGGCAAGTGCCGGTAGCCGCCCACGTCCATCTTGTGCAGCGCAAAAGCGATCCGCGCTTCGGAGTCGACGGTTTCGGGCGAACGGGTCATGAACTCGCGCACCGGCCGATTCCAGAATTCCGCGGCCCGCACGCCGATCCGCAGCAGTACGTCGCGCTCGCTGAAGATGCCGACCACTTCGTGCTCGCGGAGCACCATCACGCAGCCGATGGCCTGCTCGACCATCAATTGCATCACCTCGCCGACGGCGGTCTCGTCTTCGACGACCAGCGCCGGGTGGGGCGAGAGCGTCGATACGCGGTCTTTGATTAGGCTGTGTTCCAGCGGCGAGGCCGGCCGCGGCTTCGAGAGATACGCCAAGGGCTGCAGGCACTCGTCGCAGGCGTCGGCGCCGTCGATGTTTTCCTCGCCGCAATAAGGGCAGAGCAGCATTCCGACCTCCTCGCCGACGAACGCGGCGTGAAAGAGTCTCAGCGTGTTTGCACCGTTCTGTAGGGGACGCCCTCGGTGGCGTTCCGCCCGGAAAGCCCGCGGCGGCGTTCCGCCCGGAACGCGTTGGGCGCCCGGTTCCCGGCACGCCACGGAGGGCGTGCCCTACAGGGTCTCGCGTTCCTGCTACTGCTCAGCCTACCATACTTCTATTCGACGGTCCAAGTCTCGCCGGCGTTGAACAGCTTTTGCAGATCGCCCTCGCCCTTGGCCGCCCGGGCTTCGGAGATCTGGGCGTTGACCAGTTCGTCGTACTTGGGGCGGTCGACGTCGCGGAACACGCCGATCGGCTCGGGGAACTCCGGATGGCGCATCCGGCTGAGCAGGTAGGCCAAGGTCGGCTCGGGCGCCTGCTCGTCGTGGAACAGCAGGTCGTCTTCCGAAATGCCCTTGCCCAGCTCGACGATCTCGGGGTTCATGCCGTTGAGCCGGATGCCCTTCTGGCGGTTCTTGCCGAAGATCAGCGGCTTGCCGTGTTCGAGTTCCAGCGTGGTGTCGGCCTTGGTGTCGCGATTCGTGGCGTAGTCGTAGGCGCCGTCGTTGAACACGTTGCAGTTCTGATAGACCTCGACGAACGACACGCCGCGGTGCTCGGCGGCGCGCTTCAGCACCATGCCCAGGTGCTTGATGTTGGTGTCGATCGAGCGGGCCACGAAGGTCGCTTCGCAACCGATGGCGATGCACAGCGGCGCCAGCGGGTTGTCGATGGCGCCCATCGGCGTACTCTTGGTGACCTTGCCGACCGGCGAGGTGGGGGAATACTGCCCCTTGGTCAGGCCGTAGATGCGGTTGTTGAACATCACGATGTTCAGGTCGATGTTGCGGCGGATGCAGTGCATCAGGTGATTGCCGCCGATCGACAACCCGTCGCCGTCGCCGGTGATGACCCACACCGACAGGTCGGGCCGCGAGGTCTTCAGCCCGGTGGCCACGGCCGGGGCGCGGCCGTGGATCGAGTGAATGCCGTAGGTGTTCATGTAGTAGGGGAAGCGGCTGGAGCAGCCGATCCCGGAAATGAACACCGTCTTCTCGCGCGGCACGCCCAAGGTCGGCAAAACCTTTTTCATTTGGGCCAGAATCGAATAGTCGCCGCAGCCCGGGCACCAGCGCACGTCCTGATCGCTGGCGAAATCGTTGGGGCTGAGCACCTGCAAGGAAACGTCAGTAGCCATGAGAGGATGGACCTTGGTCTTTCGAAAAGAATCTCTGTTCGGGGTAAATCGGATCCGGATGAATGCGTTCGCAGGAGAATCAGTCGGCCAACAGTTCTTGCATCTTGTCGACGAGTTCGGAGACCGTGAACGGTTTGCCCTTGATCTTGTTCAAGCCGATGGCGTCGACCAGGTATTCGGCCCGCAACATCATCCGCAACTGGCCGCGGTTCAATTCCGGCACGAGCACTTTTTCGTAGCGGCCCAGCACTTCGCCCAGGTTCTTCGGGAACGGGTTCAGGTAGCGGAGGTGGCAGTGGGCCGCCGAGCCGCCCGCTTCGCTCGCCTCGCGAACGGCCGTGGCGCAGGCGCCGTAGGTGCCGCCCCAACTGACGACCAACAGCTTGCCGCTCTCCCGGCCGTCGACTTCCTGGTCGGGAATGTCGTTGGCCACGCCGGCCACTTTGCGGGCCCGCGTGTTGATCATGTACTGGTGGTTTTCCGGCTCGTAGTTGACGTTGCCGGTAATGTCCTGCTTTTCCAGCCCGCCGATGCGGTGCATCAAACCGGGCGTGCCGGGCACCGCCCACGGACGCGCCAGTCGCTCGTCGCGCTCGTAGGGATGGAACACGTCGCCGTTGTGCCCCGCACTCGGGTGCTTGACTTCGATCGGCGGCATCGAGTTGACGTCGGGAATTCGCCACGGTTCGGAGCCGTTGGCCAGGTAGCCGTCGGTCAGCACCATCACCGGCGTCATGAACCGCACGGCGATCCGCCAGGCCTCTTGCACCACGTCGAAGCAATCGGCAGGGCTGCACGCCGCGAGCACGGGCATCGGGCATTCGCCGTTGCGGCCGAACATGGCTTGCAGCAAGTCGGCCTGCTCGGTTTTGGTCGGCAAACCGGTGCTCGGGCCGCCGCGCTGCACGTTCACGATCAACAGCGGCAGTTCGGTCATCACGGCCAGGCCCATCGCTTCTTGTTTGAGCGCGATGCCCGGCCCGCTGGAGGTGGTCACGGCCATGGCCCCGCCGAACGAGGCGCCGATCGCCGAAGTGACGGCCGCGATTTCATCTTCGGCCTGGAACGTGACCACGCCGAAGTTCTTGTGCCGCGACAACTCGTGCAGAATGTCGCTGGCCGGCGTGATCGGGTAGCTGCCCAAGAATAGTGGGCAATTGCTGCGCTTGGCCGCGGTCATCAGGCCGTAGGCCGTCGCTTCGTTGCCGGTCATGTTGCGGTACACGCCCGGCTTGAGCACGGCCTTGTGCACGCGATACTGCGCGGCGAAGGCTTCGGTCGTTTCGCCATAGTTGTAGCCGGCGTGCAAGGCGCGGCGGTTGGCTTCGGCCACCGCGGGCGACTTCTTGGCGAACTTGGCGTCGATGTAGCGCAGCGTCGGGTCCAGCGAGCGGTCGTAGAGCCAGAACACCAGGCCCATCGCATAAAAGTTCCGGCAGCGGTCGCTTTCCTTCTGGCCCAACCCGCACTCTTCGACCGCCAGCCGCGTCAGCCGGGTCATCTCGACCTGGAACACCTGATAGGCCGACAGGCTGGCGTCTTCGAGCGGGTTGGTCGTGTAGCCGGCCTGCTTCATCCCCTTTTCGTCGAAGGCGTCTTGATTGACTACCAGAATGCCGCCGCGCACCAGGTCGCCGATATTGGTCGCCAGCGCCGCCGGGTTCATGGCCACCAACGCTTCGACCGAGTCGCCGGGAGTAAAAATCTCCTTGCTGGCGAAGTGAATTTGAAAGCCGCTCACGCCGGCCTTCGTGCCGCGCGGGGCGCGAATCTCGGCGGGAAAGTCGGGAAACGTCGCCACGTCGTTGCCGGCCAACGCAGAAGTGTTGGTCAACTGCGTGCCGGCCAACTGCATGCCGTCGCCCGAGTCTCCGCAAAAGCGCACCGTGGCCGATTCGAGGTCCACGATCGGCTTGGATGCGCCGGAAGTCGTTGTAGCCATAGAAGCTCGCTGTTCCTTAGATAAAAACGAACGAAGCAGAATCAAGCCCGAGCCTAACGCCTGAGCTTGTTTCTATGAAATTGAAAAGACTGCAGGGGGCTGTGGAAGCCATTGCGGGGGGATTAAGAGCCTTCGCGCTGCTGCGTCACGGGGTAAGGCACGGGAGGCTGGTTGTATACGGTCCTGGGAAAATGCTGCACCAGGTAATGCACGATGGCGGAAGCTTGCAGCACGCCTGTGGGCTTGTTCTGGGCGTCGACGATCGGCAAGCGCCGGTAGCCGCCCGAAGCCATTCTTTGAATTGCCGCCGCCACCGTGGCGTCTGCGGGAATGCTCACCGGGGCGCCCGTCATGACCTGTTCGATCGGCTGATTCAGATCGCCGTGGGCGGCGATGATTCGCAGGGCGTCGCGTTCGGTGAAGATGCCCGCCAGAGCCTGGTCGCGACAGACGAGCACGCTGCTTACGCGGCGCTCTTTCATCAGCTCGAGCGCCTCGCGGACGGTCGCCGCCGGCGCGACGCAAACCGGTTGCGCAGGCAAGGCCCGTGCAACGGATTCGGTCGTCAGATTGAGCTCAATGTCCACGTTCCTAACCTAGAACTGCAGACGCTTGTGCGGAGGTCCGCGCGTGTTCCCTCATGGAACTCAACGATTCCTGTCAGACTGAACTGTACCACGGCGAGCGGCGCAATTGAACCGCAGTTGGCTGAATTTTTTGACAGCTTTACCGAGGTTACCGCTTCTCGGCGGGGCCTCATTCGGCGGGCGGTTTCGGCAGCTTCGCGTAAAAGCGGGTCAAATCGATCCCGCCCTTTGCCTCTTCTTCCAGCAGTTTGAGCCGCGTTTCGACGCGTTCCATCCGCCGCACCAGCATCGGCAGCAGCAAGCGACTGTCGTCGGCCGGTTTGGGCCGGGGGACCTGCGGGTAGTTCAAATGCCGCTCCAGAGCGGCGAACAACAGCAGAGGGTCGCGGCGGCGGTTGGCCAAGGCGATTTTACCCTCTTTTTCGCCAAATAGAATTGGCTTTTCCGGCCCCTCGAGGTCGAGCCCCTGACGTTGGCGGTTGCGCAGATAATGTTCGCTGCGGACGTAGATCAAATCGGCGACGTCGACCAGGCCCACCTGCCGCCGCACCGTTTGCATCCACTCTCGCCACTCGTCGGTGTAGATCGGGTCGCGGCACATGGCGTCCAACCCCTTGTCGTAGCCCAGCCGGTTCCGGCAGAGGCTCTCGAACTGGTAAAGAAAGGCGCCCTGCCGGGTGGCGCCCTCGGCCCGATAGCCGGCTTCGCGCTGGAGAATTTCGAGTGCGATCCCGAAGTCGAACCGCCCGCGTTCGCGCTCCGCTTCGGCGACGACGAACGTCTGGAAGCCCGTAAAGTAGTGAGCCAGCTTGGCCATCGCCGGGGCGAACACGCCAGAGAGCAGCAGATCGCTGCGCAGGAAGTCGATGGCCAGCGGCAGTTTGGTCGTGGAGAGAATTTCCTCGCGGACCGAGACCAGCAGGTCTTGCGTCTGCATGTTCTGCTTGATCCGCTCGCCCAGCACTCGAAAAAAATAGGCCTGTTCGATGTACTCTTCGCGGTCTAGCAGCATCGGCGGCTCGTGAGTCCTGACAATTCCAAGAGGGTCGGCGTATAATCCTAGTGTAGCGGTCCGGAACGACTGGGCGAAGGAATCAAACTTGCCAAACAGATTTTCGACGATCGACGCGGCGGTCGCCGCTTTTGCACGCGGCGAGATGATCATCGTGGTCGACGCCGAAGACCGCGAAAACGAAGGCGATTTCGTCTGCGCCGCCGAAAAGGTCACGCCCGAAATCGTCAATTTCATGCTCAAGCACGGCCGCGGTCAGGTCTGCGTGCCGGTGTTGCCCGAGGTTTGCGAGCGGTTGAAGCTCGCGCCGATGGTCGACTCGAACACGGCCCCGCTCAAGACGGCATTCACCGTGGCCGTCGACCACCGCAGTTGCCGCACGGGCATCACGGCCCAGGAAAAGGCCGACACGATCCGGGCGCTGATCGATCCGCACAGCCAGGCTGCGGATTTCGTGCGGCCCGGACACATGTTCCCGATCATGGCCAAGGAAGGCGGCGTGTTGCGCCGCGCGGGGCATACCGAGGCGGCCGTCGATCTGGCTCGCCTGGCCGGACTGGCGCCGGCCGGCGTGCTTTGCGAAATCCTCAACGACAGCGGCGACCGGGCCACCCGCGACGATTTGCTGGCCTTGGCGATCAAGCACAAGCTGTCGATCATCACCATCGAAGACCTGATCCGCTACCGCCGGCAGCGCGAAAAGCTGGTCTACCGAATCGCCGAGGCCGAACTGCCGACCAAATACGGCAAGGGCCGCGTGATCGGCTACGGAGTGCGTTACGAAACTCAGGAACCGGTGGTGTTCGTGCTCGGCGACTTGACCAAATCGGCCGCGCCGCTCGTGCGACTGCACTCTTCCTGCTTTACGGGCGACCTGCTCGAATCGCTGCGCTGCGATTGCGGCGACCAACTGCACATGGCGCTGGAAATGATCGAGGCGGAGGGCCTCGGCGCGCTCGTTTATCTGCCGCAGGAAGGCCGCGGCATCGGGCTGATCGAAAAGATCAAAGCCTACGCCCTGCAAGACCAGGGGCTCGACACGGTCGAGGCCAACGAGGCCTTGGGCTTCAAAGCCGACACGCGCGATTACGGCATCGGCATTCAGTTGCTCAAAGATCTCGGGCTGACGAAGGTCCGGCTGTTGACCAACAACCCCAAGAAGACCGACGCCTTCATCTACGGCGGCTTCGATCTGGAAGTGGTCGATCAGGTGCCGATCGTCTCGCCCAGCAACGAGCACAACGTGCAGTACCTCGAAACCAAGCGCAAGAAGCTCGGCCACCGCCTGCCGCCGCTGAACTAAAAAAGGGGACATTCTGGTTTTTTGTGCGAAAAACCAGAATGTCCCCTTTTCAGGCCCGTCAGGCTAAAAAGCCTGACCTACGTTTTGCCCTGCTCGTTCAGCTCCGAGAAGTCGACCTTGGGCGCCGTCTTGGCCTCGGCTTCGGTTTTGAAGTACTCGGCCGAATGCACTCCGGCTATGCTGGAGAAGAAAGACCCCGGAAAACGCCGCACGTAGGTGTTCAGCGTTTGCACGGCGTCGTTGTAACGTTTGCGTTCGACGGCCAGGCGATTTTCGGTCCCTTCGAGTTCGTCCTGCAGTTTGAGGAACGATTCGTTCGACTTCAATTCGGGGTAGGTTTCTTGCAGCATCAGCAACCGCGAAAGCGTGCGTTCGACGTCGCCCGCGGCCTGCGCCTTTTCGGCGACCGTGCCGTGCTCTTGGGTCTGGAAGTACGATTTGCGCGCTTCGGCGACGCCTAAGAACACTTTCTGTTCCTGGCCGGCCACGCCCTTGACCGTGTTGACGAGATTGGGAATCAGCTCGTAGCGGCGCTGCAATTGGTTTTCGACCTGGGCCCAGCGCTGCTTGACCTCTTCGTCGAGGCCGATGGCATGGTTATAGCCCTGAAACACGCTGGCGCCGACGATCAGCGCAAGCACCAGCAGAACCGCCAGAATGCCGCCGAGAACCTTCATCGATCGTAGCTCCTGCAAATAGAAATCTGTTCCACGCGATTTTGCGCCGGCAAAGTTCGCCGGCCACGAACAATTATTCGTTGTCCCTGGGCGCCGGCTTGGCCGAAAAAACTTGAAAAATCACCAACTCGCCCCGCCTCCGCCCCCGCCCGAACTTCCGCCGCCGCCAAACGAGCCGCCCCCTCCGCCAAACCCGCCCCCGAAACTGCCGCCACCGCTAGTCCAACTCGACCCGCTGCTGGGAAACATATCGTACCAGGCCGAGCCCCAGCGCGTTTGCCGGCGGCGCCCGCGAGTCCAGTTCTCCTGGCCCTGGATGTTTGAGAAGTAGGCGATCGCCGCTAACAGCGAAGGAACCAAGATCACCAAGAAGATGATCGCGCACGCCAGCCCGCCCCAAGTGAACTCGCCTTGCGGCTGGTGGCGAACCGCGGGCACGCCGATCACGGCGACGTGGTATTCGTCGGCGACTTTGTTCACGACCGCCGCAGTGAGCTGCTCCAGCCCGGCCGAGAATTTGCCGTCCTTGAAAAACCGGGCCGCAATGTCGCGCGACAGGGTTCCGCACCAACTATCGGGCAGCGCGCCTTCCAGCCCGTAGCCGGTATGGATGCGGATGCGGTGCGGCTCGAGGCTCAAGACGATCAAGGCGCCGTTGTCTTTGCCCTTCTGACCGAGCTTCCAGGCCTCGTAGTGCCGCTGCGAAAAGGCAACCACATCCTCGTCGCCCAGCGACTGGACCGTCAAAATCTTGACCTGGGCCGTGGTCTTTTGTTCAAGTTGCTCGAGCCAGGTTTCGAGGCGAGATCGGGTTTGCGCGTCGATCACCTCGGCTTTGTCGATGACGAAGTCGCCAGTATCGGCGATAGTCGTCTGCGCATAGGCCGGCAGCGGCCGCGCGAACAGCGCAACGGCCGCGGCCAGCAACAGCAGCAGCCGCAAAGCTTTACCACGCATCGGCGTACCGTCCCAACGCTTCGACGTCCTGATAGAGTTCCTGCAAGTCATGCCAATGAAACGGCAAGGGCGGATTTGCAGCGCGGCGGACGCCGTGTAACGGTCGGCCGAGCAGTTTTTCGGCCTCGGCGACCAAGGCGTGCCAGCGCCTCGGCTCTTTGACGCCGTGGAGCCAGACGAGCCCGCGCAGCGTCCGCGCCAGGCCGGCGGCGGCTTGTTCCGCCACGCCGCCGAAAGAGCTTTCGCGGCCGCTGCTTGCCAGGAGCCGTTGGCGGATGCCGACGGCGATGGCTTTCAACTCGCGTTCGCACTGCAAGCGCACGTGGTCGTCGGCGAATTGCAGCTTGTCGAAATAGTCGTCGCCGAACAGCACCACGCGACGCTGTTGAATCTCGATCAGTTCCAGCGGAAACGAATCGAGCGAGGCCTTGATGAAGGCCGGCGTCATCACCAGAGGCGCCGCAATCGCGGTCTTTCCGAACTTGTGCCCCTCGGCGGCCAGGTTCCGCAGCGCGTCGAGATCGATTTCCGCCAGCACCAGCACGCTGGAAACCGTTTGCTTCGCAACGTCGAACGTTTCGCCGGCAATGGCGCCAAACAGCGTCAGGCTCAACGCTTTTTCGCCGGCGTGCGACCTGACGCGTTGGGCGTAGCGCCCGACGGGCTCTCGCATCGCCGCATCGATTGCTTCGATTCCTTGAAGCTCCATCGCAGACATGATCGGCTCACACGGGTAACGGTCGGGACAAAAGGGTATTCGGCCGGGAGCGGTTTTTCTTGATCGATCGGCTGCAGCGGATGCGCCGGGACGATGTTGCCGGAAAACGATGCCTGCCCGCCGGCGCGTGGCCTTTTTGCAACCTAAGTTTCTTGGCAGGCGAGACTCCAGACCGTTCGCCTGATCGACATCGACCGTCTGTCTGATCGAAGAAGACGGTTCGCCTAATCGGCAAGGTTGTCCTGCGTAAAGAGCTGATTTGTAGGATGTTCCGGCGATTACTGCAACTTCGATCTCGTTCTCGCCGCCTTGTTCCGGTCTGCGCGGCGGCCTTGGTCTTGCTGTCGATCGCCTGGCCGGCGATCGCGCGGGCCGCGACGCCCGCTCTCGAGCGACTCGACCCAACGGCGGAATACGGCGATTGGGCGCCGCCGGGCGTCGAACTTGAATTCACGCCGCTTGAACGCCGCTTGTTCCAAGCGGCCGACGAGGGGCGCTCCGATTGGCGCTGGCTGCTGGCCGCCGCGCTGGCGGCCGGGGGAGAACGAGACGAGTCTCGCGTCGAACGAGCGGTGTGCGAGGCCGAGGCTTGGGGCGAACGGCTCCAGGCCCAACTCGCCCGTTCGGGCGAGGGCGCCCGAGCCTCCGCCGATATTTCGGGCGAGGGCGCCCGAGCCTCCGCCGACGCGCGGCAGCGAGCCATCGCCGTGCTCGAATTCCTGCACGAGCATGTGTTGCGCGGCGACTATCGACCGGATGCAAGCGGCGTGTCGCAGGCGCTCGCAGGCGGCGGCTACAATTGCGTCGGCGCCACCGTGCTGTTTTGCTGCCTGGCGGAATGCTGCGGATTGCCGGCCTCGGCCGCCGAGTCGCCCGGGCACGTCTTCTGCCGGGTTTTCGGCGCCAGCGGCGAAATCGTCGTCGAGACCACCTGTCGCGATTGGTTTCGCGCCGCAAATCCACGCGACTCGGCGCGCCGCACTGGGCCGGCGCGCGAACTCTCCTTGCGCGGGCTGGCGGCCTTGGTGTATTACAACGCAGGGGTCGATTTACTGGCCAAGCGTCGCTTCGACAAGGCGCTCGGCGCTAATCTCAAGGCCTTGCGGCTCGATCCGGCCAACCTCGCCGCCCGCAGCAATTTCCTCGCCGGGCTGAACAACTGGGCGCTCGAATTCAACGCGCAACGAGACTTCGCCGCAGCGGTGCGGCTGCTCGAGCATGGCCTGCGGATCGCGCCCGACCACCGGCCGTTTCGCGTCAACTACGTGGCCGTTCACCAGCGATGGGTCGAAGCGTTGCTCGAAAGCGATCGCTATGAACTTGCTCTCGATCGCTTGGCGATGGCTCGCGGCAAGCTGCCCGAGGCAGCTTATTTCGAATCTGCCGCGATCGACATCCAGCGACGTTTTGCAGCGCAGCTTGAACGCGCGGATCGCTGACGGCGCCTACTGATGATGCGCGAGCAGCCTGCGAAAATGGATCGCCAAGGCGGCGATTCCGACCAGGGCCAAGAGCGTTTTTGCTTGTTCCAGTCGAGTGCTGCCCGCCAGGTCTTGCCAGTCGATCGAAAACAGTTCCAAGGGGCTCGACGATGCGCCCTCATCGGCAGTCTCCGGCAGAGCGGGCGATGCCGAGAGCTCCGCCTGGCCGCGCGGCGTCGGCAAAGACGCCAGCTCGTTGGCGGTCCCGATGCCGCCGAAAGGCGGCGCCGCCTGCGCGGCGATCGCCGAAGCGTAGCCGCTGCGCTCGGTTTCGACGTTCGGCAAGGCGCGCGGCGGATTGGCGCCGCCGGCCGAATTGGAAGCCGGCGCCGTGCCGGCCAACGCGATCGCCGCAGCATCGCGACGCTCGGGCGTCGCCGGCAGGATCGAAGCCAAAAACTGCCGCACGCGGCCGCAGTAACTGCCCTCGGTGCGGCCGCCGCCCGAACCCCACAGCACGCCAGCCAACTCGCCGCGGGCGTTGAGAATCGGCCCGCCCGAATCGCCTTGGCGGGCGGCGACCGAAACTTCGACCGTTTCGTTGGGCAGCCGCGTCGCCGGCGACAGATATTGCGTGCAGTGCCCCGCGGCCGCTCGATAAGGCCCTTGGCCGTAACCGGCGATCACCAGCGGTTCGCCCGGATGCGCCGGCCGCGAGGCGATCGGGATCGGTTCGACCTCGGGCTTCCAAATAGCCAGTGCCGCCAGGTCCCAGTCGCGGTCGACCTTGACGACCTGGGCCGCGGTTTGGAAGCCGTCGGGAAACAAGACCGTGGCCGGGCCGGTCGCATCGCTGACCACGTGAAAATTGGTAATCACCAGCCCGTAACGGTCGTGGACGTCGACCAGCGTTCCCGAGCCGTAAGAAGTCGCCCCGCCGCGTTCCGGCACGATCACGCGGACCACGGCCGGATGCGGCTTGGTCCAGACTTGCGAAGGCGCAGGCTCGAGGGGCTGCGCGGCGCCGCCGGGCGACGCTTCGCGGAACAACGCGCTGAACGGCCAGATCAGCTCGGCCTGCGCAGGCGCGGGCGCCGTCGAAAACAGCAGCACGCCAAAAACCAGCAGACGCTTCACCGGGCAATGACCTGGAAACGATTACTTGGTGGTGATCCGCCGACGAGCTTCGTTTTTGAGGATCAAGCGCAACAGCCGCTGTCGCAGCTTCTGTAATTCGCTCTGGCGATTCGCTGGAGTCGGAGTCGCAGTCTGCATCGGCGTCCCTATGCGGCAATCGGACGGCCGCCTTTAAGGTCTTCTTCGCGTGGAGGAAAGTCCTTTCCTGCGTGGTATTGGTCCTTCAATCGCCGCAGTTCGGCTTGCAACGCCTCTTCGACCAGCTTGGTCAGCGTCAGCCGGGCCGGATAGCCGGCCAAATAAACGGCGGCGTTACGGCATTGATCGAGCACGTCGGCCGAGAGGTAAAACGTGGCTCTGACCTTCGGTTCGGGCGTTCGCAGCTTCAAGGCCATGTCGGTCCTCGCAAGAGAGCGGTGAATTGCCGAATTCGCAGCGTCTGTAGGTGGTTTCGGACGTTTGCGCGCCTTACATGAAACGTCGGACGTTCGGCAGGCAAGGGCTCGCCAGTTTCACTGGCTTGCGCACGCGGCGCGACCAGTGCGATGGTTTTTTGACCGCCGGGCCAGAGGCGGGCTTAGCCCCAATACCGTTCAATTAGTCAAAACGACGGACTGCATAAAGGTTTTCGTCGGCGGACGGGGGCCGCGATGCTGGGGCCGTTTTTTTGGCCACTTCGAGACTTTTTGTTTGATGACGCG
>Ga0307373_10006711_pt1 | contig 18222 bp, 10 predicted proteins | sample OX2MG_FD_202534 | JGI IMG/M metagenome (GOLD analysis project Ga0307373, IMG submission 202534) | Soil microbial communities from Risofladan, Vaasa, Finland - OX-2 | ecosystem: Environmental > Terrestrial > Soil > Coastal area > Acid sulfate soil | place: Finland: Risofladan, Vaasa | collected...
ATGATCTCGTCCGCGCCGGTCGCTTCGGCGAGATCCCGGTCAAACGAGGCGATCAGGTGGTCCCGGCGATGATCGCCGACGTGGTCGCCTCGGCCCGCCAGGTGCCCGCCGAGCTGTACGAGCTGGCTCGCGTCTTCTACTGACGGGGGACGTCGGCGGCCTGGCCGCGAGGGGCGGGCAGCCCGAGGTCCTGCGGCACCAGCTCGGGGCGCAGGTCGCGCTGCATGATGTCGCGGGCGGCGTCCGCCACGGTCTTGCCCTGGAAGAGGAGTGCGTGCACCTCCTGGGTGATCGGGAGCTCGACCCGATGGCGCTGCGCCAGGCCGACCGCCGCGCGGGCCACGTTGACGCCCTCGACCACCATCGGGCCCTGGTCGCGCACCTCGGCCGCGCTGGCACCTCTGCCCAGCGCCTCGCCCAGCTGGCGGTTGCGGCTGTGGGGGCTCATGCAGGTGACCAGACAGTCCCCCACCCCCGCCAGCCCCCCGAAGGTGAAGGGGTTGGCTCCCACCCGAACTCCCAGACGCGTCATCTCCGCCAGGCCGCGCGTCATCAAGGCCGCCTTGGCGTTGTCGCCCACCCCGAGGCCGTCGCAGATCCCCGCGGCGATCGCGACGACGTTCTTCAGGGCGCCGGCCACCTCCACCCCCAGCGGGTCGCGGCTCGAGTAGAGCCGCCAGCCGGGAGCCGCGAGCTGGCGCAGCGCGTCGTGGGCGGTGGAGTCGTCGCTGGCCGCCAGCACCGCCGCGCTGGGCAGTCCCGCCGCCACCTCGTGGGCGATGTTGGGGCCGCCGAGGACGGCGAGGTGGGCGTGGAGCTGCTCGGGGAGGACCCCGCGCAGCACCGTGGTCATGGTGAGCCCGGTGTCGGGCTCGAGGCCCTTGCCGGCGCTCACCACCAAGCTGGCGGTGCTGAGGAAGGGGCTGGCGGCCCCCGCCACCTGGCGCATCCCGGTGGTGGGCACCGCCAGCACCACCACGTGGGCCCCCACCAGCGCCGCCTCCAGGTCGGCGGTGACGGTGATCGCCTCGCTGAGGGCGAGCAGGGGCAGATACACCGGGTGGTGGCGGCGCAGCGCCAGCTCGCGCGCAACCTCAGGTCGGCGCGCCCAGAGCCGCACCGGTCGCTCCCGCTGGTGCAGGAGCTGGGCCAGCGCCAGCCCCCACGAGCCCGCGCCCAGGACGGTGACGGTCATGCGTTGGCGGCGCCGGCGCCGCTGCGGCGGGCCACCAGCCGGATCGGCGCCCCCGCGAATCCGTAGTGGAGCCGCAGCTGGTTCTCCAGGAACCGCAGGTAGGAGAAGTGGAGGAGATCGGGGTCGTTGACGAAGAGGGCGAAGGTGGGGACCGCCTGGCGGGTCTGGGCGGCGTAATAAATGCGCAGCCGCCGGCCCTTGTGGGTGGGAGGCGGCTGGCGGACGGTGGTGGCGGTCAGGAACTGGTTGAGCTCGGGGGTGGGAACCCGCCGCTGGCGCGCCACACCGAGCTCGAAGGCCGCCGGCAGCACCCGGCCGACCCCCCGTCCGGTGCGGGCGCTGATGAACAGGAAGGGGGTGCCCGGGGCCCAGTCGAAGGCCCGCCGGAGCTCGCGCAGGCGAACGTCGCCGTCGCGTCCCTCGTGGTCCAGCAGGTCCCACTTGTTCACCGCCACCACCAAGGAGGCGCCCGCGTCGCGGGCATACCCGGCCACGTGGCGGTCCTGCGCGACCAGGCCCTGGATTCCGTCGACCACCAGCACCGCGACCTCGGCGCGCTCGACCGCGCGCAGCGCCCGCAGCAGGCTGTAGTGCTCGACCGCGCTGCCGACCACCCCGCGCCGGCGGATCCCGGCGGTGTCCACCAGCTGGACCGTCCCCAAGGGGGTGGCGAGCAGGGTGTCGACGGGGTCGCGGGTGGTCCCCGCCACCGTCGACACCAGACTGCGCTCCTCGCCGGTCAGGCGATTGAGCAGGGACGACTTGCCCACGTTGGGCCGACCCACGATGGCGCAGCGCAGCGGCCGGGGCGGCGTGCCATCCTCCTCGCCCCCACGATCGATGGCGAGCTGGGGATCGGCGGCCGGAAGCGCGGCCACCAGCAGGTCGAGCAGCTCGCCGGTTCCCTGCCCGTGGAGGGCGCTGAGGGGAACCGGCTCCCCCAGCCCGAGCCGGCCAAGCTCGTGCAGGTACCCGGGGTCCTTGAGGTTCTCGACCTTGTTCCCCACCACCACCACCCGGCCGGCGGCGCGGCGGAGCCGCTCCGCCACCACCTGGTCCTGGTGGGTGGCGCCGGTGCGGGCGTCGCAGACAAAGCAGATCACATCGGCCTGGTCGATGGCGATCTGGACCTGCCCGACGGTGTTGGCGGGGAGGTCGTCGGCGATCGCCGGATGGTCCTGGGGGTCGAGCCCGGCGGTGTCGACCAACGTGAAGCGGACCCTCCCCCACTCCACCTCGCCGAGGAGACGGTCGCGGGTGAGCCCAGCCTGGGGGGAGACGATCGCCTGGCGGCGGCCGAGCAGTCGGTTGAACAGGGTCGACTTGCCCACATTCGGCCGCCCGACGATGGCGACCATGCCCACCAGCGGCACCGGCTGGTCGGCACCCGAGCGGGGGGCGCGCCGGCGGTGGCGGGGGGCGGGGGCGGTGGGTCGCGCGGGATGACGGGGCACCGCCCCACTCTAAGGGGGTGCGAGCGACGGCACGGGATCGGGGGAGGGCCTCAGCCCGCCCGCTGGGATCTCGACCGGCCCCACCTCAGCGGCGCAGGTCGGACCCGGTCATCGCTGCCGGCACCGCGATCCCCATCGCCGCCAGCACCGTGGGGGCGACGTCCCTCAGCGCTCCCCCGTCGCCGAGGGCGCGCCCGATGCGCGCGGCGGGCCCGGCCAGAATCAGCGGGACGGGGTTCGTCGTATGGGCGGTGCGGGGACCGCCGGTGGCGGGGTCCAGCATCGCCTCCGCATTCCCGTGGTCGGCGGTGAAGCAGACCAGCCACCCCTGGGCCAGCGCCGAGGTTGCGATCGCACCGAGATGGCGGTCCACCTCCTCCACCCCGGCGATGGTGGCGGCCAGGTCGCCGGTGTGCCCCAGCATGTCGGCGTTCGCGAAGTTGACCACGATCAGGGCGTCGGACCCGGCGCGGATCCGCCCCAGCACCGCCTGCGCAACCCCCGCCGCGCTCATCTCCGGAGCGAGATCGTAGGTCGCGACCCTTGGCGAGGGGACCAGGTGGCGCTCCTCGCCGCGCAGGGGAGCCTCGCGCCCGCCGTTGATGAAGTACGTGACGTGGGCGTACTTCTCGGTCTCGGCGACGTGGAACTGCGTCCGGCCGGCGGCGGCCACGGCATCGCCGAGGGTTCCCAGGACGTCGGGCTTGCTGAAGGCGACCGCCACCGGCAGGCCCGCTTCGTAGCGGGTCAAGGTCACCAGCTGGAGCGAGCCGGGGCGGTCGCCGCGGGGGAAGGCGTCGAAATGGGGGTCCACCAGGGCATGGGTCAGCTGGCGGGCCCGGTCGGGACGGAAGTTGGCATGGATGACGGTGTCGCCGGCCGCGATCCAAACCGGGTCCGCTCCCGCCGGTGCCACCGCCACCGGGGTCACGAACTCATCGGTGACCCCGGCCGCGTACTGGTCGCGCACGTACGCGACCGGGTCGGCCACCACCTGGGCCGTGCCTGTCGCGATCGCCCGGTAGGCGGCGTGAATGCGATCCCAGCGGTGGTCCCGATCCATCGCGAAGTAGCGACCGGAACAGCTGGCCACCCGGCCGATGCCCTCCCGGCTCAGCCGGGCGGCCGCGGCCTCGAGGAACCCCGCCCCACTGGTCGGGGGGGTGTCCCGACCGTCGAGGAACGCATGTAGGTAGGCCTGGGGCATGCCGAGGCGGCGGCAGAGCTCGAAGATCGCCAGGATGTGGTCCTGGTGGCTGTGGACCCCGCCGGCGGAGAGCAGGCCGAGGACGTGGACCCGCCGGCCGTGGTCCCGCGCCGCCGTGATCGCCCCCACCAAGGCCGGGTTGGCAAAAAAACTCTGGTCCGCGATCGCCGCGTCGATGCGGGTCAGATCCTGCTGCACCACCCGGCCGGCGCCGATGGTGAGGTGCCCGACCTCGGAGTTTCCCTGCTGGCCATCGGGCAGCCCGACCGCGGTGCCATGGGCGGTGAGGCGGGTCGCCACCGCGCCGGCTCGCAGCGCGGTGAGCTGCGGGGTGCGAGCCAGCCGGATGGCGTTGCCAGGTCCTGGCGGTCCCTCGCCCCAGCCGTCCGCGATGCAGAGGATGGCGGGGACGACCGCCGCGGCCCCCATCAGCCGGCCAGACCCGCGGCCCGGACGATGGCGCAGAAGTCGGCGGGACGCAGGCTGGCGCCGCCCACCAGCGCGCCGTCGATCGCGGGGGCGGCGAACATCTGGGAGGCGTTGCCGGCATCGACGCTTCCGCCATAGAGGATGCGGATGGTGTCGGCGACCGGCCCGAACCGGGAGCGGAGCACATCCCGGATCGCGTCCACCGCCCCCACCGCATCGGCGACGGAGGCGGACCGACCGGTGCCGATCGCCCACAGCGGCTCGTAGGCCATCACGCATCGGGCGGCCTCGTCCTCGGAGCAGCCGCCGAGGGCGGCGCGCGTCTGGTCGGCCACCACCTCTGCGGTCTGGCCGGCGTCGTGCTCCGCCTGGGACTCCCCCACCGCCACGATCGGCAGCAGCCCCGCGGTCAGCGCCGCCTCCAGCTTGCGATGGATCAGCTCGTCGGTCTCCCCGAACTCCCGTCGACGCTCGCTGTGACCGAGCAGGACGTGGGTGCACAGGTCGACGAGCATCGCCGCCGCGATCTCGCCGGTATGCGGACCGGGCGGGCCCGCGTGCATGGTCTGGGCGCCCAGCTGGATCCGGGGGTCGCCGGCGAGCCGTCGCCCCACCGCCCACAAGCTGGTGAAGGGGGGCAGCAGCACAACCTCGCACCCGGGCAGGGCGGCGAGGCCTGCCTGGATCGACTCGGCGAGGCCGACGGCCTCGGCGACGGTCGTGTGCATCTTCCAGTTGCCGGCGACCAGCCGACGCCGCGGTGGCCGCATCAGCCGGCGGGATTCGCGAAGACGGCGGGGGCAGGGGGAGTCCGCGCGAGCCCGGTCAGAGCCGGGTCGCCGGCCCGGCAGAGCGCCGCCACCCCCGGAAGCACACGGCCCTCGAGGAATTCCAAGGTGGCGCCACCGCCGGTGCTCACGTGGTCGAAGCGCTCCAGCAGCCCCAGCTGCCGCAGCGCCGCGGCCAGATCGCCACCCCCGATCACCGTGGTCGCCGAGCCGGCAAGGATCGCCTCCGCCACGCCCTGGGTGCCGCTCGCGAACGGGGTCCGCTCGTAGAGCCCAAGCGGACCGTTCCAGACCACCGTCCCCGCGCTGGCGAGCAGGGGAGCCCACGTGGCGACCGTGTCCGGTCCGATGTCGAGGAGCATGCGATCGGCGGGGATCGCGCGGACATCGCAGGTGGCGACGGTGGCGGAGGCCGCCTCGGGGTCGGCCGCCACCACCACGTCCACCGGCAGGCGCAGGTCCACCCCCCGATCGCTGGCGTGGCGCACCAGGTCGGCCGCTTGATCGACCGCATCCGTCTCGGTGAGCGAGGTCCCGACCTCGGCTCCGGCCGCCACCAGGAAGGTGGAGGCCATCGCGCCGCCCAGACAGAGCGCGTCCACCCGGTCGACCAGGTGGGCGAGCAGCGCCAGCTTGCTGGTCAGCTTGCTCCCTCCCACCACCGCGACCAGGGGTCGGCGCGGCTCGGCAAACAGCGCGCCCAGCTGCTCCAGCTCTTTCGCCATCAGCCGGCCCGCGACCGCGGGCAGGAGCGCGGGCACGCCCACCGTGGATGCGTGGGCGCGGTGGGCGGTCCCGAAGGCGTCATTGACGAACAGGTCGCCGAGTGCGGCCACCTGGGCGGCGAAGGTGGGATCGTTGGCCTCCTCCCCCCGGTGGAAGCGCAGGTTCTCCAGCAGGACGAGCTCACCCGGACGGGTCCGCTCCACCGCGGCCGCGGCCAGGGGGCCGACACAGTCCTGGGCGGTGGCGACCGAGACACCCAGCAGCTCCCCCAGGCGGCGCGCCACGGGCGCCACGGCCAGGCTCGGGTCGGGGCGACCATGGGGGCGACCGAGGTGGGTCAGCAGGATCGTGCGCGCCCCGCGGCGGCGGAGTTCATCGATGGTTGCCAGCGACGCGCGGATGCGGGTGTCGTCGCGCAGGCTGCCATCGGGGGCGAGCGGGACGTTGAAGTCGACCCGCACCAGCACCCGCCGCCCGGTCACCTCGAGGTCGTCGAGCCCCGCCATCCGCGGGCCGCACCCGTCCGTCACCCGTGGCGGCCCGCCACCGGCATGTCGGCCGGAATCCGCGCCGCCACCATCTGGGCGAGCTCCACCACCCGGCAGGAGTAGCCCCATTCGTTGTCGTACCAGCTGAGGACTTTGAGCAGGCGCTCCCCGATCACCATGGTGGAGCCGAGATCGACGATCGAGGAATGGCGGTCGCCGCGAAAGTCGCAGGAGACCAGGGGCTCGTTGGAGACCGAGAGGATTCCCGCCAGCGGTCCCGCGGCCGCCTCCTGGAACGCCTGGGTGACGGCGGGGACGGTGGCCGGGCGACTGACCGTGGCGGTGAGGTCGACCAGTGACACGTTGGCCACCGGGACCCGCAGCGCCAGCCCGTGAACTCGACCCGCGAGCTCGGGTACGACCAACGCCAGCGCCTTGGCGGCCCCGGTGCTGGTGGGGATGATCGAGAGCGCCGCCGCCCGCGCGCGGCGAAGGTCCGCATGCGGGCCATCCAGCAGGACCTGGTCGTTGGTGTAGGCGTGCACGGTGGTCATCAGCCCGGCCTCGATCCCGAACCGCTGGTGCAGCACCTGCGCCACCGGAGCCAGGCAGTTGGTGGTGCACGAGGCATTCGACAGCACCCGATGACGGCTGGGGTCGTACGCGCCCTGATTGACCCCGAGGCAGATGGTGAGATCCTCGTGGGTGGCGGGCGCGGTGATGATGACGGTGTGGGCCCCCCCGCGGTCGATGTGCGCCCGCGCACGGGCGGCATCGGTGAAGTGGCCGGACGCCTCCAGCACGATCGGCGCCTCCAGCTGGCTCCAGGGAACGGCACCCGGCTCGCGCTCGGCGTAGACCCGCACCGGGCGCCCGTCGACCACCAGCCGGTCGCCGTCGACCGTGACCGTTCCGGGGTAGGGACCGAGCACCGAGTCGTGTCGCAGCAGATGCGCGAGCGTCGCGGCGTGGGTGATGTCGTTGACGGCGACGATCTCGATGTCGGTCGCGTCCCGGGCCGCTCGGAAGATGTTGCGCCCGATCCGCCCGAAGCCGTTGATCCCGACCCGCACGGTCATTGTGGGACCCTCCATCGTTCGCCGACTCTCCCCCGCCGGGCCTCAGATCATGATAGGGGTGCCCGCGGCCAGGCGGTGAGCACCGACCTGCGGCGAGCGGTCGCCATCACAGTCGCGGTGCCAGACCAGCACGGGCCACCCCCGCCGGCGCCAGCTCCTCGCCGCCGCGGTCGCCATCGCCACCGATCGGTGGCGGCCCCCGGTGCATCCGAAGGCCACCCGCAGCACCGGCCGGCCCCGGTCCGCGTACTCCGCACGACAGGCGGTGAGGGCCGCGGTGACGGCGGCGAGACAGAGCCCGGCGGCGGGCTGCTGGAGCACGAAGGCACGCACGTCCGGGTCGCGTCCGCTCCGCTCCCGCAGGGAGGGCTCCCAGTAGGGATTGCGCAGGAACCGGGTGTCCACGCACCAGTCGGCATCGCCGGGGGCCCCCCGGGCGTAGGCGAAGGATTCCGCCACCAGCAGCGGGGCCCGCTCCGGCGGCAGGGCCGCCAGGTGGCGGGCCACGGCGGCGACCCGCCGCTCGAGGGTGGCCAGGTGCAGCGCGGTCGTGTCCAGGACCAGCTGGGCGCGGAGCCGCGCGGGGGTGAGCCGGATCCGACGCTCCCGAAGCGCGGCGCGGCCCGCCGCCAGCGTGAGCGGCGCACCGCCTCCGCTCCAGCGGTGCCAGCGGTCGAGGCAGGCGAGATCGTCGGCGTCCAGCGCGACCCGCAGGTCGCAGGCCTCAGCCGCGAGCCAGGCGTCCGCCAGTTTGGAGGCGTCGCCGACGTCGCCCTCACTGGCCCAGCTTCCCGGCGCCACCCAGCCGGACCGGGACCACCGGCGGTGGAGCCGGGCCACCCCGCTTCCCGGAGGTCCGGTCAGCCGCAGCCGGCAGGGGGTCACGCTCGAGCCCGGGCTCACAGAACCTCCTTGAGGGCCTGCGCCACCGGCCGGGTGACGCCGGGGACGGCCGTGAGCTCCTCCACCGAGGCCAGCCGGAGCGCCTCCAGGGTGCCGAAGTGTCGCAGCAGGGCGCGGCGGCGCTTGGGCCCCAGCCCCTGGACCCCATCGAGCCGGCTGTGGCGTGCGGCGCGGGTCCGCCGCTGCCGGTGGCGGCTGATGGCGAAGCGGTGGGCCTCGTCGCGCAGCCGCTGGAGCAGGAACAGGGTGGGGCTCTCGACCGGCAGCCGGATCACCTCGGCGGTGCCCGGGGGCACCACCTCCTCCAGCCGCTTGGCCAGGCCCACCAGGGCCACAGCCTCCAGCCCGAGCTCGGTCATCACCTCGCGAGCGGCGTTCACCTGGCCGCGCCCGCCGTCGACGACCACGAGGTCGGGGAGGGTGCCGAAGCTGGCATCCGCCTCAGCCCCCACCGCCCCGCCGTCAGCGGGCGGGGTCCGCGCCAGGTGCCGGAAGCGACGGCGGAGCACCTCTTTGATGCTGGCGACGTCATTGGCCCCGACCACGGTCTGGATGGCGAAACTCCGATAGTGCGCGGGCCGCGGCCGGCCCTGCTCGAAGACGACCATCGACCCGACGCTGTTGGTTCCCATCGTGTTGCTGATGTCGTAGCCCTCGATCCGCTGGGGAGTGGCCGCCACCCCGAGCCGCTGGCGCAGGTCCTCCAGGATCGCCTGGGTACGCTCCGCGTCGTAGTCGGCCGTCACCTGCTGCTGGCTGTGTGCGGTGGCAGCCGCCTGCCCGGCGCGATCCACCAGCTGGCGCAGCGCACCCCGCTGGGGCACCCGCAGCGCCACCCGTCCGCCGCGCTGCTGGCCCAGCACCCCGGTGAGCAGGGGGGCGTCGGGCAGCTCCACCGGGAGCAGGATCGCGGCCGGCACCCGGGTCGCGCGCGCATAGTGCTGGCCGACGAAGCTCTGGAGGACCTCGGCCGCCTCGATCCCCTGGAGGCCCTCCAGCGCGTGCACCTCCATCCCGTGGACGCGCCCCTCGCGCAGCGACAGGATCGCGACCGTCCCCTGCGATCCCACCTGCTCCAGGCCGAGCGCGTCGGCATCCCCGCCGGCTCCGGCGACGACCTGCCGCTCGGTGAGTCGATCCACCGCCCGCAAGCGATCGCGGAGCCGGGCGGCGCGCTCAAAGTCGAGCTCGCCGCTGGCCCGCGACATCTCCCGACGCAGCCGGCGCACCACCCGATCGGTGCGCCCGCTCATGAACTGGGCCACCTCGTCGAGCAGCGCGGCGTAAGCGCGCGGCGTGACCCGATCCTCACACGGTCCACAGCACAGCCCGAGGTGGAAGTCAAGACAGACGCGGCCCCGCCGGAACTGGCTGTCGCCGCATCCCCGGAAGGGGAAGATCGTGCGCAGCTGGCGCACCGTCGAGCGCAGCGCCTTGGCGTCGGTGTGGGGGCCGAAGTAACGGGCGCCATCCTGCCCCAGCCGGCGGGTGTACCCGGGGCGCGGGAACTCCCGCTGCCGCTGCTCGGGCTCGACTCCGGCCACCCCCGCGGCCGGCTGCGGCGGCTGGGGCAGGCGGAAGTAGAGATAGGCCTTGTCATCTTTGAGCCGGACATTGAAGCGCGGGTGGTGCCGCTTGATCAGGGTGTTCTCAAGGATCAACGCCTCCCGCGAGCTGGCGCAGGGGATCACCGCGAAGTCGTCGACCTCGGCCACCAGCCGCTGGGTGCGGCGGGGATGGGCGGCGATGGCGGTGAAATACGAGCGCAGGCGCACCCGCACCCCGCTCGACTTGCCCACGTACAGCACCCGCTGGGCGCGATCGCGGAAGACGTAGACCCCAGGACCGTCCGGCGCCGCCGCCAGTCGGGCGGAGAGCAGGTCGCGCCGGGCCAGCAGCGGGGTCGTCCCCCGGGGGCCGGCCTCCGGCTCGCCCCCGTCCGCGCCCCTGTCGCCGGTCACGCCCGCGGCCGGGCGACCGCCCCCCGAACGCCAAGCCGCCTGGCACCAGCCACCACCTCGATCATACCCACGCCCCCTTCTCCCCCCTGTCGGAGGGGCCTGCCCCGCCCGCCGGTCAGCGGCGGGGCATCAGGCTGAGCAGGGTGAGGACCACCACCACCAGCGTCAGCAGCACGATAAGGCCGATCCCCACCAGGCATCCCCGGGCCTGCCAGCCCTGGAGGGAGCGGGGGCCGGAGGGCTCGGGCACCGGCTCAGCTGGCGGCGGGCACGGCCCGCGGTCGGGCCGCCGCCAGCACCGGCGCCAGGTAGCGGCCGGTCACCGACTGGGGGTCGGCGGCCAGGGTCTCGGGAGTGCCCTGGGCGACCAGGGTGCCGCCGGCGTCGCCACCCTCGGGACCCAGGTCCAGGATCCAGTCAGCGGCCTTGAGCACGTCGAGGTTGTGCTCGATCACGACCACGGTGTTGCCGTGGTCGACCAGACGGTGGAGCACCTGGAGCAGCTTCTCGACATCCGCGAAATGAAGCCCGGTGGTCGGCTCGTCGAGGATGTAGAGGGTGCGACCGGTGGCCCGCCGGGAGAGCTCGGTGGCCAGCTTCACCCGTTGCGCCTCGCCTCCGCTCAGCTGGGTCGCCGGCTGACCCAGCCGGATGTAGCCGAGGCCGACATCCGCCAGGGTGGCGAGCTTGCGCTGGATCCCGGGCTGATTGGCGAAGAGCGCCAGCGCCTCGTCCACCGACATGGCGAGGACGTCCGCGATCGAGTGGCCCCGAAACAGGACGGCGAGTGCCTCCTGGTTGTAGCGACGGCCCTTGCAGACATCACAGGTGACGTAGATGTCGGGCAGGAAGTGCATCTCGATCTTGAGCATCCCATCGCCCTCGCATCCCTCACACCGACCGCCTTTGACGTTGAACGAGAAGCGCCCGGGCCGGTAGCCGCGGACCCGGGCCTCCGGCATCTGGCTGAAGAGCTCACGCACCGGCGTGAACAGCCCGGTGTAGGTCGCGGGATTGCTCCGGGGGGTGCGCCCGATCGGCGCCTGGTCGACACTGACCACCTTGTCGAGGTGCTCCAGCCCGTCGATCCGGTCATGGTTGCCGGGCCGCTCCCGGGCGTGGAAGAAGACCTGGGCGAGGCGACGGAAGAGGATGTCGTTGACCAGGCTGCTCTTGCCCGAGCCGCTCACCCCCGCGACCCCGACCAGGCACCCGATCGGGAAGGCGGCGTCGATCCCCTTCAGATTGTTGGCCCGGGCGCCTCGCACCACCAGCTGGCGGCGCCGGTCCGGGGGCCGCCGCGCTGGGATCGGGATCCGACGCTCCCCGCGCAGGAACTGGGCGGTGGGAGAGGTGGGGTGCGCCAGCACCGTGGCCAGGGTTCCGGCCACCACCACCTCGCCCCCGAGCTCGCCGGCACCGGGACCGATGTCCACCACGTAGTCGGCGCTGCGGATCGTCTCCTCGTCGTGCTCGACCACGATCAGGGTGTTGCCCAGGTCGCGGAGCTGGCGCAGCGTGTGCAGCAGCTTGGCATTGTCGCGCTGGTGAAGCCCGATCGAGGGCTCGTCAAGAACGTAGAGCACGCCCGTGAGTCGGCTGCCGATCTGGGTGGCCAGCCGGATCCGCTGCGCCTCCCCGCCCGACAGCGACGCCGCCGCTCGGTCGAGGGTGAGGTACTGGAGCCCGACGTCCTGCAGGAAACCCAGCCGCTCGCGGATCTCCTTCAGGATCTGCCGTGCGATCAGCTGCTCGCGCGGGCCCAGCTGCCACCCGTCGATCGCATCCAGGGCGCGATCCACCGGCAGGGCGCAGGTGTCCATGATCCCCATCCCGCCCACGGTCACCGCCAGGAACTCCGGCTTCAGCCGTCTGCCCTTGCAGTCCGGGCAGGGACGCTGGAGCATCAGGCGTTCGATGTCGGACTTCACCTGCTCGGACTCGGTCTCGCGATACCGTCGCTCGAGGTTGGGGATGACCCCCTCGAAGCGTGCGTTGAAGGTGTGCACCCGACCGCTACGCGTCGTGAATCGCATCCGCACGGTGTCGCCGGGGTCGAGGCCATAGAGGATCCGGTCGCGCTGCGCCCGGGTGAGACGCCGCCAGGGTCGATCCAGCGGGATCCGCTCGGCCCGGGCCACGGCCGCCACCAGCTCCAGCAGCCACTGCTGTGAGGGACCCCGCGTCCAGCCCCCGAGGACACCCTCGGCCAGCGAACGCTCCGGGTCCGCAACCAGCGCCTCAGGGTCGACCTCGAGGCGGGCCCCGAGGCCGGTGCAGCCGGGGCAGGCGCCATGCGGATTGTTGAACGAGAAGTTCCGCGGGGCAGGCTCCTCGATCGAGACCCCGTCGACCACGCAGGCGAACTGCTGGGAGAAGAGCATCTCCTCGGTCGCGCCATCGGGGTCAGCCGGGAGCACCAGCACGGTGCCGCCGGTCAGCTGCGCCGCCTGCTCGACCGCCTCGCGCAGGCGCGGCAGCACACCCTCGGCGATGACCAGCCGATCGACCACCACCTCGACATCGTGTTTGTAGCGCTTGTCGAGGCTGGGGACCTCGTCCAGCTCGTAAACCCGCCCGTCGACGCGGGCGCGGACGTATCCCAACTTGCGCGCCTGCTCGATCGCCGCCTGGTGCTCGCCCTTTCGCCCCCGCACCATCGGCGCGGTGACCAGGATGCGCGTTCCCTGGGCGAGCTGGGCCACCTGGTCGGCGATCTGCTCGACCGTCTGCCGGCTGATCTCGCGGCCACAGCGGGGGCAGTGCGGGTGACCGATTCTCGCGAAGAGGAGGCGCAGGTAGTCGTAGACCTCGGTGACCGTCCCCACCGTCGAGCGCGGGTTCCGGCCGGCGCCCTTCTGGTCGATCGAGATCGCCGGCGAGAGCCCGTCGATGTGATCGACGTCCGGCTTCTCCATCTGGCCCAGGAACTGGCGGGCGTAGGCGGAGAGCGACTCGACGTAGCGGCGCTGCCCCTCTGCGTAGATGGTGTCGAAGGCGAGCGACGACTTGCCCGACCCCGACAGCCCGGTGATCACGGTGAGCCGGTCCCGGGGCAGGTCGAGATCGATCCCCTTGAGATTGTGCTCACGAGCGCCCCGGATCGAGAGGATCTGCTGTCCCACCGATGGGTAGCGTACCGACTGCGGGGGCGAGGCCTCGGTCGGCCTTGGGGTCGCCGAGGCCTCGTCCCCGCGCGAGACGGGTGCGCGCGGGGGACCGGAAGACGAACGCATGTTCTCGGCAGTGTAGCGGACCGGGCCCGGGCGCGTAGTCGCCCCGGGGCCGGGGCCGGCGAGATCCGCCTCGGGCGGCCCGAGCGGCAGCTGCGAGCCCCATCCCAAGATCGCTCGGACCTCGCGCGACGGGTCGCGGACCGCCCCCGGTCGACCGGGCCCCCGCGCGCCCGGGACCGCCCACCGTCAGGGATCGGCAGCGGGCCGGGCCTACCCGGAGGGCGACCACCGCCCGCTCCCGCCGCGGGTCGGGGCGGGGCGTCCCCGCGGGTCATCCCACGGCGAGGACCGGTCCGCAGCAGGATCGGCCCTCCTGCCCAGGGTCCCGGACGTCCTGGGCTTCTCGCCCACCGGTCCCCACCGGTGCGGCCCGCCCCCGGGGCGACCTCCCGAGGTGCCGCCGGGATCTCCGCCGGGCGGGGCGGACCGGCTCCGCCCGTGTCTGGGCCCCCCTCGCGACACCCCCTCGGCCAGACGTCCCCGGGGGAGGCCGGCCCCTCCCTCAGCTGACCCCCGCCTCCAGCACCGTCAGGGTGCCCGCATCGGCGTCCAGCCGGGCGCGGGCCCCGAGCGGCAGGGTGGCCAGCTGGCGGCCGTGGCCGATCGGCAGATGGTAGAGGGTGGGCACCCCGAGGGGCAGGACCAGGTCGCGGAAGACCTGTTCCAGCCCGATCGTCGGTCCCGGCTCGCGGGGTCCGCAGTTGGCGTGCTCGCCGATCACGATCCCGGCACAGCCTTCAAGCCGGCCGGAGGCGACCAGCTGGCTCAGCAGCCTCTCGATCCGGTACGGATCCTCGCCGATGTCCTCAAAGAACACGATCCGACCGTGCAGGTCCGGCTCCCATGGGGTGCCGATCAGGGCCGCCAACAGCGTGAGACAGCCCCCCCCGAGCTCGGCCTCGGCGACGCCCGGCACCAGCGTCTCGACGAAGGGGTCGTCGGGATCCGGGTCGATCGGAAATGGGCCCGCATCCATCAGCGCGCGGCGCCAGCCGAGGCGCAGGTAGTCGGTGGGCTGAGCCCACGAGATGACCATCGGTCCGTAGAACGTGGTCCAGCCGAGGGTCCGCTCGATCAGGCCGTGGAGCACGGTGATGTCGGAGTAGCCGACGAACACCTTGGGGGCCCGGTTGCGCAGGCGCCGCAGCCGCTCCGGATCCAGCGCCATGGCGGTGCGCAGGGCCCCACACCCCCCCCGGACGCACACCACCGCGTCGATGTCGGGGCGTTCCAACATGGTGAGGAGGTCCTCGGCGCGGTCACGGTCGCTCCCGGCGAGGTAGCCGTAGGCGTCGGTTGCGTGGGGAGCCAGCTCGGTCGTGAAGCCCAGCGCCTCGAGGGCGCGCATCCCACGCGCCGTGCTCGACGGCTCCAGCGTCGGACTGCTGGGCGCCACCAGTCCGAGGTGCATGCCCGGGGCCAGCCGGGGAGGTCGCGATCGCGCGGTCGAGTCCATCGCCGGCCAGTCTAGCGGGGCGCCCCGGCCCCAGACCGCAGCCGGCCGGGACCGCTCCCCGGTCCCGCTAGACTGGGGCTCGGGGCTCGTCGGCCGGGATGGGGACGGCCGCCCGCAGCTGGGAGGTGGTGGCCATGACCAACGAACCGCAGTGGACCGATGCCATGCGCTGGCGCAACATCGGTCCGTCCCGGGGAGGCAGGGTGGTGGCGGTCGCGGGGGACCCCGCCGAGCCCGCCACCTTCTACTTGGGCGCGTGCGGCGGCGGGGTGTGGAAGACCGAGGATGCCGGCATCACCTGGCGGAATGTCAGTGACGCCCACTTCCGCTCAGCCGCGGTGGGGGCGCTGGCGGTGGCCGCATCCGACCCCAACGTCGTCTATGCCGGCACCGGCGAGGCGTGCGTTCGCAACGACGTGATCGCGGGCGACGGCGTCTACCGCTCCACCGATGGCGGCCGCAGCTGGACCCATGCCGGACTCGACGCCACCCGCCACATCGCCCGGGTCCGGGTCAGTCCGACCGACCCCGACCGCGTCTACGTCGCCGCGCTGGGCGACATCTTCGGTCCCAGCTCAGATCGCGGCGTTTTCCGCTCAGGGGACGGGGGGCGCAGCTGGGAGCACGTGCTCTTCCGCCACGAGCAGGCGGGGGCCTGTGACCTGTGGCTCGACCCCAGCAACCCGCGCGTCCTCTACGCGGCCCTGTGGCACGCGGTGCGACGCCCGTGGGGGCTGGAGTCGGGAGGGTCCGAGAGCAGCCTGTACCGCTCCCTCGACGGCGGAGACTCCTGGGAGGAGCTCACCCGTCGCCCCGGCCTCCCCACCGCCCTGCTGGGGCGCATCGGCGTCTGCGCCGCCCCCGGCCGGCCGCTGCGGGTCTTCGCGGTGATCGAGGCGGCGCAGTCTCAGGGCGGCCTCTATCGGAGCGAGGATGGGGGTGACACCTGGGAGCGCGTCTCCACCGAGAAGGGACTGCTGGGCCGACCCTGGTACTACTGCCATCTGGTCCCCGATCCCCTCGACCCCGACACCCTCTACGGGCTCGACTACGAGTTCTGGCGATCGATCGACGCCGGCCGCAGCTGGAGTCGGATCGAGACCCCCCACGGCGACAACCACGACCTCTGGATCGATCCTCGCGACCCGCGCCGGATGATCGAGGGCAACGACGGGGGCGCCTGCATCTCCTTCAATCGCGGAGCCAGCTTCTCCAGCATCTACAACCAGCCGACCGGCCAGTTCTACCACCTCGCCGTCGACGACCACTTCCCCTACCGCGTTTACGGCACTCAGCAGGACAACTCGGCGATCCGGGTTCCCAGCCGCAGCCGCGCCGGCGCGATCCTCTGGGAGGAGTGCCAGATCGTCGGTCACGGGGAGAGCGGCTACATCGCGGTCGACCCCCGCGACGACAACGTCGTCTACTGCGGGGCGGTGGGGAGCTCGGGTGGCGGGGGCGGCCCGCTGCTCCGCTACGACCACCGCACCGGCCGCTCCCAGAAGATCACGGTGTGGCCCGAATCCGGCTATGGCGAGGACCCCGCGGGCTGGCGCCACCGATTCCCCTGGACCTTCCCGGTGGGGCACTCCCCCCACGACCCGGGGGTCCTCTACACCGCCGGCGAGCGCGTCTTCCGGTCTCGCGACGAGGGCCACAGCTGGGAGGCGATCAGCCCCGACCTCACCCGCAACGACCCTGACAAGCTGCGGGCCTCGGGGGGACCGATCACGCTCGACACCTCGGGCGCCGAGGTCTACTGCACCATCGCGACCCTGGCCGAATCGCCGCGGCAGGCGGGCCTGCTGTGGGTCGGCAGCGACGACGGACGCGTCCACGTCTCTCGGGACGCCGGTGCGAACTGGAGCGATGTCACCCCCGCGGGACTTCCGGAGTGGGCGTGGGTGGTGACGGTGGAGCCGTCTCCCCACGATGCCGAGACCGTCTATCTCGCCGCCACCCGGTATCGCCTGCAGGACCGGCGGCCCTACCTGCTGCGCAGCCGGGACGCGGGCCGCAGCTGGACCATGATCACCGACGGAATCGGCGAGGCGGACTTCTGCCGCGTGATCCGGGCCGACCCGTCCCGCGCGGGGCTTCTCTACTGCGGCACCGAGGCCGGTCCCTACGTCTCGGAGGATGACGGCTCCCACTGGCAGCGGTTGCGACTCAACCTGCCGGTCGTCCCCATCTATGACCTTGCGATCAAGGGCCACGACCTGGTCGCCGCCAGCCACGGGCGCGGATTCTGGGTCCTCGACGACCTCACCCCGCTGCGGCGCGGAGCTCCGCCGCGGGGTGAGGAGCCGCTCCAGCTGGTGGTCCCCGAGGTCGTCCACCGCTACCCCGCCCCGGCGGGGGGACCTTCGACCGATCCCGGCATCCACTACCTCGGCAGCGTCGGGGCGTTCGAGTCGGTGCGCCGGCCCGATGGCGGGCACGAGACCGTGGTTCTCGGTGCCGGCGCCAACCCGGCCAGCGGGTGCACCGTGCGCTACTGGCTGCAGGAGGCGGTCCCGGCCGCATCCCTTAGCCTGGTGGTCCGGAACTCCCAGGGACGCGAGGTGATCGCGTTCGGCGCGACGCGGCCCGAGCCGGGCGCGGCGCCCGATTGCGAGCGTGACCGGCTCCGGCTGCTCTCGGCGGCCGCGGGCGCGCACGCCTTCACCTGGAACCTGCGCACCGCGGGGGTCCACCTCGAGAGCGAAGGCCTGCGCAAGGATCACCCCGACGAGGACGACCGCTTCTCGATGGAAGAGGGACATCTGGTGGCACCGGGACGGTACACCCTGGAGCTTCGCGCCGGGGACGCCACCGCCCACGGGACCGTGGAGGTGCGCAAGGACCCCACCTCGACCGCGTCCGACGCCGACCTCGTGCGCCAGGCGGACCTGCTGGAGGCGATCGAGTCGACGCAGCTCCGCCTCAATCAAGGGCTGGCCCGAATCCGGCGCCTTGGTCAGGCCGCTGGCAGCTGGGCGGACCGCCCCGGGATCCCAGTCGAGCTCCGTGACGGACTGGCGGCCCTGCGGGAGCTGGCGGGCGCCATCGAGGCTCGGCTCACCCAGCCGCGGATGCACCACGAGATCGAAAGCATGGAATACCCGGTCGGACTCGACTACAAGCTGGCCCAGCTGCCCGACGTCGTCGCCAGCGCCGACACCGCCCCCACCCGCCAGGTCGAGGCGGTGTTCGCCACCCTGCGCGAGCGCGCCGAAGCCGCCCTGGGGGACCTCGAGCGGCTCTGCACCGAGCGGCTGCCCGAGATCAATCGGCTGGTGCAGGCCTCGGGGCTGTCCG
>Ga0307373_10006712_pt1 | contig 18221 bp, 13 predicted proteins | sample OX2MG_FD_202534 | JGI IMG/M metagenome (GOLD analysis project Ga0307373, IMG submission 202534) | Soil microbial communities from Risofladan, Vaasa, Finland - OX-2 | ecosystem: Environmental > Terrestrial > Soil > Coastal area > Acid sulfate soil | place: Finland: Risofladan, Vaasa | collected...
GGCGAGAGGGCGACCACGGTGAGCACCGCGATGACCTGCCCCAGGGCGGCGCCTAGCACCTTCCCCCCCTCCGTCCCGGGGCCGCGGGCGCGGGATCAGCTAGGTTGGATCCGGGCTCCCACGTGAGCGGCGCGACGGTTCCCGTCGCAGGCGCGGTCGCGGCGGCTGGGCAGATGTCCTTCGGCGCCTCCCGCTGAACCGGCAGGGAACGGACTCTTCCGGCCCGACCGGCGACTTCAGTGAGTAGAAGCCATCAGCCGAGGTGCCCTCGGCGATTCCAGGAGCGGGCCTCATCGCGCCGGGTCGGATGGTACCAAGGTTGCCCCGACCGGGTGGCTCCATCGGCGGCTGCGACGTCAGGTCAAATAGGGCGGAGGGGAGCGGCCCGGGGGCTAGGGCGTCGGGCTGGCTGCGGGGCTGAGCGTCGCCGTGGGGGTGGGGGTGCGGCTCGGGGTGGCCGTGGGAGTCGGGCTCGCCGACCCACTGGGGCTCGGGGACGGTGAGCCGCTGGGGCTGGCCGAGGGCGAGGGGCTGGCCGCCACCTGAGGCAGGCTGGGAGGCTTGGTCGCCGGGGCTGCCGGACCCCCGCCAAAGGGGGCCGGAGCGGTCGGGCCGACGGCGGCGAAGGCCACCACCAGGGCGGCCGTGGCCGCCAGCGCCAGCCCGACCGGCAGCACCGCGGCCGAGGAGCGAGTCTCGACCTGGAAGCCGCCGCTGTTCTGGCCGGAGCGCAGGTAGATCCGGCGCAAGGGGGTGAGCTGAATCCCCTCGGTGGCCAGGCTGGCCCAGGGAGCGCTCAGGTAGACCGCCGCCTGAAAGAGGAGCAGCACCGCCAGCAGCGAGGTGGTCAGGCTCAGGGCTCGGAGCTCCATCGCCGCGGCCGCCAGGACCGCCGCCACCGCCAGCGCGGTCTCGGGCCGGGCCGCGCGCAGGGCCTGGCGCCAGCCGCTCAGACCTCCCCGCCGTTTGGGGGTGCGCAGGAAGGTCGCCTTGAGAGCCAGGATTCCGCGAATGTCCGCCAGGGACACGGTCCAGCTCAGCGCGAACCAGACCCGGAGGGCACGGACGGCATCGCCCCAGGTGAGCTGGCCACTCCGTCGCATCGCCCAGACCGCCCGGAGCAGGCCGAAGATCAAGAACAGGAGCGGAATGACCAGCACTGCGCCGGTGATCTGACGCACCGGCAGCCGCTGGTGGGCGGCGGTGGCAATCGCAGTGGCCAGGAGCAGGAGGGTGAAGGCGAGCAGGAGAAGGTCGCCGAACCACTGCACCGCCCCGACCAGATAGTGCCAGCGCTGGGCCCTGGTGAGCTGAAGCCGGTGGGGGGCCAGGGGAATCAGTTCCCGCCAGTGCTGGCGGAGGATCTGCAGGCCCCCCAAAGCCCAGCGAAAGCGCTGCTTTTTGAGGCCGTCGAAGGTCAGCGGCATCAGCCCCTCGCCCCAGGCCACCTGGTGGTAGACCCCTCGGTAGCCGCGGCCGAGGATCCGCAGGCTGGCCTCGGCGTCCTCGGTGATGCACTCCTCGTTCCAGCCCCCGATCTCGTCCAGCACCGAGCGCCGGATCAGCCCCATGGTGCCGCAGAAGATGATCGCGTCGCGGTGGGCGCGGGCGGGCATGGTGATGTCAAAGAAGTAGCGGTAGCTGTGGAAGAGGCCGCGCAGGTAGGAGTCGTCCTCCCAGTCCCGGTAGTGCTGGGGCGTCTGGACGAAGCCCACGCCGGGGTCTTGGAAAAAGGGCACGGTGTCCCGCAGCCACCCGGGGCGGGCCAGGTAGTCGGCATCGACGATGCCCACGATCTCGACCTCCTTGGGCAGGGTCCGGGTGGCCTCGTTGAGGGCACCCGCCTTGAATCCGGGCCAGGGGGCGAGATGGACGAACTGGAAGCGGGGGCCGAGTTTCCGGCAGAGCTGCTCGATGGGCTCCCAGACAGCGGGATCCTCGGTGTTGTTGTCGACCGCCTGGACCAGGTAGTTGGGGTAGTCGAGCCGGTCCAGCGCGGCCAGGGTCTCCCCCACCAGCTCGACCGGCTCGTTGTACATCGGCACCTGGAGCACGACCAGGGGCCAGGGACGGCTCTCGTCCCAGCTGGGCACGGGAAGCGGGGGCACGGGGCGCCGGCCGAGCACGTCCAGGATCTCGAACAGATAGGAGAGGGCCAGCGCCATGGCGGCGACCTCAGCCAGCACCAGCAGCAGAGACCCCAGCAGCATGGGAAGGTTCAGGGTCGGCACCAGGGCCTGCTCCACCGTCTGCTGGACCGAGAAGGCGACGTAGATCGCCGCCGCCAGGCTGGCCAGGGTGAAGAGCTCAACCGGGAGCCAACACCAGCCCCGCAGGAGGCGGCCGGAGAGCGCCACCACCAGTAGAAGCGCGATGCCGGCCCCGATCACCAGAGGCCGATCCCGGGTTATCCAGGCGGTCAGCCATCCGGCCCCGGCCAGACCCAGCGCGCCCGCGGCAAACCCGAGGGGGAACTGGGCTCGAGCGAGGCGGGAGGAGAGGACCAGCAGAGTGCAGACGGCGGCCGCGATGGCCAGGTAGACCAGGAGCCAGAGCAGCATCAGGATCTCGGGCTTACGGTGGTTCCCGGGCGGCGGCGGGCACCGCCGCGCGAGATCGTTCGCGGCGGCGGGCTGTCCTGCCTGCTCAGGATGGCGGGACCCGCGGCGCGGGGGCCGCCACCACCCGCAGGAGCTGGATGACCATCCAGGCCGCGATGGTGTAGATCACGATCGCGACCAGCGCCGCCCAGTAGGCGGTGTGGTCGACCCGGGGAACGCCCGGTCGATTGAGAACTCCCACGAAGGGATTCGCCAGCGCGTTGCCCACCCGGGTCACAAATACGATGAATCCCGAGTCGTGAGCCGCCAGTGCCCGGAAGAGGAAGTCGAGGGCCAGAAAGGCGTCAACGAGGGCCAGGCCGAACCAGATCAGCTCGCCCACGCGCAGGCTGCGGGGCGGGCCTGGGTTGGCTTTGGCGGGCGGCCCAACTGTCTCCGGGGTCGCGTTCGGGGGGGTGGCCTGGGCCGGCGGCGCGACGGGGGCGCCCCAGGGGAGCGGCGCGCGGACTCCCTGGCCGAGGTATGAGGGCACGGAAACCTCGTCGTCGGGGCTGGCTGACTCGCTCTCGTCGGTTTGGAACTGTTTCCACCCCAGTTCGCGACTCATGGCGGCCCTCCGCAGTGGTGGCGTCAATGGCGCTGCGCGCCCGGTCCCCCGCCGGGCGGCCTCCTCCCTCTGCTAGAACGCCGAACCGGCCTGCCCGTTTCACCCCCCGGCGAGATGGGCCGAGCCGGTTTCGACCGATCGGCGCCGATCGCCACCGTCGGAGGGCAGACCCGGGCCTACTCCTTGCGCAGAGGCATGGGCAGCCGCGCCACCACCACGTGGGGCCGGCGCTGCAGAGCGGAGGACAGCACCCGGTCCAAGTGGTTGTGGAGCAGCCGGTGCCAGAAGTGGCGCGGGAGCACGACCGGGATCAGCACCACCACCGAGTGGCCGGCGGAAGGCTTGAGAGAACCGATGTAGCGCACCAGCGGTCGGGCCACCGAGCGGTAGGGGGAGTCGAGGACCACCAGGGGAACCCCGGGATCCCAGTTTTGCCAGGCCGCCTCCACCTCGGCTCGCCGTCCTTTGTCCTCCGCGAAGACGACCGTCACGGCCACCACCCGGTCGCCCATGGAGAGGGCTTGGCAGAGGGCCTGGCGAGTGAGCACCGAGAGGGATGTGAAGGGGACGACCACCGTGGTCGAACCCCCTTTGGGCGGGGCCGGCCGCTGACCGAGATGGAGCTCCGCCGCCACCTCGCGGTAGTAGGCGCTGACCCGCACGAAGAGCCAGATCAGAAGCGGGATGGCGACCACCACCACCCAGGCTCCGGCGGCGAACTTGGTGAGGATGAAGATCACCGTGGCGACCCCGGTGGTGGCCGCCCCCAGCCCGTTGATCGTCATTCGCCACCACCAGCCGGGCGGTCGAGCACCCAGCCAGTGGTGCACCATCCCGGACTGGGCCAGGGTGAATCCGGTGAAGACGCCGATCGCATAGAGCGGGATCAGGGAGTCGGTGTTGCCCTGGGTCGCGATCAGCAGAATCCCGGCCAGTGCCGCCAGTGCCCAGATCCCCTGGGTGAAGACGAGGCGGTCGCCGCGGATCCCGAAGGCGTGGGGCAGGCGGTGATCGTTGGCCAGCAGGCTTGCCAGCACGGGCAGACCGCCGAAGGAGGTGTTGGCGGCCAGGGCCAGGGCCAGGGTGACCAGGATGGAGATCCCGCCGAAAGCCCAGCCCCGCCCCAGTGCATAGCCAATGATCTGGTTGAGGACGGCGTCGTGGGTGCGCGGCTCGACATGAAAGCGCTGGACCAGCACGCCCAAGCCGAGCAGCATCGCGGCGAGCAGGATCCCTAGCAGAACCTCGGTCTGGCGGGCCTTGGCCACCCGGGGCTTGCGGAAGAGGGGCACTCCATTGGCGATCGCCTCCACCCCGGTCAGGGCACTGCACCCGGCCGAGAAGGCCTGCAGGACGAGGAGAATCCCGATCTCTTCTAGCCCGTGGGTGGCGATCTGGGGCGCGCCCGGGGCAATCAGGTGGGGGTCCAGGGGATGGACCAGTCCCATCGCGATCACGATCAGGATGGCGGCGATGAAGGCCAGGGTGGGGAGCAGGAAGGCGCGGGCGCCCTCGGCCAGGCCGCGCAGATTGAGGAAGGTGACCACCGCCAGGATGGCCAGGCACAGAGGGATGGTGAGCGGGACCAGTCCCGGGAAGGCCGAGGTCAGCGACGCGACCCCGGCTGCGATCGAGACGGCCACGGTGAGGACGTAGTCGACGATCAGCGAGGCTCCCGCCAGCAGGGTCAGGCGGGCCCCGAGGTTGGCGCGGGCGACGGCGTAGGCGCCGCCTCCGGCGGGGAAGGCGGAGATGACCTGGGTGTAGGAGGCGACCAGCAGCACCAGCAGCGCGACGATGGCGAGAGTGATCCAAGGAGCCAGCCGCAGGGCGGCGACACCGCCTGCGCCCAGGGCCACCAGGAGCGCCTGGGGCCCGTAGGCGACCGAGGTGAGCGCGTCCAAGGAGAGTGCGGAGAGGCCCTCGACCGGGGAGATCTGCTCTTTGGCCGCCTCGCTGGAGCGAAGCGGGCGGCCCAGCAGCCCGTAGCTGCGCTTCAACGTCTCATCCGGATCCGGGAGAGGTCATCGACTGCCAGAGTGTGCCGGATGCCGCTGCCCTCGCTGGCTGAAGGGGCGGCAGGTCGACCCGACCTGGACCCCCGCCCGGGTCGGGGCAGCGGACCGCGCCCAGGGCCGGGCAGGCGGGGTTGGTTGATGACCGGGGGCCTGGCGGCGCCTCGCCTAGATGCGCTCGGCGATGCTCTGGCCCTGCGCGAAGAAGAGCAGGTAGTCGGGGCCGCCCGCCTTGGTGTCGGTGCCGCTCATGTTGAAGCCCCCGAAGGGGTGAACACCCATGTAGGCGCCGGTGCAGCGGCGGTTGATATAGAGGTTGCCGACGTGAAAGCGCTCCTTGGCGACCGCTATCCGCCCCGGGTCGCGGCTGAAGTAGGATCCGGCCAGGCCGTAGTCGGTTCCGTTGGCGATATCCAGGGCCTGCTCGTAGTCAGCCGCCCGCATCACCGCCAGCACCGGGCCGAAGATCTCCTCCTGGGCGATGCGTGCCTGCGGGTCGACCCCGGCGAAGATGGTCGGCTCGATCAGGTGGCCGTCGCCGCCAACGCGGCCGCCGCCCAGGAGCAGATCGCCCTCGCCCCGACCGACCTGGAGGTAATCGAGGATCTTCTCCTCGGCTGAGCCATCGATCACCGGACCGACCACTACGGTGGGGTCTACCGGGTCGCCGACCCCGAGCTCCGAGGTCAGCTCGACCACCCGCGCCAGGACCCGGTCGTAGACGGGGCCGACCAGCACCGCCCGGGATCCGGCCGAGCATTTCTGGCCCTGGAAACCGAAGGCTGAGGCGGTGATCGCCTGGGCGGCCAGCTCGAGGTCGGCCGTCTCGTCGACGACCACGGCGTTTTTGCCCCCCATCTCAAGCTGCACTCGCTTCAGCCAGAGCTGGCCAGGGTGGACCCGGGACGCCCGCTCGAAGATCCGGATCCCGACCTCGCGGGATCCGGTGAAGGCGACGAACCGAACCTGCGGGTGATCGACCAGGGCGTCCCCGATCACCGAACCTCGGCCTGTGAGCAGGTTGATCACCCCGGGAGGCAGGCCGAGATTGAAGAAGAGCTGGACCAGCCAGGCAGCGCAGGTGCTCGAGGTCGCGGCCGGCTTGAGGATGACGCAGTTGCCGGCCACCACGGCGGCGGCCATCATCCCGGTAGCCAGAGCCAGCGGAAAGTTCCACGGCGAGATGACCACTCCCACCCCCAGCGGGAGGTAGCGGAACTGGGTGAGCTCGCCGGGCCAGGGAGCCATCCGGTCCCGCGAGCTCAGCTCGAGGGCCTGGCGGGCGTACCACTCCATCAGGTCGACCACCTCGGAGACCTCCCCGTCCGCCTCATCCCAAGCCTTGCCCACCTCGAAGACCATCAGGGCGGCCAGCTCCGCCCGTTGGCCGCGCACCGCCTGGGCGGCGCGCAGGAGGAGGGCCGCCCGCTCCTCGATTGGGGTCCTGGACCAGTCCCGAAACGCGACCGAAGCGGTGGCGACCGCGCGATCGACATCCTCCCGCCGCCCCGCCGCGTGGCGGCCGACCAGCTGCTCGGGGTGGGAGGGATTGGAGGAGTCGAAGAACTCACCGGTCTGGACCCGCTCTCCGCCGATCACGAGCGGATACTCCCGACCCAGCCGACCGCGGACCCGCGCCAGCCCCGCGCGGAAGGCGTCTTGCTGGGCGGCGATGGAGAAGTCCAGCGTCGGTTCGTTGCGGAAGGGCGGCAGGGTCATGGCGGTTCTCCTCGTCTGTCGGAGCTGGGGGCTGGGAGGTCGGTCGAACCCTAGAGTGGCGGCTAGCGACGCACCAGATTCCGGGCCAAAAAGAGCACGTTGGCCGGCCTCTCCGCCAGCCGGCGCATGAAGAACGGGTACCAGTGGGTGCCGTAGCAGGTGGCCACCAGCACGGTGTACCCCTCTTGGAGCAGCTCCCGCTGCAGTTGGGGTCGGATGCCGTAGAGCATCTGGAATTCGAAGCGGTCTCGGTCGATGTGCTTCCGCTCGGCAAACTCGATGGAGTGGCGGATCATGCGCTGATCGTGGGTCGCGATGGCGGTGTAGCCGGCTCCCTCCAGGGCCATCTCAATCAGCTGAAGGTACTTGCGATCCACCTCCGCCTTCTCCGGAAACGCGACCTCGCGGCTCTCCAGGTAGGCGCCTTTGACCAGGCGCAGGTTGGGGGCCAGGGGGAGGAGTGCCTCGAGGTCGGCCACGGACCGGCGCAGGCAGGACTGGAGCACGGCGCCGACGTTGTCGCAGCCGCGCTCGCGGAGGCGGCGGTAGATCGCCAGGGTGGCGGGAACGTGGCTGGAGTCCTCCATGTCGATACGCATGGTCATACCCATTTGGGCCGCGAACTGGAGCAGGGTGACCATGTTCTCCTCGGCCACTTGCTCACCCAGATCGAGGCCCATCAGGGTCAGCTTGATGGCCACATTGCAGTTGAGGGCCTCCGCCTGCAGTCGCTGGATCAATCCGCGGTACTCGGCTACCGCCCGGTCGGCGTCGGCGGCACTGGTGACCGCCTCGCCAAGCAGGGTGGCGTTGCACTTGAAGCCCTGCTGGTTCAGGCCCCGGATCACCGCCACGCACTGGTCCAGGGTTTCCCCGGCCACGAACCGGGACGCTCCCAATCTCATCCCGTAACGGTTCATGAATGCCTTGGTCGTCCGGTTCTGGGCGGCCGCCAGGATGGCTCCCCGCGCCAGCGTGTTCAGCGACGGCAAGGAGTCAATCCGCTCGAGGATGAGTAGCCACCGGCAACCGCCGCCCGGGCTCCAGTTGGGCCGGCTCGCCCCCTCCCGAGCTCACCTGGCGGCTCGGTGCACCTCGCTCTCGCGGGCACGAGGTCCCCGAGGGCGGAATCAGAAGTGCTCCAGCAGCCACTGGTGAATCAGAGGGACCTGGTTCACCAGGAGGGTCAGGTGGCCAGCTTCGGAGAGAAAGTGAGCGTCCGCCTGCGGAAGCCGTTCGGCAAGCCAGCGGCCGTGGCTGGAGGGGACCATCAGGTCGTGCTGGCCCTGCCAGAGCTGGAGCGGAACCGAGATCTGGGAAAGCTCAAACCCCCAGGGAGCCACGAACGCCAGGTCGTCGTCGATCCAACCATCCGCCCCTGCAGCTACCGCTCTGCTGAGGAGGCTTACCAGCCAGTCTCCCAGCTGGTCCCGGATCGCGGCTCGGTCGACCGGCGAGAGGACCGAAGCCATCGACTCGACCACCTCCTCGGCAGTTTTGGCAGGGGTGGCGGCCGCCGCCTCGTGCAGAGGGCGGATGGCGGCTTCGCCCTCCAGGACTGCTGCGAACTCCTCCACGTTGGCCTCTCCCATCCCGGCCAGGAAGTCGAGCCCCTCAGCGCCATAGGGAGCCGGGGATGCGATAGCCGCCGCCGCTACCACCAGCCCAGGCAGGTGCGCTGCGGCCGCGAGCACGTGGGGGCCGCCACCGGAGTAGCCCCAGGTGGCCAGCCTTGCCAAAGAGAGCTGATCGGCGATCCGGGCCAGGTCGCTGGCGGCATCGCTCACATTCCGACCCTTGGCCCGGGTCGATCCGCCGTAGCCGGGCCGGGAGTAGCCGATCAGGCGGATACCGCGCCTTTCGGCGTCGGCGAGCCACTCCGGGAAGAGTGTGGCGGCGCCCGGAGTGCCGTGCTGGACCACCACCGCGGCCTGGCCGATCTCGCCGCAGTCGAGAACTTCGAGGCGCCGGCCGGCGCTGGTCTCGATCTCCAACTCGCGCACCTTCATGCCGCTCTCTCCCCTATCGGACGACCCTTCGGCAGTCGACCTCTGCTGCCCGGCCGGCAACGAGGCTAGCACCGCAGGCCCAGACAACCATCCCGAGGTGGCTCTCAGCCGCCGGTCGGGGACGCCAGCCGCGGGGCTGGGCCACTCCTGCGCAGGCGCAGATCCAGGAGGTTGGCGCAGGCGTAGAGCGCCTCCAGGTGGGGCACGGATAGGTCGAGCCGGCGGGCCAGTTCGAGCACCGCCGCCACCGTCGCCCCCAGCTCGAGGGGGCGTCCCGACTCGACGTCCTGAAGCATGGAGGTCTTGTGACCACCCACCATGGCGGCGCCCTGGATCCGTCGCTCGATCCCGACCGGGGCCTCGATCCCAACCCCCCGACCGACCGCCTCGACCTCCTCCATAACCGCACGCACCAGGGCGACCGCCCCAGGGTCGGAGGTGATCTCCTCCAGGGTGGCCCCGGTCAAAGCGGAGATCGGATTGAAGCTGGAATTGCCGAGGAGCTTGAGCCAGAGCTCGGGCCGGATCCGCGACCGCACCGGGGCTTTGAACCCGGCCCGGGTCAGTGCCGCCGCGATCGCCTCGACGCGCGCGGAGGAGCTCCCGTCAGGCTCTCCCAGGCTGATCCTGGTGCCCTCCAGGTGTTCGATCACCCCCGGTTCAGCAAGTCGGGCGGCGGGGTAGACGATGCCGCCGACGACCCGCTCCACGGCGATGTTGCGGGCGATCACCCCGCCCGGGTCCACCGCCTCGAGGCGCGTCCCCTCAAAGCGGCCCGGGAAACGGTCGAAGAACCACCAGGGAATCCCGTTCTGCGCGCTGACCACAGTGGTCTGGGGCCCTAGTTGGGCGCCCAGACGCTCCGCCATCTCGGGCAGGCTGTGCGCCTTGAGGGTGATCAAGACCACTTCGGCTGACTTGAGTGGGCTGAGCTGGTCGGTGCACTCGGGATGGACCAGGAACTCGCCCGACGCCCCCGTCACCCGGAGGCCGCGGGCGCGCATCGCGGCGAGGTGAGCTCCGCGGGCGATCAGGATGACGTCCTCGCCAACCCGAGTCAGGTGGGCACCGAGCAGCCCGCCGGTGGCCCCCGCCCCCAGGACTACGAACTTCACCGGCGCCTCACCGGGTCGCGAAGGCCTCGGCCACGAAGCGGCGCTGGACCTTACCGGTCGCGGTTCGGGGAATCGTCTCGACGATGAAGAGCTGGGTGGGCACCTTGAATTCCGCCAGGTGCTCGCGGCAGTAGGCGCGCAGGGACTTCTCATCGGCCTCGGAGCTGAGCACTACCGCCGCCGCCACCTCCTCGCCCCAGGTCGAATGGGGGAGCCCGAAGCAGACCGCCTCAGCGACCGCCGGGTGGCTCTCGAGGACGCCGTCGACTTCGAGCGGGGCGATCTTCTCGCCGCCGCGATTGATCAGCTCCTTGAGCCTTCCCGAGAGGGTGAGGTAGCCGCCGGCGTCGAGCACCCCCAGGTCGCCGGTGCGGAACCACCCCGCCTGGAACGAGGCCGCGTTGGCAGCGGGATTGGCCTCATAGCCGTCGATCACGTTGGCACCCCGGATCACCACCTCGCCGGCGCTCCCACTCGGGAGCAGCTGGCCCTCCTCGGTCATGGTCGCGATCTCAACGCCGGTCCCCGGACCGACCGAGCCCGGACGACGCTCCCCGGGCGGCAGCGGGTTGGAGGCCATCTGGTGGCTCGCCTCGGTCATCCCATAAGCCTCCAGCACCGGGACCCCGAAGCGGGCCTCCATCTCGGCCATCTGCCCGGGACTGAGGGCAGCGCTGCAGCTGCGCACGAAGCGGAGCCGCTCGGTCCCGGCCGGCCGGTCGCCCGAGGTGCGCAGCAGGACCATCCGATGTGGGGTGGGGGAGGCGCTGAACCAGGTGGGCTGGTACTCCTTGGCCAGTGCCCAAAAGCCCAAGGGTGAGAACTTCCTGGGCGTGACCACCGCGCCGCCCGCGGCGAGGGCGGCCAGGGCGGACGCGACCAGGCCGTGGACGTGGAAGAGCGGCATCAGGCAGAGGGAGACATCCTCCTCGGAGAGCTGGTAGTGGTCGGTGACGTGGTCAACTGAGGCGACCAGGTTGCGGTGGCGCAGGGGAACCCGCTTAGGCCGGCTGGTGGTTCCACTGGTGTGGAGCACCAGGGCCACGTCGTCACCCGCGGCCGCCGAGGCCGTCCGCTCCCGGGTCTCCGGCTGGGCGGACTCCATCTGCAGCCTGCCCTGGGCGTCTATCTCGGTCTCGATCACCACGCCTCCTGGGGGCAGCGCCGACCGAGCAGCTCCTCCCTCGCCTTTCGGAAGGAGTAGAAACCGAGCTCCCGTGTCCTCCAGATAGAAGCGAAATTCGTCCTCCTTATAGGAGGGGTTGAGGGGGCAGGCGGTCGCCCCCAGAGCGGCTGCCAGGAAGAGGACGATCGCCTCCGGTCCGCTGGGCAAGGCCATCGCCACCCGGTCGCCCGGCCCCACCCCGAAAGCGGCCAGCCGGTCGGCGCCTTCGAGAACGAGCTTGCGGAGGCGCCCGTGGCTCAGGGTGGGCCCCCCGGGGACCACGATCGCCGGCCGGTCGGAGCCACCCCGCTCGAGCAGGCGGCTCAGGGTCTCTTCCACAGGACCTTCCTCAGGAGCGGCTGGGGACTTCCCCGGGAGCCCTCCCCGGTGCGGGATTGGCGGCCAGCCGGTTCGCCCCGGGCCGCGAGTCAGTGTAGCCCGGGAATCGCTTCGGAAGGGAGTTAGGCTGAGGCGAACCGGACCGGCTCGAGACAGAGCTGTGCAAACGTATGCACCGACCCCTTGACGGACCCCTTCTTCTGGTGTACGGTCCACTTCCATGTTGCGGGCGCGGCCCGCCAAGGCGGCGCGGGGGGACCCGTGATGAGGTCCAATGCTCGCGCTTCGGCGCTCTCGCTGGACGCATCTGAAGATTGGGCGGTCAACCGCCAAGACAAGGGGAGGGTGGCTGTCTCATGAGGTTGGCGACGATCTCGACCGGCGATGGGCCCCGGCTGCACGTCCGGGGCCGCTCCGGATACGTGGACGCGGCCGCCGAGAGCGGCAACCCGGCTCTGGGCTCTCTGGCCAGCGCCCTTCGCGCCGGCGAGGCAGGCTGGGAGGCACTTCGGGCGCTGGGATCTCGTGACGGGCGGGAGGTGGCCGAGTCGGAGCTGCTGGCCGCGGTCCCCGACCCGCCCCGGATCCTCTGCTTGGGGGTCAACTACAGCGAGCACGCCCTGGAGACCGGACGAGCCGTTCCCAAATGGCCGGAGTGCTTTGTCCGGGGCACCAGGAGCGTGACCGGCCCCTACGCCGATCTGGTCCGTCCCGCTCTTAGCGAGCGCTTTGACTATGAGGGAGAACTGGGGATCGTGATCGGCCGGGGCGGGCGCTACATCCCCGCCGAGCAGGCCCTGGAGGCGATCGCCGGCTTCGTCGTCTGCAATGACGCCTCGGCCCGGGACTGGCAGCGAGCTGGCACCCAGTGGACGCCGGGCAAGAACTTCGACGGCACTATGCCGCTGGGTCCCGAGCTGGTCACCGTGGACGAGGTGGACGTCGCCGACGTCCAGCTGACCACGACCGTGAACGGCGACGTCCGGCAGTCGGCGCGGACCTCGCAGATGCTGGTGAACGTCCCGCGGGCCATCGAATTCTTCTCCACCTTCACCACCCTGGAGGCCGGAGATGTGATCGCGACCGGAACCCCGGGGGGGGTGGGGATGGGCCACCAGCCGCCGCTCTGGCTGGAGCTGGGCGACATCGTCGAAGTCACTGTCGAGGGAGTTGGCACCATCCGCAACCGGGTGGTCGCCGAGGACCGCGACCGCGTATTGGGCAGATGGGTTCCGGCCGTCGCGTCCGGCCAGAGCCTGTAAAAGCGGCAGCGTCGTAACCGGGGAGTGTTTCCATGGATGAGTTCCGAAAGCGACCGGAGAGTAATCGAGTGGTGACCCAGGGGGACGGCTCCAGCGAGCAGGCCCGGCGCTTGTCCGGCTGGGGCCGGCGGCTCGCCGCCAGCTCGGTCGCGCTGGCTCTGGCGATCGCCGCCGCGGCGACCAGCGGGGCGATCGCCTTCGCGCCGGTGTCGGCATCCTCGCCCTTGGTGATCGGAGATCTCGCCCCGTTCACCGGCCCGGACGCCGCCCTGGGCGGTTACTACGATGCCTCGTGTTTGGCGGCTACCAAGGCGATGAACGCCGACGGGGGGGTGCTGGGTCACCAACTGACCTGCCAGACCTTTGACACGAGGGGCGACCCGGCGGACGCCGTGCCCGCCGCCAACCAGATGTTCGCCACCACCCCCAACTTGGCCATGGTGATCGGCTGCACCTCGGACGAGGCCGCCACCGTGGTCCCGATCATCAACAGCAAGAAGATGGTCGCGTTCTGCATGACCGGCCAGTCGGAATTCGACCACGTCAAGTACCCCTACTTCTTCCGGCTGGTGCCACCTGACCTGGCTGAGTCCTACGCCATGGTGGCCATCGCCAAGTACTTCAAGCACTACAAGAAGATCGCCATGGCCTTCGGCAACGACATCGGCTCCCAGACCTTCGTGGGTCCCGCCAAGCAGGCGATCAAGAAGGCCGGTCTCAAGCTGACCGCCAACGTCACCCTGGACCTCACCGCCAACACCTTCCGGACCGAGGCGGAGACCGTGGTCCAGAGCCATCCCGACGTGATCCTGACTGAGGCCCTTGGGTCGGCTGACGCCACCTTCCTCTCCGAGGTCAAGCAGCTCAACGGCGGGAAGATGATCCCGATCATCGGCACCTCAGCGACGATCGACCCCGGTTGGTTCTCGTCGGTGGGCGCGGCGATCGGAAAGTCGACCCTGGCCAACAAGTACGTGGCCGACAACCTGGTGACGGCCACCTCCGGCCCCGAATTCACGCCCTTCCACAGCGCCATGGAGGCGGTCGCGTCCCAGGTCACCGCTGAAGACGCGGGTAGCCTGGACACACTTCTCTCCGGCCCCGGCGCGGTCCACCTCTTCGACGGAATGAACCTTGCCGCCCTGGCCATGATCATGGCCAAGAGCACCGTTCCCAGCGTCTACAAGGCGGACATCCTGAAGATCGGTGACGGCGTCAAGGGCGCGGTTGTGGTGCACAGCTTCGCTCAGGGCAAGGCCGATCTCGCCAAGGGCAAGGCCATCCGCTACATCGGCCCCGGCGGCCCGACCAGCTTCGACGCCTACCACGACTCGCCGGGCATCCTGCAGATCGACGGCTACAAATCCAACGGCAACGTCACCGTCGATGGGGGCATCTCAGCCACCCAGCTGCGAGCCGTCTCCTAGCCGACCCTCCCAGATGAACCTCGACCGGGTGGGGCGAATGCCGCCCCACCCGGTCCTCTGCACTCCAGGAACTCCCTCATAGTCATGAGCCTTTTCATAGCGTCGGTCGGTTTTGGCATCGTGACCGCCGCGGTACTGGCCATCGCCGCAGTCGGCTTCACCGTGCAATTCGGCGTCACCGAAGTACTCAACCTGGCCTACGCATCGGTGATGATCGCCTGTGCCTACATCGCCTACCTGGTCAATCAGACGGGCCAGTCGGTGTGGCTCGGAATGGTGGCCGCGGCAGTCGCCGGGGCGCTCATCTCCTTGCTGATAAACAAATACATTTACGCCCCTTTTCAACGCCGGGGAACCTCGCACACGGCGGTGGTGATTGTTTCCCTGGGCGTCCTGCTGATCATCGAGTTCACCGTCCAGGCGCTGGAGGGGCCGGCCAACGTCTCCTACACCATGTCCCAGGGATCCACCTTCGTGCTCGGCGGTCTCATCCTCACGACGGTGCAATTCATCATCATTGGCCTCAGCCTGGCCTTCATGGTGGGCCTGCACCTGGTGCTGCGCTACACCCGCTTCGGCAAAGCGATGCGGGCCACCGCGGCGGACCGGACGTTGGCCCGCAATTGCGGAATCCGGACCGACCGAGTGGTCACCCTGGCGTGCATTTTCACGGGCGCCTTATGCGGCATCGCCGGTACCGTTTTCGCCATCAATTCGGGCAGTTTTGGAGCCACCAGCGCCGACCTCTTCCTGGTCCTTATCCTGGCCGCCGTCTTCCTCGGCGGCCCCGGACAACCCTACGGAGCTATGGTCGGCGCGTTGGTGATCGGTCTGGCGACCGAGGTCAGCGCGGTCTTCATCACCTCGGACTACAAGTACGTCTCAGCCTTCGTCATCCTGCTTGTCATCCTGGCCGTCCGGCCGCGGGGACTCTTCAATGCCGGTGCCATCGGGTGACACGATGAACGCCGGGTGCCGACGACACCGGAGGCGGTGTTCGGGCGGGGCGAGGTGGGGTCCGGCATGAGCCAGTCAACGCTCTTCTACCTGGCCAACCTGCTTGTCTATGGCGGAGTCGACGCCATCGCCTGTCTCGGCCTGTCCATGCAGTTCGGAGTCTCTGGGGTGAGCAACTTCGGCTACATCATCTTTCAGGCCGCGGGAGCCTACACCGCAGCTGTTCTTTCCTTACCCTCGGACTCCGCCAATGGCCACTTCCAGAGCTACATCGGTGGCCTCGGGCTGCCGTTCCCGATTCCCTGGATCGGGGCGGCGCTGGCCGGCGGCCTGGTGGCGCTGCCGTTCACTCTCCTAGTCGGCAGGCGGCTCACCGGCCAGGTCGCCGCCATCGGTCTATTGGTCACCGCGGTTATGGCCAATCTTCTTGTCAACAACTTCGTCCCCCTCTTCAACGGCGCGGCCGGACTTTCGATAGTGCCCCAGCCGCTCGCTCACCTGGTCAACCCCGCCAGCCAGGCCTATCAGTGGGGCTACGGCGTCGTCGCGGCGGTGCTCGCGCTCGCCACCTTCTTCCTCTTTCGCCGGATCACCGAGTCACCCTATGGGCGAAGCCTTCGCGCCATGCGCGACAACAGCCCGGTCGCCAACGCGCTGGGAAAGGACCTGCTCAGCCTGCGGACGGCGATGCTGGTGCTGGGAGGCATGGCGGCGGGGCTCTCCGGCGGGGTGCTGGTCGGCTTCATCACGCTCTGGTCGCCAGGGGCCTGGGGTTACGCGGAGACGATCGTCCTCTTCGCGGCGGTGATCATCGGCGGCACCGGCAACCACAAGGGGGCGATTTTGGGGGCCGTGCTGGTTCCCCTCGGTTTCGAGGAGGCCACCCGCTTCATCCCCCAGGTCGGCCCGGCCGGCCTCATCCCCGCCCTGCAGTGGGTGGCGATCGGACTCCTGATCGTGGGATTCCTCTGGTTCCGACCTCAGGGGATCATCCCGGAGCCGCGGCGGCGGATCTTCGCCAAGGCCCAGGCATTGACGGCCCGGTCGGGGGGCAACGGTTCCGGGCCAACCTCGGCACCCCCGGCGCCTTTACACCCTGACCCGGCCGGGAGTGCCGCGGATCGCCAGGGGCCGGTGCTGACCACCGACCATCTGGTGGTGAGCTTCGGCGGGCTGCGCGCGGTTGACGGGGTAAGCATCAGCATCGCCCGGGGCCGGCTCACCGGGTTGATTGGGCCCAACGGAGCCGGCAAGTCGACGCTCCTATCGGCGCTGGCCGGTACCGTGCCGGCGGCCGAGGGAAGGATCGTCTACCAGGGTCAGGACGTCACCTCCCTGCCCACCTTCCGCCGGGCCCGAGCCGGGCTGGTACGCACCTTCCAGCTGGCCAGCGAATTCAAGCGCCTGACCGTGATCGAGAACCTCCTCTCGGCGGTGCCCGACCAGCGGGGGGACTCCTTCCGAGGTGCGCTGCGGGGACGCCGCTACTGGGGCGCCCAGGAGTTTGCCGCCGTTGAGGACGCCAAGGAGCTGATGGACCAGTTCGGCCTGGTCGACCAGGCCGATACCTATGCTGGCAACCTGTCCGGGGGCCAGCGCCGACTTGTCGAGATCATGCGTGCGCTGATGACCAGGCCTCAGCTGCTGCTGCTGGACGAACCGATGGCGGGCATCCACCCCACCCTGGCGCGCAAGATCGGACGCAGCCTGCAATCGCTCTGCGCCAGCGGCATAACCATCCTCCTGGTCGAGCATGAGCTCGCCTTCATGGACGAGTTCTGCGAGCCGGTGATCGTGATGGCGGAGGGGAAGGTCCTCGCCGAGGGAACCATGGCCGAATTGCGCGGCCAGGCCGAGGTGGTGGAGGCCTACCTTGTCGGCTGACCCGAATAAGCCCGGAGCCACACCCAAGGGGGCGTCGCTGGCGACGGAGGTTCTCTCGGCGGGTTACGCCGGCCGGCCGGTGGTGCAGGAGATCTCCATCCAGGTGGCGCCCGGCGAGGTGGTCTCGGTCGTCGGTCCCAACGGATCGGGTAAGAGCACCCTGCTGAAAGCGCTGGTGGGAGTGGTCCAGGTTCTCTCGGGGAAGGTGCTCTGGGACGGGAAGGAGGTCACCAACTGGAGCCCCGACGCGGCGGCCCGGGCCGGGGTTGGCTACGTCCCCCAGATCGACGATGTCTTTTCGCCGCTGACGGTGCGAGAGAACCTCGAGATGGGCGGCTATCTCCTGCCCATCCGCGAGGTGGCGGGTCGCATTTCCCACGTCCTCGAGGTCTTTCCCCAGCTCGCCAGGATGCTGACCAGGAAGGCCGGCCGCCTCTCCGGCGGCGAGCGCAAGATGCTGGCCATGGGTCGGGTCCTGATGCTGGAACCCCGGGCGTTCATCCTCGACGAACCGACCGCCAACCTAGCCCCCGCGCTGGCCCACTCCCTGCTCGATGAGCACGTCCGCCAGCTGAGCACGACCGGTGCCTCGGTGCTGGTGGTGGAGCAGCGGGCGCGAGCCGTGCTGGCCATTTCGGACCGGACGTACGTGCTGACCGGGGGAAGATGCCAGATGGAGGGCGCACCCGCAGACCTGATCGCCAGCCCCGACTTCGTCGACACCTTCCTCGGGGGCAGGCGGCTGGCCGAGCGAGCTGAGGAGAGCTGAGCTCGGGACTGCCCCCGGGAGCGAGCAGTTCCATCGGAATCTCGATCGGGGCTGAAGATCGCCCGCTCTTCGTCCAGGGCTGGCCGGAATCGCTGAACTGTGAGGGGAGGTCAGATTCCCCGAGCTCCCACCCCTGGGGCCCTTTCGCGCGTTGTCCGTCAGCAAGGAATCGCACCCTGGGGCAGTCGTTCCGTCAGGAAGGAATGACACCGTAGCAGCAGAAGGCGGGATAGGGGGTTCGGGGGGAAGGGGTGGAGAAGTTGGGGAAGTGGGGACATCGGTCTCGGACGGTTCAGGCACTTTGGGTTACCTCCAGGGCGGCGGGCATGGCGGCCAGCCGGCGGTCAATGGTTCGCTTGAGAGTGAGCGGACTGGTGGCGGTGTAGAGGGAG
>Ga0307373_10006713_pt1 | contig 18218 bp, 15 predicted proteins | sample OX2MG_FD_202534 | JGI IMG/M metagenome (GOLD analysis project Ga0307373, IMG submission 202534) | Soil microbial communities from Risofladan, Vaasa, Finland - OX-2 | ecosystem: Environmental > Terrestrial > Soil > Coastal area > Acid sulfate soil | place: Finland: Risofladan, Vaasa | collected...
CTTATAGTTCTTCTTCATGGTGGTCCCCTGTCTTTGGTGTTTTTAGCGGAACACCCGATACCTACCAGATGGCAGGGATCAGGCGGGGGACCGCCACTTCAAATTCCACGACGAACGGGACAACCTCGCAACTGAGTGAAGCCATTGTGTTCGGAGAACGATGAAAGTCAGATTGTTGCCGCGGGCACTATACCCATTTCGCGGACAAATTTTCCGCGTCGACCGGGCGCCTCACAGGAATCAAGACTCAGGGTGGACGCAAGTTTCATGACTAGTGGCACCCAGAATCGCCTGCCGGAGTCTCCCGGTTCAAGTTCGCGTCCAACCCACTGCGACTAGAGTATGGAGCCGTCAAATATGCCAGTGGCATGCGCTCGTAGCTCAATTGGATAGAGCATCTGACTACGGATCAGAAGGTTGGGGATTCGAATTCCTCCGAGCGCACTTCCAACGCCACAGGTCAACATAGAAGGCCTCCCTCTTTCAGGCCACGGCTTTCCCAGTAATCCAAATAGGCAACACAAAACCCAACAAGTTGGAACCACGCGGGAGAGACATGACCATCAAACGTTCAGGAGTATCACCGCGTCGTGACATTGACCGTGCTATTTCGTGATTGCCATCGCCGTTGCGAGGAGTCCAACCCTGATGAGCTTTCCCAGTTTTCCCGTCGCGGTGGAAATCGGAATGATCGTTCCCGGCGAGTTCGGCGGGTGCGGCGTAATCGGAGGTCCCTGGTAATCGTCTCCCGGATTGAGCACATAGGCAAACGCGCTATTCGGGCTCACCGCGAGGGCGGTGGCATCAGGTCCAAGGCGCATCGGCGATCCTGCGACATCGTTGGAAGCGGCAATTTCTGCCAGAATGCTCGCCCTCTTTCCTGAACCTTGTCCAAGCACGAAGATGTGTGCGCCATTGGCTGTGATCGCGACAAAAAACTGGCCGGTCTGTGGCATGCCCGCGAGCCTGATAACTTTTCCAATCCTGTAGGTGCCCGTATCGATCGCCGTCAGCGTGACGCTGGTTGATTTCGATCCGAAACGAAGGTCGGGTGTGGCAAGCACCCAGGCGATCTGCCCATCGGGCGCGAGGGCGATCGCTTGCGGAACTCCTCCGAGATCAATAGGCCGTTCGGCCCGATTCGTGGCCACCGCGATCGGGATTACTGCGTCCGGGCCCAGTGCGAAAGCCACCTCGCCGTTCAACGTAACGGCGATCGTATCTGCGGCAACGTCGATCGTTTTTTCAGGTCTGTCCGTGACGAGATTGATCACGGTGATCGTCGTCGGGTGCCCATTCATCGCGTTCGAGTTCGTCACGTATGCGGTGTCACCATTCGGCGTGATCGCCATGCCGGAAGGATTCGTTCCGACCTTGATCGGCGGGCCGGCTACCCGATTAACAAGATCGACCGGGGTGACGGTTCCCGGTGCATTGAGGGCAGTTGTCGCCGCGTTGAAGCCATCGATCACGTAGGCGAACCTGCCATTCGGATTAAACACAACTGTCTGAGGATCAACGCCCACGCTGATCGCTTTGCCGACAGCGTTCGTCGCGGTGCTGATCGGTATGAGCAAACCGGGCAAGCCGACCGTTTCATTGCCAACAACCAGTGCATAGGCGTGCTTGCCATTCGGCGCCACTCCGACATCGATGGCGACTCCATGATGGATCGGGATCGACCTCTCAACCGAGTCCGTGACGCCGTTCACCGCCGTGATCGTGCTCGGATTGCCGGCATTTGCAACGTAGATGACCGGGACCCCGGCGGCTGAAGTGAATGGAGACCACTCCGCGACACCGATTATCACGAGCATGGCCAGGATCGCTGTCGCTCGGGCTCTTTTCTCGCGCACGCTTACTCGCCTCGATCCATGCGACCGGTTCCTCGCCATGCGAGTCACGAAAGAAACACTACGCGCGATCCTTTCAGCGCGAAAGGGAAATGGCTGCGCGACTCGGCGCAGACGGAGTAATGCCTGTGTCAAAGCATCGACCGTTTTCGGAATTTCATCCCGGATTCCCGCAACCACTTCGGATCCGCAGTCGGATCCCAATGGCAAGGATAGGAGAACTCGCATTTATGAACTGGAACGGTCGATCTGTGGTCGTCAGCGGTGCTGCTATGGGAATTGGACGTTACATCGCTCTTCGAGCCGCGGACCGTGGAGCGAACGTCGCGACCGGTGACATCGAAGTAGTAGGAGTTCAACAGATAGAAGATGAGCTCCGATCCTTTGGCAACAAGGTCGTCGCGATCCATAGTGATGTCCAAAGAGAAGACGACGTCCACCGGCTCATCAAGATGACGTTTCGCGAATTTGGCTCGATCGACTATTTGGTGAACAACGCGGGCATCGTTCCACATTTTTCCTGGGGTGGACCACGCTGGCCAAGAATCAAGGACATGGAGAATTCATTGTGGTCAAAGGTGATCAACACGAACATCACCGGAGCATTCCTCTGTTCGAAGCACGCGATCCCGTATATGGAACGACAACAGTCCGGACACATCGTCAATCTCTACGGTGGCAGAGGGCCGACTCCGCCGGGAGGGCTCGCCTACGTTCTGACGAAGAAGGCTCTCGTCACCTTTTCGCAGTACCTTGCCGAGTAGGTGCGCGAACACAACATCTGCGTGATGAGCATTGGCCCCGGCGGAGCGATCGCGACCGAAAGGGCGCCCGAAAAGGCTCGCTCGCAAATGCCCGGACCGGAATCTGTCGGTGACCGTTTCTTTCTCGCCGCAGAGGCGGGAATGGAATTCAGTGGACATCTCGTCAACCTGATCGATGGAGCGCTCACCATCATCCGTTGACGACAGAAATCACTCCAACACTGCAACCAAACAAGCTGAGGATCAGTCGATGACGCTGACGATCGTCCCATAGCCGAGATAGGGCCACGTGGTCGCGGCTTGTTGTATGGGAAGTTCGACGCATCCGAGACTCTGGGGGGTGCCGTAGGAACTGCGCGGCATGTAATGAACCGCATCGCCGCCGACGAAGTACGCGACGTACTGGACCGGGTCGGCATAGTGCGACCCGTTCGGATTGGTGCCGGTCATCACCTGCGCCCGAAGCCGCAGATAGACCGGAAAGTTGCCATTCGGAGTCGACTCGCCTGGAATGCCGGTATTTGCAGGGCTTGACATGACGAGTTGCCCATCATGCCAAACCTTCAAGCTCTCGGGAACCGTCTTGTCGACGACGGAATAGTTGTATCCGCCGGAATTTTTCTGTCCGGACTGATAGGAATTCAACAATGTTGACCACAACACGAAGCTCAATACGCCATTCGGTGTCATGCCGTGATCTGCCTGAAAGGCCATCACCAACCCACTCGTGAAGACGTTGTACTGTCCAGGTTTCCACAAAAGCTGAAGATTGACGGGCCAACCCGAGTCTCGCCAGACAAATCGCGCGTTCGGTGGATTGAACAATTCCAAACGTTGGGCGGTCACATCATGGATCGAGTGCGAATGGCGAGCGCGCGCGATCTTGAGTGGCGAATAATCTGTCAGTGCGAGGAGCTGCTGCATCCGGAGCACCGACCCGTTCTCGATCTGGAAGCGGATCAAGGTCGCCTGAGCGAGACGGTTACCAGCGATAGAGCGCACCCCGGACGGTCCGTCGGGGACAGTGAGTGCGATGTTGCTGAGCGGGATGAAGGCAACTTCTGGCGTGAAGATAAATGCCGATCCGCTTTCGCGCCACGCCCCGTTCGTCGATGGAACAATCGAAGGAGATGGCGACGACGGTGAGAGTGGCTTCGAAAACCTCACGACAATCGGCGCAGTCGCCGATACTCCGGTTGCCCGAGCAGAGGGCGCAGTCGAGACAACCACGAATGGCGAGACCGCCTGGTCAACGAGATCGAGGTGTCTTGCGGGGGACCTGACCGGTGAGGCAAGGGCCGTCGCGCTCAGCACCGGAATGCCGATCGACGACAGGACCGTAACCATCGCTGCGGCTCTCGCCGTCCGCATCCCCCGGTCCACGAGCTGTGCACCCGCCATCTGGCCGCCCTCCCCCTTCGCTCGTTAGCAAAAAAACTTCCGAATACCGTTTTAGCGAGGAAATCTTCCAGTTATCGCGCGAGATCCACCGGACACGCTGACAAGAGGGCTCAAACGCGGTTTCCAACCAGATGGAAACGCAGCAGCACCGAGCGACACCCGGCCGTCACCCAATCAACGCCCCGGGGTTAGAGGCTCCCCCGGACTCGGGCTATTAGAAGGTTGGCCACCCCGAGGGGAGTGACCCCGATGGAGAGCTGTTCTGCATGATGCCACCATCGGCACCAAGCGATCCGAGAAACTGCGAGAAATTAAAGCCGAATGCCGTCGAGTTCGATCCGCCGAACTGTCCATATTCCGAAGCCATCGTCACGCCATCGCCCGACGGCTCGGCCCATCCGGTCTCGATTCCGGCGGATCCCTCGTACATCTCGCCAATCACGGTCTGCGCGTTCACCGCCTGGCCAATCTGGACCCGCGGATAGATGTCCTCGGCGGCGTACGCCACGAGACCGGCTGCCGGACCGTCAGTGAGGCGGTAGGAGATATATGTCCCCCCCGGCCAGCCGGCGTTGTAGGTGCTGAGGACCACACCATCTCCGACGGCATAGAGGGGTCCGAACCCCTGAAAGTCCACGCCCTGATCGATCCGCTGGGCAACAAGTCCACCGATGGAACGAAGTGGATTCTCATAGGTTCCCGGCGTGACATTCGCGTTCAACGCGACCGGAGCGGAAGAGGCACTCTGGTGAAGCGTCGAGCGCTGTTGCGAGGCAAGGCTGCTCTCTGCAATCTTGTCCTTCGCCGCTGATGCGCGTGCGTTGGCAGCGCTGATCTGCGCGAGAACCCTTGCGCTCAACCGGGAAAGCGAGGCATCCACGGCATTGAGAGCCTGCTGGGCGGCGCTATTTGTCGATGTCGCGAGGGTGAGCGTTGCGGCGACCGCGCGCTCTCTCACCTGGAGCAGGCCCTTAATGACCAGTGCTCGATGCTGAAGGGCAGCGAGGTTGGCGATCGATTGGTCGATCTGACCTCCGGCAACGCCGAGATATTCCTGCTTCGCGATCTGCGACGCCACATCGGAACTACTCGAGAATGACGTGATCGAAGACGAATTGCCAGCGGCCTGACTGACGTAGTCCGCGACTGCGAGCCTTCCGAGATCATGGTTTGCCCTGGTGACGAGTCGATTATCTTTTGCAAGCTTGTCGTGTTCAAACGCGATCTCGATGCGGATCCCAGCAAGCTTCTCGGAGGCCGCGTTCGACTGAGCGACGAGAGCCTGCACATGAGCCCCTTGCAGCGCGACCTTGCGCTCAAGCTGGCCGAGTTTTGTGCGATCGGTCCCGTTGGTCGACGCGCCTCTGGCAGGTACCGCCGCGCCGAGCACGCCAGCCACAATCACAACTGCGCCGATTCCACAGAGGCCCCGACCGAAAATGAGACGCTGCCACCGGGCACTCGAGCCGAAAAAACGAGATAAATAAGGGGCGCAGTGGTGCCGCAGGGTTGGAGCTATACCGCGATTTGGGGGCTCCACAGGCAGGCGAAGATAGCACGGTCCCGGGCAGATATATCTCAAGGCCGGCTGTGCAAGCGTTGTGCAAAGCGAAATTTCAAGAAGAAACCGCTGCTCAGCGCTCCTCAGAACTCAAAGACCCGCGGGAAGCTCTGCGCGAGAATGATTCAATTGAACTAGAGGTAAATCTCCCACTTGCCGTTCATGACTGCCACGACAGCTCCGGCAGGTCGATCCTCTCCAACTCCCGAGGGATGTACCCGTCCGGACTTCATATCGGCACTGAGATTCGGGCCAAATCAGGAATACAGGCGCTGTAATGACCTGTCGGGTCCACAAACACGCTCCATGTGGGGACGAACATAACTCCGGGATGAGACGAGGCCCCTGCCGCAGTCGCTCGAGGTCCTTGGGTCCTCCACAACTGATCTCGAGCCTGCCACCACCGCGGGACCGGCCAGTCACACTGGCTCAGCTATCACCATCTAGTGAATGAGACACTTATAGCCGAGCGTGAAGAGCCTCGCATGACGCGTCGAATGGTCTGGGACCAGATTCGACAACGAGGATCTCAGGTCGTCGTCCGCTGCATCGGAGGGTGCCAGACCGTCATTCCTATTCACCTCTGTGAGCAACGACTCGCGAGGGTTCATTCCCGTTAGATTCCAACGGGTCAGTCTCCAACTTGGACGCGAGCGTCGTGGCCATCGAAGAGACCCGGGAGTCGCCATGCCTACACGCCAAGCTGAGACAACATGGGTCGGTGGTTTGCAAGATGGAATCGGAAACGTGGACCTCAAGAGTTCCCAACTTGGAACATTCGAAGTCACTTTCCCAAAACGCGCGGCAGATGACGCAAACGGGTCGACGAGTCCAGAAGAGCTGATCGCGGCCGCGCACTCAGCGTGTTACGCAATGGCACTTTCAGGGGCGATCGCTCAAGAGGGAGGAACTCCTCGAAGTCTCGACGTCACAGCATCGGTGTCTCTTGGCCCTGATCCATCAGGTGGATTCCGTCTGACCAGCATCATGCTGAGCGTTCGCGGGAAGGTCGAAGGATTGGACGAAACCGGATTCGAGCGAGCGGCTCAGATCGCGAAGACGGATTGTCCTGTGAGCAAGGCTCTCACCGGTGTCGACATCTCCCTCGAGGCGACATTCATCCCCTGATTGCAGTCATAGGAGTCGCTCCGATTCTAGATACGTGAGAACGCGACCGCCCCTGGTAGGCAATGATGACGAGCGGCCAGATCGATTCCGCACCTGCGGCCATACGCTCAGCGAGTCCACGCTGTGATCCATGTGTCTCGAGCGCGAACCACGCGACAAGCCCCAAGAGGATGACTGCAGAACATTTCAGGACCAGAGGTGACAGACCATTAGCGGCGTCTTCCTTTGAAGCTGAAAATGCGGGCCAGACTGCGAGAGCTATGAACGCGAGGGTCGCGGCAACAGTATGCGCATGGGAATTGCCCTCGTGCGGCTGAGGAAAGACTGCAACGAGAACCGTTCCAACTCCTCCGGCTCCGAGAATCAAGCGCCCAAGAGGTCGCGAACCGCGAAGACGGGCGGCAGTTCCGATGTAACTCGCACCGAGCCCGGCGAGCGCACCGGTCATGATCCATCGATCCGTAGCTCCGATCGCCGCCAACGCGCTGATTGTGTCGCGGACTGGGTCATACCCGGGCGGCTGTTGCGACGCCGCAATCGTCCACCCGCCGATGAGCACGACAGGAGCTGCGGCGGCGACTGCTATTGAGGGCCTGAAGGAGAGACTCATCTCCGGAGTCTAGGTTGGCGGCCACTTCGCATCCCTCGACAACGCCTCTCCTGCGCGAAACTCAGAATCACCTCCACCGTTCGAGTCCCCGCAGATGGTTCACACTGACGAAGAGCTAGATCTGAACACGCTGGATCTGCGCCGAGTCTCCTAGTTCCGCAAGTCTCTTCAAAGGTGATATGAGGTTGCGACTCTCGAGTTGTTCAGCGCCTCGATCAGTCCTTTGCTCACCTTGGCGATGTGCTGGTTGCACACTTTGTCGAACCATTTGGCGAACGTCGGTCCGAACCTCTGGATCTTTGGCGGCATGGCGCGTTTGAGGCAGAGATGTTGGAGCTCTTCGAGTCAACGACGAGCCTCGTCGGTGTCGTGAGTGCGAGAGAGATCACGCAGGCGCTCTTTGAAACGATAGAGGGAGTCCGGGAGACGGTCACGCGGTGAAACTCTGTGGCGTTTTTACCGTGCGATCGACATCGCTGTCCGTACCGGTACGAGTTCGACCCAGGTCCGACCAGGTGCAAGAGACACAACCTCTCCATGGGCACGAGTGAAGCTGAACGGGCTGATCAGATATTTCCGGTGCCAAGTGACCTCGATCGACCAGCCGTTGCGGAGCACATAGCCGACGCCTCGCCCGAGGGTCTCGCTCTCGACGTCTCCCGAGCCGCCGGTGCTCTCCGCGTAGGGTCCGAATCGGTAGCCGACGATCACGACCACGACGTTTTGCGTGGTGACGGGCTTGTGCGTGAGTGCGTCGACGTCGGACACGCCGCCGTAGGAGTGCAGCCAGCTTCGGGCCTTCGGGTCCCATGTCCAGACAACGTCGGTCCCGTAGGAGAAATCGATTGAGAGGCTCTTTGCCGAGATCGCGCCAGCGGGAAGCCCTACCGAGTAAGTGAAGACGGGCTTGGGAGGACGATTGGACTTGGGGAAAAGTCGGTAGAGCGCGTCGGTGCTCGTGTAGAGATTATCCGGCGGAAACCGGCTCGCGATCCGCTCGCCGGCCGCTTGTGCGAGCCCGAGGAGGTTGGCGGAGCGCAGCCAGTTGAAGCTCGTGACCTGGTCGACGTTGGGATTGATACCGCCCGCAAAGGCGAGGATCGGATGGATGAACTGGCGGACGAGATGCCAGTCGACCCAACGAACCGAACGGGTCGGGCCGATGCTCGCCGCGTCATTGCACTGATACACCGCGATGTAGCGCATGATGAAGCCTTCGGCGGGTGTGTCGAACACGATGTCCGCCTCGTTGAGACCACTCTGGGGCCGAGCGCCCTCGGGCTCATTGCCAATCTTGACCGCGAGCGCTGGCCGATCAGGCACGCCCGAGCGCGCTCGAAGGTCGGTGAGCGGGCACCGTTTCAAAACGGTCCGCGGTTCGGTTGTCGAGACCGATGGACCGGTAGTCGGTGGGACAGTCGTCGTTGAGGGCACGGAGTGCTGCGGCCCATTGAATTGGCTGAGTGTGATGCCGAGCACGAGACCGATGGCGGCGATGATGGCGCCGATGGTCGCGCCGAGCTGTTTTCGAGATAGGCGCGACAATGGGTTTCTCATCTAGCTTCCCCGAGATCACTCGTCGAGCTTCGCAAGAACCTCGCCGATGATCTTGGTCATCTGATGCGCGGGGATCGGATCGCCGCCTTTCGCCTCTGCGACCTCGGTGGCGAAGGCTTCGACCGAGTGAACGCCGCCAATCAGCACAAAGCGCAATGCTTCACCACTCGCTTTTGGATCTTGGAGCGTTTCTATAGCCGACGCGACCGCGTGATCGGGTGAGGTAGCGATGGCATGCACAAGAGTCATGGCCTGCTCGCGGCCTGTGGCTGTTGAAATGACTGGCTCTCGACCTGGGTTCTGCTGAAGGTCCCATTCGGCAAGCGCCTCGTCGTATCCACCCTCGCCGGGATGGAGCACCCGCGTCGACAACAGCGCATCCGTCCGCGTTGCGGCGGTCTCAGCAGCGTTCGACGAGATATCGGTATTGTTCTCGGTGACGTCTGGCCGCTCATGTTGCACGGGAACGACGAGCGTGCCGTCGGCGTTACGGACGATATCCATGGGGCCTCCTCCCACGGGAGACGAGCCGAGCACATAGGCAAACGTTTTGGCGCCCAGGGCGCCTGTTCTGGTGCACCAAGTACATGTCAATCTCCGATCAGGAGCCGAGCTTTTGCTCGAAGGCGCTTGCAATGGCTCGGTAGCCAGTGAGATTTGGATGTATATCGCGACTCCGTTGGGATCGAACTGGGCACATCCACGTCAGCTTGCAGGTCGAAACCACGTCGGTTGGGAGCGTCTTGCCGCCATAGTGGGCCAGAGGGAGTGGCGCATTCATGTGAAAGGCCGATGCGGTGTTGGCTACAGCCACGGCGAACGTACGGTACGTGTTCGCAAGCTCGCGGTTGAAGACATTAGTTGCGACAAGTGAGCCCAATGCGAGCTTCACGCCTTGAGTGCCACCGGGAGAGTACATCAGTCCGAGAAATGGGTCGTAATAGTTCATCGCGATAACGCGGGCTCGCGGGTCGGCCCGGCGCAACGAAGCGAGGAGCGAACGCAAAATCCCAGCGAGATTTCTCTGCGTCGAAACGTCGTTCATTTGCAGACAGGTTGGGTTCACCTGAGACGCTGAGACACAGTGCAAAAGATTATTCACGCCGATGTCGATCGTGACGAGAGCGACTTGACCGGCATGGCGAGACAGGAAGGTTTCCGCAGCGACAAGTTGAGATTGGGCCGCAAATTCCGTCGCATAGAGACGAGCGCACTGACGCTGCGCTGGGATACCGAGCATCGACGCTGTGGTCTCACCCGGGCACCCCAGATCGACGAGCCTGAGCCCTCGCGTGCTCGCCAGGTCCGCCGCGTAGCTTCCCGGGTAGCCATGGTCGCGGTAACCCGAACTCGGATTGATCGGCGGAAGACTTGTTCCGAAAGTCGGCTCATAGCCCGCGGCGAGTGAGTCACCGAGCGCGAGCAAGACCTTCGGCGAGGTGCTGGCCGATGCTCGGTGCGCCGGCGACAGAACGACGAGTGTGCAGAGAAGGAACACCGTGACCACGCTCCATGTGGCGCCTCGGAGCATTTTTGACTGTCGATGAGCCGAGATGATCATGCGTCATTCCTAACTTTAGTTCTGTCGCATACAGTGCAGGAACTCGCACCCTTTAGGGCAAACAAGGCAAAGACTGACGAGGGTTTGTACGCCCCGGTCAGTCTTACAGATCGCTACTGAGTGCGAGCTGCTCGACCTTTGGTCATTCAGTCCAAAAGCGACCTTTGCCTGAAGCACCGTGGCACTCGCAACCCCTACTATCGGCAGATGAATCCTGTCAGCGTTCAAAAATATGGCTGCTCTTGCTTGATCTTCCGAATGCACAAAACCGATCACCGTCCAAGAGCGCTGGGATCATACGGCCAAACCAAACCTGTTGACCAAGATCACACGAGGTCGAATCGATCGAGATTCATGACCTTGCTCCACGCGCCGACAAAGTCATGAACAAACTTCGCCTGTGAGCCGGCGTACGCATAAACCTCGGAAATTGCCCGGAGTTGCGCGTTCGAGCCGCAAACAAGGTCCACTCGGCTCGCGGTCCACCTGACCGCTCCCGAATCGCGATCGCGACCTTCGAACGTCTCTTCGGTTGAGGACACGGCTTGCCACTCTGTACTCATATCGAGCAGATTCACGAAAAAATCGTTGGTCAGAACTTCAGGGCGCTTGGTGAAAACACCGATCTCGGACTGCGGGAGGCTTGTATTCAAGACTCGCATGCCTCCGAGAAGAACCACCATCTCGGGAGCGGTCAGCGTCAGCTTGTGCGCGCGATCCAGCAACAGTTCCTCCGCTGTCTGGCGATGTCCGCGTCCCAGATAGTTGCGGAAACCGTCTGCAGTCGGTTCGAGCACGGCAAATGATTCGACGTCGGTCAGCTCTTGTAGCGTATCCGTGCGCCCTGGAGCGAAAGGAACTTGAACTTCATTTCCGGCGGCCTTCGCAGACTGCTCGACCGCGGCACACCCACCCAGCACGATGAGGTCGGCGAGCGAGACCGCCTTCCCGTTGGCCTGCGAGCTGTTGAACTCCTGTTGGATCCCTTCAAGGGTCGAGAGCACCTTCTTGAGCTCGGCCGGATTGTTGACCTCCCAATCTTTCTGCGGTGCGAGACGAATGCGCGCGCCGTTGGCCCCACCGCGTTTGTCGGTACCACGGAAGGTAGCGGCCGAAGCCCATGCCGTCGAAACCAGCTGGCCAATGGACAGGCCCGAAGCGAGAACCTTGTTCTTCAGCTCAGCGATCTCCTGTGCGCCGATCAACTCGTGCGTGACCGCGGGGACAGGATCTTGAAACAACTGCGGCTCGGCAGGGACTAATGCGCCAAGACCTCGCGAGTAGGGACCCATGTCGCGATGCGTCAACTTAAACCACGCCGCGGCAAAAGCCTCTGCGAACTGACTGGGGTTTTCGTGGAAACGTCTCGAGATCTTCTCGTAGTCCGGGTCGAAACGCAGTGCGAGGTCTGTCGTGAGCATCGTGGGGGCGTGTCGCTTCGACGCGTCGTGAGCGTCCGGAACGGCGTCTGTTGCCACGCCATCTTTCGGCTTCCACTGCGCTGCACCCGCCGGACTCTTCACCTGTTCCCACTCGAAGCCGAATAGGTTGTCAAAGAAATTGTTGTCCCATTCCGCCGGGCTGGTGGTCCAGGCGCCTTCGAGTCCGCTGCTGATCGTGTCGCTGCCATGACCGGTGCCATAGGTGTTCTTCCATCCAAGACCCTGTTCGACAAGGCTGGCACCCTCAGGTTCGGGGCCGACGTACTTGATTGGATCGGCCGCGCCGTGTGTTTTGCCGAACGTGTGGCCGCCAGCAATGAGCGCAACAGTCTCCTCGTCATTCATAGCCATGCGACGGAAGGTCTCGCGGATATCCCTGGCAGCAGCGAGCGGATCCGGGTTGCCGTTCGGCCCCTCCGGATTCACGTAGATGAGGCCCATCTGGACCGCTCCAAGCGGGGCGTCGAGTTCACGGTCTCCGCTGTAGCGCTCGTCGCCGAGCCATGTTTCTTCAGGGCCCCAGTAAGTGTCCTCCTCTGGCTCCCAGATGTCCACGCGCCCGCCAGCAAAACCGAAGGTCTTGAACCCCATCGATTCCAAGGCACAGTTCCCGGCGAGAACTATCAAATCGGCCCACGAGATCTTGGCTCCATAGCGCTGCTTGACCGACCAGAGCAGCCGGCGCGCCTTGTCGAGGTTCACGTTGTCGGGCCAGCTGTTGAGCGGCGCGAAGCGCTGCGCGCCAGATCCTGCGCCACCACGGCCGTCGCCGATGCGGTAGGTGCCCGCGCTGTGCCATGCCATGCGGATGAAAAGTGGCCCATAGTGACCGTAATCGGCTGGCCACCAGTCCTGCGACGTCGTCATCACGCTCACGATGTCGCGCCTCAGGGCATCGAGGTCGAGCGTCAGGAACTCTTCGACGTAATTGAAGCCCGCATCCATGGGATTTGACTGGGAGCAGTCCTGATGGAGCACGCTCAGGTTCAACTGATTCGGCCACCACTGCTGGTTCGCCTGACTCTCAGCCAAGTGGGTATTCGTTCCTGACGAGACCGGGCACTTGCTTTCGTTGTCCATGTTCTCTCCTTTGAACGCATCGTACAGGTCAGGCGATGAAGCCCGGTTTCTTGCAGCCATTGGTTAGAGCTAAGCCTATGGGGCGGGCAGGTCAAGCCAGTCCTAGCGGAGATTCACCGCGTGGCTGGTCATCTCGGCATGCGGCCACTCTCTACGGGTCTCCACGATGGTGATGAACTGGAAATACCTGAGCCCCTTGCCGTGACGAGATGCTCACCGGAGGCATTGGGCCGAATCACTCAGAGGACACAGCATCTTCATCGTCGACTTCGACTCACCTGGGCTGAAGATTAGCTGGCAAACATCGCCACCGCTACCCCAAAAATCGGGTCGCCTCGTAGAAAGTGAGCTAGATATTGTCGAGATCGTCGGAGAAGACAGCTATCCCCACCACGAGGCCTCTCCATCTGCCCGGATGGAGACCTGTTAGATGTGATCTCGTGGACTTCACAAACTTCATCTGTGAGTATTTCCCCAGATAGATCAAGAGCAAGAGCAAGGAAGGGAATCTCTGCAACACTCGCAAGAGCCGCCTGAAAAACTCAGAGGTGCCTTGGAATGGATCGGCACGGGAGACGACGCAATGTCTGAATTCGATGTGGTGGTACTGGGCGCCGGGAGCGCCGGAGAACTGATTGCAAACGGAGCCGCTATGGCCGGGTTGAGAGTTGGTCTCGTCGAAGCCCATCTCGTCGGTGGCGAATGTCCGTACGTCGCCTGTGTTCCGAGCAAGGCAATGCTGCGATCGGCTGAGGTCCGTCACCTGATCCAACGTGCACACGAACTCGGTGCGTCTGGAAACGCTATCGATTCCGGCGATGACGAACGGGCATTCATGGCCGCAGTCACGCGACGCGATGTTCTCAGCGATCACGGTAGCGACGAGGGAGCCGTGCGTAACCTCGCCGAGAATGGGGTTGTGCTTCTTCGCGGACGTGGCGTCATAACCGGCTCTGGCCGCATCGACGTAAACGGAACCGAATACCTATGGTCCGAGCTCGTTATCGCGACCGGCAGCATTGCAAACCGGCCGCAGATCGAGGGCATTGACGACGTGCCCGTCTGGACGAGCGATCAGGCGCTCACCAGCCACGATCAACCGAAGTCGATACTGATCCTTGGCGGCGGTCCAGTCGGTTGCGAACTGGCCCAGACGTACGCGCGCTTTGGCGTTGAGGTCACTCTCGCCGAGTCCGCGGATCAACTACTCGTAAACGAAAACCCGACGATCGCCGACGTCCTCGCCGACGTGCTGCGCTCGGATGGAGTCGATATCCAGCTTGGCGTGAACGTGGACTCGATGCGTCGTGTCGCGTCAGACACGGAGGTCCATCTCGACGACGGCACCTCGCTCATTGTCGAACAGGTCATCATTGCCGTCGGGCGCCACCCGAATACCGACGGCCTTGGATTAGATCACCTCGGCATCGAACTCAAAGAGGGGGCGATCGCAACCGAACCTGGCGGTCGTGTTGTCGGCCAGCAACACGTCTGGGCGGCCGGAGACGTCACAGGCGCCGCACCATTTACCCATACGGCCAACTACCAGGGCCGAATCATTGTCACCAACCTTACCGGTGGCGCCGCGGTTGGTGATTACCGGGCCGTCCCGAGAGCCGTATATACCGAACCCCCCGTCGCCTCGGTCGGGCTCACCGTCGAGCTCGCTCATCTTCAGGGCATGGACGCGCATTCCGCCTCCGTCGAACTCACCTCAGTCGTGCGCGCAACGACCGACGCAAGTTCAACTGGTCGATTGGTTCTCGTCGCCGACCGAAAGAGGGGTCTCCTTGTCGGCGCTGCTGGCATTGGGGGACACTGCGATGAATGGATCGGCGAGCTGACACTCGCGATTCGGGCCGAAATTCCACTCGAAGTACTCGCCGATGTTATCCATGCCTTCCCGACATTCAGCGAAATCATCGAGGCCCCGCTACGCGAACTCGTCCTCGGATGACCCGACCACCGGCACCACTTCACGCTAAATCAGATCGGGATCAAGGAGATTGGAATGCTGATTCCTCCGGTTCACTGCGCCAGATATTCCCCTCATTCACGATGGTATGAATCTCAACCGAAGGCCCATTCACACGAAATGAACGAGCGTTGCTCCTCTCGCCGTGCGCTCGAACATCCAATAGCAAAACCATGGACTCTGGCCAAGTTGCGGTTTCACATGAACTCTCCAGATTGAACGTCTTCCTCAACATGGCCTCATTCAGATTCTCCTCTCGAGTTCTCGATCATCTGTCAGGTTTCGCGCACCCAGGTTGCCGACAAATCACGTAGGATCTACTCACTTACACGCCGATCGAAAGGGCGAAAGCCTCACCATGGACTGGAAAGATCGATCAGTCGTAATTAGCGGCGCCGCAATGGGAATTGGGCGGTACATCGCTCACGGAGCTGCGGCTCGCGGCGCCAACGTGGCAATCGGTGACATTGACGATGAGGGGCTTCGACAGGTTGGCGAAGAGCTTCGATCCTTTGGCAACAAGGTCATTGCAATGCATGTTGACGTACAACGAGAGGACGATGTGGGGAGACTCATGGAGTCCACGTTTGGCGAGTTCGGCACCATCGACTACCTCGTGAACAACGCCGCGATCGTCCCCCATTTTTCCTGGGGTGGCCCGCGATGGCCAAAGGTGCGCGACATGGATCTTGAGTTCTGGACCAGGGTCCTCGGCACGAACATTCAAGGCTCATTCCTCTGTGCCAAGCACGCCATTCCGTACATGGAACGCGGGGGATCCGGTCACATCGTGAACCTCTACGGAGGCGGAGGTCCGATACCGCCGGGTGGGTTGGCATATGTATTGACCAAGGAGGCACTGGTCACGTTCACGCAGTATCTTGCCGAGGAGGTGCGTGAGCACAATATCTGTGTGCTAAGTGTCGACCCCGGAGGGGCTATCGCGACTGAACGTGCGCCCGAAGAGGCACGCGCGAGGATGCCTGGACCCGAATCAGTTGGCGACCGGTTCTTTCTCGCAGCCGAGGCAGGGATGGAGTTCAGCGGTCACTTGGTGAGCCTCGTTGACGGAGAGCTCGCGATCATCCGCTAGCTACCAATACCGCCCCAGGTCAAACGTTGGGTGATGAGATCCAAAAGGCTACTCCGTTCAATCCCAAAAGTGCCACAACGCGCGCATCGTTCTCAAAAAGTTGCGCATCGACGTCACGAAACGTTAATTGACGACACTTACAAGCGTTCCGTAAGCGAGATACGACCAGGCGACCGCGGCGTTCGCCAGCGGCAGTTCGATGCATCCAAGGCTCTGTGGATATCCATACTGCGCGCGTGGCATGTAATGGACCGCGTCGTTGCCGTTGAAATATGCGACATACTGCACGGGATCGGCATAGTGCGATCCATTCGGGTTCGTCCCGCGCATCACCTGCGAGCGCAGGCGAAGGTAGACCGCAAAATTCCCGTCGACGGTTGGCGACACCGAGATCCCGGTATTTGCAGGACTTGTCAGCACGACATGGCCGTCATGCCAGATCGTCAGCACCTGCGGCGATGATTTGTTCGCGACCGCGTAGTTGTATCCGCCGGAGTTCATCTGCCTTGCCTGATACGCGTTCAGCAACGAAGACCACAAAGTTGCGCTCAGCGCGCCATTCGGATCGAGTCCGTGATCCGCCTGGAATGACATCACCATTCCCTCGGTGAACACGCTGTACTGATCACTTTTCCAGAGCGGTTGCAGGTTGACTGGCCAACCAGACTGGCGCCAGCGGAACCTTCCACGCGGCGCGCGGTACAGCGCAGCGCGTTGGCCCACCGAATTCTTGATCGAGAGACGGGGTCGAGCTGGAATCCATTTCAACGGCGCGTACCTGGTCAAGGAGAGCAGCTGCTGGAGCCGGAGAATCGAGCCATTCGCGACTTGCAGATGATCCGTGACCGTGCGTGCGAGATACCCACCCGCGGCCGACCGGACACCGGAGCGACCACCGGGAATCATCAAGGTGATGTCACTGAGCGGAATGAAATCGGCGCTGGGTGTGAAAACGAACTCTGAATCACGTATGTTCCAAGAACCCGACGTTGATGGTGCAAGGCTTGGTGCAGGTGAGCGGGGTGAGAGCCTCCCAGAAAACTTCACCACAATCGGCGCGCTCGGCAAAACTCCGGTGGCTCGGGACACTGGCGTCGTACCGATAACCGTAAACGGAGTGGCCAACTGCGTCACAGGTGCCAAAGAACGTCCAGGTCCTACGTCGTGCGAGGCACTCGCGGACGCAGCTGGCAAGAGCACGGCGATCGCAAGCAAGGATATGGCGGGAGCGGTGACACCGCTCATGAACCGTCGTGATTTCACGGGATAATCGCCTTTCCCATCGCCACCCTCCCTTGGATTCACCCGCGGCACAGCTCACGGCACGTGCGAGCCCACCGACGATTATTGCTCCAATTCGCTGCAAAGTCTCATCGACGCCGGAAAGGTTGCGCTCACGACGCTGATCAGGCGGTCTCGGGGTGGGATGTCAATCCAGAAATTCGCGCAACGAACATCGTCGGGCCGCGCGTCGAATGCTCGATGATCGATCGGTGACCGCCGCGAAGTCTGCCCGCCGAGTTCATTCAATGACGATGTAGATGAAATTCACCAGGTCCGTACCGATCCAATATTGTGACACGACCAACGCCTGCCCAGCAGCGGCGTCTTGTCGCTCGCAAGCATCACCGGTCCACGACTTTTGACATCGCCGCGATCAGCCCCGAATGGGTCAAGGTGGAGCGTTGCCCACGTCGACTTAGAACTGAGGCCATCCCGAGGGAAGCGAACCCGAAGCCGAGCTACCCTGGAGGATGCCTCCCGAGCCTCCGAGGAAGAGGAGGAGGCGCGAGAAGTTGTACCCGAACGCGCTCGAGTTCGCACCATCAAACTGGCCGGTTGCCCCAGCCATCGTGAGCCCATCACCCGAAGGCTGTGCCCAACCAGTTTCGATCCCATCCGGTCCCTCATAGATCTGACCGATGACGGTCTGGGAGGTCACGGACTGTCCAATCTGCACCCGTGGGGAGATGTCCTCGGCCGCGTAGACCACCAGTCCATCTGCTGGACCATCGACAAGACGGTATGCGATGAAGGTTCCACCCGGCCAGCCTCCGTTGTAGGTGCTGATCACCACTCCATCTCCAACCGCGTAGAGAGGACCAAAACCCTGAAAATCAACCCCTTGGTCGATCCGCTCGGGAGTAAGACCACTGACTGCGCGTAGCGGGTTCGCATACGAACCCGGCGTTA
>Ga0307373_10006715_pt1 | contig 18214 bp, 19 predicted proteins | sample OX2MG_FD_202534 | JGI IMG/M metagenome (GOLD analysis project Ga0307373, IMG submission 202534) | Soil microbial communities from Risofladan, Vaasa, Finland - OX-2 | ecosystem: Environmental > Terrestrial > Soil > Coastal area > Acid sulfate soil | place: Finland: Risofladan, Vaasa | collected...
ATCGTGAGCCGGCCCTGCTCGAGGTCCAGGGTGAGGTCATCCGCCACGACAGGGCATTAGACCCGAACTCCCCTGGAAAGGTTGCTGATCTAGCCGATCGCGACCGGTGGCGCTAGATCGCCTTCTGCACTTTGCCGCCCTTGAGGCAGCGCGTGCAGACGTACGCGCGGGTCGGTGAGCCCTTCAGGAGGACACGGACCCGTTGCAGGTTCGGGTTGAAACGGCGCTTCGAGGCGACCATCGAGTGCGAGCGGTGGTTGCCGAACGACGGCTTCTTCCCACAGATTGCGCAGATCTTGCTCATGCCGGGCGGAAGTGTAGCGACCGTCCGCTACTGGCGGGCGCTGGCACGCAGCCGGGCGAAGAGGTCCGCCATCTCGAGCGCCGAATGGACCGCCTCGACCGCCTTGTGGATGCGCGCGTCCGCCTGCTCGACGTTCTCGACGGTCAGCACGCCGAAGGACACCGGTACGCCGGTCTCGATCCCCGCCAGCTGAAGCCCCGACGCGCATTCGGCCGCGACGAACTCGAAGTGCGGCGTCTCGCCGCGCACGATCGCGCCGAGCGCGACGATGCACGCGTAGCGGCGCGTCTTCGCAAGCGCCATCGCCGCGAGCGGAAGCTCGAAGGCTCCGGGCACCGGCACCACCGTGATCGAGTCCTGCGAAACGCCCGCCTCGACCAGGGCATCGAGCGCGCTCTGCAGCATCCTGTTCGTCACGCCGCCGTTGAAGCGCGAGACGACGATGCCGACCGAGCGGCGCTTGCCGAGCGGCGTACCCTCGAGGACCGTGTAGCCGTCGGGCACGTCGACCTCGCCGCGCACATGCTCGACGCTCACACCGTCCTGCGGGGCGTCCTCGATCACCGCAGCAGACTGGGCGGCCGGCCAGCTCTCGAACGGATCGCCGGCCGGCTCGGCAACGGGTTCGCCGCCCGGGTCGGTGTCCTCGCCCGGCGTCGGCTCCGGCTCGCCCACGAACGGCGCGCCGGCCGGCGGCGGGCTCAGGGGCGGAAACTGTGGCTGGTCATCGAACTCGCTCACTCTTCCTCCGGTTCGTAGTCGAGGTTCTTCAAATCCTGGTGATGCAGACGGTGCCCGAGCTTATCCCGCTTGATTGCGAGGTACCGCTGGTTTTCGTCGTTCGGCCGGACTTCGATCGGCATCTGCTCGACGACCGTCAGACCGAAGCCGTCGATGCCCGTCAGCTTCTTCGGGTTGTTGGTGAGGATGCGAATCGTCGTCAGGCCGAGATCGGACAGGATCTGGTTGCCGATCCCGTAGTCGCGCGCGTCGGCCGGGAAGCCGAGCTCGAGGTTCGCCTCGACCGTATCGAAACCCTGCTCCTGCAGCTCGTAGGCACGCAGCTTGTTGAGCAAGCCGATGCCTCGCCCTTCCTGCGCCATGTAGAGCAGCACACCGCATCCCTCTTCCTCGATCTGCGCAAGCGCCTGCTCGAGCTGCTCGCCACAGTCGCAACGAAGCGAATGGAAGACGTCGCCCGTCAGGCACTCGGAATGAACACGAACGAGCACGTTGTCGGCGCCGTCGACGTCGCCCTTCACAAGCGCGACGTGCAGCTTCCCGGTCAGCTTTTCGCGGAATGCGATCGCTCTGAACTCGCCGTACTCGGTCGGCAAGCGCACGGAGGCGCCGCGCTCGACGAGCTTCTCGTGGCGGCGCCGGTACTCGACGAGGTCGGCGACCGTGATCATCTTCAGCCCGTGCCGTTCGCAATACGGCACGAGATCCGGCACGCGGGCCATCGTCCCGTCGTCGTTCATGATCTCGCAGACCACACCCGACGGGTTGAGCCCGGCGAGCCGCGCGAGGTCGACCGCGGCTTCGGTCTGGCCGATGCGCTCGAGCACGCCGCCCGGCTTCGCACGCAGCGGAAAGACATGGCCGGGCTGCACCAGGTCGTAGGCCGAGGAATCCGGATGGATCGCAACCTGGATCGTGTGGCTGCGGTCGGCGGCGGAGATGCCGGTGGTGACGCCGTCGCGCGCCTCGACGCTGACGGTGAACGCGGTGCGCAGCGGGGCCTCGTTGTGGTCGGTCATCGGGCGCAGCCCGAGGTGGTCGGCGCGCTCCTCCGTGAGGCACAGACAGACGAGCCCGCGCGCGTGCGTCGCCATGAAGTTGATCGCATCGGGCGTCGCGAATTGGGCGGCGATCGTCAGGTCGCCCTCGTTCTCGCGATCGGGGTCGTCGACCACGACGACCATCCGCCCCTCACGGATCTCTTCGATCGCCGCTTCGATCGTTGCGAACGGTGTGGTCATTGCCATCCTGTGAAGGCTAGCGAGGGAGCAGCCGCTCGACGTACTTGGCCAGCACATCCACCTCGATGTTCACGCGATCTTCACGTTCGAGGAGCGCGAGCGTGGTCGACGCGAGGGTGTGTGGAACGAGCGCCACCGCCAGCCCCGAGGCATCGACGGCCGCGATCGTGAGACTCGTGCCCTGAATCGTGACCGACCCCTTCACCACGACGTAACGGAGCAGATCGGGCGCGAGCTCGAACCAGAGCCGCCTGCCGTCACCCTCGGGCTCGACGCTGCGCACGGTCCCGACGCCGTCGACGTGCCCCTGGACGTAGTGGCCGCCGAGCCGGTCGCCGGCCCGGAGCGCAGGCTCGAGGTTCACTCTCGACCCATGGTCGAGAGTTGTGAGCGCCGTCCGGTCGAGCGTCTCGGGCACGGCGTCGAAGGCGAACGTGTCGCCGTCGACCGCGACGACGGTCAGGCAGACGCCGTCGATCGCGACCGAATCGCCGACCGCCGCGGTGCGCGCCGTCTCGGGCGCCTCGATCGTCAACCGCACGCCGCCCGCCCCGCCCTCACGGGCGAGCACGGTGCCGACCTCGCGGATCAGTCCGGTGAACACGGCGTCACTCCCTGTAGACGAGCGTCTCGACGGTCTCGCGGACGAGCACCTCGAGCTGGGCGCGCTCGCCGGGCAAGCTGGCCGCGAGCTCGACGAGCAGCTCGTTGACGGCGTCGCGGCCGCCGGGGGGAAGCTCGTCGGTCCCGATCTCCTCGAGCTCGCGCCGCAGCCCGTCGTTGCCAAGCTGCCGGGTCAGCCAGTGGCTCAGGTAGGTGACGATCCGGTCGTCGGCGCGCTGGGATTCAGGAGTGATCGACATAGGCCTCGAGGAGCACGTCGCCGCCAACCGGCCGGGCCGTCAGGCGCGACAGGGTCCGCGGCGAGGGTAGCGCAGCCAGGAGGCCCGGTCCCGCGCCGGCCAGCGCGGGCGCGACGAACACGAGCAGCTTGTCGACGAGGCCGGCGGCGAGGAACGCTGCGGCGATCGTCGGGCCCCCTTCGAGCAGCAGCGACTGCACACCCTCCACTGCAAGCGCGCGCAGCTCGTCCTGCAGCGGGCCGCTGCGCAGTTCGAGGTCGAGCCCGTCCGGCAACGGCCCCTTCGAGAAGACGAGGCGCCGAGGCTGACCACGTGGCGTGTCGACCGCGCGCGCGTCGAGTTGTGGCAGATCGGCGCGCGCAGTCCCGCCGCCCACGGCCACGGCGTCGACCTCGGCGCGCAGCTCGTGGACGAGCCGCCGGCTCTCCTCACCGCTCACCCAGCGGGCGCCGGGCACCGTCGTGTGCCCGTCGAGCGTGACCGCCGCCTTGTAGATCACGAACGGCCGCCGAAGCGACACCCAGGTTCGCCAGGCCTCGTTGACGCGCGCGGCCTCCCACGAGTCGACCCATTCGACCTCGACGCCGGCTTCGCGCAGCCGCTGCTCACCACCCGCCGCCTCCGGATTCGGGTCGCGCGCGCCGAAAACGACCCGCTCGACACCGGCGGCGAGGATAGCCTCCGTACACGGCGGCGTGGTGCCGTGGTGTGCGCACGGTTCGAGCGTGACGTACAGGGTGGCCCCGCGTGCGTGCTCGCCCGCGGCCTCGAGCGCAACGATCTCCGCGTGCCGGCCGGCCGCCTCGGTCGCGCCTTCCCCCACCACCTCGCCGCCGCTCACGACCACGGCGCCGACGGTGGGCTTCGGATACGCCCGCCCGCGCGCCGCGCGCGCAAGCTCGACCGCGCGTGCGAGCGTCACGCGAGCGCTTGCACGAGACGCCGATACGCGCGCGGCAGGTCCTCGCGACCGAAGATCGCCGAGGCCGCGACGAGCAGCGTGGCGCCCTCGTCGTACAGCTGCTTGATGTTTTCGGCGGTGAGGCCGCCGTCCGTCTGGATATGCACCTCGGCTGGCAGCGCCGCGCGCAGCCGCCGCACACGGTCGAACGTCTCCTCCTGAAACGGCTGCCCGGAGTAGCCGGGATGGATGCCCATGCAGAGAACAAGATCGGCGTCTCCCGACACGGCGGCGACGTCCTCGGGCTCGGTCTCCGGATTGAACGCGACCCCGACCTGGAGCTCCTGCGCACGCGCTTTACGGATCGTGGCCGGAACGTCGTCGACGGCCTCGAAGTGGAAGGTGACGCTGTCGCCGCCCGCGGCCGCAACGGGCTCGAAGTACTTGGCGGGGTTCTCGACCATCAGGTGCACGTCGATCACGCCGCCGTAGCGGTGGATGATCGGCGAGATAGCCTGGAGGACGATCGGGCCGACCGTGATCGGCTCGACGAAGTGCCCGTCGCCAACGTCGAAGTGGAAGATGCGGCACTCCGAGCGGAGCAGCACCTCGATCTGGTCGCCGAGGTGCGCGAAGTCGGCGCCGTACAGCGAAGGCTCGACCTCCACCGTCCTGATCCAGTCGTTCCAGGGCATCGCGTCGGATGTTACGACCTGAGTCGGGCGATGAAGAATCCGCTCGTCCGGTCGCGATCCGGCAGCGTGAGCAGAAACTCGGGCCGCTTCGGGTGGGCATACCGCGGCCAGTCCTCTCCGAGCGGCACCGGTTCGAGGCCGGAGGCGTCCACGACAGCCTCGTTCTCGTCGGCGTTGAGCGTGCAGACGGAGTAGACGATCGTCCCGCCCGACTTCGTGCGCTTCGCGGCGGCGCGCAGGAGCTCGAGCTGCAGCTCCGGCAGAGGCCGGGCGCGCCAGCGCAGGTCGGGGCGCCGCGCGAGCACGCCGAGTCCCGAGCACGGCGCATCGACGAGCGCGCGGTCGAAGCCGGTCTCGTCGAGCTCGCGGGCGTCGGCGTTGACCACTCGGACGTTCGGGCCGACGGTCTTCGCGAGCGCCTCCGCACGGCCGGGGTGCAGCTCGACCGCGGTGATCTCGCCGTGCAGCATCGTGGTCTTGCCGCCGGGGGCGGCACAGAGGTCGAGGATGCGCTCGCCCTCCTGTGAGCCGACGACGAGTGCCGCGAGCTGCGACGCGCGGCTCATCGGCCACATCCGCCCGATGTCGACGGCGTCGACCACGTAGGCACCGGGCACGTCGGTCGGCTCGCCGACGGGCTCCGCGCAGCGAACCTCGAGCGCGGGCGGCTCGTTCTGCGCGCGCATCAGTGCCAGCGCGGCCTCGCCGCCGAAGTCGCGCGCCCAGATCTCGGCGATCCAGTCGGGGTAGGAGTGCTTGAGCGGGCCTTCCGGCAGCGACGCAACGAGGCCGCGAAAGCTCTGCGCGAGCCTGCGCATCACCGCGTTCGTGAACGGCACGGCACGTTCGAGCCGGGCGGCACGCACGAGCTCGACCGTGTCGTCGACGACTGCGTGCTCGACCTGGTCGGTGAATGCGAGCTGGTAGGCGCCGAGCCGCAACGCGGCGCGCACGGGCGGATCGAGCTTGCGCACAGGCCGCTTGCCGATCTGGTCGATGCCGAAGTCGAGCGTCCGCGCGCGCTGAACCGTCCCGTAGGCGAGCCGCTGCGCGAGCGCGCGGTCGCGCGCGTCGAGGCCCGCGACGGCGGAGTCGAGTGCACGGTCGGCGTAGGCCCCCTCCTCGAAAACGCGGCGCACGACCTCGTACGCGGCCCGGCGCGCCGGTGCGATCACCGGGTGTCGCCGGTCATCGAACACCGCGAAGGAACTCCGCGTAGCTCATCTTCCCGCGGCCCTCCGGCTGAACGAGCTCGGGCTCGAACCTGCCCTCGTCGAGCCGGGCGCGCCAGATCGTGACGCGGCGACCGTGGAGTGTCGTCCAGGCGCCGATGTGCGGCGCAAGAGCACGGACGCGCCGCCAGGCATCGACGGGATCGTCGAGGACGAGCTCGCGGTCGGCGGGTGCGATCTTTGCGGCGTAGGTCGCGCCGTCCGCCGGCTGCGGCTCGAACGACGGCGACTCGATCACCGTGTCGAGCAGGCGCGCCGCGATCTCGGCCGACCGTTCGAAGACACCGCCCGCGTCGAGGTCGCCGACCGCAAATGCCTCCTGCGCGGCGACCCCGCCGGCATCGAGCGCCTCGATCGTCTCGTGGATCGTCACTCCCGTCTCGGTGTCGCCGGCCAGGATCGCTCGTTCGACGGGCGCAGCGCCGCGCCAGCGGGGCAGCAGCGACGGGTGGACGTTCAGCCACAGCGACCGCTCGAGCAGCGGCGGCGGGATGTACAGCCCATACGCGCACACGACGACCCGTTCGACATCGACCGGCAGGTCCGGCTCGGCGGGCTGGTACGTCGGGATGCCGAGCCGTGCCGCGACCTCCTTGGCAGGTGGGGCGGCAAGCTTGCGACCACGGCCGCGGGGCGCGTCGGGGCGGGTCAGCAGGAAGGCGATCTCGCGCGTCTGCGCGAGGCGCTCGAGCACATCTGCTCCAAGCGGCGCCGTGGCGGCGACGCCGATGCGCATCACCGGAGAACGATGCGAGGCCGCAAGGTCGAGAGCGCCTGCTTGCGGTGCTCGTCGTCGGTGCGGTCGATGATCAACACGCCGTCCAGATGGTCGAGCTCATGCTGTACGACCCGGGCGTCGTATTCGCCGAGCTCGTAGCGCACGTCCTCGCCGTTTTCGTCCTTGCCTTCGATCGTCAGGCCGACGGCACGCTCGACGGGCACACGCACGCCTTGCAGCGAAAGGCAGCCCTCGTCCTCGATGAGCGTCTCGCCGGCGCGGTCGACGACCACCGGGTTCACGACGGCGTGCGGCCCCTCCTCACCCGGCTCGAACACGAAGATCCGGCGCAGCACGCCGACCTGCGTCGCGGCCAGCCCGACGCCTTGGGCCTCGTGCATCAGTACTGTCATCCGCTCGACGAGGCGCCGCAGGTCGTCGTCGAAGTCCTCGACCTGATGCGCGACGAGGCGCAGCGCAGGGTCGCCGTACTGGCGGATCTGCGCAAGCGCGAGGCGGCGGCGGGCGGCGGCCTCGGCCTCGGCGCGCGCCTCCTCGGTCGCGCTCGAGTCCTCCTCGTGCCCGTGCCCCGACTCATGCTCGTGGTCGTGCTCGTGGGTGTGGTCGTGCTCGGTCAAGGCGACGCAGTGTAGGGGAAGCGGCCGGCCTAGAGGCTCTGCGGGTCGACGTCGACGACCGCGCTCAGTTGGGCGCGGCGCATGTTCGGCGCCGCGGCCGCAAGCAGCCGCGCGGCCTGTGAGGCGAACCGCCGCGGCTGGGCCGTCTTCGCCACGAGTTGCGCCCGGTACTTGCCACGCAGGCGCAGCAGAGCCGCCGGCCCGAGCAGGTCGACACCTGTCATCTGTCCCTTCAGCTCGTCGAGCGCACGCAGCACCGGCTCGATCGCGGGGCCCGTGACGACGATCCGCACCAGATGGGCGAACGGCGGATAGCCGAGCGCCTTGCGCCGCTCCAGCTCCTCCGTGAGAAACCGGCCCACGTCGTGCCGCGCAGCGTGGACGATCGGGCGCGCATCCGGCTGGAAGGTCTGCACGAGCACACGCCCGGGCGCATCACGGCCGCTTCGGCCGGCCAGCTGCGTGATCAGCTGGAACGTGCGCTCCTCGGCGCGGAAGTCGGGCAGGCCGAGGCCGGTGTCGGCATCGACGACGGCAGCCAGTTCGACCCCCGTGAAGTGATGCCCCTTCGCCACCATCTGCGTGCCGAGCAAGACGGCGCCGTCCGTGTCGCGAAAGCGCCGAAGCGCAATCGCGAGCTGCTCGGGCTTCGCGACCACGTCGGCGTCGAGCCGGATCAACGCGAGCTCCGGCAGCTCGCGTGCGAGCTCGCGCTCGAGCTTCTGCGTCCCGGCGCCGAGCCGCGCGATGTCGGGCGATTCGCAGGCCGGACAGATCGAGGGCGCCGCTGTCCCGTAGCCGCAATGATGGCAGCGAAGCAACGCATCGCCGTGCAGGACGAGCGCGACGTCGCAGTTGGGGCAGCGGATCGTCGTGCCGCAGGCCCGGCAGTGGAGTGCAGGCGCGACGCCGCGGCGGTTCAGGAGCAGGATCGCCTTGCCGCGCCGCTCGGCCACGCCGCGCAACGCACGCAGAAGCGGCGCCGAGAGTGGGTAGCCGGCCTCGCGCCGCAGGTCGATCACGCGCACCCGCGGCAGATCGGCGCCGATCCGCCCGCCGAGCTCGAGCCGTTCGAGCGCCGCCCAGCTCTCGGGCCGCGGCGTCGCCGAGCCGAACACCGCAACCGCGCCCTCGAGCGCCGCGCGCTTGGCAGCGACGGTCCGTGCGTCGTAACGCGGGTCGGAGTCCTGCTTGTACGACGAATCGTGCTCCTCGTCGACGACCACGAGCCCGAGCCCGCGAATCGGTGCGAAGATCGCCGAGCGAGCCCCCACGACGATGCGCGCTTCGCCGCTCGCGATCCGTGCGCGCTCGTCACGGCGTTCGGCGTCGGTGAGGGCCGAATGGAGGATCGCGACTCGCTCACCGAACCGCGCTCGCACGCGACCAACGGTCTGCGGCGCGAGCGCGATCTCCGGCACGAGCACGATCGTCCCCAGGCCACGCTCGAGCATCGCGGCGCACGCCTGCAGGTACACCTCGGTCTTGCCCGAGCCCGTCGCGCCGTAGAGCAGAAAGTTGCCGCTGCCGTTGACGATCCGGTCGACTGCCGCACGTTGCGGCTCGGACAGCTCGAGCGGCTCCGCCTCGCCGGTCAGCGTCTGACGCTCCGCCGGCGGTGCCTGCTCCTTCCGCCGCTTCGGTACCTCCGGGGCGACGAGCGCCAGCGCGCGCGCCGGGGTCGAGCCGTAGTAGTCGGCGATCCACAACGCGAGCTCGACGAGCGTCGCGGGGACTTGCCCGATCACCGACTCGATGGGCCTCGCGTCGACGCCCGGCGGCGCCGCGTCCTCGAGCCGGATGACGATCCCGCGCGCCCGTGAGCGCCCGAACGGCACGCGCACGATCGCGCCGACTTCGACACCCTCCGGTACCTCGTACGTGAACTCGCGTGCCACTGCGCGCGCGGTGACGAGCGGATACACGGATGCGAAAGGCATCTAAGCCGGCTGATCCGCGCGCGCATGCGAGCGCAGCCGCTTGAACGAGAGTGTCTTCGCCATCAAGCCAATCGATGCGAGCCCGAGCAGCAGATTCGTGACGGTGACGGCGATGTTCGCGCCGACGCTGAACGCAAGTAAGAGCGAGCTGGAGATCGACTCCTTGGCGAAGATCACGACGATCAGCCCCTGCTTCGTGCCGGCGCCGCCCGGGGTGGCCGGGAAGAGCGTCGACATCGAGTCGACGACCTGAACGAGGAGCGCGTTGTGGATGGTGGCGTGCACGCGAAACGCCTCGAGGAAGAAGTAGAGGGCCGCCAGGCGAAGCACCCAGGAGATCGCCTGCGGCAGCACGACGCCGAGGAAGAAGCGGCGGCGGTCGGCGAGGATCGCAAACCCGAGCCGCAAATGCGCCCAGAAGATCCGGGCCCGCCGCCGCGCCCAGAAAAACAGCGCGACCCCCGCGGCGAGACCAACCGCGAGGCCGATCTCGGTGGCACGTTCATGTCGCAGGAAGAACTTCCAATCGACGGTCGGAATCCGCGAATAGGCCTCGTGCGTCGGCAGCACCCCAAGCGTCAGGGCCCACAGCACGAGCGCGCCCCCCACGACGAAGTCGAAGAGCGTCTCGACCGCCAGTGTCGAGGCGAGCGTCGGGTACGTCGCCTCGTCCAGGCGATGCCGAACGAGGTACAGCTTGACCAGGTCGCCACCGCGCGCGGGCGCGATCGAGTTGACGCCGACGCCGGCCATGTACGCGCCGAAGGCGCTGCGGTAGCGAAACCGGCTCTGCGGATACGAAGCGCGCAGGATGTTCTGCCACGCGCGCGCTCGAAAGAGCAGCTTGACCACGTGGCACGCGAGCGCGATACCGAGCGCCGTCCACCTCACCTCGGCGAGATGGTGGAAAAAGACCGCGACCGCGTGGAAGAAGACGCCCAGGGCGCCCAGGCTAGATCAGGCCCCGGCGGCCACGAGCACCCAGTCGGTGGCGAAGCCGAGCAGAAGGCCACCGAGGAGCATCCAGCTGACGAGCCGCGGCATCGAAAAGCGCTTGCAGACCTCGAAGAGCTGGATCACCACGTAGAGGATCGAGCCGCCGGCCACCGCGAAGAACACCACCTCGAGCGCGGGGCTGACCCACACCTGCCCGATCAGCGTGCCGAGGAAGGTGGGGCCGCCGCCGATCAGGCCCATCAGCCCGAGGAAGCGCCAGCTCGGCACCTCCGACTCGCCCGACATGGGACCGACGATGCCGAACCCCTCGGTCGCATTGTGGAGACCGAAGCCGATGATCAGGACCAGCGCCAGCGAAAGCTCGCCCGCGGCGGCCGACTGACCGATCGCGAGCCCTTCGCCGAAGTTGTGCAGCCCGATGCCGGTTGCGATCAGGAGCGCGAGGCGCCTGCCGGGCGTGAGCGCCTCGAACCACGAGCGGTGCTGGAACTCGTCGACGGCGGCGGCGCCCGGGCCGACGAGCGGGGTTGCGCGCTTCGACGTCAGCCAGCCGTCGTAGTAGACGAGGCTCATCATCCCGGCCGCGAAACCGAGGCAGAGGAGCGCTGCGTAGCCGGCGAACGCACTCCAATCGCGGACCTGCAGATGGCTCTCGACCGGCGCGACGCCGTGACTGACGACGTCCCAGAAGAGGAAGACGAGGATGCCGGTGGCGATCGAGCTGAGGGAGGCGCGCAGGGCGACGTTCGTCGTGCGGACGCGGCCCATCGGCAGGCCCACGAAGATCGTGAAGCCGGCGATCGCGCCGAGAATGAGGGTCTGAGCCGTCGACATGGGGCGTTGTAAGGCCCACCTTACAGAAGGTTCCCACACTACGATCCGGCGTATGGCTGCGAGCCACGGCATCGACGAGTACCTGGAGACGATCTATTTCCTCGCCTTTCCGATCGGCGAATACCGCCCCGCGTCCACCGGCACGTCGCAGACGATCGCCGCGCGCGTGGCGGAGATGCTCGGTGTCTCACGGGCCTCGGCAGGCGAGATGCTGAAGCGGCTCGAGGCCGAGGGGCTCGTCGAGCGCGGTGAACGCAAGGAGGCAATCCTGACTCCGTCCGGGACGGAGCGGGCACGGAAGGTCGTGCGCAAGCACCGGGTGATCGAGCGGCTCCTGACGGATTTCATGGGCTACACCGCGGCTGAAGCGCACGTCCACGCCGACGAGCTCGGCGGCACGTTCACAGACGACATGGTCGAGCGGATCGAGGTCAAGCTCGGCCACCCGGACCGCTGCCCGCACGGGTGGCCGATCGACCCGGACGTCGAGCAGGCGGAGAACCGCGAGCTCGAGCCCCTGTCCGCGCTCGAACCGGGCACGCACGCCACAATCGTTCGCCTGGCGGAGCACGACGGCGATCTTCTGCACTGGTACTACGACCAGGGGCTGACCCCGGGCACCGGCGTCGAGCTCCGCGCGGCCGAACCGGCCGCGGGCCAGTTCCGCGTCGGAGTCGCAGGCACCGACAAGGCAATCGGTGAAAAAGCCGCCGCCGGCCTCTTCGTCAAACGCGTTGGTGCCTGACACCAACGGTGTCAGGCACGTTCTCGGGACGGCGGTCGGCGCGGACGGTGCCAGGCACCCTCGGAAGTGCCACACACGTGTGCCAAGAGTGGAAACTCACGCCCCGGCGCCTTGCGAGTCGGACGATTCGCCGGCAAGCTCAACGAACTGGGGCGGGATGCCCCGGTCGGTGCCAGGCACCGACCGAAGTGCGGCAAGAAGCGCCGCGGAAAGCCACAAGTCGAACGCTCCGACCGAGAACCAATCCCGGCTCGCGCCGGCGCTGCCAAACGCCGGCTACGGCGACCCCAGCCCTGTACCGCGACTCGGCCGGGCAAACGGGTCCGACACCGTAAGTGTCAGACGCCGGCTGCGGTCGCGAGCCCGGCGGCAGCGCGGAGTGCGTCGGCCTTGTCGGTGCGCTCCCACGTGAAGTCATGGTCGTCGCGGCCGAAGTGGCCGTACGCGGCGGTCTTCTGGTAGATCGGGCGGCGCAGGTCGAGGTCGCGCAAGATCGCAGCGGGACGCAGGTCGAAGTACTCCTTGACCAGCGCCTCGATCCGCGCCACCGGCAGCTTCTCGGTGCCGAAGGTCTCGACGAGCACCGAAAACGGATGAGCGACGCCGATCGCGTAGGCGACCTGGATCTGACAGCGATCCGCGAGGCCTGCAGCGACGACGTTCTTCGCGACATATCGCGCCGCGTACGCCGCCGACCGATCGACCTTCGTCGGGTCCTTGCCGGAGAAGGCGCCACCGCCGTGCGGGGCCGCGCCACCGTACGTATCGACGATGATCTTGCGCCCCGTCAGGCCGGTGTCTCCCATCGGACCGCCGATCACGAACTTGCCGGTCGGGTTCACGTAGACGAAGTCGGGCTCCTCGAGCCGGCGCTCGTCGTAGAGGTCGTGCGGAAGGATCGGCCGCAACACGTGCTCGATCAGATCGGGCTTGATCATCGTCTCCGGGTCGAGCCCTTCGCGGTGCTGCGTCGAGACGAGGACCCGCTCGATCTCGACCGGTGTCTGCCGCCCATCGGCGTCGACCTCGTAGCGGACCGAGACCTGCGCCTTGCCGTCGGGCCGCAGATACGGCAGGACGTCCGCTTTGCGCACCTCCGACAACCGCTTCGCGATGCGGTGCGCCAGCATGATCGGCAGCGGCATCAGCTCGCGCGTCTCGTTGGACGCGTAGCCAAACATCATCCCCTGGTCGCCCGCGCCGACCCGGTCGAGCGGGTCGTCGTCGCCGGGGTCGTGCTGCAACTCGTACGCGGTGTCGACACCCTGTGCAATGTCGGGCGACTGTTCGTCGAGCGTCACGATCACGCCGCACGTGTCGGCGTCGAAGCCGTACTTGGCACGCGTGTAGCCGATCCCCTTCACCGTCTCGCGCACGATGCGCGGAATGTCGATGTAGGTCTCGGTCGTCATCTCGCCCGCAACCACCACGAGGCCCGTGGTGATCAGCGTCTCGCAGGCGACGCGGCTCGCCGGATCGTTTGTGAGAGCTGCGTCGAGGACCGCGTCCGAGATCTGGTCGGCGATCTTGTCGGGATGCCCTTCGGTCACCGACTCGGATGTGAAGAGGAAGGTCCGCTCCGCCATTGGCATGGAGGTTAGCTGACCCGCCCGAGGTCACTCCTCGGTTGGGCGCCTGCCCATCAGCGAGCCCGCAAGCTCGTGCAACGGCATCCCCTCGAGCACCGCGCAGACCCCTTCGGTGATCGGCAGCTCGACACCGATCCGCCGCGAGAGGTCGCGCAGCACCGGCGCCGTCGTCAGGCCCTCGACCGCCTGTCCGATCTGGGCTTTCGCCTCCGCCGGGCTCGCGCCGCGTGCGATCAGCTCGCCGGCGCGGCGGTTGCGACCGTGCGGGTGGAAGCAGGTAACCATCAGGTCGCCCATGCCGGCGAGGCCCGAGAACGTCTCCGGCTCCGCGCCGCACGCCTCGCCGAGCCGGGCCATCTCGACCAGCCCGCGCGTGATCAGCGCGGCCTTGGCGTTGTCGCCGAGCCCAAGCCCGTCGACACCACCGGCGGCGAGTGCGATCACGTTCTTCGCGGCAGCGCAGAGCTCGACGCCGACCACGTCGCTGCCCACGTAGACACGAAACGCGAGCGAGTTGATCGCGTCCTGGAGGCGCAGAGCGAGCTGCTCGTCGTCGGAGGCGACGACGGCAGCGCCCGGAAGCCCCGTCGCGACCTCTTCGGCCATGTTGGGGCCGGAGAGCACCGCGACCGGCCGGCCCTGCACGAGCGTCGAGAGGCGGTGGCCCGTCGCCGGGTCGAGACCCTTCGTCAGGCTGAGAACCGGCGCCGCGCCGCGCACGTGACCGAGCACGTCACCGAAGGCATGGCTCGGCACGGCGAGCACCACGAGGTCGGCCTCGTCGTAGGGCGCGTCGTCGAGCGTCGCGCGGCCGGCGACGAACACGTCGTGCCCGCGACCGCGCAGCAAGTGGGTGAACGCCGCGCCCCACGCGCCGCCGCCCACGACGACGATCCTCATGGCCGTTCCCGGAAGTCGACCACCACCGGCACACCCTCGAGGTTGAAGCGCTCACGCAGCTGGTTCTCGACCCAGTAGGCGTAGTCGCGCGTCACGAGGGCCGGATCGTTGACCGTGAAACGGAAGCGCGGCGGCCGCGAGGTGACCTGCGCGCCGTAGAGGAGGTTGAGCCGGCGAACGCCCTTGGACGGTGCCTGGCGCATTTCCTTCAGCTCTGCGATGAACTTGTTCAGCTCGGCGGTCGGAACGCGCGAGACGTAGCGGTCGTACAGCTCGGCGACCTTGCCGAGCAGACGCGACACACCGCGGCCCGTGAGCGATGACACGGTGATGAAGTCGGGACGCTGCCGCAGTCGCCGGGCCAGCTCGGGCCGGACGTCCTCGATCGTGATCTCCGAGATGTCCCACTTCGAGAGCACGATCAGCGTCGCGCAGTGCGCCTTGCGCGCCACCTCGACGGCTGTGATGTCGCCCTCGACGATGCCCTCGCCTGCATCGATCAGCACGAGCCCGACGTCGGCGTTCGCGGCCGCCTCGAGCGCGCGCAGCTCCGAGTAGTAGTCGATTCCCTGCCGCTGCTTGCGCTTCCGGCGCAGGCCGGCCGTGTCGATCAGCTGGAATCGGCGCCCTTCGTGCTCGATCATCGTGTCGATCGTGTCGCGAGTCGTGCCCGGCACCTCCGAGACAATCGTGCGCTCACTGCCGACGAGCTTGTTGTAGAGCGACGACTTACCCACATTCGGCCGGCCGAGGATCGCAACGCGAATCGCGTCTTCGCCCGCTGTTCGTGTCGAGAAGCCGGGCAGCAGGTCGAGGATCTCGTCGAGCAGGTCGCCCGTGTTCGAGCCGTGCAGCGCGGAGATCGGGAACGGCTCGCCGAAGCCGAGGCGGTGGAACTCGAACGCAAGGCTCGCCTGCGACGGGTCGTCGATCTTGTTCGCGAGCACGAGCACGTTCTTCTTCGCCTCGCGGAGGATCTGTGCGAGCTCCTCGTCACCCGGGGTGATGCCGGCGCGCGCGTCGACGACGAAGAGCACGAGGTCGGCCTCGCGAATCGCCGCCCGCGCCTGCTCGGCGATCTGCCGCGTGATCGGGTTGGGGTCGGCGATGTCGACACCGCCCGTGTCGATCAGCAGGAAGCTGCGGCCGTTCCACTCGCACACGAGCTCCTTGCGGTCGCGCGTCGTGCCCTGCGTCTCGTGCACGACCGCCTGCCGAGTCGCGGTCAGCCGGTTGACGAGGGTCGACTTGCCGACGTTCGGGAAACCGACGATCGCAACGGTGCCCTCGAGTGAGACGGCGGCGCTGCTCATAGCGGCGGCGTCAGGCCGGCGGGACGCCCTTGCGCGTGGACATCCGCCAGCCAGTCGAAGAGGACGTTGATGCGCCGCTCGATCTCAACGGATGCCTCCTTGTAACCGCGGCCGCCCTTGGGCAGTCCATCGAAGCGTACGGGCTCGCCGAACGCGATCGAGCACGGGGCAAAGTTGCCGACCTTCCAGAACTGCGTGCCGTAGACGGCAACCGGGATCACGGGCACATCTTCCTGCAACGCCACCATCGCCGCCCCCGGCTGTGCGGCCCCGGGCCGCCCATGTTGCATGCGCGTGCCCTCGACGAAGAGGCCGACCACGCCGCCGTCGCGTGCGGTCTGGCGCATCAGGCGGACGGCCTCGCGGTCGGACTCGCCGCGCCGTACGGCGATCGTGCCGTGCCAGCGCAGGAAGCGGCCGATGCCGGGGAAGAGCGCCGCCTCGGCCTTCGCGACGAAGCTGACGTTGCGCGGCGAGAGGGCCCCGACGATCGGAATGTCGATCCAGTGCAGGTGGTTGATCGCGTAGACGAGGCCGCCGCTTCCCGGCACGTGGTCGCGTCCGTACGCCCGGGCGCGCGTGAACAGCCGTGCGGGCCAGCCCATGTAGCGGCGGCCGAGCGCCCACGAGATGTCCTGCGCCGTCACCGGAGGCGTAGGCTCGACAGAGCCGACCAGGAGAGGAGGTGCCGGCTTGGCCGGCGCTGGAGCGGAAACCTCGTCACGGCGCAGCCACTGAACGGGTGCGGATCAGGTCTTCGATCCGCGACACGACGTCGTCGACCTCGAGGTCGGTCGTGTCGATCAGCTCTGCGTCGTCTGCAGGCTGCATGCGCACGCGATCCGATTCGTCGCGGATGCGCAGGTCGGTGGCCAGCGCGTCAGCGCCGATATCGGGACGCTCTGCCTGCCGCCGCGCGGCGCGGATCTCCGGGTCGGCGTGCAGGTAGATCTTCACCTGCGCGTCGGGCGCGACGACCGTGCCGATGTCCCGGCCCTCGATCACGACGTTCCCGTGCTGGCCGAGCTCGCGCTGCCGCTCGCGCATCACCTCGCGCACCTCGTGGTGGCGCGCGACGACGGGCACCATGCGGTCGATCCGCGACTGCCTGATCGCCGACGTGACGTCGGTGTCGTCGACGAACACACGGCCGGCATCGTCGAAGTGCACCGGGTGCGCTCGTGCGAGATCGCCGAGCGCCTCGCCCTCGCCGAGCGGAAGCCCTTCGTGCATGGCAAGCCACGTCAACGCGCGATACATCGCCCCCGTGTCGAGGTACCTGAAGCCGAGCCGCTCCGCGAGCCTGCGGGCAACCGTGCTCTTGCCGGCGCCTGCGGGTCCGTCAATGGCCACGATCATGGCCGCTCCGTCCTTCGGACGGAGCGGCTAGCGGGAAGGGCTGCGGGAGAAATCGACATGAGAAGTCTGCTAGACCAGCTCGCTCGGTCTCTGAGCGAGTTGGCCGAGCAGGTCGAAGAAGCCGGGGAAGGATATCGCCACGCTGTCGGCGCCCTCCACCTCAACACCCTCGCGGCTCGCAAGCCCTGCAACGGCGCCGAGCATCGCGATCCGGTGGTCGCCGCGCGCATCGACGCGCCCGCCTTTCGGACGCGTCGGTACGCCGGTGACCGAGAATCCTTCCTCGTGCGCCTTCGCGCGCACTCCGATCGCGCGCAGCGCGTCGACGACCGCTTCGATCCGGTCGGTCTCCTTGTGGCGCAGCTCACCCGCGCCGTAGACCCAGCTCTCTCCGTGCGCGTGCGCGGCGAGCAAGGCGAAGAGCGGCAGCTCGTCGACGAGCCGCGGCACCTCCTGCGAGTGGATCGTCGTCGCAGTCAGCTCCGCGGAGCGCACCTCGATGTCGCCGACCTGCTCGCCGCCGATCCGGCGACGCGAGAGGATCCCGACGCGCGCGCCCATGCGGTCGAGCACCGCGAGCAGCCCTGTGCGGCGCGGGTTGAGGCTGACGTCGTGGATCGTGATGCGCGACTCCGGAATCAGGGTCGCCGCGACGATGAACGGCGCGGCCGACGAGAAGTCGCCGGGCACCTCGACGGCGTCGAGGTGCAGGTGCCCCGGCGGGTCGACGCTCACCGAGCTCGGACGGATGCTCACCTGCACGCCGGCGCCCTGGAGCATCAGCTCTGTGTGGTCGCGGGTCGGGGCAGGCTCGACCACGGTCGTCCGCCCCGTCGCGCCGAGCGCCGCGAGCAGGATTGCGGATTTCACCTGTGCGCTCGCGACGGGCAACTCGTAGTCGATCGCCGTGAGCGGCGCGCCGGTGACCGTCAGCGGCAGGTGACCGTCCGTGGTCTCGATCTGTGCGCCCATGCGCCGGAGCGGCTCGGCGACGCGCTCCATCGGCCGCGTCGAGAGCGACTCGTCGCCCGTCAGGGTGAAGGTTCCTTCCTGGAAGGCGAGCAGTCCGACAATCAGGCGCGCGAGCGTCCCCGCGTTACCACACTCGATGCCGGCGGACTGCAGGCCGCGCAGCCCGACCCCATGCACGACGAGGCGGTCGTCCTCGTCGTCGACCTCCACACCGAGCGCGCGCACCGCCGCGAGAGTGGACGTGGTGTCGCCGGAGCGCCCAAAGCCGTGCA
>Ga0307373_10006718_pt1 | contig 18212 bp, 18 predicted proteins | sample OX2MG_FD_202534 | JGI IMG/M metagenome (GOLD analysis project Ga0307373, IMG submission 202534) | Soil microbial communities from Risofladan, Vaasa, Finland - OX-2 | ecosystem: Environmental > Terrestrial > Soil > Coastal area > Acid sulfate soil | place: Finland: Risofladan, Vaasa | collected...
ATGTTGCCTGAGAAGACGAGGAAGGCAGCCGCATGTAGAGGGCGAGATTCGAGTACTGCGTGTCAGCGTGGAAGGAGTGCCCTTCCGCACTGCCCTGAATGCTGAAAATGCCACGGTGGTCGCGCTGATCGAATATCCCGGTCCCCGACGCAGTGACAGTTTGCGAGGAGCCAGGCGGGGTGAATTCCTCAGACAGGGAAGCCTTGAATCCCGGTGCCAGTTCGGAGACCTGGGCCGCCTGCGCGACCGGGTCGACAGCTGAGCTGACCGCCGAACTCCCACCGCAGCCGCTGAGCGCGATCACGAGGCCAGTGACCGCCACGGCGCAGGCCAAGAGTGCAGAGGCTGGTAACCATCTTCCCCCCATAGGCCGTAATAGTACAGCCCGACGATGGCCGGTCGGCTACCATGTGTCTGTTCAAATATTGGGACAAGGGGAAGCATTGTGTCGAGTGAAGGAAGGATCGCTCGCTCTTGGCGTCTGACGCGGGCGGCCTGGGGGGTTGTGCGGACCGATCGGGCGCTGTTGATCCTCGCGGCGCTCTCCGGGTTGCTGACCATGGCGAGCATCGCCTTGATCTTCCTGCTGGGTGGCCTGTTCCATCACGGGCGTTTCTCAGAGGGGCATTTTGCGCTGGTCGCGCTGATCCTTGCCTATCCGCTGATGTTCGTCAGCGTGTTCCTCAACACTGCGATCGCGGCGGCCGCCGCGGCTGCGCTCGACGGGCGCCGTCTGTCGCTTGGGCAGGCGCTCGCGGTTCCGGCGGGGCGGATCGGGCGGGTCGCGCTGTGGGCGCTGATCGCGGCTGGTGTCGGGGTGCTGCTCGAGCAGCTCGCGAGCCGCCTGCCGTTGGGAGGGAGCATTGCCACGAGGCTCGTTGGCGTCGCCTGGTCGCTGGCCAGCCTGTTCGCCATCCCGATCCTCGCCCTCGAAGACTGCTCGGCGCCGGAGTGCCTGCGGCGCTCGGCTCGCGTCGTCAAGGAGCGCTGGGGTGAGGGCATCAGCGGCAGTGTGATGATCACGGCTTGGACGATCCTTGTCGTCATCCCCGTCGCCGTGGTGCTTGGGATTGGGCTGATCGCGAGCCACGGCGAGCCCGCGGCTCGCGATGCGGTGATCGCGCTTGCCGTCCTCGCGTTCCTGGCGATCGTCGCGATCGGGGCGGTCGTCCGCCAGACGTTTGCTGTGGCTCTCTATCGTTACGCCACCACCAGCTCCGCTCAGGGACCGTTCGAGCAGCGCGACCTGCAGTCGCCGTTCAGCCCTAAGCGAGGCCTGTTCCGCTGAGCATGGGGAGGCTCCCTCTGGCTGTCTTGGTGCTCGTGTTGTCGCTCACTGGCGGCGCGGTCGCCACGTTCGCGAAGAGCAACGGCGGGAAGGTGGACAACGTGGCCGCCACGAGGGCATACCTACTCGCGCGGCACCGGCTCGTGCTTGCCGGCCAGCACGATCAACAAGCCGGCGTACAGGCAGTCCGCTCCCTTGTCGCGAGCGTGAAGGCCGAATGTCCGCGTGTGCTCGCCGGGGCTCCTGAAAACCGCGCGCGCGGTGACGTCAGAGATGAGATCGTGGAAGACGTCGCGCTTACGGTGGAACGGCCAGCCCGAAACGCGACGCTCGCGTTCGCGATGGCGGTGCAGCGGCTGCGCTGGAGCAATCGCAAGCTCACCTACTATGCGAGTCATTCGGCCCGAGAAGAAGCCGCGAAGGAGCAGGTAGCTCTCCCCAACATTTGTGCCGACGCGAAGGCTCTTGCTGTTGATGGATTCAAGGCGGCTCCGACGAGCACCGAGAAGTTCCTCGCGAGCTGCGGCGCTGCGAACTCCATCACCACAATCGACTTTCGCCCCGGAGAAACCGAAGGTCTAGAAGAAAGAATCTGGCGCCTGTTGAAGCCGTACGAGCGCCCCAGCGAGAAGGCCCTCATTCCCCACGAGCCGACGAAGCCGGAGCTCGAACGGGGAGCGTCCGTCATTCAAGAAGACTTCGGGAATCCTGTAGTGGAAATCGCTCATGCGCTCGGGCTGCCAGAATGAGCGCGGGCCCGCGCAGCAGCGCCTTGGCAGGCGCCGCCGTCTTCTGCTTCCTCGCGATGTTCGCCGTCCCGGCGGGTGCCCAGGCGCCGACCGGCGGATGTCCGCCACCGTCTGCTCCCACTGAAAGCACCCCGCCTGGCCCACCGTCCTCGGCCAGCCCGCTGAGTCCGCCCCCGGAACAGATCGTGGCGTGCGTCGGCTCGCAGTCGATCACGGGTGCGGCGTTCTCGCATTGGGCGGTCGTCGCGCAGAAATCGGAAGGTTCCTCAAAGCACCGTCTCTCAGCGAGCCAAGTGATCAAGCAGGCCATGAGCTTCCTGATCTCCTCCGATTGGGTGCTTGGCGAAGCGACTGATCTAAACATCCATGTGACGGAAGGCGAAGTTCGTCACACGTTTGACGATATACGCGCCCAACAGTTCCCCAAGCTAAAAGAGTTCAAAGTGTTCCTGAAGCAGTCCGGACAGACCGTTGCCGATCTCCTGTTTCGTGTGCGGTTGAATCTCACCTCGACGCGAATGCAAAAGCGTGTGCTCGCGGGTCATCGCGGGGCACGCGGTCAGCAGCGTGCCCTGAGCCGCTTCGTTCACGATTTCACGACCAAGTGGATGGGCCAGACGTACTGCGATCCGACGTACGCCGTCACGGACTGCGGTCACGTGCAGGCGTCGCTGTAGGCCAAATCCTCTGTATGCTTGTCAAGCTCATGGTGGCCAGGGGTGTGTCCAAGGGGGTTGGGTCGCGGAGGCGGGTTGTGCCGTTGGTGGCGCTTTGCGTTGTTGTGGGCTGTGCGGTGCTGCCCACGGTGGCGATGGCGGCGGCAAAGCCAGAAGTGGGGTATCTCGCTGCTTCTCACGTGAGCACGAGCGCTGCCACTATCGAAGTGCCGATCAATCCCGAGGGCAGCGAAACCAGCTACGAAGTTTGGTTGGAATGTCAGAACGCCCAAGAGAACAATCAGAGTTGCGAACCGCTGACGGTCGGCCCGCAACGTCAGCAAGGCATTCTCTCACTTGGTTTTGAACAGCAGATCGTGACCGATGCCGTGACTGGCCTTCAGCCCGGATATTTGTACAAGTACCGGGTGATCGCCACCAACTCAGCCGGCAGGGCAGGCTATGTCGGCGATGGATTCATCACCTGCCCGTCCCAGGGCCCTTGTCCTTCTCAGCCGTATCTGTCCGGGCTGTCACTGTGGGTTATCGAAGGCGCGGAACGCGAGGCCAACGAAGCGCCGAGACTTGAAGAAGAAAGGGAAGCCAAGGCGAAAGAAGAAGCAGAACGCCCCGCCAAGGAAGCCGCCGCGCGTGCCGCTCATGAACGTGAAGTCCGCGAAGCGGGCGAACGCGCGGGTCGCGAAGCAGCGGAACGGGAACGCCTCGCAAAAGAACAGATCGCCAAGCAAGCAGCGGCGGGCATGTGTCATGTCCCGTCGGTCAAGGGTGACTCACTCGCAGCTGCGCGACGCGCGCTCGGCAAGGCGCACTGCAAGCTTGGCAAGGTCTCGAGGCCGCGCGGACATCACAAGACGCTCGTGGTCACCAGCCAGGGCGCCAAGAGCGGCAAGACACTGGCTGACGGAGCGGCCGTCGCGGTGAAGGTCGGACCGGCGCGCGGCTAGGCTCTGGCGATGCTCGGGGTCGTGGGGGGAGGTGTTCGGAACGACGCCCAGGTCGCGTAGGCTAGGCGTCGGGATCGGCGGCGAGATCGTCGACGAGCTCCCCTGGGCGCACTTCAAGACCGCGGGCGAGGCGCAGGATCGTGGTCAGGCGCGGCTCGCGCGACCCGCGCTCGAGGCGGCCGATTGCTGTCGGGTGGACGTCTGTCTCGCGCGCGAGGTCGTCTTGTGAGACGCCCTGTCGAGCGCGCAGCGCGCGTAGCCGCTGGCCGAACGCGACGCTCGCGGCCTGCGGGTCATGCTCCAGGTCCATCTCGGCATCCTCGGCGCTGGCTGCCAGTTGGACCAGAGCGTGTTGGTAGGGAGCGTTACGGTCTGCTAAGTTTTTGCGCTGTTATCTATTAGATTCAACGGATTCAGAGGGGGGCGGCGCGGTGAGGATTCCCGGACGGCTTGGCAGGGCCGGATGTGGTGGGGCGAAGTTCCATGGACGGGTTGTTCGTCTGCTGGGCGTGCTCGTCATCGTGGGCCTTTCTTTGGTGCTGGCGCCGGTGGCGAATGCGAGCACCAACTTCACCTGGAGCGGGCTGGCGAACGAAGGCGTGCCGAAGTGGTCCACGGCAGCGAACTGGGAATCGGGCACCGCTCCCAAAGCCTCCGAAACGATTGGGGCGCTTAGCTTTCCGGCGCTCGCGGGCAAAGGCCTATCGTGCACCTTTCCAGGGCCAGAAGGTGGGTGCGGCTACGGCAGCGAAAACAATGTAAGCGGTCTGATCGCCGAATCGATGAGCATCGACGATGGCGAAGATTACTCGATCAGGGGGGAACCGATCACTCTTGGCAGCGGGGGGCTTTCCGCATCGCCCACTGCGGTGACGAGCAAGTTTACGATCGCCGAACTCGAATTGCCGATTGTGCTCGGTGCTGCTCAGACCTGGAGCGTTGGTGGCGAGGGTGCCGGACATCGGTTTGAGAACGATCTCTATGTCGGTGGCAACCTGACGGGTTCTGGCAGTGCGCTCACGGTCGACATGAGCGGTGGGCCAGCGCTCTTTCTGGAAAACGAAACAGAGGTCGGACCGGTGGCTATCAACGGGGCTAATGCGAACGAACTGGGGATCTTCAACGGCGCTGTGGAGCTTTTTGGTGGTGCCTTGAACTCCTCGGATAAAAACCCGGTGAGCTTGAACCACATCTTCTTGACCGGCAGTGGGGCGGTGGGGCCGTTGACGACTGAAGCCGCCGAACTCGCCATTGGCAGTGGTGCATATCCGGCCGAAGGTATTGAAGCGACGAGCGTAAAGCTCGACTCTGCCAGTTTCATCGGCTTCGAGATATCCCATGCAGGTGTGGCCGCCAAAGAAGACAATTCGCAACTGGCCTCGCAGGGGGCTATCGAACTGAAGAGCGCCAAACTCGAAGTGGTTGTCCGTCCGCCGGAAGAAGGCAAACCTTGTCCGGCTCTCGTCGCTGGGCAGACATACACGTTCGTCTCCACAACGGGGACGCTGTCGGGCTCGTTCTCCAACGCGCCCGAAGGCGGCCCGGAAATATCGATCAGGTTCGCCGAAGCCTGCAGCCAACTTTCACAGACGATGCGGATCAACTACAACCGGAGCGGCGGCACGAAGACGGTCACGGGGACGGTGGAAGCGGCGGCTAAGGAAAAACAAGAAGAAAAAGAACGGCAGGAAGCCAAAGAACACCAAGAAGCGAAAGAACGCCAGGAAGCTCGGGAACGTCAGGAAGCTAAAGAACGCCAAGAAGCTAAAGAACGGCAAGAAACGAACGAACGGCAGACCAAGGAAGCCGAAGCCAGGAAAAGCCAAGAAGCGGCTGCCGCTGCTGCCAAGCAGCATCAGGAAGAAGAAGCTGCAATCAGCCACAAACACGAAGAAGAAGCTGCTGCCAAGAAAAAGCAAGAAGAAGAAAACGCAGTCACCGGCAGCGTGTCGCTTGATGGGTCCACGGTCTCCGTTCAGAGCAGCGGCGCAGCGGGGGTCAAGCTGACGTGCACCGGCACGGGCACGTGTGCTGGCAAGCTGAGGCTCACCGCCAAGGGTACGGCCAAGAAGGGGAAGAAAGCCAAGACCGAGACGATCGGTAGGGCTACCTTCTCGATCCCGGCGGGCAAGACCGTGACCATCAAGCTCAAGCTGGGCCCGGCGGGCAAGGCGCTGCTGAGCGCCGACCACGGGCGCCTGGGTGCCATGCTTTCGATCGTGAAGTCTTCCCCAGATCCCTCGCAGACACAGACCGACAGCGTCCATCTCGTGGAGCAAAAGGCGCATGGTAAAGCGAAGAAAGGATCTCTAACGTGAGGATCAGGCAATCGAGTCTTGGCTGGCTGGTAGCGGCACTTGGCGCGCTGGGATACCTGGTGGTTCCCGTCAGCCCAGCGCTGGGGTACACGGCGGGTCCTCCCGCGCCCTGGTCAATATGTTTTTCTGAAAAGCAGTCGAACCAGATTGTCGAGGAACACGCCAAGCTGCTGAGCCCGGCCGACGGCGCCACGGTGGTGGCGGGCACACCAGTGACTTTCTCGGGGGAATCTGGTGTCGAATCGCCGATGACGTTCATGGTGGCTTCCTCGCAGGCTCTGCTGTCCAGCCCCGACATCGACAGCGGTCTGGGAGCGTCTCAACCGCTCTCTCAATACACGTTCACTTCGACCAAGGCGGCAGCCACGCCCCGGACGATCTACTGGACCGCGTCGTTTACACGCACCCTGAAAGACTGCGAAGAACCACCCGTAACCTTCACGCTTCCCGCGCGCACGCTCACAGTCCTGCCAACGCCCGCGGAAGAACAAGCGGCCGCTAAGCAGAAACAAGAAGAAGAAGCCGCGGCAAGGAAAAAGCAAGAAGCAGAAGCCGCGGCGATAGTCACCCCCAACGTCTCGCTACACGGGTCGACGATCACTGTTCAGGGTAGCCGCGAGGCGGTCCTCGAGCTCGGCTGCGCGGGTACGAGCACGTGCGCTGGCAACCTGACCCTGACGACCAAAGGCACGAGCAAGAAGGGCAAGAAAGCAAAGACGGTGACGATCGGGGAGGCCACCTTCTCGATCCCGTCGGGCAAGACCACAACCATCAAGCTGAAGCTCAATACCCGTGGGAGCGCCCTGCTCAGCGCAGCTCACGGGCGACTGAACGCCGGCCTGACGATCCTCAAACTCGCACCCAGCCCTGAGAACACCCAGCTAAAGCCCGTACAGCTCGTGCAGCAGAAGGCGCATGGCAAGACCAAGAAATAGCACCACCTTTGCGGCCCTGGTGGTGTGCGCTGCTCTGGTCGTGCCGGCGTGGGCGGTGGCACAGCTGCCGGTGAGCCTGCCGCCCAACCTCCAGGCGCTCGAGCAGAAGATGGGGGAATTGAAGATCACGAGCCTGCGCTTCTCGGCGAAGACCTCTATCACCGTTCCGCACGGCGAGGGCAAGATTCTGGGTTTGCTGAAGCTACTGCTCGGAGGGGGAATATCCGGGGAAGAGACGACCTCGCCGCCGGCGGGGAATGTCGTCCTCAGCTTGTTTGGGCATCCGTTGACGTTTCGAGAGGTGGGCAGCACCACTTACTTTTATCTTCGTGCCCTCGCCTCCAAGGACCACGGCCGGCCGTGGGTCAAGCTCGGCCCGGGGGGACTCGGCGAACTGATCACCGTCAACGGGAAGCACGTAAAAGCCCCCAAGATCGCCGAGCCGAAGATCGGCGAGCCGGCGCTGGCGGAACCACCGTTCGAAGGATTGCGCAAGGCGCTGGCCGGAGCACGAGAAGTTCGCGAACTGGGCGCCGGGACGATCGACGGCCAGCCCGTCACTAGCTTTCTCGCGACTCTCGAACCGGAACAACTCAAGCGCGAACACCTTGCGTCGGCCGCACGGCTGGGACTTCCGGCGCCGCCGCCGTCGACAGCCACGCTTGAAGTGTCGCTCACGCAGGACGGCCTGCCGGTACGCACGGTGATCACCGAGCACGACCAGGGGACGGTTATATCCGCAACGGTGGAGATTCCCGCGATCAACTTCCCACTCGTGATCGAACCCCCGCCGGCCTCTCAGACGATCACCATTCGGGAACTCAGGCAGCTGGAACGGCAAGCCCGTAAACACAACCGTCACCGCGTGCGGCGTTGAGGCGAGCCATGTGGCGGCCTATGAGGCGTGTTGGGTTGTGGGGAGTGCCAGCGGTGTTTGCTGTTCTCGGCATGGCCTACGTAGTTTCAGCGGCTTCGGCCTCACAGCCGCGCCGAGGCACACAAGCTCTCATACTGTAAGTCCCTGGGATGATCTCGTTGAGGCTTCCGATAACCGCAACCTGGCTTGTCCTCGCCGCGATCGCGATGCTGCTAGCCGGGTGCGGAGGTAGCAGCTACACCTCCTCCATTGGCGCGACAGTGGGCGCAGACAAACCGATCTCGAGCGCGCAGGCTGTCGCGTACGCTAACGCCGTCAACCTGCGTGCCGCCGACGTTCCGAGACTGCAAGCAGCTCGTCTCAAGCCCAGAGCCGAAACCGCCGCTGGGCCGTTTGGAGCCGCGATAGATAGGTGCGAGAGTGCAGCATTTCGCGCTGGGGTGGTCTTCGGAATCAGCTCACAGCGCTTCGTCCACCTCAGCTCGCCGCTGCAGAGCGTGGGATCTGGGGTTTACTACTTCAAGGAGGACGCTCTCGCACACGAGTACCTTGCTGCGGCGGACAGCCCTCTGTTTACTGCCTGCGTCAAGACCGTTGCATCCAACGAACCCAGGACGATAACCCGCGAGGGTTCAAAGGTCGCGGAACCCATGTTCAGTGACGCCCGTCTTTCGACGCTTCGGGTGTCCTTGCCGGGCGTCCAGGCATACGGGCTGCGGCTGGCGGCCCACTCTCCCGTGAGTGGCCCCGGCGGTTCCGAGGCATACACAGACTTCCTGAGCTTCGTGAAGGGCGACGCCGTGATCACTCTCACCGCCATCGGCAAAACTCACCCGTTCCCCGTAGGCAGCGAGCGTCGACTGCTGGCCCTGCTCTACAGCCGCGCCGAGGCGCACAAGCTGTGACAGTAGGTGCCCTTATCCACGAGTGGCGACGGTCGGTGATGGCCTTAATGCTGGGCGTGGGTGTGGCCACGCTCGCGCTGTTGTTCGGTGCGACTCCGGCGGCGGCCATCGTTGCGAAGGTAGGCGGTCACACCTATGGCGTGACGCCGGTCAGAGGCGTGAATCCGGCGAGGCTTCCCGCGGTAAAGCGAGCGCTTGGTGCGTTGAAGCTGTCGGCGACGGGCCCGGTTCCGTACGACAAAGCTGGTCAGCTCGTCAATAACGGAGGCCCGGTCATGCACAGTGTCACAACGCACGTCATCTATTGGGATCCGGGTGGCGAATTCACGTCGGCGACGAAGAGCATCGTCCACGCGTTCTTCACGGATGTCGCACATGACAGTGGGTTCCCGAGTAACGTGTTCGCGGTCGCAGGCCAGTACGCCGACAGCACAGGCAACGCCGCCTACATCTCGACCGCCACCGTCGAAAAGGTCGACAAAGACCCGTATCCGTCGACCGGGAGCTGCACGACCCCCAAAGGCGTTTCTGCCGATCCCGGTCCGTACTCCACGTGCCTGTTCGACGAACAGCTGCAGACCGAGCTTGCGACGTATATCGAAAAAGAAGCACTCCCGACGGGACCGGCGCAGCTGTACTTCCTGCTTTTGCCCCACAAGGTCGTCTCGTGCTTCCCGGAAGTGGACCCCGAAATAGAAGAAGAGGCCTGCTCGAACAACGTGTTCTGCGCCTATCACAGCAGCATCGAAGGCGGGACGGCGAACGAGATTATCTACGCCGACATTCCCTTCTCGCTTCTCGACAGCGGCGGTGCCAAGGGGTGCCAGTCTGACGGGAACGCTGAAATCCAGCACCCCAACGGCGATACCACCGGAACCAACGAAAGTACGCGATACGCCGACGTGGCGTTGAAGTACACCAGCCACGAGTACATCGAGGCCGCCACCGATCCGCTTGGGGACGCGTGGATCGACGGTACGGGCCAGGAGATCGGCGACAAGTGCAACTTCGCGGGAAGTGGAACTGAACCCGGTGAAGACCCCAACGCCTTCCTGCCGATTCTCGGTGGCAACGCAGTAAGCGGCACGCTCTTCAACCAGGCGATCAACAGCGATAGCTTCTACCTGCAGAGCGAGTGGGACAACGCCGGCAAAGCCTGTTTGATGAAGCCGCTGGAACTCAAAGCCGCCGCGTTTACCCCCTCATCCACCTCGCAGTTCGTGGGCTCACCGGTAAGTTTCAGCGGCACGGCCGTGGACCCGTACGGCGGCGAGCTCAGCTTCAGCTGGGGCTTCGGCGACGGGAACACGGGCGTTGGCGCCTCGCCGAGCCATACCTACGCGGCGCCGGGCGTCTACACGGTGAGCATGACACCGAAGGATAGCCTCACGGACTCGACGACCACGCCTGTCGAACACACGGTCACGTTGCTCAAGCGCTCGCAGACCACAGCCTTCACCTCGACGCCCCCAAGCTCAGCGACCGCCGGCGGTCCGGCATACACCGCGGCGGCATCGGCTTCCTCGGGGCTTCATGTGTCGTTCTCCTCAGGAACGCCTTCGGTGTGCTCGGTCACGGGCTCGACGGTGACCTTCGCCGGACCGGGAACCTGCACGATCGACGCCGGTCAGGCGGGCGACGAAGAATATGGACCGGCGGCGCAGGTCCAGCAGTCGTTCGCGGTTGCGAGCGAACCTGTCATCACGTCTCCTCCGATATCGCGGCTGCCGTCCGAACTCACGTCCGGCGTCACGTCAACCACCGCGCTCGACAGCAGCGTCAGCATCGGCAACACGACGGTGAACCCCACGACCGGCGCGATCACGTTCACCGTGTCGGTAGGGGATCGCGGCACGTTCAGCTGGCTGCTCACGTTTCAGAATGGGAAGTTCGGCGTGTTTGCTGCGACCAATACGAAGTGTAAGAAGCGCTTCGTCAAGCTGAACGGGAGGTGCCGCCCAGCGAAGATCGTGTTCGCGAAGGGCAGCCGAATCGTCGCCACTGCGGGCATCGTGAGCTTTACGATCAAACCAAGCGCATCCGGATTGAAGGCGCTCAGAAACGCCTCGCGGCGGAAGAAGGGCCTTCCAGTCACCGCTACCTTCACGTTCCAATCCTCACGCGGCGGGAGCCCCGTCTCCCACACCCACTCACTCACGCTCAAGCTGAGCAGGGCAGGCAGGAAGGGCAAGCAGAAGACATAGCGCACCGATCCACCGTCGCAGCCCGAGCTATGGTGCAGTGGGCGTGAAGGTTTCTTGCGCCTCCGATGGCGAGGGGTCGAGCCCCGCGGACAAAGCTGCTGTGACTTCGTCGATCAGCCGCGCTGAGCGCCGCCAACCGCTCACCTGCCAACTGAACTCCGGAGCTGTCTCGTTCACGCGCCTGGCTTGGACGATCCATGGACGGCCGAGCAGTCCACGCCCGACGATACCCGCTGCCACCACCAACCCGAGGAGGATCAACTCGATCCCGAACAGCAGTAGCGGAATGATGATCACCGCGACCACGACCGCGCCGACAATGACCGCAAGCGTGACCGCGAGATCGTCCGGACCTCCGATGTCGGGCACCGACAACGCTTCAGCCGCGGCCTTGCCAGTGGGTATCTTGCGCCAGTGCGGACGCTCACGCGTGACCCAGCGACGCCCGACGCGCCACTCCTCGCCCGCGGGCGTGCGCACCGAGCTTGAACCGAGACGCATGGGCTTCGTCATACCACAGCCAGCGGCAAGCTCGACCGAAGACACGCTTGCAAACGCTTGCCCGCCGAGCGCCCTGACATAATGCGCCTCCGCGATGCGCCGGATGATCGTCATTCTCCCTCTTCTGGCAATCGGCCTCCTTGTCGGCTGTGGAAGCAGCAGCCACGCTCCTACTACCACGGTCGCGCCGGCCGCCGCCACAACGAGAGCGAATGCGGCAGCTGCCGCCAAAACGTCTGCGACCCAAAGATTGTTCACCAAGACGCAAGCGATTGCGTTTGCTCACGCCGTCAATCTGCGCGCGAGGGATGTTCCAGGCTTCAAGGTCGCCTCCGAACATAAGGAACGAGAAACACCAGCTGAAAAGCGCTCGGGAGCAGAGCTCACACGTTGCGCGGGAGGGGTCGGCAGCAGCCATCAGGTAGCAGAAGCGAGCTCCAAGGAATTCGAACGCGAAGGCAACAACAGCGCTCAAAACGTGCAATCCGGGGTCACCGTCGAGCAAACGCCCGCGCTCGCAGCCAAGGAACTCGCAGCTATTCGCAGTGCGCGTGGCCGTACATGCCTTTCACACTACGTCACCCTTCTATTCCGGGGCCAGAAGTACGAAGGAGCGAGCGTCGGTCCAGTCTCGATCTCTTCAGGATCGCCACACGCGCCCGGCACTACCGGAGGCTTCGCGTTGCGCATCACCGCAACAATCACCTTGCATCACATCAAGATCCCGTTCTACATGGACTTCCTCGGTTTTGTATATGGACCGGCCGAGGTCACGCTCTTCAGCTTTAGCCTCCCAGAACCGTTCCCAGCCGCCACCGAGGAACGGCTGTTCTCACTGCTGCTCACACGCGCCAAGACGCACGGCGCATGAGCGACGGGACTACCATTCGAGCTGCGCCGATGTCCGATCCGTTTGCAGACTCGGGGTTCTGCCCAGAGCGGAAGCCGGCTATCCGTTCGCGACGGGCACCTCGAACGTGGTGAGCGTACGGGTGTTGCAGTGACAGCCGGGTGGGCCACCGCTACACGCACGCGCGGGGGAATGTCCGTCTCGGTGGGGCTCCATTATGGGCTTTGACGAAGGTTGGCATCTGAACCTGTCGACGGTGGCGTAGCCTGAGTACGCGAGCCCGGCAGCTAACCCCGTAGGCGCCGGGCAAACCGAAAGGACGCTGTATGCCGGGCATTCGCAGGACTTATCGCACCGCGCGCGTGCTCACCGCGATCGCGGCGAATCCGGGAGCGTCGAACCGGGCTGTCGCGGCTGGGGCGGGCATCGGGGATGAAGGCCAGGCATCGAGGCTGCTCAAACGGCTGGTGGCTCTGGGGCTGATCGAGAACACCGCGCGGGACCGCGAGCAGGGCGCGGCTAACGCTTGGCGGTTGACGGCCCGGGGGGTGGAGGCGGAGCAGGCGTTGCGGGTCCGGCCGTAGGGACAGCCGGGTGGGATGTAGCTACACGAGCGCGAGTAGTCAGCGACCTGACCCCGTAGCTAGCTGCGGGCCGCCACCGAGAGGCAAGAGGTGGGCTATCGGTATGGCGTAGCCTATATCGGCCGATAGGTTAGATAGAACTTGGCGTAAGCCAGATAAGCTGATATAATGTAGGGATAGGACGATAAAAGTCCTCCTAAACCTACCTAAAGGACCATTACCAATGACTGACGAGGATTTCTTTGCGACTAATGTAGATAAGGACGGACTCCGTAAGCTATACCGTACGGACAGTACCGCCAAGGCGGTCTTTGACCACCTTGCTAGTCGGCAACGCAACAAGACGGAGACGCCTGTCGATCGCCTGATGCAAAATATCTCGGGCGAAGGGTTCGACATATCGCGCCCGGCGCTGACGGCAGTGCTCAGGGCTTTGGAGCGCGCCCGCTGCGGCGAGTATGTGGTGGGGCGCAAGGGTCATCCATCCCGCTTTAGGTGGGATGTCGGGATGGTTGCTGCGGCCCGTTATGCTGCCGGCGAGGCGACTGTTATCGAGGCTGTCGATCAGGCGACTAGCGACAACGAGGACGACAGTGCGACAAACGGGTCGCATGGTGACCTCGTAAATGGTGCGATCCCGCAGCTAACTCATGGATTCCAGTTGAGGCCAGACCTGCGTCTGTCTTTTACTCTCCCGTCAGATCTCACGCCTGCGGAGGCCACACGACTCGCTGATTTCGTTAAGACACTTCCCTTTTGAGTCGAGGTGAGATGTTGGAAGGATCGCAGCACGCGCCAGCAATGGCACGAACTCAGGGGCGTACGAGCCGCGCGGGAGGCGGACGAGTCCGCGCTGGCGCATCACCCTGATGATGCAGCGACAGTGGCAATCAGCGACCGTGAGCGACCCTCAGTGACCGCCATACAAAAGCCGCCACCTACCTTGGCGGAGCGCCTAGCAGCGCTTTATCTTGAGAGCAAGCAGCTACAAAGATCTCTCTCTGTCGGAAGACTGACCGTGCTGGCTGGAGCGATTCGTGGGATTTCTGAGCCTACCCAGATCGAGCTTGAGCAGAGGGTGAGGGCTTGGGATATGCAGGTCGAGATCCTGCTCTCGACCAACGAGAGGCCACGGTGGGCACACGCGGCAACGCTACCGGCTTATCACCCCACGCGTTCGTTGATTGAGCCCTCAATCAGTATCGAGGGTCTCATCCGATTTGTTGAGCAGAAGCGCGCCTGCCTCAAGGAGATCATCGAGCGCCGGTGCAGCGTAGAGTTCCAGAGCGATGACTACGTTTCGTAGCGCTTCTCGCCTGGAAGCTCAAAGCTGTAGATGTCCCCCTCACCGAGTCCATTCGAGACAGCGAGCCGGTTCGTCGCGACAATACTCAGCAGCTGCACCACCGTTCAGATGGCTCAGAACAGCGACTCCATACCAGTGAAGACAGTAAGCGGCAGAACCGGACCTGCGCGGTAAATACTGACAAGCTGTCGAGGGGTGCGGCCGGCCCGGGTCGACTTCTTCTGTCCTGTCATCTTTGCGACAATGACACCCTTTTCCAAGTCAAGCACGCGGATAGCCTGCTTGAGCCGAGCCCCGGAAAACTGACTGAGATCCAGCATAAACACCTCGAAGCGCTCGCCAGCTCGTCCTCCCGAGATACTCGGATCGATCAGGTGCGTTAGACGAACCTCGAGCAAGCTCGTAAGCATGCCGTACTCGGTTGGGTTTCTCTCCTTATCCCTAAAGTCCACGCGGAAATACGTGGACGACTCTCCTTCGAGACAAAACGCTCGGAGACGCTCTAGCGCAGCCAGAGTACGACTTCCACCCGCATGTTCTGCGGCAAGATCATCTTCCAGCTCTTGCACCTTCACTTGGGCGGCATCGCCTGCGGCTTGGTTTACGTCCTGGGTGCCCACGAGTCTTGACTTGGATCTCGTCCGGGTGCGAGTGAGCGCTCCAGCGCTTAGCGTCAAATAGTCGCGAGGCACAGCCCCCGAGGCCAAAACTAGTCGATTGAGCGCACCCGATGCAAATAGACTTGACAGACGCTTGATTCCCACATGCCACGCATAGTTAGCGAGGATTTCCTCTAGAAACGCCTTAGCGCGAGCTGGGTCTTGGAGCGAAACGTCAAGGTCTAGATGGCCGGCGTCGTGCCCAGTCTGTAGCCCAAGTGGCGGTGCGGTCTGATACCACCTCGTGAGATGCTTAATCGTGGCGATCTTTAGCCAGGCGTCGGCGTCCCGCACTGACCCGTGAAGCATGTCAAGAAGTTGCGGCTGATCGCTCCTGGCCAGGTAGTAAAAGTCATCGATGAAGATAAAGAGCCTTAAACCGTTTGTGCTGAGAAACCGCTGCAAAAGCTGCTGAATATCCGGTATAATGCGCTGAGCAGATGCGATAGTCACATCGTCTGCCAAGAGAAGGCTCGTCACACGCTGGTCAAGCCGCTCGGCGGTGACCGCAATCGTCGGTACAGAGGATCGGTCTTTATAATAGAGGTGCACCTGGGCGAATACGAGCTGCGCAAAGCGCAGGAAGATTCGAGCTACTCCCTCATGCCGCAGCGTCTGAATATTCATCCAGATGCTCAGCCCGCCCTCCAGCGAAATCGACCGCTTGGCCTCGACCATCAACGCGGTCTTACCTGCACCCCGGCGACCAAATATCAAATAATGGCGAGGTGCCGTTACGTGCAATACATTTCCGGCAAGGTCCCTCACGTAGGTGAGGCTAGGCTGCATCTCGGATGTTCGTGACCGCGAAGCGATGAGTCTTATCAACTCTGATACGCGGGGGTCGTGAACGCCCGAGACCGTGCCAATGCTCGCGGGCGGGGCTTCTCCACTAGAAGCCTTTCGGACAGTGACAAAGCCGCCATAGCCCAGCTCTGCAAGCTGGGCGTCCAGTGCGTTCCCGACTATGGCGGCCTCGGGAAGGTCAGCCTCTGCAACCGTAATCACAAAGATCGTCTCCTCGGGGTAGCTGCGCACCGAAACGTTGTAAACGTCTATACCTTTCTCATCGAAGGCTCCGCGGACGAGTGCCTCGGCATCGTCAGGCGAGACACTAGTATTCATATGTGTCCACATCCCCTCGCTCGGAGGTAGGCGCGCGTGACGGAAAGAAAGCGCGTAGAGGTCGTTTGAAGATCGTACGCGACCTTGCTGTATGCGGAACCAGACTTCGGATAGGCGTCGTAGTCGACCGCGTTACGGCGCTCGCGCGCGTCCTTGAGGACGTTCTGCCACTGTTCGGCGTCGGCTAAGTCGGCCGGGGCATGGCCGGGCAGGTTTGAATGCGCCTGGTAATCATCGCCCCCCTCGGCGAAGTACACCACTGAACGCATCGCGTGATACATCGCGTAGTAGTAGCGACTAATCGCGTCACGGTAAAGCGGCGGCTCCAGAGCCATCATTCGATCGGCGTTGCGCCGAAATGAGTTGGCCAATGTCCATCGATCTGCTATGGCACGCTGCCGGAGGTCCGCGATGGTGCGACCAGAGTTTTTCTCCAGATGGAGGCCCTCGTTCCAATGCTCGATGTCCCTCTTCTTGGCGAGGGAGACCCTCTGGAGCATCTTTTGAGGCGCGTAGGCAGACATGGCTACTAGGCTACCGGTAGCGCCTACGGAACTGAGAAACGTATCCTCGCCCTTACTCGGGCCTAGGGGCGATCGCAGCACCGCATGACGATGGGCAAGCACACGGCCAACGAGTCGGGAGAGCATAGTCCAGTCGAACGCTGCGCAGGTCGAAGCAACTAACGCGAAGCACCGACCGGGCACGGAGGCTCCGGGTATCGCCGGACAGCGAGCGCCCGAGGCCGGTGGGGCGTTCCGCCATCCCCTTGACGCGCTTTCGCGGACTGCACGCGACGTGGCCACGCGCCGTGCCATGAGTAGCGCGGTTCACTCCGCGCATGCGAAGCAGCTCTAGCGGAGCAGCTGTAGAGCAACGATCACGATTGGAGTCAACGCCACAACAAAGCGCCGCACTACCAGCGCCCAAAGTAGCCGCCGCGCGAAGCTTTCCGCGCTGGCTGGATCGAGAATTGCGAGCAGCTCGTCGGTCCGATCGTGCACACTCGAAGCGTGACGCAGCACGCCGCCGACCAAAAGGACAGTTCGCGACCCCCACCACCCCCCGATCTGTCCGGTGCTCCAGGGCTCCCGGCCCCGAGCACCGAGCTCGAGATGCTGATCTCTCAACTCACCCCACCGGGCGCCCTCACCTGGCGGGCACTGCCTTGCTCGCTGCCCTGGACTAAGGCTCCGGGCGCGTCGGAACCACGTAACCGTCCGTCGGACGCGGTCCTGGACGAGGTCCTCGAGAACGCAGGAGTGAAGGACGCGCCTGCCCGGGAATACATCCTGAGCGGACCGTTCACCGACCTAATGGTCTTATCGCCCAACGAGCACCTGCGTAACCACGGACGGCCCGCGAGAGCGATCGAGGTTGCGGCCGAGCACGACATTTCGGGCAGGGGGCTGAGTGAGTTGGCTTCGTGGCTTGACCTGACTGATCATCAGCTGCCCGTCCCGCGGCAAGGCGGCACCGTGACCGGCGACTCGCGCGGCGGAAGGCGCTACCTGAGCCATGGCAGGCAGTTGCTCAGAGCGCTCGGAGTGTGGCCGTGGGCCCACGTCGAGAGCTGGTCGCACACGAGACGCTGGTGGCTGGACCCGACCGTTTTTTCTGCGCTTCGCGCTTGGCACGACAAAGCGTGGATGCGAGCCGCCGAGCAGCTCACGTTCAACGCGCGCGCCCGCTATGGCAATCTGCCCTCGCGGGTGATCAGCGTGCAGGAGTTCGAAGCCTGCAAGGACTTTCGTGCGCGCCTAGCCGCGCTCGGGGAAGAGCGACTATCAGCGCGAGCAGAGGGAGACGAGTGACCAGACCGCATGCCGCAGAACGTCGACCGGCAGAAGCTCACGAAGCCGAGCGCAGCGGTCGTACGTCGGCTGCTTGGTCGGAGGGCGGATCTTGCCCGCGGGCTGCCTGATCGCGATAGAGGCCGTAGCATCTGAACAGTGGCGGACCACCGTTCATGGGAGCAGTGGATGGGCGATCGGGTGCAGACGCTCGAGGACCTTCTTCAGCCCGGGTTGCGGGCAGTTTGCGTCGGCATCAATCCATCTCCCATGAGCGTCGAGGCCGGCCACTACTACCAGGGAATCCTAGGTCAGCGATTCTTCGGGCGCCTTCGCTATGTCGGGCTCCTCAGCGAGGACAGCGATGGTTTCGAGGACGATGCGGCGTTTGCATCCGGCGTCGGCTTCACAGACATCGTCAAGCGTCCGACGCCGAACGCAACTGCAGTCTCCGCCGCGGAGTTCGAGCACGGCCAGCACGTGCTCGAAGCAAAGCT
>Ga0307373_10006721_pt1 | contig 18208 bp, 18 predicted proteins | sample OX2MG_FD_202534 | JGI IMG/M metagenome (GOLD analysis project Ga0307373, IMG submission 202534) | Soil microbial communities from Risofladan, Vaasa, Finland - OX-2 | ecosystem: Environmental > Terrestrial > Soil > Coastal area > Acid sulfate soil | place: Finland: Risofladan, Vaasa | collected...
CTTTGTTCCACGCTTCCTTCAGACCCCACCTCACGGTGACGCCCTTGCGCTTCGCTACCCTTCACCTCCATCAGGTTGGGACGGGACTTGCACCCGCTAGCTGCCGAACATGCACGGCGTACATGCGTGGCGGCCCTCGCGTGCCGCGCGGGCCCCGAGCGAACGCTTCCACGGAACGTAATATGCCGGATCAACGTGTCCAACACGACCGGATGTGTTGAGGTACTTCACGTCACCCGCAACACCCACAACCGTGTACCATGGCCCCGACGGCGCGGAGAGCTGAACATGCTGGCCAACGGCGCCCTCTTGGGGGAAGAGCCGCGCTGCGAGTTTCCTGCTTACAATTACGACGTTACTGTTTGGGTTTTGATCGCCCGGCAGAAATCCGCGGCCTTCAAAAATGGGAACATTCAGAATCTTAAAATAGCCGGGCGTGACAACGCCCCAGCCGACCAAGCCTCCCGTTCCTTTTGGAAACGAGGGACGGCCCTCTACCCGGAGGTCGAAAAAACTCCGCGCATGTCCTCCGCCGGTAGGCGGCAGTGAATCGCTCACAGCGACGCCTGTAATGCCCGGCAGATTGCGCAGACCCGCTTCGAGGTGCTCGAAAAACTCGGCCGCCGCCCCAGATTGATAAGCGCTGCCCAAGTTGATTTCCGCGGTCACAATTTGATTCGTTTCCATTCCTAGGGGCACGTTCTCGATGTTGCGCAATGTGTCGAGAAACAGGCCTGCTCCGGCGACCAGAACGAATGAAACAGCGACCTGCGCGGCGACCAGCGCCGCACCCAGCCGTGCTCGCGGCCTTCCCAGTGGAGGCCCCGCGAGGAGCGTCCGCAGCCGACGCGCGGCCAGCGCCGGCGGCAAACCGCAGATCAGGCCTGATAAGAGTGACGCTGCGACAATAAAGAGCAAGACTGGCGCACCGAGTCCTGCCTGTGCGACGCGCGGAATACCGACAGGTGCTACTGCAACAAAAAATCGCAGCAGCGCATAAGCCAGTCCGGCGCCGACAGCTCCCGCGAAAAAGCCGAGCAGTGTGCTTTCAGAAAGCTGCAGCAAAATCAAATTGCTGCGGCTAGCGCCGAGAGCGGCGCGCACTCCAAGCTCGTGCTCTCGCGCTGCACCGCGCGCCAAAAACAAATTGGCGACGTTTGCCGCCGCCAGAAGGAGCAAAGCCAGCGAGGCTCCGAAAAGGACGAGCAACGCGGGGCGAATTGAGCCAACCTGATCTTCGCGGACTGAGATTAGCTCCAGCCGCATTTCCTTGCGGAACATTGGCGGCGAAGCTCGCCTCCAGCTCTCAAGCGCCGGCTGGAGTTCTGCACGAGCCTGTTCCATGGTCACGCCCGGTTTCAAACGTGCATAAGCGCGCACCGCCCCCGCCACGGGATCCGTCCGCTCCGCAGCCGAAATCGCCTCGGGCAAAATGAGGTCAACGCGCTCAAGCGTCGGCCATTCGAAATTCGGCGGTAGCACGCCGATAATTCTAGTCGGCTGCCCATCAATCGAGAGCGAGCGGTTGATCGCTGCTGTGCTGCCGCCGAATCGGCTTTGCCACAACGCATATGAAATCAGGCAGACCGGCGGCGCATCGGGGCCGTCTTCCTCGGTGGTGAAATTACGCCCCAAGATTGGGTTGACACCGAAAGTAGGCAGAAACGTGGATTGCGCACGAGCGCACGCCAGCCGCAAGGGTTGCGCTTCGGTGAGATCACATGCGGCGACGCCCGGTCCCCACGAGGCCATCGAGTCGAAAGGAGTGTTCTCAGTGGCGAGTTGTAGATATGAAGAAGTGAACAGAAACGGGCGGGAATCGAATGAGGGAAGGAGCATGCCAAAGAACACCAGCCGGTCAGCGTGAGGGTAAGGAAGTGGATGGAGCAGGTCTTGATCCAGGACACTGAAAATCGCCGTATTTGCGCCAATGCCGAGGGCGAGAGTGAGGATGACGACAGCGGTGAAGCCGGGCGATTTGCGCAACATGCGCAAGGCATAGCGAAGGTCCAGCCAGAACCGATCCCACCATAGCCACCGGCCAGACTCGTAAAATCGCTCCTGCGCCTTCGTGACGTTGCCGAACGCGCGATACGCCGCCGCTCGCGCCTCCTCGTAACTGAGCCCCTGTTCTTCGAGGCGCTCCGTCTCCAGCTTCAGATGCGCTTGAATTTCAGCGCCGAAATCGTCGAGTTTGCGTTTGCGCCCGAACATCGTTAGCCCTCTGCGGCCTCAGTTCCCAGAATCCGCCCGATGGCTTTGGCCAGACGGTTCCACTTGCTCGTTGCTTTCGCCAGTTCCTTGCGTCCGCGCGTGGTCAGGGAATAAAACCGCGCCTTTCGATTATTTGAAGAGGTTCCCCATTTCGCGGAGATCCAGCCACGCTGTTCCAGGCGTTGCAGCGCGGGATAGAGAGCGCCATGCTCGACCAGCAGTTCCTGCTCCGACGTTTGCTGGATAGCGCGAGCAATCCCTTGTCCATGCTGAGGTCCGAAAATGAGCGTGCGCAGGATCAGCAAATCGAGTGTTCCCTGTAGCAGTTCGAGTCGTTCTCTTTCTTGTTGGGTAGACATTTCACCTGAACATTAGCCCCTTCACGGGTAAAGCGTCAACCCAAAAGAACAGCTCGGGTCAACCTCTTTCCACCAGAGGCAAGCAGTGCGAGGTTGACCACGGGCCGTACCTTTGTCTTCCCAAAGATTTTTTCTCCGGTTTTTCATTGGCGGTGTTCCTTATCTATGTGAGAGGAATCCTACTCTCTCTTCGCCTGAGCGAGGGCCGGAGGCCACGCTGCGTAAGCCGCCGATAGCAACTCCTCATCCGGCGCGCTGGACCGCTCATTCTCCTTCGCGGGTCGGAAACAGCACCCAATCGCCATACGGTTCCGGTTCTTCCATTGGGACCTGGGCACCTTGGGCGCTGCGGAGAATTCGCCATTCAATTACTCCGCGTGTCAATAGCACGGAACGCAGCGCTCACGAGGCCGACTGTCTCGAAAAGTTTTTTCTCCGTTTTTCCTCGCTGGATGTTCCTTATCTATATGAAGGCAGTCTGGAGTCTTATCATGAAGGAAAATCTCAAGTGCAATTGCGCTATTTGCAGTATCGAACGGCTTCTCTTCGTATTCGTCTGCGAACCTCCCGGCATCGAACGATTCTTGAAGCTGGCCGCCAATTCGTCAGTCCTCACGAGATTCACGAGCGCATCTGCGCTCATCCATCATCTGCACGACCAAAAAGACGGTGACTATCGCCCGCCCTCAGTCAGCGAAGTTCTGGGCGCTCTCATCCAAGCAGGGCCAGCGATCCGTGATCCCGAGATGAGCCAGTCTGTTTTGGTTCTCGCCTTCATGCCTGCCATCCATCGCACGTACCGGGAGACCTGCGCGTGGTTTCAGGAAATTCCTGGCGCTGACATCGCGCAGCAGATACTTCTATTTTTTCTCGAACTCGCCGCCTCTGCCCCGATTGGTCTTTTGAACGGCCAGCTATCGTTCGCACTCGCGCGCAGCCTGCGGCGAAACACGTTTCGTTGGGCCAGGCGCGAACAATCGATGCTTATGGATCGGGAGCGTTTTGCCGAAGAACGGGCAAGACAAGCCGAACCGCGTGAGGAGGCTCGCTTTGAACCGCTCTCGCTTTTGCGGGATTTTCTCGATCATTGCGTGCGCATCGGAATTCTCTCGAAGTTCGAGCGCGACCTGCTCGTCAAAGTGAAATTGGATGGATTCATCGCGAAAGAAGTCTTGGACCGCCATACCGTGCTATCGCCGAAAGCCGTACACCTACGGATACAAAGAATCATGAAGAAACTGCAAGATGCAGCATGGGAGTTTCCTTCTCCAAACGGCAATCCTTCAATCCCTCCGAAATCAGAGCAGGCAGAAAAGAGAAAAAATCTTTCAAAAAGTATGAGCACTTTTTCTTTGAGCACTTCCACCGATTTTTTGGCTATAGGTAATAGTAGAAGGCAACTCTCGCTGGAATCCTCGCCCTCGCGGAGGAAAACGAGAACGCAGCAGTTCTCCACAAAACTCATTGGAACTTGCTGATTCTCGCGACTCCACTGAAGGCGATTGGGCCAATTCGGGATACCTGGAGCGGCTTCGCGGCGGCTCGCCGCAAATTCATCCTCCGCCTCGTCACTCTCCCATTTCGCCCGGCTAAGCCGGCGAGAGATTGCCTTCGAATCCCGATGCAGGCCCGTCTCGCATCATCCGAAAGGAATTCGCCGGCAATGAAGAAAATCCTACGAAACAGATTTGTTTTCCGATGGCCCGCCATCAAGGGCTGGCTCCGTCGCGCATTCCCCATCGTTTCGTTCTCGCTGATCTTCGCATCGGCGGCATTTGCCCAGGCCGCCGGTGGCTCGCCGTGGGAGAACGCCGTCAGCGTTTTGATGCAGGCGTTCACGACCACCATCGCCCGCGGCCTCTCGCTCGTGTCCATTGTGGTCGCAGGTTTGACTTTCGCTTTTGGCGAAGGTGGATCGAAGCGAATCCTTGCCGGCGTCCTCTTCGGCGTCGGCATGGCCATCGCCGCGGTCAATTTCATGGCTTGGCTGTTTCCCTGATTCCCGGTTCATCTCTCATCATGATACCCAAACGCAGGATCAACACCGTCTATCGCGCGCTTCATCGACCACTCACAGTTCTTGGAGTGGAGCGAAAGCTCTTCTTCTTCGCCATGTGCATGGGCGCAGCGACGTTCAACATGCTTTCGAGCTTGCTGGGCGGCTTTTTGATCTTCCTGCTTCTCTACTTCGCCGCTCGCTGCGCCACCAACACTGATCCGCAGATTCTTCGCTTCCTGTTGTCAGCAGCGAAATTCAAATCGCAGTACGACCCAGCCAAGCTCAGTCCTATCACGATCCGAAGAGCCTCGAATGCTTAATCTCAAAAAAGCTCTGAGGCCATACACCGAAACCGGCGCGCTCAACGAGCAGGTGAATCTCTACGGTTTCATTGACCCGCACGCCTTTCTCACGAAATCCGGCGATCTCGGCGTGATCCTTCAGGTTCACGGTGTCGATTACGAATGCCTGGATGGAAATTCGCTCGACGCCCTAACAAAGCGCCTCGAATCCGCCTTTCGCCTATTCGACAGTAACTTTCGCATCTACCAGTACGTCTTCAAGCGGAATCACGAAACCATCCCGCACAAGAAGTATGCGAATCCCATCGTCAACACGGCCATCGAGAACCGTATCCGCTATTTTGAACAAAAAGCCGACACCCTCTATTCAACTCAAGTTTTTTATGTGGTCCTCTTCGAAGGCTTCCACCACAAACAGGCGGTCCTGAGGTCACTGGCGGAATTTCACAAAAATCCCTGGCAGGTGTTCTCAGAAATTCGGGCCGCGCTTTCATCGCGCAAGCAGGTCGCGCTGCTCGATACGGAACTCTCGAAGGCCCTCGCCACGCTCAATCAGAAGGTGAAGAGCTTCATTTTGCAGGTCAGCGACTTCGTTCGCGTTGACCTGCTAGGCAAGCAGGACGCTTTTCGAGTGCTGAAGCGGACTCTCAATTTCGCGCCCCTGAAGCTCGAACTTGCCCGGCTCAAGCACGATACATTTCTCGACTACTGTCTTTGCGAATCGCACCTCGAATGCCATCGCGGGCATCTTCGGCTCGACGATTATTACGTGAAGGTTCTCAGCCTCAAAGAGCCATCCGCGCAGAGCTTCCCACTAATTTTCAAAAGCCTTCTCGAAGTTCAGGCAAACTTCCACATCGTCACTGAATGGAAGAAGGAAGATTCCGGCAAGACCCGTAAGGCGATCCAGTCCAAGCGCCGCCACTTCCACAACACCAAGCGGTCGCTCATGAGCCACCTGAACGTTTCCGACGCTCCCGCAACTGACGTTCTTGTGGACGACTCCAAGGAAGCCCAGGTCCGTGAATTAGGCGAGAGCATCAAGCAGCTTGAAATCGAGGGAAACTATTTCGGGCAATTCTCGCTGAGCGTTGTCATCTACGACCTCGATCCGGCAAAGGTTGAAACCGCTTGCGCTGAATTCTACAAGGTCTTCAGCCTGCATGACGCACAGCTTTACGAAGAGAAATACAACCTGCTTAACGCATTTCTGGCGACCGTCCCCGGCGGCTCCGCTTTCAATCTCCGCTCCATGTATTTGCTCAACACGAATTACGCGGACTATTCGTTTCTCTTCACCCTTCACTGTGGCGAGCCTGAGAACCGGCACCTGAAGCAGGAGTATCTCGCGGTCCTCGAAACCAACCACAAAACACCCTACTTTCTGAATCTCCATCACCGCGACGTGGCCCACACGATGATTCTGGGCCGCACAGGATCAGGCAAATCGTTTCTCTTGAACTTCCTCATCACCAACATGCAGAAGTATGACCCGTATACATTCATTTTCGACTTGGGCGGCAGCTTCGAGAGCCTCACGCGGCTGTTTGGAGGCACGTATGTCCGCGTCGGCCTTAATTCGCCCGGCTTCAAGATCAACCCGTTCTCGGTTGCACCAACCAAAGAGAATCTCGACTTTCTCGCCCTCTTTCTTAAGGTTCTAATTCAAGGAGCTTCGCCGCTTGAGCTGACGCCATCTGAGGACCGCGACCTGTATCACCAGATCGACAACCTGTACGAAATCGAGCCAGCCCTTCGCACGCTCACTGTCCTGTCGAATACACTTGACCGCCGTCTCGCCGACCGCCTTGCCAAGTGGACCACAGGCGGACAGTTCGATTTCGTCTTCGACAACTCTGAGGACACGATCACCTTCTCCCGATTCCAATGCTTCGACTTTCAGGGGATGAACCAATACCCGGAAGTGCTTGAGCCGTTGCTTTTCTACATCCTGCATCGCGCGAACGCGGTCATTTGCGATCCGAATATCAGCCACATCTTCAAGGCGTTCTTCATTGACGAGGCTTGGCTGTTCCTGAAGAACCCGATCATCAAGAGCTACATCATCGAGGCGCTAAAAACGTGGCGCAAGCAAAATGCCGCGATGATTCTCTCGACCCAATCGCTCGACGAACTGCGAAAATCGGAAATCCTCGACATCCTCATCGAAAGCTGCCCGACGAAAATCTTCTTGGCCAACCCGGACATGGACCGGGATCTGTATCGTCGCCAATTCAATCTGAACGACAACGAAATCGAACTAATCTGCACACTCCGGCCCAAGCAGCAGCTTCTCATCAAGACGCCGGAACTGGCGAAGGTCGCCAATCTCGACGTGGACGCCAAGAGCTATTGGCTCTATACGAACGATCCTTTCGACAACCGCAAGCGCCGCGACGCGTTCGAGGCATACGGCTTCGAAAAAGGATTGGAAGTACTAGCAGGAGGGCAACCCTGAGCACTGCTATTGCTTTTCTAAAATCGAGGATTCTCTCGGTGGTGGCTGCATTTGGATCAGCTTAGTCTTTCCGTTCCTTTCGGCAAAAGTCAGCGAGAATCCGTCCGGAAATCCGGTGCGGGTGTAACGATTTCCTCCAGCGGGCCGGAACACGATATTTGCCGTTTCGCCGTCGTTGTAGTTCTCCTTGCCGTAAAGCGTATCGTTCTTTTCGGTGATGACCAGGGTCGCATCACCGGACTTTGAAAAGTAACGACCGACGAGCTGGGCGTTGGAGAGGCTCGCATCGCCATCCAACTTTGCCGCTGACAGAGCTTTGAGCAAATCGCGAGCTTCGGGATTGGTCGCGGTCGACGCGAGGCGAGACAGTGCTAGAGACCACGCCTTGGCTAAGGCCTGATCCGCTGGTACTTCGAAATCCGGTTTCACTCCGACGCTTTGCCAGTTGGTTCCGGTTGCGGCGTTGACAAGGTACCCGGTCGGAATTCTAGCGAAAAATCCGTGGCTCAATGGCACCGTTCCGCCGGGCGTCGAAGGATTTGCGCCGCCTCCGGTCGTTTCGCCAACAATGATGCCGCGCTTGAACGACTGGATGTCATAGGCGAGCGCCTCGGCGGCGGAAAATGTTTGATGTGACGTGAGTATAAAGACGGGTTTCTTATCGCCATAGGATCGACCATCAAGATTGGTGGTTCTGGATTCATAGATCGCACCGTTTCGCCAGTGAACGGTATCGAGAAGGCGGGATGGCCCTCCGCTCAAATAACTCATGCAGAGGGAAGCAACGGGGCCGAACCCGCCGGAATCCCCGCGCAAATCCAGGATGAGCGCATCGGTATTGTGCACAAACGCGAAGGCCGCAGCGATGGAAGCCGGATCCGCTAGCATTGCATTTATAACGATGTACCCAATATTTCCATCTAGAATTCTTACTTCCGGAATCGCACCATTGAAAGAAGATGAACCCTTGTCCGTTACGGGCATTTGCTTCGGCCCAGGACTGAAATCCACCTCGATGTGACGATCATCGACAACGGCGCGGGCATCTCGTTCCAGAGCGTGGGCAAAATCAGAGAGTGAGGTTATGGCGTCGTAATCGTTAGCGCTCAGCTTAGCGCGGATTGCAGCAGCCATTGCTGAGCCCTTGTCGGCATAGGCGTAATCGTCCGCCAAGGCTTGGGCGAATTTTTCCGCCACCTCGGTGCGAGCAGCGGAGTCGATCTGCGGCATCCTCGCGACGGGCTGCTGTTGCCGCGGTGACTCAACTTTTGCGTTCCTGGTACTCGCCACAGAACAAAGTGCGCAACAAAACAGGCAGAATAGGACTGGGGCGCAGCAGCGGTTCGACCACCCAAATGGCCCGATTCGCATCATGCCCCTCTCATTTTGTGAGCGCCCCATTGGAGGGCACGGTCACGCTTATCTATACCGCAAGTGTGACATGCGGAACACCATCGCTGCAACAAACCCAACGCATAGCGCGTCGCCCTTAAGTCTTCTTCCACCGACAAGAAAAACCAAACCAACTCTCCCAAGGAGGAAAGGAATGAAAGTTAGATTCATCTCTGGCCTAATCTCGGTAGTCTTTATCGGCATCTTGGCAGCGGTTCCAGTCCTAACGCACGCAGCAACCGAAACTGCTCGCGTGGTGAAGTATGGCCAGGACGATATCGTCACAGTTCACGCCAAACTGCGCTACTCAACACTCATCGTATTGCCCGAAAACGAGGAAATTCTCGACTTCACGACTGGCGACAAAGATTTTTGGATCATCAACGGCGCGCACAACCTCTGCTACATCCACCCGGCCCAGGCTGGCATTCGCAGCAATCTGAATCTCATCACCGCCAGCGGCCATGTCTATTCGTTCCTGCTTGAGGAAATAAGCAACGAGCCGAACGTTGAGCCGGACCTGAAAATTTTCATCGAGCCGAAAGAGCAATCCGGGATCGGCACCGACGCTTTTGCCCGGAACTATGTGCCCGCCAGCGAAGCAGAAGCTTATCAGCGGGAAATCCAGACCGTTCGAGACGAAGCGAATGCCCAGGTTCAAGCTGCCCAGGCGAGCATCAAAGAGCGGGTCGAGAAATTCCGCTCCCAATATCCGACCAAGCTTCAGTTCGACTATGAGCTAGACCGCAAGGCCACACGCGAGCCGTTCCTGGTTTCCGCGATCTTCCACGACGACCGCTTCACGTACATCAAGTGCGCTGCCCCCGAGAAGCCAGCCATCTACGAAATCAAGGACGGCAAGCCGAACCTCATCAACTTCGATTTGCAGAACGGTCTCTACATCATCCCGAAAATTGTGGACGCGGGCTATCTGGCGATTGGCAAGAAGAAGGCCACCTTCACGCGGCACCAGCAGTAGACCGAGCGGCGAACCCCATCAAGACGAAGGAGACAACTCAGATGACCGAACCAACTACCGCACCCGCCGCCGCGCCGATTCAAGACAAGGCACCAAAGCCGCCCGGCCTGATGCCCAAGAATGTTCAAGCATGGGTCATGCTGGGTTTGGCCGTGCTGATGATTGTGATCATGTGGACCACGGGCGGGAAGAGGACTCAGCCCGCTGCGAAATCGAATGTTTCGACATTCCAGCCCTCGGCGCAGCCTGAAGTAAACGAAACGCAGATTGCAGCCCTTCAGAACCGGATTCAGGAGTTGCAGCGCGAGCAGCAGACCGCCATCACGCAGCAGAACAAATTCTTTGGCTCGCTCCAGTCCGGGCCGCAGCCCGCTGCTTCCGCTCAGGTCACAGGTGAGGCTCCGCAGCCGCCACCGTCCGATCCAGTTCAAGAGGAAAGGAAGCGGCGAGCCTACGTATCACTGTTCTCCTCAAACGTCGCCCTGAGCTACCGGAAGGAACTCGCACCGTCGCAGCAATCTTCACCGACCGCTCAGGCTCGGAACGAGGCACCGGGACCGTCCAACCTCCCAGCGCAACCGCTCGACATGAATCAACTCGCTCAGATCCTCGCCCAGATACCACCTCAGCCGCCGTTGGCAGGAGTCCCGACAGCCGCCCTCCAGCCGCGCAATCAACAGCCGGGAAATACAACAGCAGAGAAGGAAGAAAAGCTCGCACCAGAAACATCTTCCGCTTCAAACCCGCTCGACGATGCAAGTGGCAAGACCTATGTTCTATTCGAGGGGACGATCCTCGAAACTGTCCTCTTGAATCGCCTCGACGGAGACTTTGCAGGTCCCATTGAATGCCTCATTACCAACGACATCTATTCGCATGACCGCCAGCACCTTCTTATTCCTTCGGGCACGAAGGTTCTCGGGGAAGCCAAGCGAGTGGACACATTCGGTCAGACACGACTTGCCGTCGTATTTCACCGTCTCATCATGCCCGACGGCTATTCCGTCAGCCTCGACCAGTTCAAAGGGATGAACCAAATCGGCGACACGGGTTTACACGACAAGGTGAACAACCACTACTTCAAAATCTTCGGCGCGTCGCTCGCAGTTGGAGCCATCGGCGGAATTGCCCAAGCAGGCTCGGGCGGCGTTCTAACTCAATCCGGCACACAGAGCATTCAGCAAGGTGTGGGCGAGAGCATGGGCCAGACCTCGCAGCGCATCCTCGACAAGTTCCTGAACATTCTGCCAACCGTTACGATCCGCGAGGGTCACCGCGTGAAGATTTATCTCTCTGGCGACCTCGCTCTTCCCGATTACGCAAACCATAAGATCCCCCCTAACTTGTAGCCTTTAGCGGCGACCACTGAGATTCACGACCTCACGGAAGGAGATCTCCCAATGAAAACGAAAGTCCTTGCAGTCTTGCTCGTCATGGGATTGTGCGTCGGCACTGCCTCCGCGCAGTTCGGCTTTGGGATCGTCTACGACCCGACCAACTACGCCAATGCTGTGCTTCGCTACAGTCAGCTCGTGCAACAGCTCGCTCAACTTCGGCAAACCTACGCGCAGATCGTGCAGCAATACAACCTCGCCGTCCAAATGGCCCGCAACATTCAAAACATGCCCGCACGCTACCGCGCTCAGTTCTCCAATTGGCGGAACGTCGTTGCGCCGAACACCTACGGCAACACGGGAACGTGGGTCACCGGTATGAACACAGGGAGTGCGGGCGCGGTCAACGCAGGCTACCAGCAGGCGACGGTCCCGCTCCTCCAGTACAACAGCCAGGAACTAACCGGAATGACCCCGGACGAGCTCGACCGCGTGAAATCGCAGTACGCCTCCGTCGAACTCGCCGATGGCGCGAACGTCACCTCAATGGCCACCATCGGCGCGATCCGCAACGACGCCCAGAACATCGAAAACCAGATGAACAATCTGGAACAGGACTCGCTCTCGAACAATCCCAACCTCAACACAGAAGTTTCGGTGTTGAATAAGATCAACGCCACCAACGTGCTCACCCTTCGCTCGGTTCAGGATTCAAACAAGCTGTTGCTGTCTTTGCTTGAACAAAACATTATCGCGGCAAAGCAGCAGCGCGAAGCCACCGCCAATTCCATCAACGCCGAGATCGAGCGCCGCGCGACTCTGGCCGGCAATCTCGCCCAGGTCACAAGCACGCTCGGCAATTCGCTTCAGACCTACAGAATCCCCTAATCCGCCGACCCCGAAAACGTCGAAGGAGCCGCCAATGCAGACTGACTTCCTGCAGTTCATCTATCAGGCCATCAACAACATGCTTACGCAGAATCTCGGCTTCTTCGACGCCATGGGCCAGAACCTCTTCCGCATGTTCGCCACCATCCTTGTGGCCTGGTACGGAGTGAAGATGGCACTCGCCGCTGCGAGCGGCCACCATTCACTTCATTTCGAGAACCTCGCCAGCCTCATTCTGACCATCAGCTTCGGCTTCGGCATGGTCAACTACTACAGCAGGCCCATTCCCGGCATCGGCTCAAGCTTCCACAACCTCATCACCGACGAATCCCAATTCCTTGCCAACAAGATCACGCAGAATCAATTGCAGACTGTGATTGACGGCGTGAGCAACTTTGAGGCCCGCCTTGATTCGCCCACGTTCGGAGATTTCCTCGGGACCGCGATCTACGTCATCATCATTATCTTGTTGGCGGCAGCGCAGGCCATCACTATCGTTGTGGTGGCCTTCGGTTTCATCGCCACGGCTGTCTGCGTTTTGGTGGGGCCGATTTTCATTCCGTTTTTCATCGTTCCGCAGCTCGAATGGCTCTTCTGGGGTTGGTTCAAGGCGTTCATCCAATATGCCTTCTACCAGGTCATCGCGGCTGCTGTCGTCTATATCATTGCCAACCTGCTTGTCGGGACGCTTCGTCTCCCGCCGTCCGGGACGCTCTCCACCGTCCAGCTCATGGCCTGGTTCCCCGTGCTGCTGATCACCTTCCTTGCCTCGATTTATGCGCTTCTGAAAATCCCGGTACTCACGAACCACATCTTCAGTGGCGCTTCTGGCGGCTCTTCCGGTGCGCTGCTTGGCTTTCTCGGTGCTCACCTAAAAGCGTAAATCTGACGAAGCAAATCGCAACAATTTCGGGAGCAATTCCGCCATGAGCAACGACTTGAGTTTTCACGACGCGAAGCGGCTTTACTTGGAGCAATACGGTGATCCGATGCTGACGAATACCTATCTCAAGATCGCGCTGGTTTTGCTTGCGTTGGTAGCAGTCGGCCTCGGCTTAATTGATTTGAGAACGATTCGCACCTTCCAGAACTTCCGCCCGCTGGTAATCCGCATTGACCAGTTGGGCCGCGCCGACGCCTTGAGCTACGGCAGCTTTGAATACAAGCCCCAGGATGCGGAGGTGCGTTATTTTCTCTCGCAGTTCTGCCAGCTCTATTATGAGCGCAATCGCTACACCATCAACGACGACTTCTCGAAGTCTCTCTACTTCCTCGACGGCAAGCTCGCCAGCGACATCATTGACGCCTATAAGAAGAGCGACATCATCAAGAGCTTCTTGACCGACCCGTCGAAGCCCGAAATCGACATCGAAGTGAAGAATGTGGCCATCGAGCAACTCGAAAAGCCGCCCTACCGCGCTCGCGTAGACTTTTACATGGTCTACTACTCTCCCGTCGACCACAGCGAACTCAAGCGGACGCTCTACACCGCGAATTTCGTATTCTTTTTTAGGAGCCAAGTGCCCAACGAATTGATTCCCATCAACCCGCTTGGGTTGACCATCAACTACTTCCGCGAAGATGAAGCATTCAAATAGATTCTAATCGGGCAAGTAAGACCACTCGTGCGGTTTGCGCGTTCGTCGGGCGCTGGCGACCAACTGATTGTGTGTTCCGGATACTTTCCGAGTGTGTAACGAACCCCGGAGCTTCCCTGGTTGCTCGCCAAGAGGTGGTCAGGGCCCATGCCAATCGAAAAGTTCGTACCACGCCTACGGCTTGGACGAGAGTTCAATGGCCTTGAGAATCTTCGAGGTCATGCGAGAGATGAAGATGCAAACCCCGAGCGTGCAGAATCCCACGGTGTACGCCATGAAAAATACGTCCGCTCTTAGCATTCGTCGCTCGGCATCGCTCACCATCGCTCCTACCCTATGGAGCGTCGCGATTACGCTCCCTGCCTGCACCAGAAACAGGAGAACGAAGATTGCGGCGCCAACTATCTGCCACCTTCGGATCTTGTCCACTTGGTCCAGCGATTTGCCCAAGGTTGTTTCCATCTGTTCTGACATTAGACACTCCTTTTTAGATTGAGTTGCTTACGAATGGTTGTCAAACCGTATGCCAATCGCGACTTCGCAGTGCCCAATGGAATCTCCAGGATCGCCGCCACGTCCGCGAGAGGCAAATCTTCTTCGAAGTGCAGCGCCAAAACGGCTCGACTCGCCGGCGACACTGCATCCATGTTCACCAAATCTTTCAGGATCGAACCCGCGGGGGCCGATTCTGTCGCAGCAATCGACTCGAGCGCGAATTCGTCGAGCCCCTGCTCTTGCCAGCGTTTTTCCTTTTTCAGCTGACGGAACGCGAGACGGCTGGCAACGCGATATGCCCATAGACGAAATAGCTTTGGATCATGCAGCGCGGCGAGTTTTCGGCTTAAGGCGATCAGCACCTCTTGCAGCACGTCGCTGGCGGAAGTCGTTCCGACCAAGCCGCAGAGGTAGCGATGCAGTGCGGGCTGAACGCTACGCAGCAGGAGTTCGAGCGCTTCTCGGTCATTACACTGCGCCCTTAATACCCACTGCGCTTCTTGGACGGAAGTCGTCACTTGCTTCCTTCACTGTAGTAGAGGCCCGGCAGCGCTAAAAAGTTCGGTAGTGCTAATCACATGAGGTTGTTCACATGGTCGCAAACGCACTTCTTCTGTCGCTTGCTCTACTGCTCGCAATAGCCTTTTACCTCATGGGCGAGCTCAAGTTTTTCATCCCCTTCAAAGTTGTCATCTGGCGAGCCTACTCGACATACATTCTCGCCTACGTCGCCGTTCTCTTCGTAAACATGTTTGCAGCGGCCTTTGTTCTGAACCGCAAATTCTTTCTCAAAGACACTGGACGAAAGCTCGCCCACTTGGACAAGCAGTTCAGCGTGGGGCAGAGCGATATGCCCGCTGAAAATCTCGACGGAGAGTGAGACTCCATGTCCCGCTCAGACCAGCGTTCCGATTTGGGCGACCATCTTGACCCACGACAGCACTCTCCTGAACCCCCACGGAGAGACGAGCAAGAACAGGCGGTCTCTTCGCTCGACAGAGGTAGCAGTTCAGAAGGTCTTTCTTCCCCGTCGCGCCCGAGAGAAATCGAGCATCAACAGAAACCATCCGGTGAGCCTCGCACTCCGTACCGCGACCGCGAGCGCACCTACGCACTTCGGGCATCCGAGATTCACACACTCGTTGAACTCGGAACGTTCCGCACGATAGACACAGATGCTCTTGCTGAATTCGTCTACGACGGAAACCATACTCGCATGCAGCAAGACTTGAAGAATCTGGCGCGGCCATCTCTCATCGCCCGGCGAAACATCGAAGGGCCTCAAACCGACCCCATGCAAATCCTTACGCTAACCAAGGCCGGCCAGCGTTTCTTATTCCACCAGAATCTCGTGCCGAAGAACCGGCCCATCTACCACGGTTTCGTGAAGGCCAAAGAGGCTCGTCACGATGCCAGCCTGTACCGGGTCTATCAGAAAGTGGCACGCCAGATCGTGCGAGACGGAGGCAAGAACCTTCGCGTGGCCCTCGATTTTGAATTGAAGAAGAACGTCTATCGAGACCTCGCAAAGCTCGGAGATGACAAGGAACATCCCGGGAGGAAATCCGACATCGCCCAGGTTCATGGCCTCACGGTGGTCAACGCCAGGATTACCGTTCCCGACCTCCAAATCGAATACGAAACCCCGGAAGGCGATATGGCGCGCGTGAATATCGAGCTCGCCACGAAACATTACCGGCCCCGACAGATGGAAACCAAAGCGCGGGCTGGATTTACCCTTTACGCTTCCTCTCAAGACGTGGATCGGTTGCGGCGCGTTCTAAACGACCGCGAACTCACGGCGGAGATACTCTCAATATGAACATCAAAGACGCTCACCTCGACGCACTGAAAGCGCTCGGCTACACGGAAGACGAAGCTCGTTTCCTCTATATCGCGGCCACCCATTCGGGATACTTCACCGTCAGCCAGTATTTATCGTTCGCCGGAATCGCCTCCGGGAAGCGCTCGTACAAGTTCACGAATAAGGTGTTCTCGAACCGGCATGCCAACCCGCGCGCTTACGCCCAGAATGCCCGCGTCTTCCATCTCTTTTCCCGAAAGATTTATGCGCGGATCGGCAAAGAGAACATTCGCAACCGGCGTGACCACGAGTTCCAGTTCATGAGGACCCGGCTCATGGCCCTGGACTTCATCCTCGCAAATCAGGGCCACAACTACTTTGAGACCGAGCGAGACAAGGTGCAATACTTCACCGAAGGGATGGGAATCGAAAAGAACTTGCTGCCAACGAAGCTTTATCTGGGCACCAAAACCACTTCCATTACTCCTCGATATTTTGTGGATAAATTCCCCATGTTTCTTGCTTGCGGCACACCCTCTGTGGTCACCTTTTCCTACGTGGAACCGCAGGCGGAGCATCTTTCCGCGTTCGTGACCCACTTGCAGTCGTACTTGCCTCTATTCCGCAAGCTGGAACAATTCGGGTTTCTGTTCATCTCTGCGAGCGACGCCCTCTCCAGAAAAGCGACAGAGATTTTTAGTGCGTTGGTAAAAGCCCCCTTGGAGCAGCCAGCGGCGCTCGAACTGACACGTTATTTTCGCGTGCGCAAGGCGTGGGAAGAAAAGCGCTTTGCGGAACTCAAGAACGAAGACATCGAATTTCTAAGTGAGGCGACGGCCGGATTCAAATCAGAACAATGCCAGGAGTTGTATCGCTCATGGAAATCCGGCCACATAGCGGAAAGCGATATCGCATCCATCTTTGGCCACTCGAACGGCACTCGCCAGATCGCTTTTGACACCTGCCTTGTGAAGCAGCAACCCTTTTTGCATCGAACCGCCATGCGAAAGGGGTGAAAGCGGTTCCGACGAGTGGTTTCACCCCGGTTTTAGCCACTCGTTTTCACCCAAGCGAGTAACGCAACTACCCCAAACGCCAGCAAGTTGCCAATCCAAATTCCAAAGAAAAGGCCGCGGACAAAACACCGAGCTTGGGCGGGAGCGACCCCGGTTTTTGGGCCTTCAGCCGCCCAAAAATTCGTGGGGTCGCTCCCGCCCAATGGCAATAAGTCGCTGCCGAGTGTTTTGTCCGCGAAGAAGAAAAATCTCCTGATTCCAAAAGAAACCACGAAAGGAAAACCGCAATGCCAATCATCAAGAAACCACCTGAGACAGTGAGCCGCGAATTTCGCCTGGAAGAACCCGTCTCTCTGACGCTCGACAACTACGCCAAATTCATCGGCAGCACACCCGATCACGTCATCACTTCGGCCCTCCGATTTGTGTTCTGGAAAGACCTGGACTTCAAACGCTGGCAGAAGGAACAGCGCAAACCCTCGCATCCAACCCCATCCACCGAGGTGAAAAGGGCATGATTCAGAGGCTCATCAATTCCAAGAATTTCTTGGCCTTTGTCCTGACCGTGTGCACGGGAATGGCCCTCTATTTCAAGTTCCCGTTCCCGGAGGAAAACATTTTCCTTCGATTCATGGCCATCCGCACCCCCATCGTCTACCTCGGAGTCAAATGGTCCTACACCCTGTTTCTTTTTTCGATACCGTATATCGTCTATTCGATCCTGCTTTCGGGCCTCTACATCTTCGCCCTCAAGGCCCATCGCAAAATCAGGGCAGGCCGCCTTCCTTTATATCCAGACCCTCGCACGAGAGAAGAACTGTTCCTCGTTGCCGGTGAGGTCCACAACCCACGAAAGCCGAGGCCATCGGAAACACCTCGCTGGCTCGTCATCCCGCAGCGCGGACTCTTCACCGGGACGGCCATCATCGGAGCGGTAGGCACTGGCAAGACCAGTTGCTGCATGTATCCGTTCGCCGAACAGCTCATTGCCTACAAGGCGTCAGACTCCGAGAAAAAGATCGGCGGGCTGGTGCTCGAAGTGAAGGGTGATTTCTGCCACCAAGTGAAGGAGATTCTGACGCGCCATAACCGCGCCGAGGACTACATCGAAATCAGCCTCGATTCCGAGTACCGCTACAACCCGTTGCACAATAACCTCGACGCCTATGCGCTGGCCTACAGCATCGCTTCGCTCCTGAACAACCTCTTTGGCAAGGGCAAAGAACCCTTCTGGCAGCAGGCATACACCAACCTCGTGAAGTTCATCATTCTGCTTCACAAGATCGCCTACGATTACGTCACCCTTTTCGACGTGTACGAATGCGCGATTTCTCCCAATCTTCTTGATAAGCGGATTCAAGAGGCAGAAC
>Ga0307373_10006722_pt1 | contig 18205 bp, 17 predicted proteins | sample OX2MG_FD_202534 | JGI IMG/M metagenome (GOLD analysis project Ga0307373, IMG submission 202534) | Soil microbial communities from Risofladan, Vaasa, Finland - OX-2 | ecosystem: Environmental > Terrestrial > Soil > Coastal area > Acid sulfate soil | place: Finland: Risofladan, Vaasa | collected...
ATGATGTTGGTGGCATGGCCGGTGGTGGAGGCTTGCGCGATATGACGCACCGGTTTGAACTGGGTGCCGGTGTAGTACTCGGTGATAGCCACCAGTGCCACGGTCAGCACCGGACCGACGACGGCCGCACCGAACAGGCTCAGGTAACTATAGGTGGGCATATCCATCATCAGCCAGCGGCCGACGATGTAGAAGCCGATGATCGAGAGAACGGCCGCGACGATCACGCCGGTGTAGAGCGCATTCATGATCTTGCCGCCTTCGCGGCCGCGCACGCAGAAGATGCCGATGATGGAGGCGATGATGGACACGCCGCCCAGGGCCAGCGGATAGATCACCGCGTTGGCGCCCAGCTCCTTGAGCATCAGGCCGCCCAGCAGCATGGAGGCCACCATGGTGACGCAATAGGTTTCGAACAGATCCGCGGCCATGCCGGCGCAGTCGCCCACGTTGTCGCCCACGTTATCGGCGATCACCGCCGGATTGCGCGGGTCGTCTTCGGGGATACCGGCTTCCACTTTGCCCACCAGATCCGCGCCCACGTCGGCGCCCTTGGTGAAGATACCACCGCCGAGACGCGCGAAGATCGAAATCAGCGAGGCGCCGAAGGCCAGGCCGATGAGTGCGTGCAACGCCGCGTCTTCGCCGATGCGGTGACTCAGGATCAGGTAATAGCCGGACACGCCCAGCAACGCCAGTCCCGCCACCAGCATGCCGGTGATGGCGCCGCCCCGGAACGCGACTTTAAGCGCCGCTTTCAAACCGCTGCGCGCGGCCTCCGCGGTGCGCACGTTGGCGCGCACCGAGATGTTCATGCCGATGTACCCGGCGGCCCCGGAGAAGATGCTGCCGATGGCGAAACCGATGGCAGCCCACCAGTTATGCAGCACCAAACCGATGAGCAGGAATAGCACCACGCCGGCGACGGCGATGGTGCGGTATTGGCGGTTGAGATACGCTTTGGCGCCCACCTGGATGGCGGCCGCGATCTCGCGCATGCGTTCGTTGCCGGCGGGTTGTTTCAGCACCCAGCCCACGGACAGGATGCCGTAGACAATCGCGAGTGCCCCGCAGGCCAGTGCAAACCATAAACCATATTCAATTGTCATTTATATTCTCCCATTATTGAAGCGCTATTCACAATAAAAAACATTATTGCCTCGGCGAGGTTTCTCCCCCCTCACCTCTTTCAGGCTACGTATTCCTGCTTCGCCTGAAACTCCAGGGCTGCCATCCATAGCAGCCCGCTCAGCGCTCCGCGATGAGCCCTCTCCCGCGGAGGGGGGAGGGGATTTTCAATGCGATACTTGATCCCTTATCCATTCGGCATCACAACAGGTCACCGGTGATTCATGCTGTCAAAGATATTTCCAGTATTGAGGACATGGTTTGGCTAAAACAATCAAACTTTGAAATCGGTATTCAACTTTTTCGGCACCGCCGCGTTCTTGAGTACTACGTACTGCGGCATGCCATTCTTGTAAGGCGGATAGTCCTCGCCCTGTATTAACGGCGCAAGATAACGCCGCGCTTTGGCGGTGATGCCAAAACCGTCCGCAGTGATGAAATCCCGCGGCAAAGATTTTTCCTGGTTGGCCACGTCCGCGAGTTCCGCGATGCCGATGGCCCATTGATAGGGCTTGTTGGAGGTGCGCACAATCGTGGGCATCACGGCATTGTGTCCCTTGAGCGCCAATTCCACCGCGGCCTTACCCACGGCGTAGGACTGCACCACATCCAGCTTGCTGGCAATGTGACGCGCGGAACGCTGTAGATAGTCGGCCACCGCCCAATGGTATTTGTAATTGAGATTTTCCTTTACCAGGTTGGCGATGAAGGGCGCCACGCCGCCCAATTGAGCATGGCCGAAGGCATCCCGGGTGCCGGCTTCCGCCAGGAATTGGCCGTCGGCCCGGCGCACGCCCTCCGACACCACGATCACACAGTAGCCGCAGTGATCGACGCTGGCTTTTACCTTAGTAAGGAAGGCCGGCTGATGGAAGACGATCTCCGGGAACAGGATGATGTGAGGGGCGTCGCCTTCCTGCGCTTGCGCCAGTCCGGCGGCGGCGGCGATCCAACCCGCATGCCGGCCCATGACTTCCATGACGAATACCTTGGTGGAGGTCTTGGCCATGGAAACCACGTCCAGGGCGGCTTCCTTGATGGAGACTGCTACATATTTGGCCACCGAGCCGAAACCTGGACAGCAATCCGTCAGGGCCAGGTCGTTATCCACGGTTTTGGGGATGTGGATGGCCTGCACCGGATAACCCAGCTTTTCGGAAAGTTGCGAGACCTTGAGGCAGGTATCGGCCGAATCGCCGCCGCCGTTATAGAAGAAGTAACCGATGTTATGGGCGCGAAACACCGCCAGCAGGCGTTCGTACTGGAGGCGGTTCTCTTCCAGACCCTTGAGTTTGTAGCGGCAGGAACCGAAGGCGCCGCCCGGAGTGTGTTTCAAGGCGGCGATGGCCCGCAGGCTTTCACGGCTGGTGTCGATCAGATCTTCGGTGAGCGCGCCGATGATGCCGTTGCGGCCGGCATAGAGCCTGCCGATGCGCTCCTTATGCCGGCGGGCGGTCTCGATGACCCCGCAGGCGCTGGCGTTGATGACGGCGGTCACGCCGCCCGACTGGGCGTAGAAAGCGTTGCGTTTGGAAGTCATGGTTCGGAAAGCTCTGGGTATTCTAGCGGCGGCTTGCCCCGCGAGCCGCCCGGCATTGTAGCCGGGCGCCGGGGAATTGCAAAAAATCGCCGGGCCGCGCCGCGGACCGGCCTGTCAAGCGCCTGCAAAACAGGCGGCCTGCGTTGACGTTGCCGGAATCAACGGTTACTTTACCGGCTGCCCTAAAGGCCGCTGGCCGGGAAACCCTGATTTCCGGCCCTACAACTCTAAATGAGACGCCTTATGAGAATAGTGCTGCTCGGAGCACCCGGTTCCGGCAAGGGGACCCAAGCCAAGAAACTGGCGGCGAAATACCGCATCCCGCATATCTCCACCGGTGATCTGCTGCGGGCGGCGCTGGCGGCGGGTACACCCTTGGGCGTGCAGGCCAAGGCGGCTATGGACGCGGGTCAGTTGGTGTCCGACGACATCGTCTTGGGCATCATCCGCGAGCGGCTGCGCGCCAACGACGCCAAAAAGGGGTTCATTCTGGATGGCTTTCCGCGCAACATCGCCCAGTCCCAGTCCCTGGACGGCATGCTGAGCAATCTCAATCAGCCGCTGGATTGTGCGGTGCACATGGATGTGGATTTCGACGTACTCATGCAGCGGCTTACTGGCCGGCGCACCTGCGAGAACTGCGGCGCCACTTACAACATTTACACCAATCCGCCACGCCTCGACGATCAATGCGACCGCTGCGGGGCAACCCTGCGCCACCGTGCCGACGATAATGAGGTGACCATCGGCAACCGCCTGCGCGTGTACGATTCCCAGACCAAGCCGCTGATAGACCTGTACCGCAATCAGGGACGGCTTGAAATCGTCAATGGAGTGGGCGATGAGGATGCAGTCTTCAAGCGCATGCTCACGGTGCTGGAACCGATTGCCAAGGGTACGCGTAAGCCCAAGCTGCCGCCGTTACCGCCGGCGAAACCCGTTAAAGCCAAGCCGCTGGTCAAATCCGCCGTACCCATGAAGAGCAGACCGCTGCCGGCCAAACCGCTGAAGCCAGCGGCGAAGAAAACAGCCGGCAAGCCCGCGCTGAAAAAACCGGCATCAAAACCGACGCACCCCAAGAAAAAATCCCGGAAGCCTGCCAAGCCAGCAGAAAGGCGTAAGGCCGCCAAACGCAAATAAGCCGCTTGCTGCGGGACGCGTTTGTTTCAGTTATCCGGGTGGACAATCAGCAAACCATCGCGGACGGCGAGCGTGCTCTTGCCATCCATGAATTCAATCAGCGCCCGTCCGGCGGTTTCCAGCCGCCAGCCTTGTAACACATCCAGGTTCCGCTGTCCGCGCACCAGTTGTTCCAGATCACGGCGGGTCGCCAACTGTGCGGGGCTGACACCGGCTTCGCTGCCTTTGGTTCTTACCACCGCCATCAGCGCATCCAGCAGCGCTTCGTCACGCGCCGACAGGCGTTCGGGAGCAGGTGCCGGTTTGGCATCGCCCTCGGCCGCGGCCATGAGCGCAATCCATGCGTCACCGTATTTGCGTATCAGACCTTCCTGCAGGCCGCGGATGGGCGCCAACTCTTCCAGGCGGGTTGGCAGGTGGCGTGCCAGATCGGTGAGCACTTCATCCTTCAATACCCACTGCCGCGGCAGATTGCTGCTCATGGCCTGACGTTCGCGCCAGGCGGCGAGTGCCTTGGCGGCGGCCAATTGGCGGGATTTGAAACGCTGCAGTCCGTGCAGGCGCTGCCAGGCGGTCTCCGGATCGGGGCGGTAGGTGGCGGGATCGGTGAGCACGGCCTTTTCCGCCTCCAGCCACTTGAGCCGGCCCTGGCTCTTGAGTGTCTGCTTGAGACGCAGATAGATGTCGCGCAGGTAACGCACGTCATCCGCCGCATATTGCAGCACTGCCGCGGGCAGCGGCCGGCGTGACCAGTCGGCGCGCGTGTGACTTTTTTCGAGCGTCACCCCCAGCAGCGTCTGAACCACGCTGGCATAACTTGCCTGGTCCGGGAAACCCGCGAAGCTTGCCGCCAATTGGGTGTCGAATATGGGCGCCGGTACCCGACCGCTGAGATGGAAGAACATCTCCAGGTCCTGGCGGGCGGAGTGCAGTACTTTGACGATGTCCGGATTTTGCAACAGCCCGAACAGGGGCTCGAGGGATTTGATCGCCAGCACGTCCACGCAGGCAACCACCCCGGGTGTCGCGATTTGCGCCAGGCAGAATTGCGGATAATAGGTGCGCTCGCGCATGAATTCGGTATCCAACGCCAGCCAATCGGAGGCCCGCAATTCTTGGCAAAGCGATTGCAGCGCGTCTTCGCTGTCAACCCACAGATAATCATCAGCCATGAGGAATCTTTGGTTAGTGGTTGCCGCGATGGCGGCGCAAGGTATGATGCATGCCGGACCGTTGGCTGCCGGCGCCTCATGAAAGCAATTGTACGCACCTGCTGGGAGATTTGTCTGCTCAGGCAGGGACCCCAGGTATTCCCCCGATCCTGGTTGCTGTTCGCAGTCATGTTGGTGGCCTATCTTGTGATGGACGCGATTTTGTTCGTCGCCCAAGGCACACGCGGTTTCGCCATCCTTTACCAAACGCTGTTCGACACCGCGCTGTTGGCGGCGTTCTTGGCCCTGGTGCTGGGGCTATGGCAGAAACTGGAACGTTTCGATCAGACCGCAGTGGCCCTATTCGGTACCGGGGCGCTCATTATGATTGCCGCGGTACCGGTGAGCCTTGCGGCAACACTGCCGCATCTCGCTTCCATGCAATATGTGGCTGAGGTGCTGATATACGGTATTCTTGCCTGGAGTATCCTGGTAACAGGCCACGTAATACGCCATGCTTTGGATACCAAATTGTTCATCGGCATCATTATCGCAGGCGCGTATACCGCGCTCAATTTCCTGTTGTTTGCGGTACTTTTCCCCATAAAGGGCTGACGTGCGCATTCATATTCTCGGCATCTGCGGTACCTTCATGGGCGGCATCGCGGCGCTGGCCAAAGCCGCCGGCCACGAAGTCAGTGGCTCGGATGCCAGTGTCTATCCGCCCATGAGTTCACAGCTGGCGGCCTTGGGTATCACCCTCAGTGAAGGTTACCGGCCGGAGCATTTGCAGCCGGCGCCGGATTGCGTGCTGGTGGGCAATGCGCTGTCGCGGGGCAATCCGGCGGTGGAAACCATGCTTACGCGCGGTCTGGCTTATGCATCCGGTCCGCGCTGGCTGGCGGAACATATTCTCAAAGGTCAGCAGGTGCTGGCGGTGGCCGGTACCCACGGCAAGACCACCACCAGCAGCATGTTGGCGTGGATCCTGGAATGCGCGGGTTTGAATCCCGGGTTTCTCATCGGCGGAATACCCAAGGACTTTGGCGTGTCCGCGCGAGCGGGTGGGGGCCGGTTGTTCGTGGTGGAGGCGGATGAATACGACACGGCATTCTTCGATAAGGGTTCCAAATTCCTGCATTACCACCCGCGGATACTGATTCTCAACAATCTGGAATACGACCACGCGGATATTTTTCCGGATCTGGCCAGCATCGAGACGCAATTCCAGTATCTGCTGCGCACCGTGCCCGGCAATGGGTTGATTGTGGCCAACGGTGCGGATACCAACCTGCAACGAGTTTTGAAGCAAGGCTGCTGGACGCCACTGGAAACATTCGCTTTGGCGGAGGCGGACTGGACGGCCAAGCATGTTTCCGGGGACGGCGGTACATTCAACGTCACGCACCGCGGTAAGATCGCCGCCATGGTGGAATGGGAAATGCTGGGGCTGCATAACGTGCAAAATGCGCTGGCCGCCATCGCGGCCGCGCAGCATGTGGGCGTGGAACCGAGGCAGGCCGCGGAAGCGTTGATTCGCTTCCAGGGCGTGAAACGCCGTCTTGAAGTGCGCGCACGCACAGACGGCGTGACGGTCTATGATGATTTTGCCCATCATCCCACCGCCATCGCCGCTACCCTGGCGGGGCTGCGCCAGCGAGTGGGCAGTGAGCGCATCCTGGTGGTGCTGGAGCTGCGTTCGGCCAGCATGAAAATGGGCGTACATCGCGATGCACTGGCCGCCGCGCTAGAAGCGGCGGAACGCGTGTTCGTCTATCAGGCACCGAGTGTCAGTTGGGACGTGACCGGCGCCCTGCAGCCGCTGGGAGCGCGCGCCAGCGTCAGCGCCGATCTGGAACAACTCATCGGCAGTGTGGCCGGCGAGGTACAGCACGGCGATCATGTGCTCATCATGAGCAACGGCGGATTCGGCGGTTTTCACGAGAAACTGATTGCACGGCTGGGGCATCAGGTCGCACCGAGTGCTTGAGGCTCCTGGGTATGTTTTTTTGCTAAGTTATCGGGACTGATATGGAAACCCAGTTCAGCCTGCGCGCGCCAGCCGATGGGTTTTAGAAGCCATGTCCAAAACCCCTTTTGTAATCATTACGAATTTCACGGGGCACCATCACGGTGAATGCCATGCATGATCAGCCAATCTCGCTAGCCATGACGGGCGCCTCCGGCGCCCAATATGGGCTGCGCCTGCTGGAAATGCTGCTCAAGTCACAACGCCGGGTTTATCTGATGCTGTCGAAACCCGCGCAACTTGTCATCGGCATGGAAACCGATTTCAAGCTGCCGAGCCGGGCTGCGGAAATCGAAACGTTTTTGAGGCAACGTTTCCGGGCGACGGCGGGGCAACTGCGGGTGTTTGCACCGGAGCAATGGAGCGCGCCCGTGGCCAGCGGTTCCGCTGCCATGCACGCCATGGTGATTTGTCCGTGCAGCATGGCGACCCTGTCGGCGGTGGCGGTGGGCGCAAGCCGCAGCCTTATCGAACGTGCCGCCGACGTGACCATCAAAGAGCAACGCAAGTTGATTCTGGTGCCGCGGGAGACGCCGTTCTCGGCGATCCACCTGCAGAACATGCTGAAGCTTGCGCGCCTGGGGGCGACCATCCTGCCGGCCAATCCGGGTTTCTATCATCGACCGGAAAAAGTGGATGACCTGGTGGATTTCGTGGTGGCGCGTGTGCTCGATCATCTGCACATCGCGCACACTTTGATGGCGGACTGGGGTGCGCAAGAGCGTGAGGAGTGAGGATATAAACGGTGCCCGCGGAAATCCCGCTGTTCCCGCTAAATAGCGTGCTGTTTCCCGGCGGTCCGCTGCCGCTGCGTATTTTCGAAACCCGCTATCTCGATATGGTCAGCAGCTGTCTCAAGCACGAGCAGGGTTTCGGCGTAAGTCTTATCGAGCAGGGCAGCGAGACCGGACCGGCGCGCACTTATACGGTGGGCACTCTGGCGCACATCCGCGACTGGAGCAATGATCCCGACGGCTTGCTTAACATTTTGGCCCTGGGCAGCCGGCGTTTCCGGGCGACACGCGTACGCGTTCAGCACAACGGCCTGAATATCGCCGAGGTGGAGTGGCTGCCGCAAGAACCCAGCGTGCCGTTGCCCGATACGGCCAGGCCACTTGCGGAAATGTTGCAACAGCTGCTGGCGCAGATGGCGGAGCGTTATGCGGCGGTGCTCCCGCGCTACGAGGATGCCAGCTGGGTGGGTTATCGGCTGGCGGAAATAATGCCGTTGCCGGTCGCACAACGGCAATATCTGCTGGAGATATGCGACCCCCGCCTGCGGCTGGATATCATCGGCACACTGGTGAATGCCCAGGCAGAGAAATAACCCGGGTCTTCAGGGATTGCCCCAAACGTCTTCCGGGCTCTGGCTGGCATCCACCATGTCGGTGGTGTCGCGCAGACGCCGCGAGAGAATCGCCGCCAGCGATTCATAGAAACGCCCGGCAAAAGCCGGATCCGCCTGGATGAATTTCTTAATATTGGCATGCGTGATGACGATAGCCAGCACTTCCGGATCGCAGGCTTCCACGCTGGCGCTGGCAGGTTGGCCTTCGATGAACGACATATCCCCGAGGATTTCACCGGGGCCACGCTGGCTGATATCCACCATGAAACCTTCGTGGTCACGCACCACCTTGGCGTTGCCTTTCACCAGAATGTGCAGGCTGGTCTGCTCCTCGCCTTGACGGATGAGCAGGGCGCCGGGTCTGAAGCTCTTGCGTTCCGCGGTCTGCAACAAGGATCGGTATTCGTCATCCTGGAGATATTTGAAGACTTTGAGTATGGCCATGGCTACACCCTCCCGCAGCGGACCACAACGCTAGCATCGAAATACTGCGCCAAATCCCTGGGCCTGTCATGTATCCGTGAGCTGCGGCAGCACCTTGTGGGCCGCAGCGATGGTTGCGTCTATATCGGCGGCGGTATGCGCGGCGGACAGGAAGCCGGCTTCAAAGGCGGAAGGCGCAAGATACACGCCTTCAGCCAGCATGCCGTGGAAGAATCGCTGGAAGCGTCGCGTGTCGCAGGCCATGACCTGCGCATAGTTTGTGACTTGGGCGGCATGCGTGAAGAACAGCCCGAACATTCCGCACACCTGATTGACGGTCAAAGCCACGCCCGCGGTGCCGGCCGCCGAGCGCAAGCCCTCGGTCAAGCGGCGGGTGCTGGCATTCAATTTTGGGTAAAAATCCGCAGCGTCGAGCAATGCCAGGGTGCTCAAACCGGCGGTCATGGCTATCGGATTGCCGGATAAGGTTCCCGCCTGATAAACCGGGCCCAGGGGTGCGAGCTGTTCCATGATATCGCGCCGTCCGCCGAAAGCGCCCACCGGCAAACCGCCGCCGATGATCTTTCCCAACGTGGTCAGATCGGGCTTGATATGGTAAAGCGCCTGGGCGCCGCCGCGCGCCACGCGGAAGCCGGTCATCACTTCGTCGAAAATCAGCAGGCTGCCGTGCTGCGTGCACAACTCGCGCAAGCTCTGCAGGAAACCCGCCGCCGGCGGTACACAGCTCATGTTGCCGGCGATGGGTTCCACGATGACGCCGGCTATCTGCCCGCCGAATCTCGCGAATGCGGCGCGCAGCGCTTGGCTGTCGTTGTAGGGCAGCGTTAGCGTCAGCGCCGCGAGTGCCGCCGGCACCCCCGGCGAGGTCGGCACGCCCAGCGTCAAGGCGCCGGAACCGGCTTTTACCAACAGCGAATCGGAATGTCCATGGTAGCCGCCCTCAAATTTCAAAATGCGTTCGCGGCCGGTGAAAGCACGCGCCAGTCGTATGGCGCTCATGGCGGCCTCGGTGCCGGAATTCACCATGCGTACCAGTTCAATCGATGGCATGAATTCGCAGATACGCTGGGCGAGATGGGTCTCAAGTTGCGTGGGCGCGCCGAAGCTCAAGCCCTTTTTTGCGGTTTCCTGTACCGCATGAATCACATCAGGATGGGCGTGACCCGCCACCATCGGACCCCAGGAGCCGACGTAATCAATATAACGGCGGCCGCTGGTAGCATAAATATACGCGCCCTCGGCACGCTCGATGAATAGCGGCTCGCCACCCACGCCCTTGAAGGCGCGCACCGGTGAATTGACGCCGCCGGGAATATAGCGCCGGGCTTGTTCGAACAGATCCGACTTCACGATCAACCCCGCTTATTTCAGAGCTTGTGGTAACAGCGATGCACGCCGCCACGGCATTTCAGTAGATGGCAGCAATGGCGGTACTGCGGTGATCATGTGAACAGCTGTGCGTAACGGCGTGCCGCCGCTACAAAATCCTTTTGCGCAAATATACCGCTGATGACCGCCAGCATGTGAGCACCAGCCTTGACCAGCGCCGCGCCGTTATCCGGCGTGATTCCGCCGATGGCGCAGATGGGCACGTTGAGTGTATGGCGCGCGGACTCCAGCAACGACAGGGGTGCGCGCACTGCGCCCGGCTTGCTGGGGGAATAAAAAAAACTGCCGAAGGCCACGTAGTCGGCACCCGCGTGCACGGCACGTACAGCCTGTTCCAGTGAGTCATGGCAGGATATCCCAATGACCGCGCGTGGACCCAGCTGTACGCGCGCCTCATCCAGCGCCATGTCTTGGTGACCCAGATGCACCCCATCGGCGCCAATGGCGATCGCCAATTCCACGTTATCGTTGATGATCAGCGGCACGTCATGGGCGTGGCAGAGTTGCAGCAGCGCACCGGCTTGGCATTCGCGGCCCGGCGATTTGTCGCGATATTGCACCAGACGCGCGCCGCCGCGGATGGCGCTTTCAACGGCCGCGAGCAGCTGCTCACCCGGCGTCAGCAGACTGTCGGTGATGGCGTACAGACCGCGCAAGCTCTCGCCGGCCGGACTCATGGTTCGATCTGACGATTTGGAATGATCTGCCCGTTGCCCAATTGCCAGCCCTGCTTCAGGGTTTCCCAGGTGTAACGCTGGGCGATTTCGACCGCCGCCAGCGGTGCATGACCCTGGGAGAGCAGCGTGGCAATCGCCGACGCCAGCGTGCATCCGGAGCCGTGGTAATGTCCCGGCAGCCGCGGCCAGATGAAGTGCTTGTGCGTGCCGTCGTGACTGAAGAGACTGTTGTGAACCTCAAGGGTATCCTCGTCGGCACCCTTAATGAGTACCTGCCGGCAGCCGCGTGCCAACAGGGCGGCGCCCCGGGCTTGCGCGTCGCTCGCGCTGGGTGCGAGTCGGCGGCTTTCGGACGCGTTGGGTGTCATTAAGGTGGCGAGTGGTGCGAGAGTTTCGAGATATTCATTAATTAATGCATCCTCCGCCAGGGGAGCGCCGCCCCCGGCTGCCAGCACCGGATCCAGTACCACCGGGATATGCGTATGCGCCTTGAGTATCCGCGCCACCGCCTGGGCTACGCCAGCATTCCCCAGTAGACCGAGTTTAATGGCTGCCACCGGCATATCCGCGAGCACCGCTTGCATCTGCCGAGCGATCATCTGCGGGGCAACCGCCGCTACCTGCCAGGCATTCACCGTATCTTGGACCGTGATCGCCGATACCACCGGGGCCGGATGTCCACCGAGTGCCGTAACCGCCTGTATATCGGCAGCGAGTCCCGCACCCCCCGAGGGGTCGTTGCCGGCGATGATCAGCACCACAGGTGGTCGGGCGGCTGTTTGCATGCATGAATTTTAACCCGGACGGGTTCCGCTACCGGGAGTAGCGTGCGAAAATACTCCCGCTGTAACGTTAAACTCAGGGACGAGCTGCCAAACATGAGTGTTATTGAATCGGTCGCCACCAAGACCACGATGAAATCCTATATGTGCGTCATCTGCGGGTTTGTCTATGAGGAGGCCAAGGGCCATCCCGACAGCGGTCTGCCGCCGGGCACCAAGTGGGAGGATGTGCCGCTCAACTGGCATTGCCCCGATTGCGGCGCCGGCAAGGAAGATTTCGAGATGATCGAGATTTGATAAGAGGTGAGGGGTGAGGCGTTAGACGTGAGGGGCAAAACTAAAAACCTTGAAAGGGATGAATCTGCGCGATACTTTTTTCACTCCTCACTCCCCTACAACCATTCCATCTTGTATCGGCCCTTTCAAATCGCGCCAGCAGCCCGATCGGCCCAACCGGGTCCCGCGCGGCTACTGCCCCACGAAGCAAATATGCAGTTACGCACGAGAGCAGGTGCTTGCGGCGCACTTCAGCAATTAAGTACACTACATCGCGCCGTATCTTCTTAAAGATTCTTAAAGAGGAGTATTCCCCTGAGGCCCAAGCTTCGGTCGCTGAAAACCGGCTACGGTAGCGCATTCGGGATGCTGGCAGTCATGATTCTATGGACGGCGAGCCTGGCGCCGCATGCCAGCCTGGCGGCGACGGCTTCCGGTGCCTGCGGCCCGCTGCCGAACACGCACGGCGTGGTTATTGCTCCGCCCGACGTGGATATGTGGAAAGCGCCGGTGGATGCCTCGGGCGAGCACGAGCTGATACTTGCCGTACACCAAGACCAAGGCGGTAACCGGTTTTGCTACGTCTACCGCTGGCACGGCGTGGTGCATACGGTCGCACCAGCGATTCATGTGCGGCGCGCTGAGCACTTTGCGATCCGAATCGTGAACGACATCGCCGGCCAGAGTCCCGGTGAAAGCGTTCCTTCAACCGAAATTACTCCCTGCAAACCGATGGATATGCCGCCCACGCCCGTCGAGCACTGGGTTGGCTATCTCAATCATGTCATTGACGACCGCGACTTCGAGATGAAGCCGGTTGACACGAACTTGCACCTGCACGGATTCGAGGGCCCAGCGTTAGAGGAAAACATCTTCCTTTCGACGCTGAGTACGCCGATGCACGCCTGCGAGTACCGCATCACGATTCCGCGCACGCAGCCACCGGGCACCTACCTATACCATCCACATGCGCACGGCTCAGCGGATGGCGAAGTCGCCGGGGGCCTCGATGGTGCCTGGATCGTAGAGCCCGACTCGCCGCAGATTCCGCGTGCTGCCGAACACGTGCTGGTGTTGCGCTATCGCATCCCACTCGAGTTCGACAAAAGCTCCCTACCTAATGGGATATCGCCCGCAAAAGTTGACGCGGCGCAGGGAGCGGCGGCCGCGGCGTACGCAGCGGCCCTGCGACCAGCGCCTCCGGTGGCTTACGATCCGTTCAATCCGCCGCCCTGGCCGGACACGTTTCCAATGAGCGCCGGGGGCGTGACACTCGATGCCACCGGCTGCAATGGCTATGACCGGGAGCCGGTGATTGCCGTCAACGGCGCGGACACGCCGACGTCGCTTGCCGTGCCTGCCGGTCAGACGCAGTTGCTGCGACTCGTGAACGGGACATCCGACTCTCCCAAGCTGCTGCAATTACGGGATTCCACCGGCAAGCTGCAGGAGATGCACGTCGTGGGGCTCGACGGCGTGCCAGTTTCCGGCAACATGCGGCATCCGCTTCAGGGCTATCTCGCCATGCAGGAACTCATGCTCTCGCCGATGTCGCGCGCCGACATTCTGCTGACGGCGCCCGCAGGGGCAAGCTATATGCTTTCCAGCGAGCACTTTTGCTTTGGCAAGGATGCGCTTTTCGAGATGCATCACGGTCTGCTGCGGGTCAGTGCGGTTCCGACCACCGGCCACGGTGTCAGGATCAATTCCGTCCGCATCAACCCGGCCGAGACGCCGGCGGCGCGGCTCATTACCTGGGTACGCGCGCATCCTTCGCTGATTCACCGCCGTGCGATCACGTTTACGGAATATTACTTTCCCAAGCGCGGCAAGGTTCCGGCGCACAACGCATATTTCATTACCGACACATCCAACGTGGATTTCCACGAGCACTCGTTCTGGCCGGTGTATCGCGGCAACGCGACCGTTCCGTCGAACCCCGACATTGTGGTGAAACAGGGTACGGTCGAGGAATGGTATTTGATCAACGCAACCATGGAGGCGCACGCGTTCCACATTCATCAGATGGCGTTCGTGCAGGAGCGCAGCTACACCGGCATACCGATCACCGTGGACACGGTCTTCGTCCCGGTGGGCAGGTTATTGCCGAATCCCCGCGACCCAAACTTTCCGCTCATCCAGCCGAGCATCACCAAGCTGATTTTAGACTTCCGGCACGTGCCGCGCGGCACGTTTGTTTTCCATTGTCACATGCTTTTTCACGAGGATCACGGCATGATGGGAGTCATCCGCGTGGAGTAGCACGACGTAGGTTCCAGCGCTGTCCTCACGGCTGCAATCGGCTTGGCGCCCACCAAGATAAATCATAAGCGTCGTTCCGTGGAATTGTCCAATCGGTAAGGCCAAAACTAGCGTGATGTACACTGACCATAAATCAGTGAGGAGGCGAGCCATGAAGAAGGCAATGTCGCGCTGCTTGCTGCTCCTGGGTCTGACCTTTCCGCTGATCGCGACAGCAGCACCGGTTTCCAGCCGCTATCTTTTCGTATGGGCGATGGAGGCCAAGCATCCTCACGCTTCCACGCTGGCGCTGGCGCCAACAGATCGGGCTGCGTGGCGCAAGACACTGGGATTGGGCAAGGACTTCCTCGCGGTTTTCGACGTCCGCCCGGGCCCGTCGTTCGGAAAACTCATCACGATGCTGCCCGTCGGCAGGGCGGTGATGGCCCATCATACGAACTATGCGGAACCTCCGGACGATGTCCTGTATGCCAACGACTGGCTCGGGAATCGTACCTACGTCCTCGACCTGCGCGATCCCCTGCATCCGCGGCTCTTGCGGAAATTCGGCAGCGTCGGCGCTTTCAGCTATCCACACTCCTTTGTCTATCTTCCCAACGGCGATACGCTGGCGACATTTCAGTATTCCGGAGGGTTCAACCACGCCGCGGGTGGACTGGTGGAGTTCGATCCGCAGGGCCGGGTTGTGAGAACCGCCGCCGCGGCCGCGCCAGGACATCCCGATATTCGCCCGTACAGCCTGGCAGTGGTTGCGAAGCTCAACCGTGTTGTCACCGGCAGCGCGGACATGATGGGGGCGCAGGTCAGCCATGTTGTCCAGGTCTGGCGGCTCTCCGATCTGAAGCTGATCAAGACCATGCGGCTGCCGCCGCAACCTCATTGGTTTTACGACACGGCGGCGGATTCGTCGGAGCCTCGCGTGCTTGCGGACGGCAAAACGATCTTGGTTCCGACATTCAACTGTGGTCTCTTCCTGGTTCGGAATCTGGCGAGCGGCAATCCGACGCTGCAACATATCTATGACTTCGGCTACCGCACGTGCGAGGTGCCGGTGGTCGCAGGTGATTTTCTGGTGGAAACAATGCAAAGCGGGCACGCCATCGTGAGTCTGGACGTACATGCTCCGGAACATCCCCACGAAGTCAGCCGCATTCTCCTGCCGCCGGATGAATATCCGCACTGGTTGACGCTCGAGCCGGGCGGAGATCATCTGGCCATCACGGGTTATGGCGCGCTCGATACCCGGGTCCGCTTCGCCACGATCGATCGCCGCACCGGGAAACTGACACTCGAGCCGTCGACGATCGATTTCACACGCGCGTGGCCGGATGGCTGGCAAGGGAGTGCCATTCCGCATGGCGCGGTTTTCAGCAATCCTTGAGCCGCCCGAGCGGCCTCACGCTCTCTTTACAACTGTTCTACCCTGTATCCCGCCTTTTCAAACTGCGCCAGCAGGCCGTCGGCTCCCACCATGTGCAGCGCGCCCACCACCACGAAGTATTGCCGGCCGCCGCGCATCAATCGTTTCAGTCGCGGCATCCAGGCGCGGTTGCGATCCGCGATCAGCAGCTTGTAGGCCAGCGGATAGCTGCCGAAATCCTGTTTGAGGATTTTCTCCAGCGCCGCGGTATCGCCCTTTTCCCAGGCATTGATCAAGTCCTGCATTTCCCGATTGAAATTCACGGCCTGATCCAATGATTCCAGCAGCATATCCTGCTGTACTTTCTCCGGTAGGTCCGCCAGCAGCCGCAGTTGGAAAGCGGGTGTCTCCAGGCCGATGATGCGTTTGTCGGCCATCTGCGCTTCATCGGCGAAATGATGATCCACGCCGGCGCTGGATGTGTAACCCGCCCGCGTCAGTTGCATATCCAGGATCGCGATACTGCCCAGCCACGGACGCAGCCGGTCCAGCCGTTGCATAGCGATGCCGAGTTTTTGTGCGCCGGCGGCAACTTTTTCATAAGCCCCGGGTGGCAGTTCGGTGCGCAAAGATTTACCCCGCGGATACCCGCCCATCCGCAACGCTTCCTGCTGCATGCTGGCGGTGTCCACCGTTGTCAGGTTGATTTCCTCCACCAGCGCCGCAGAATGCCGGAAGGCGTTTTCCATTACCGCCGGCAGGGGATAATCATCCGGATTAAGCGCGTGGATCGAACCGACCAGATAAAGACTCTCGTGGCCGCGGCTGATGCGCCACAGGAAATGATGCACGGGGACCGCCGGCAGGGCGGTTGTCTGTGCAGCGGCGGGCGCGTTATTCGCCGGCGGTGCAGTCCTGTCTTTGGTGGCTTGGCAAGCGACAGACACCGCGAGTATGCACACCGGCACTAGCAGGATACGGATGGCCTTGTTGAGCGTGAAAGTTCCCATTGCCGATCTCAGAATGCCTGGATTTTGCCAAAGCCGCATAAGGCATGGCCGCATGCCGGTTCTACCCACATTGTCAATTTACGATCCATTCTATTTCCGTTTCGATGCGGCCATCCGGGTGCAGGGTCAGCCGCCGCATGCCGGGTGGCCGGGTGTCCAGCGCGAAGTCATTTGACCCCGGCAGGAACTGTGCGCAGGTGGAGGGCGCGGCCATCAGGCGTACACCGCGGCGTTCCGATTCAAATGCCTGATGCACATGCCCCCAGAGCACGCCGCGCACGCCGTGATAGCGGTCCAGTACGTCGAAAAATTCATTGGCATTGTCGAGCCCGATACGGTCCAGCCAGGCACAGCCGACGGCCACCGGTTGGTGGTGCAGTGCGATAAGAACGTGCGCGTCAGATGATTGCGCGAGCGTGGTTTCCAGGAATTGCAGTTCGCTCGCTTGCAGATGCCCGCCGGTCTCTCCCGAGACCAGGGTGTTCAGGAGCACGATGCACCAGGCGGCAAGAATGTGTTTACCGCCGACGCAGATGTTTGGACCCGCGATGGCTTGCAGGGAATCGAGCGCATCATGGTTGCCGGCGATGGCGGCCACCGGTGTATCCAGTGTATGCAGCAGAGCCGTCAATATATGATATCCCGCAGGCGATTCGTCGTGGACCAGATCGCCGGTAGCCAGCACCAGGTCCGGCTTCGGATGCCGGCGCGCGGCGGACAGCACGCGCTGCAACGAGGCCCGGGTGTTGACGCCGTAAAGCGTCTTCTCCGGCTCCGCGTACAGGTGCGTGTCGGTAATCTGCAGCAGGCGGACGGGAGTAGAATCAGTGCTCATCGCGAATACAAACAATGGTGCAGGCCATGTCCAATCGTACCATCTCCATGAGCGATCAGCTGTATGACTATGTACTGAAAGTTTCCCTGCGGGAACCGCCAATCCTGAAACGGCTGCGGGAGGAAACCGCGAAGCATCCCAAACATGGCATGCAGATCTCGCCGGAACAGGGCCAATTCATGCGCCTGCTGGTGCGGATGATGGGCGCCAGCCGCTGCATCGAAGTGGGGGTGTTCACCGGTTACAGCAGCCTGTCCGTGGCCCTGGCCCTGCCGGACGAGGGCCGCATCATCGCCTGCGATGCGGGACGCTATGACTTTGCCTTCATCGATGCCGACAAGAATAATTACCTGAATTATTATGAACGGCTGATCAGGCTGCTGCGTCCCGGCGGGCTTATGGCCGTGGATAACGTCTTGTGGAGTGGCAGTGTGATTGATAAGAAGGACAAGAGTGTGGATACGATGGCCATCCGCAAGTTCAACGAAGTCCTGCATGCGGACAACCGCATCGAACTGAGCCTGGTGCCCATCGGCGATGGACTGACTTTGGCGCGTAAGCGTCCCTGAAGTCATGGCTATTATTTTTTGGAGGAGCAAATAATGAAAGTCTTGGTTACCGGTGCCAGCGGTTATATCGGTTTTGGGGTAGCTTGTGCTCTGCGCCGCGCGGGCCACGAAGTGTATGGTCTGGTGCGGCGCGAAGCAGCGAAAATTCAGTTGCAGCGAGCCGAAATCCATCCTGTAACGGGTACTATGCAGGAGCCCATGGCGTTGCAGAGCACGATTGATCAGTGCTCAGTGTTGATCCATGCGGCGGCGGATTATCAGGCAG
>Ga0307373_10006724_pt1 | contig 18202 bp, 20 predicted proteins | sample OX2MG_FD_202534 | JGI IMG/M metagenome (GOLD analysis project Ga0307373, IMG submission 202534) | Soil microbial communities from Risofladan, Vaasa, Finland - OX-2 | ecosystem: Environmental > Terrestrial > Soil > Coastal area > Acid sulfate soil | place: Finland: Risofladan, Vaasa | collected...
GCGTCAACGGCATAACGGGCACGATCCATGGACACCACCTGAGCAGGTGTCCACGATGTCCTGGGACATACTGTCCACTAAGTCATGGAACCAGACACTCTCGCCCGCACCAAGTGATTCGAGCGTCGGCCGGGACCCGGAGAGGGGCGCCACCAGGGCTTGACCACGTCCGAGTGCCGGGCCGCGATAATCGGTCGATGGAACTCCGCCAGGTCCGGCTCTCCGACCCGACCGTCGCCCCCCTGCTTGCCGGTCTGGCCGCCGAGTACGAGCAACGATACGGACCGGGCGACGAGATGGCCCTGGCCCATCCCGACGAGTTCGATCCCCCCACCGGCGCCTTCGTCGTCCTCCTCGATGACGGTCAGACGGTGGCCGGTGGCGGGATCCGTCGCCGGCAGCATGACACCTGTGAGGTCAAGCGCATGTGGACCTCGCCCGGCTACCGCCGACGCGGCCTGGCCAGTACCGTCCTGGCCGCATTGGAAGATGTCGCCCGCCGGCTCGGCTACACCCGGGTGCAGCTGGAGACCGGTCCTTCACAGCCGGAGGCCATCGCCATGTACGGACACCTCGGCTACCGGGCGATCCCGCCCTTCGGTCCCTACCTGGAGGCGTTTGCCTTCGAACGGGACCTGGCCCCCGCCGACCGCTGATCGGCGGGGGCATCCCGGTTGCGTCCACCGACGCCCGGCATCAAGGCGCCGACCGGCCTCCGCGGTGCGCCGTCAGGGTGTGGTGGTGGTCGGGGTCGACGCCACCGTCGTCGTGGTCGTGGTGGGCGCCGGCGGAGTCCAGACCCGAGTGGGAAGGGTGGTGGCTGTCGAGCCCGGATCCGTCGTGGTGGTGGTTGCCGGGTCAGCGGTGGCCGGGGTCGGGATGGTGGGGATGGTGGTCGGCGTGGGGGTGACGACCGGGCCGGAAGCACCGACGGTCACATTGTTGGTATTGCCGTTGCCCTCGTTCGAGATGTGGACGATGTTGATCGGCGCCAGCACGTTGACGTTCTGGAACTGCATTCCGACGTCACCGAAGCCACCGTCATTCCCCTGGGTCTGGTTCCCCCGCCCGGCCACCGCCAGGTTGCTCGACCCCGACACGTTCTGATTGATCTCGACGGGAACCGGAGCCGGGGGTGGAGCCGTCGTCGCGGCCACCGGCACCGCCGGGCAGACGGTCGGCGCGGCGGTCACCGCCGCCACCGGGCTCAGAGCGGCCATCGGACGGGCTTCGATCCGCAGACCCAGCGAGAACACAAACAAGATTGCGGCAACGAGCACCAGGCTGAGGCAGGCAGGAGTCTGCCAGCGTTGGACAGTGGACATGGTGAGCCTCCGGTGATTGGGCGCAACCACCGAGCCCGGATGTCCAAACCAGCGATAGCCAATAGCGCACCTACGCTGGCGAGCCCCGTCACTCGCGGGCTACGCGTAGTGTGCGGCCACGTTATCCCTGAACAGAACACATTGCTCGGGTGAGCAGGCAAGGAGATCGGCATCACCACCACCGCGCTGTTGTTGATGGATCTGCAGGTCGGCATCGTTGCTCGGGTCGCCCCCCACCCCGCCTACCTGGCCCGCATCAGGGCGGCCGAAGCGGCCCGATCGGCCCGATTCCCGGTGCTCTGGGTCAAGGTCGAATTCCGCCCGGGATTTCCCGAGGTGTCCCCGCGGAACAAGGGCTTCTCGGCTGTCGCCGCTTCCGGCGGGTTCGTCGGCACCGAGTCGGCAACCGACCTTCACCCCGATCTCGAACATCTCGAGGGGGACCTCACCGTGGTCAAGAAGCGGGTCAGCGCCTTTGCCGGCAGCGACCCGGAAGTCCACCGGGTACTCATCGAGAAGGTATTTCCCCGGCAGGCCGAGGTCATCCCGATCGAGGAGTGGTCGGCCGGGCTCGGCTGACTCACGGTTCGCCCAGGGCCTCCTGGCTCAGGGCCAGCGAACGGAGGGACTCGATCTGCTCCATGTTGCCGACGACCACCAGGACGTCGCCCTCCCGAATCTCGGCCTCCGGCGGGGGGTTGGTGCGGAACTCCTCGGTGGAGTGGCGGAGGGCGAGAACGAGAGCTCCGGTTCGGGCATGAACCCGAGCGCTGCGCAACGTCTGGCCGACCAACGACGAGTTGGGGGGAACGTCGATCTGCTCGAGGCGGAACTCGAGACTGCCGTCGTGCATGACCACGTCGAGGAACTCGGCCACGTGTGGCTGCACGGCGAGCGCCGCCATCCGGGCACCGCCGAGGTCCTGCGGGTTCACCACCCGATCGGCACCGGCCTGGATGAGTTTGGCCGCCGCCGCCTCCGAGGCGATGCGGGAGACGATGAACAGGTCGGGACGCATCGACCGACCGGTCAAGGTGACGTAGAGATTGTCGGCGTCACCGTTGAGCGCGGTGATCAGCACCCGGGCACGATCGATGCCGGCGGCCCGCAGCACCTCCTCGTCGGTGGCGTCGCCGCACACCGCCGGCCCGTCGACGGTGGCGATGCGCTCCGCGGCCGAGTCGACCACCACGACGTCGTCGTTGGCGCGCAGCAGGTGGCGGGCGATCGACTGCCCCACCCGCCCCCACCCGCACAGGACGACGTGGCCCTGCATCTCCCGGATCTGACGTTCCATCCTTCGCCTCCCGAATTCGTCGGCGAGGTAACCCTCGACGAGCGTCTCCACCATCACGCTGATCGTGTAGGCCGCGGTCCCGACCCCGGTCACGATCAGGACGATCGTGAATATCTTCTGGCCGTCGCCGAAACGGTGGGTCTCACCGAAACCCACCGTGGTCACCGTGATGACCGTCTGGAAGATGGCATCGAGGACCCCGTACCCGAACAGCATGTAGCCGACGGTTCCCCCGACCAGCACCACCATCAGCCCGATCAGCCCGGAGCGCAGCCTCCGGGACGCCCGGCTCTGGCGATCCCCCGGTTCGTGGCCGTACCGCACGGTTATCGGCATGACCCATTCTGGCCCGGTTCGCTTCCGGACACCCGGTTCGCACAACTCTGCGACACTGATGCGGTTGCCGGCCAGGCCGATCCGTCGGCCACCAACAAAGGAGCGGACGGTGCAGATAGAGATCATGACCTTCCGGTTGCGGCCCGGGACGCCTGAGGCCGAGTTCCTGGCGGTCGACCGCCGGGTCCAGACCGAGTTCGCCTATCAGCAGCCCGGCATGATCCGCCGCACCACCGGTCGCAACCCGGACGGAACCTGGGTGGTCATCGACCTGTGGGCGTCGGCCGCCGACGCCGCCAACTATGTCGGCGGATGGAACCGGGAGCCGGCCCCGCTGGCCTTGATGAGCCTGGTCGACGACGCCACCGTGGTGACCCAGGCCTTCGAGACGCTGGACTGAGACGGTTACGCCTGGACCAGCATGACCTCGTTGCCCTCGGGATCGTGGATCACCGCCAGGGTCGGGGCCCCGGGAAGGTCGAACGGCTCGGTGATGACCACCCCACCCAGTTCGGCGGCCATCGCGAGGGAGGTTCGTAGGTCGCGCACCTGGACGTACAGGCGCACCCCGGCCTCGTCGCCCTGACGGAGGTGACCGCCGGGCCCCGGCTCGGGACCCCCCAGGCCCGGATCGACCGTCATGATCGGACCGTCACCGATCTCCCAATTGAACAGTCCTCGATAGAAGTCACCCAGCCGAACCGGGTCATGGGCCACGATCTCCCAGTGCACCACCGGCCGGGCCCAGTCGTCGCTCACCGCACCACCCTGGCACAATCCGGTCGGGCCGACACCGATGACTACTGGCGCTGGCGGTGGAGCCCGAACGATGCCTCCAGCCCCTGGACGTCGTCAGCCGACATCAGCCTCAACGGTTGGCGCCGGTCGGGTCGCCAGTACACCGGGCCGTCGATCCGCCAGCCGGACTCCTTCAATCCCCGTTTGTCGATCTTGTTGGTGGCGCCGACCGGAAGGTGATCCACCACCCGGACGTAGCGGGGCGTCCACTTGGTGCCCAGATCAGCCTGGGCGATGAGGAACTCGTCGAACACCGAGGGGTCGAATCCGCTGGGGTCGGTCATCTCGAGGACGGCCATCACCTGATCGTCGGCGGTCCGCTCGTCGGGGACCCCGAAGACCGCCACCCCCGACACCCCCTCGAAACGGTGCAGCATTCGCTCCACCGGAGCGGAGGCGAAGTTCTCCCCGTCGACCCGGAGCCAGTCGATGGTCCGCCCGGCGAAGTAGAAGATCCCCTGCTCGTCGCGGTACCCGAGGTCGCCGGACCAGTACCAACCGAGCCGGGACCGGGCGGCGGTCGCCTCCGGGTTCTTGTAGTAGCCCTCGAAGCGACCCAGGGCATTGCGCCCGACGATCTCCCCGGTCGCCTCTCCGGCGTTCAGCATCCTCCCCGACCCGTCGAAGCGGGCAGCCTCGCATTCCTTCCCGGTCTCGGGATCGACGACGGCGACGTCGAGCCCCTCCAACGGCACCCCGAGGGCATCGGCGGGGAGGCCGGGCGTGGGGACGAAGATCACCGCGTTCTCACTGGAGCCGTAGCCGGAGAAGACCTTGCACCCGAACCGGGCCTCGAAGGCGGCCATGTCGGCCGGGGACGACTCCGGGGCCAGGACGAAACGAAGGTGGTGATGGCGGTCCTCGGGATCCTCCGGGGTGCCCACGATGAAGGACAGCGCCCGTCCGATGGTGGCGAAGAATGTGGCCGAGGCCGCCCGGATGTCCGGCATGCACTCCGATGCCGAGAACCGGCGGCGCAGCACGATGGTGGCGCCGCACCCGATGGCCGGGAACACGCTGGAGAACAGCGCGTTGCCGTGGAACAGCGGCATGGCGCAGTACATGACGTCATCGGAGGTGAACCCGAATCCACCGGCCGACCGGGCGATCCTTCCCTGGGTGACCCGCACGGCTTTGGGGGTGCCGGTGGAACCGGCGGTGAACAGCAGCAAGGCCAGGTCGTCAGGGGCCGGGGTGACGTTGGTTGGATTCCCGGGATCTCCGCCCCCGGGGGCGTCGTCGACATCGACCACCCGGGTCGAGCCCAGATCGAGCCCGGCCAGCAGCGGTGCGTGCTCGGCATCGGTCACGATGACCGCACAGTCGGTGTGGCGTATGTCACTGGCCAGTTCGTCGCCCCGGCGGGTGGAATTGAGGCCGACCAGGACCGAGCCCGACAGGATGGTCGCCCCCAGGGTGAAGAGGAACCCGGGGACGTTGTCGAGCAGCACCCCCACATGGGGAGGCCGCCCGGCGGTGAAGGTCCGCAGCCAGGTCGACCGGGCCGACATCTCGGCCACCACCTCGGCCCACGTCCAGGTCTGCCCTTCGAACACCAGACCGGTCGCGGGGTCGCCGGCCCGGGCCCGGATGGCCTCGGCGGCGGTGGTGAAGGGCTCAGGGGGCAATGGATTTGAGCTCGAAGTACTCCTCGAGACCTTCTCGGCCGTACTCCCGACCGATGCCGCTCGATTTGTACCCGCCGAAGGGGCTGGAGAGGTCGGGGGCGTACTTGTTGACGCCGATGGTCCCGGTCCGGATCCGGCGGGCCACCTCCAGGCCGTGGAACGGGTCGGCGGTCCACACCGAACCAGCCAGTCCGTACTCCGATTCGTTGGCGATCCGGACCGCGTCATCCTCGCCGTCGTAGGGGATGACCACCACCACCGGGCCGAAGATCTCCTCCCGGGCGATCCTCATGGCGTTGCCGACCGACGCGAAGACGGTCGGGCGGATATAGCAGCCACCGGACAAGCCCTCGGGAGCACCGGGGCCTCCGGCCACCACCCGGGCGCCCTCGTCGATCCCGACCGCGATGTAGCCGGCCACCCGGGTCTGGTGGCGTCGGGAGACCATCGGACCGATCTCGGTGGCGTCGCCGAACGGGTCGCCCACCACCAACCCGTTGGCCATCTCCCCCAGCGCGTCGGCGATCTCGTCGTGCCGGCGCCGGGGGACCAGCACCCGGGTCTGGGCCGCGCACGCCTGCCCGCTGTTCATGAACGAGGCGAAGCGCAGCCCGGTGACCGTCTCGCCCAGATCGGCATCCTCCAGGATGATGGCCGCCGACTTGCCGCCGAGCTCGAGGCCCACCCGCTTGATCTGCTCCCCGCAGATCGACCCGATCCGCCGCCCGGCGGCAGTGGAGCCGGTGAAGGCGACCCGGTCGACCCCGGGGTGCGAGACCAGATGCTCGCCGACCTCCCGACCGGCGGGGAGCACGCTGACCACGCCGTCGGGGAGACCCGCCTCGTCGATCCACTCGGCCATCAACAACCCGTCCAGCGGGGTCTCGGGAGACGGCTTGACCACGATGGTGCACCCCGCCACCAGCGCCGGCGCCAGCTTCGAGATGATGGTCATCTGCGGCACGTTCCAGGGGGCGATGGCCGCCACCACGCCGACCGGCTCGCGCCGCACCAGGGTGGTTCCGAAGGCGCCCTGCCGCGCTTCCTCCCATTCGACGACCGAGGCGAGGTCGAGCGTGGTGTCGAGCAGCGACCACGGGGCCCAGGCCTGGCCCAACCGGGAGAAGCTGATCGGCGACCCCGACTCGGCCGTGATGAGCAGGGCCATCTCCTCTTGCCGGGCTTCATAGATGTCGGCGAAGCGCCGGAGCGCCTCCACCCGCTGTCCGGGGTCGAGTCGCGGCCAGGGTCCGGTGTCGAAGGCGTCGCGGGCGCGGGCCACCGCCAGGTCGACGTCGTCCGCGGTCGCCATCGGGGCCCGGCCCACCGGCTGGAGGTCGTGGGGCGAGACGACGTCGAAGGCCGGGCTGGTGGCCCGGGAGACCCAATGCCCACCGATGAACAAGGCGTCCCATACGGGCGCCTGGCTGATGCGCTTCCCGGTGGAGGTGGCCCCAACCGTCACGGGGCGAAGAGTACCGGCGCCCGGGTGATCTGGCGAAACAGGGTGGAGGGTGCCCGGACGACGTCACCGGCCAGTGCGTAGTCCGGCCAACGGGCCAGCACCTCTTCGAGCAGGACCCGGGCCTCGATCCGGGCCAGGCTGGCCCCGATACAGAAGTGCTCGCCGAAGCCGAACGAGACATGCGGATTGGGCGTCCGGGAGATGTCGAAGACGTCGGCGGTGTCGCCGAACACCTCTTCGTCCCGGTTGGCCGCCCCGTAGGCGAGCAGCACGAACTCCCCCGCCCCGAGCTCGGCGTCGCCGAGGGTGGCGTCACCGGTGGTGGTGCGGCCCATGGCCATGATCGGGGTCACCCACCGCAGCATCTCCTCGACGGCCGCCGGGATCAGGGTGGGATCGGCGGCCAGCCGGGCCCGTTGTTCGGGGTGCCGGGCCAGCTCGACCATCCCGCCGGAGACCAGCGAGCGGGTGGTCTCGTTGCCGGCCACCATCAGGGTCATACAGAAACCCTGGACCTCGGCCCGGGTCAGCCGGGTCCCGTCGACCTCGGCGGCCAGCAGGCCAGTCAGCAGATCCTCGGTCGGTCGGTCGGCCCGGGCGTCGAGTTGGATGTCGAAGTAGCCCATCAGCTCGAGGGCCTGGAGGGCGTTCTCCTCGGTCAGATCGGTGGCCGCCTCCATGATGGCGTCCGACCAACGGTGGAAACTGTCGCGGTCCTCGGCCGGCAGGCCGAGCAGCTCGGCGATGACCAGCATGGGAAGCGGGGCGCAGAGAGCGTCGACCAGGTCGACCGGACGGCTCGGATCGATGCTGTCGAGGAGCTCGACGGTCAGCTCCCGCACCCGCGGCTCGAGGATGGCGACCCGACGAGGAGTGAACGCCCGGTTGACCAGCTTGCGATACTGCTCGTGACGCGGTGGGTCGAGATAGAGGAGCGAATCCTCTGCGGCGATGTCCCGGCCGCGGTCGGACAACAGCACCCCCCGGCCGGAGCAGAAGGTGGCCGGGTCCTTGCCCACCGTCTGGATCTCCCGGAGGCCGGTCACCGCCCACAGCTCGGCGTCGGTCTGCCAACTGACCGGGCAGCCCCGACGGAGCTCGGCCAACTCCGGATCGGGGTTCCCGGCCAGGAAGGCAGGGTCCCCAAAGGGGATCTGGAGGGCATTCCCGGTCATGTGCGCACCTTGGGTCGAGCTGACGCATCGGGAGGGACGGACCCAGCCAACGGATCCGGTGGCGAGGGGTCCGGGACAGCCGGGAGCGTGCGGAGAATGCTCCACAGCACCGCGGCCAGGGCGGTGGCCGGCACCCAGATGAGGAGGGCAGACCCGGCGATCTCGTCGGCACCCAGCACCACGGCCACGATGGCCAACCAGAGGATCTGGCCGTTGTAGGTGACCAGGCTGATCAGGTGGGGATGGTCCATCCAGCGATCGATCCGGCGATTGGGCTCGTCCCTGGTCATGTACGTCAAGATGGCCAACAGGACGGCGGCGGTGAGGGTGAAACCGGCCTGGCTGCCGAGCGGGAGCCCGAACCAGAACCCCGGGCCGCGGTAGTGGAACACCGGACCCAGGAACCACCGGGGCCCGAGCCGGGAGACCGGGTCCATGATCCACAGAGCCCACACCGTGAGGATGAGCGCCACCAGATACTCGTGCCAGGGTCGGCGGGCCCGGGTCTGCCAGGGACCACTGGTCAGGAGCCGTCCGGCGGCGAACCCGAAGTAGCCGAGGAAGGTGTAGGAGAGCGGCACCATCAGTGGCACGTCGCCGATGAAGATCTCCTTGTGGCGGAGGGCCGGGTTGAAGTTGTAGCCGGTGTAGGGAAACCCGAAGTGGACCGAGCAGTTCTCGGCCAGCGCCCCGATCCCCACCGCCGCCACCGCATAGAGCAACGTCCGGCGCCAGCCCAGGTACCGGCTGGCCCTCCACAGGAAGGTGGCTCCGAGCGCGGTGACGTACCACCGTCCGACCAATGTCCCCCAGACCTGATGCAATTCCTCTCCTGTCGCCCACCCCGTGGATCCCTCCTCTCATTCAAAACCCTCTGATAGTCGTAGAGTCAAGGCAATGCCCCCACCCGGCTCCCTGTTCATCGGCGATGTGACCGCCCTCACCGGGATCACCGCCGGACGGATCCGCCATTACGAGACCATCGGATTGATCGCCCCCGACCACCTCGACAGTGGCTACCGGACCTTCCGTCCCGCCGATGTCCTGCTGTTGCTCCGGATCGACCTGCTCCGGAGCCTGGGCATGGGACTCGACGCCATCCGGGCCTGCCTGAACGACGAGCAGGAGACCCTCCACGCGGCCCTGGTCCAGCACCGGCTGGTCCTCGATGGCGAGCGCCGGCGCATCGAGAGCCTCCTGGAGGCGGTCGACAATGCGCTCGGACATTCCGATGACGATCCGTCCGAATCGATGGCCCGGTTGGCCACCACCCAGCGGGACAGCATCGGCATGTTCGGCCGGCTGAGCCGGCCCCTCTCCGATCGGGCGGCGGCGGCCTACCTCGAGATCTTCAGCTCGTGGGAGCTGCCGGTGCCCCCGCTGTTCGGCCAGATGGTCCTCCCCGAACAGGTCACCGAGTTACTCGAGCGGCTGGTGGCCGCGCCCGGCCACGAGGTGCTGTTCGCCCGGTTGCGCAGCTTGGCCGCCCAGGTGGTGGCCCTGCCCCCCGACGATGACGACACCACCCGGCGGCTGGCCCGGGAATGGGTAGCCGAGCAGCGGGCATTGCCGTTCCCGGAAGCCGTGGCCATCGCCCTCGACGATTTCGTCCCCCGGCTGGCCGATCTGACCGTGATCCAGCAGGGTCTGCGGGCCTGGTCGGAATCGCTCTCGCCTGAGGCGGGGACATTCATGCGCGAGGTGGAAGCCGAGTCCGAGCGGCTGAACGCCTCGGTGCTCGGCGTCATCGTGGTGCCCCGGACGTCCGACTGATCCTCAGGGCACCGGCGGCTTTCGGCACAGCAGGGCCAACAGGTAACACGCCTCGGCGTCGAAGAAGGTGCCGTAGTTGGCAGCCAGGGACACCGGATCGAATTCACCCCGGGCGACGGCGGGGCCGCCCCAGTTGAGTCCCCGCTCGGCCACCACCTCGAACCCGGAACCGCTGACCTTGGACCGGAGCTCGGTGAGGGTGTACTCCACCTTGTGGTCGGGATCGATGAAGGCGTCCTGCTGCAGGCGGCAGACCCTGCCGTTCGGGGTGTCGATGGCCAGGTAACCGCCCGGCTTGAGCACCCGGAGGGCCTCGCCCAGCACGATGTCACCGTCGGCGGGGGTCACGTGCTCGATGGACTGGCCGCTGTAGATGAGATCCACCGAGCTGTCCTCGGCGAACGACAGGTCGGCCATCGAGCGGTACTCGTAGCGCACTTGGCCCCGATCGGTGTCGCCGGCCCCGAACCGCTCGGAGTGGTAGAGCGGGTGCCGATCATCGGGGGGCAGATCGACCACCACCAGTTCCTCGAAGTCGTAGGGATACCCGAGCACCACCAACGCCCCGCGGGGATCGATGGTGTGGCCGCCGCCGAGGTCGATGATCCGCCGGGCCGGGGGCAGCCCGATGATGAACTCACACCGGCTGGCGTGCAGGGAGCTGTGGAGGTTGTTCACCCCCACCGGCACCTGGGTTCGGTACTCGCTCGAACAGCGGACCCGGTCCATCACGTCGTCGTGGCTCAGGTGGCCGGCGGCCATGGCGGTGGTCAGGTCGGTCCAGCCGGTGGGGTCGGGCTCCCGCCGGAGCAGCACGTTGTAGACCATCCGCACGGCCTGGGCCGGAGGCAGCTGGCCGAACGACAGCCCGGCCAGCCGGGTGGCTTCCCGTCGGGCCTTCATCTCCACCCGGGAAAGATACGGGGTGACTTTGCCAGCAGCGGTGGCGAGGGGCCCGGTCCCGTTGGGCCTGGCCGCTGGGCCTGTCTCTCCGCTCACGCCGTCTCCATTCAACTCAGGACAAGTGCTGAACCTACCATCGCCGTCTTGCCGGGAAGGGTGTGTTTCGGCCATGCTTCCCGGGTTCCACCGCTCCATCGGCGCCCGTTTGCGCCCGGATGGACGGCCCACATCGACCCATATTTCCGCAACCAGGCAACAGGAGGCCACTCATGGGACTGCTCGACGGCAAGGTAGCCATCGTCACCGGCGCAGGTCGGGGCATCGGACGGGAAGAGGCGCTGCTGCTGGCGTCCGAAGGGGCCAAGGTCATCGTGAATGACGTCGGCGCCTCGGTGCAGGGTGAGGGGGGCGACAAGCACCCGGCCGAAGAGGTGGTCGAGCTCATCAAGTCCGGGGGCAGCGACGGCGCGGTCAACTCGTCCGACGTCAGCTCGTGGGAAGGGGCCAAGGCCCTCATCGACCAGGCCGTCGACACCTTCGGCCAGCTGGACATCCTGGTCAACAACGCCGGCATCCTCCGGGACAAGATGAGCTTCAACATGGAGGAGTCGGACTGGGACGATGTCATCCGGGTCCACCTGAAGGGTCACTTCGCCCCCTCCCACCACGCGGCCATCTACTGGCGGGGACGGGCCAAGGCGGGCGAGACGGTGTCCGGCCGGATCGTCAACACCTCCTCGGAGGCCGGGTTGTACGGCAATGCCGGCCAGGCCAACTATTCGGCGGCCAAGGCCGGGATCGCCTCGATGACCTGGGTGCTGGCCCGCGAGCTCGAGCGCTACGGGGTCACCGTCAACTCGATCTCCCCCCGGGCCCGCACCCGGATGACCGAGGGCCTGTTCGGGGAGATGGCCAAGGCGGCCGAGGGCTTCGACGAGTGGGACCCCCGCAACATCGCCCAAATGGTCGGGTTTTTGGCCTCGGACCAGGCGGCCGACGTGACCGGCCAGAACTTCATCGTGTTCGGGGGCAACGTGTGGGCCACCGCCGGCTTCCATCCGGTCGGCGAGATCCACCGGGACTCGATGTGGACCCCCAAGGAGCTGGCCGATGCCAAGGGCGAGCTGTTCAAGGGGATCTCGTCGGGGATCCCGAAGTTCAGCTTCTTCTAGGCCGAGCTCAGGAGCGGCTGGCCAGCAACGCGGTCGCCTGTCCGACCACCTTCTCTTCGCCGTCGGCGTTGAGCAGGCGGACGTCGAGGTCCGCCAGGTGTTGGCCGTCCTCGTGGCGGGTGCCGGTGACCACGATCCGGGTCTCCAGCGTCTCCGCCGGCCAGGTCTGCTTGGCGAAGCGCACCTGGAAGCGCTTCACGTTCCCGATACCCACGTAGTCGGTGAGCGCCGAGCCCAGCAGTCCCATCGAGAACATGCCGTGCCCGAAGACGCTGGGCTGGCCGGCGGCGGTGGCGATCACCTCGTCGTGGTGCATGGGGTTGAAGTCCCCCGACGCCCCGGCGTAGGCAACCAGATCGGTGCGGGTCAGCACATGGCTGCGGACCGGCGCTTCGTCGCCCTCGGTCACGTCTTCGACGTACAACGACCCTGAGGTCATCGGTCTCCTTCCGGTCGGGGCATTCGCCGTGGCCGATACATTCTCACGCTCCCGGTCAGGCTCCGAAGATATGGAGCAGGTGGTCGATCGACCACACGTTCCAGCCGTGGGTGCCGAGAATAACCACCTCGGCCAGGATCATCATCAGGTTCTGGCCCTGCTCGGCCCAGTCGCTGATCATCAGCACGAAGTACAAGAGGTTGAGGACGATGGCGGCGAAGGCGGCGATGGGGGTCAGGAACCCCAGGGTGAGCCCCAGGCCGAGAGCCAGCTCGGCGAAGACCACGATGTAGGCCATCGGGACGGGATGGGGCCGGACCACCTTGTCGAACCCGGTCTTCACGAACGGCCACTTGTGCTTCTCGGCCACCGACCCGCCCCAGGAGATCCCGGCACCCCGTTTCAGCCAGGCCCCGAGATCCTTGTGATGGAAGCTCTGGAGCCACCAGAGGCCGACGCCGATCCGGAGCACGGCCAGCCATTCCGCGGTGGTCAACCAGGTCGAGTTCATTCCGATGTTTCTAGCAGCTTCGCTTCCGGCCACCGGGAACCCACACCCGTCGCGCCGGCGGCCATTGCGCTCACCATCCCTTGAACTCCGGGGTCCGACGTTCGGCAAAGGCAGACAGGCCCTCCTTGCAGTCCTCGGTCCCGACGATCATCTCCTGGCCGGCCGCCTCGTCCCAGAAGGCTTGCGACCGGTCGGTCTCCAGCGACTGATTGGTGAGGCGCTTGGCCAGCGCGATGGCCTTGGTCGGTCCCGATGCCAACCGGGCCGCCCACTCCCCGGCCAGCGTCATCAGCTCGGAAGCGGCCACCACCCGGTTGACCAGCCCCAACCGCTCCGCCTCGGCGGCCGGCACCGCATCACCGAAGAAGAACAGCTCCTTGGCCCGTTGGGGACCGATGAGCCGGGGCAACAGGTAGGCGCCGCCGGCATCGGGGGCGATTCCCCGGCGGACGAAAACGGCGATGAACTTCGCCTCCTCCGCGGCCAGCACCAGATCACAGGCCAGGGCCAGGTGCAGCCCGCCGCCGGCGGCGGTGGCGTTGACCGCGGCGATCACCGGCTTCTCGCAGTCGAGCACCGCGGCGATCAGGACCTGCCACCCGTTGCGGATCATCCGGGCGGAATCTCCAACCGCACTTTCGGGGGCGCCCGGGGGGCGGGGCGGGCGGACCACCGGGCTGCGGAGGTCGGCCCCGGTGCAGAACCCCTTCTCCCCGGTCCCGGTCAGCACCACCGCCCGGACGGCCAGGTCGTCGGAGGCCTCCTCCAGCCAGCCGATGATCTGGGTCCGCATCCCGGTGTTGATGGCGTTGCCGGCCTCGGGCCGGTTGAGGGTGATCCAGGCCACCCCGTCCTCGATGCGGCGGAGGACGTCCGCCGACTCGCTGGCGGCCATCAGATGCGGTGGATGATGTTCATCCGGGAGGTGCAGACAAGCTCGCCGGTGGCCCGATCGGTCCAGGCCGTCTCCACCACCACGAAGGTCATGGTCTTCCCCTTCGACTCCTTCTCGTAGGCGTCGACCACCGTCCCGTTCCCCTCCAGCACGTCACCGGCGAAGATCGGCCGGTGGTAGGTGAACTCCTGCTCCCCGTGGAGGATGATGCCACCCTTGGCCATCAGCGGGCCCAGCACCGAAGCCATGGCGTTGGCCGATGGCCGATCGGACGGCTGCAACTCGGGGAACACCCCGAAGTTCTCCATCACGAACGGATAGGTGGGAGGCGCGGGGATCCCCGGCAGTCCGGCGTCGGCCGCCGCCCGCGGGTCGCGGTACACCGGGCTGGGGTCTTTCACCGCCGCGGCGAAGGTGGCCAGTTGCCCGCGCTCCACCGTCACCACCGATCTACTTGTCGGCTGGCCGATGATCTCTTTCAGGTCGCTTGACGACACCCCGGTCCTCCCTTGTCTCGCTGCGCACCGTAAGCCAGGTGGGTGCTCCGATCAAGACGGCGCCTCGGGCGGGCGGCGGGTCGTTCGAACCGCCCAATGGCCGGCTGTCACCGGCACCGTAGGTTGACCGATGGTTACGGTTGTCATATGGTTGCTACCGGGGAGGTAAGCCATGTCGGTCGACTGGGCTTTGCAAGAGGACCCGAAGATGCTCGCCGAACAGCTGGTCGAGGCCAGCCGTGACCAGCCGGCGTGGCTAGCGGTCTTCACGGCCCACCTGGAGTCCGGGACCTTGACCGACCAGCTCCGACGCTTCCTCGGCGTGTGGGGAGTGTCCCGCTCGGATGCCGCCCGTCTCTTCGGTGTGTCCCGTCAAGCCGTCTCCAAATGGCTGCGCGACGGCGTACCCGCCGCCCGCTCCGAGCAGATCGCCGATCTCGGCGCAGCCACCGACGTGCTCCTCCACTACGTCAAGATCGACCGAATCCCTGCTGTCGTACGCCGCAAGGCCGACCGGCTCGATGGCCGTCCCCTCCTCGACCTTGTAGCCGACGGCAATACCCGGGCGGTTCTGACCGCGTGTCGAGCCATGTTCGACGTTGCCGGCGTCCAGGCGTAACGGAGCGGATGGGTGATGATGCGAACCGAGCTGCTCGACAATGGCCACCTTTGGCTACGGATTGTCGACCCGGCCTGGGTCGATCCCTTGGATCCCACCTTCGCCCAACGACACGGTGGCTGGTGGAACCCGCCGCACAGCTTCCCAACGCTGTACCTGAACGAGGATCTGTCTACGGCCCGAATCAACCTTCGCACTTTTATCGCCAGCTGGCCGTACGAACCGGAGGATCTCCGCAGCGACACCGGTCCATGTCTCGTCACGGCACGACTCCCCCGCCAGCAACGAACCGGCGACGTCCACACCCCCGCCGGTGTCGCCGCCACCGGCCTACCGGCCACCTACCCGCTCGACGAACACGGCCAGCTGGTCAGCTGGCACCGCTGCCAAGCCATCGGAGCGGACGCCAACCGGCAGGGGCTGCGGGGCATACATTGCCGATCCGCCCGAACGCCAACCGGGGCGGGTCGCGAGCTTGCCTGGTTCCCGGCTACCGGCCGCAGCCGAGCTCACCTCGTCAGCACCCAGGCCTTCGACGCCTGGTACTACTGAACGTGCCCCACTCGCCAAGCGCCGTGCCGCGAGGCACCTGGCCGGCGCCCTATCAAAACGGCGCATCCGGGCCATCGGTCACCGGCCCCGGAGTGAGGGCGGGCGGGCGGCACTGGGGTATCCCCTTGGCCCCGGGGATGCCGGCGATCCCCAGGTAGTCGAGGCCGTCGGGCACCCGAATCGACTGGCGGAACCGCCAAGCGGATCAGAGCACCGCCCCCTTGAGCTTGAGATCGAGGATGGCGTCCATCTCCAACCCGAGCTCTTCGAGGACCTCGTCGGTGTGCTCCCCGTGGTCCGGCGCCCGGGTGAGGTCCGGCGGCTGCTCGTCGAACTGGAGCGGTGAGGCCACCATCCGGAAGGTGGTGCCCCCGGTCGAGGTCACCTCGCGGATGTAGCCGTTGGCCACCACCTGGGGGTCGACCAACAGCTCGGCGGCGGTCTGCACCGGGGCCCAGACCCCGTCCACCTCGTTCATGATCGGCTTCCATTCCTCCAGGGTGCGGGTGGCGAAGATCCCGTCGAGGGTGACGCAGCACTCCTGGCAGTTCTGGGCCCGGGCCACCGAGTCCACGAAGCGGGGATCGTCGGCCAGCTCGGGGTGGCCGATCTTGGTGACCAGGTCGGCCCAGAACCGGTCCGACTCCAGCATGATCAGGGACATGAAACGGTCGTCCTTGGTCTTGTAATTGTTCACCAACGGGTTCGGCATCATGGTCCGGTCCCCCCGCGGCATCCGGCTGAACCCGAACAGGCCGGCGGCCAGCACCGTCGCCCCGGTCGCCCAGACCCCGTTGGCCAGCAGCGAGTTGTCGACGGTGACCGCCTCGCCGGTCCGCTCCCGATGGAAGAGCGCGGCGGAGATCCCGCCGGCGATGGTCAGGCCGCCGATGACGTCGCCGTACCCGGGCCCCGGTTGGCTGATCGGGTACTCACCGGGAGCGGTCAGGATGTCGGCCGACCCGCCCCGACCCCAGAAGTTCGAGTTGTCATAGCCCCCCCGCTCCGACTCCGGCCCGCGCTGACCGTTGGCCGAGCCCCGCACGTAGATGAGGTTCGGGTTGACCGCCCGCAGGTCCTCCACGTCGATCTTGAGCTTGGCCCGGGCCTGGGGCCGGAAGTTGGTGAGGAAGACGTCGGCGGTCTCCACCAGCTTGAGGAGCAGGGCGTAACCCTCCTCGGTCTTCAGGTTGAGGCCCACGCTGCGTTTCCCCCGGTTGGGCAGCTCGATCATGTGGTTGACCCCGCCGGGGCCGGTGGGGACCAGCCCCGAATTCACCAGCCCCCGCTGCGGGTCCCCGGTCTCGGGGTGCTCGATCTTGAGGACGTCGGCACCCCACTCGGCCAGCACCGTCCCGGCGATGGGCACGTAGGTCCACCCCGCCACCTCGACCACTCGGATGCCCTTCATGATGCCCTTCACGGTGTTCTCCTCGGTAGCGGCGTACGGGTTGGATTGCCGGCGTTGGCGGGCCGGGCGACCATCGGCAACCTAGGGGGCCAGCGGTGGCAGCCCACCGGCAATGGTCTTGGTCTCGGTGTACTGCTCGAAGCCCTCCCGGCCGTTCTGCCGGCCGACCCCGCTGGCCTTGTAGCCGCCGAAGGGGGCGTCGGCGCCGTACCAGACCCCGCCGTTCACCGAGGCGGTGCCGGCCCGGACCCGCCTGGCCACCGCCAGGGCCCGCTCCTCCGAGCCCGAGGTCACCCCGACCCCGAGCCCGTACTGGTTCTCGTTGGCGATCCGCACCGCGTCGTCGTCGTCCTCGAAGGGCACCACCACCAGCACCGGACCGAAGATCTCCTCCTGGGCGATGGTCATCGAGTTGTCGACGTCGGCGATGAGCGTCGGCTCCACGTAGAACCCCTTGTCCAGGTGGCTCGGGCGACCGCCGCCGACCACCACCCGGGCCCCCTGGTCCACTCCCGACTGGATCATGCCCAGCACCCGCTCCCGCTGGGCCGCGCTGATCTGGGGTCCCTGGAGGAAGGAGGGGTCGGTCGGGTCCCCGTAGCCGACGGTGCGGAACCCGTCCTCCATGGCGGCGATGCCCTCCTCGTAGCGCGACCGGGGCAGCAGCATCCGGGTGAGCATCACGCAGCCCTGCCCGCCGTGGACGCACACCGTCCAGGCCATCGACAGCTTGGCGGCGAAGTCGGCGTCCTCCAGTACGATGTCGGCCGACTTGCCCCCCAGCTCGAGGAACAACCGCTTGAGGGTGGGGGCGCCCTTCTCCATGATCCTCCGGCCCACCGCGGTGGAGCCGGTGAACGACACCAGGTCGACCCGCGGATCGGTGACCAGGTCCTCGGCCACCGCGTTGTCGGAGGTGGTGATGACCTGGAGGATCCCCGGCGGGATGTCGGTCTTCTCCGCCACCAACCGGCCGATCCGGGTGGCGTTCCAGGGGGTGAGGGGGGCAGCCTTGAGGATCACCGAGTTGCCGGTGGCCAGTGCCGGACCCAGCTTGTTGATGCTCACCTCGAAGGGGTAGTTCCAAGGCACGATGGCCGCCACCACCCCGGTCGCCTCCTTGACCACCTTGCGCCAGCTCCGGGTGCCGAAGGCGGTGCCCTCGGGGAGGTCGCGCTCCCATTCGAAGTCGTCGATGAATTTGGTCGGCCAGGTGAGCCCTTCGGCCAGCGGCGCATCGAGCTGGGGTCCGTAGGTAAGCAGCACCGGGGCCCCGACTTCAGCCACCAGCTCGGCCCGGAGCAGCTCCTGCTCGGCGACGAGGGCGTCCTGCAACTGGGTCAGGCACAGCTGGCGGAACTTGCGGTCGGTGGCCCAGTCGGTCTCGTCGAAGGCGCGGCGGGCAG
>Ga0307373_10006727_pt1 | contig 18192 bp, 21 predicted proteins | sample OX2MG_FD_202534 | JGI IMG/M metagenome (GOLD analysis project Ga0307373, IMG submission 202534) | Soil microbial communities from Risofladan, Vaasa, Finland - OX-2 | ecosystem: Environmental > Terrestrial > Soil > Coastal area > Acid sulfate soil | place: Finland: Risofladan, Vaasa | collected...
CTAGGCAGAGCTTGTCCTGGGACTCTTCATTGCGCGACATTTGGTCAAGCCGGACAATTAGGTGATCGTGGTCCGCGAAGGGATTGCCGCTCGGTGAGGCGGCTTCGAGTTCTTTGGAAAAGATGCGGAACTCCAAGCCAAACTTTTCAAAGAGTTCATCGCGCCATTGCTCCACCAGGCTGCCGGGAGCAACGATGAGAATGCGGCGGGCGTCGGCCCGCATGATTAACTCGCGGATGTAGAGACCGGCCATGATGGTCTTACCCGCACCGGGGTCATCCGCCAAAACAAAGCGCAACGGCTGCCTCGGCAGCATAGACTCATAAACAGCCGTGATTTGGTGCGGAAGCGGGTCCACGTTTGATGTGTGGACGGCCATCATGGGGTCAAAGAGGAAAGCGAGGTCAATGCGCTTCGCTTCAACGGCCAGCTTGAATTCATCGCCGTTACCATCGAAGGCCCATGGCCGCTCGATTGTGGCAACACCGATGCTCGACTCATCCGCGCGGCCCAGCAACCTCTCTTTAATAGTTCCCTCCGGAGTCTTGTAAAGAATCTGCACGGCACCGTCACCGATAGGCACCACGGCGATTACGGTGGCAATCAAGGTGGGTTCGATGCCAACCAGCGATATTCCGGCTTTGAGAGTCTCTAGTTTCATCATGACAAGTGAATCCCCGGCTGGGGGAGCGCGAAGAAAAAGCCGCTGGCCGTTAACTGGAGAGCTTCGAGGCGGGTCATGTTGACCTTCGTTTTCCGGTACCGTGGCCGGCCTGCGTACGCCTGTTCAGGTTCTTTCCAGTTTTGTCTACAGCATATCTCTCTGACGCCTCACGCACGACCCACGCCAAGGACACTTTTTTTTGCTTCGCGATCTCTTCGAGAGTTTCGTAGAGATCGCGCGGAAAGCTGATCGACGCACGGACCAAAGTTGTCTTCTGACTTTTCATGCCTTTTCTCTCTGCCTTTCCCCCTTCATGGCGGTGGGCCTCTTAGGTTTTCACCACTTTACACCACGGCGGTGAGGAAAAGACGAGGCAGTTCGGTTACGATCGGTCGGCGTATCTCCGACTCGCTTTTAAGGCGGATACAGTCCGCAGCACGCAAAGTCCAGTCGGTGGGTCGTGCGGCCCGAGCCGTGATGTTCATCTGCGGTGAGGCGGCAGGGTACGACGGCGCAAAACGGTTAGCGGAGCCTCTCCTTGAGCAATTCGCATGCGATTTATGGCTTCGGCAGTGGCCTGATAGTGTTCCTTGGCAGAATCTGGTGCAATTGCCCACATATCCTGGAGCCCGTGCCAGGCGCTGCGCTCTTTCGTAGTTGCTAAATCCCAATAATCCAGCTCATGGCGTACCCCGGCATTGTTGACGCACTCTGTATTAGTGCACTCAAGCGGTCTAACAGGGATAGTGTTGATTGGCGGCGAGGCGGGACTGTGAGTGCTGTCAGCAAGTAATGATTCGACTGACGGATGAAGGAGAATCCGCATGCCCTTGATGCCACATTTTTCGGCCTGGTAGGCCCGGACAACTGCGGTGCCCAAGAACTGCGCCGCGTGATCTCCACCGTCACCGGAGACTTCAGAACGAAACCTAAGCGCGGCGAATGAACCAAAAGCAAGACCCATGCGTACCGGAATCTTCTGGGAAAGCATAGATCGGGCTAAGTTGACAGCAAAAGTTGCGGCTTCAAAGAGGTGGCTGGTCGCGACGAATACCGAATCGGAGAATGTGATGGCCGTCAAAGGGTGCTGCATTTCCGCCGTCCTAATTGCCCACTTGAGGGAGTTGTGAAAGTGCGAAAAAGCCTCAGTCAACGGGTTCCCGGGTCGCCTTATCATTTCTTCGAGTGCGTCAAGCGATTGTGGGAGCCGACTGTTGGCGTGCAGCATTCGAAGGTCAATCGGGTTCGCCTCCGTCAATGCCACAAAACCAAGCATGTCGGCAAATACGACGACGCGGTTGGAACTCAGGGTGCCAGCCGTCGGTTGATCTGGCTGGCGTGTTGTTGATTCCATAACGATGAGACTCTCAGGGCAATCTCGGGCTTTGGGCCGAACGCAGTAGGGATGGTACACGTGGGCGCGTCCCAATCGCTACTTGACTTGGCCCTGTAACGCCATGTCCATCGTTTTTCGATCTGGCTGGCCCGCGAGAATCGGCCGCGTACGCTGTTCGGCGAGGGAAAGTGGGGCGGCGCTTTCGGGGTTTCAATTCTGGGTGGCGTCTGTCGCTACACTCGTTGTTATGCGACCCGTGGATCTTCGGAGTGGTGTATATTGGGGCGCGCTGGGCCGTACTTGCCCCTGGGTTTCGCTATGGGGAAAATTCGGGGGACTCCATGCATGCGGAGCCACATTTTCCTACATCGTGGCACTACCAAATTCTTCCGCTAAATCCTTTTCTTTCAGAAGTAAGATTGAAAAGGAAGGACTTTCCAGAGGTAGCACGTCTGCCTTGGGCGCAGGAGGTCCGCGGTTCAAATCCGCGCGCCCCGACCAAAACATCTCACGTATTTTCTTTAGGTTATCAGAAGGCCAGTTCACCGAAAACTTCTGCTGTGGAATTCTCCCAGACAGGAGGTCCGGAGTCACAAGTGATTTAATTGCCATGACTTCGCTGCACGTTGAATATGTTGAGAACACAGTTAGGCAGGAGTGCTATTCAGAAACTACTGAACGGAGACAAGTTAAACGCCAGCCATCTGGAAAGTATGGGGAAAATCATGGGGACCCAGTGCATTTGTTGACTCATCAAACCTCGGAAACGCAATTTGGCGAATGACGCCCTGGGCCCAACCTGCGCTTGACGCCGTCTCTCAATTTGCGTTCTTGGTCGTCCGGTGAAAGTAGACAGGGGAACTCGATCCCTTCGCTTAACAGCCGAAGGGTTCCAAAACACTCATGGGAACGCACCTGCCTCTTGAGGAACTGGTGCCGTGAGACTGTCCTCTGCCTGCTTCAGACGAAGTTCTCTGCAGGGCTACAGCATGTAAGGCAGGTTTGATCCGTGGGTCGGATACGCGAAGATGGTCTGCTTTAGTTGGGTCGCCGTTAGTCCGGCACGCATCGCGAGCGCGAAGAGATTGATAACTTCTCCGGCCTCCGCGCCGAGCACGTGCGCTCCGAGGATGCGGTCGGTTCCTTCCTCGACGAGCACCTTGAAACCGGAATGAGTTTCTCCAACCCTGCGAGAGGAATACCAACTCGAAGTCATCTCGAGGTTAATCTTGAAACGCAGACCCTGCAGCCTCGCATGCATTTCACTCAGCCCGACCGAAGCTAGAGGAGGTATCGCGAAAACTACCGTGGGAATCCCGAAATAGTTCGGCTGTTGGTTATTCCCGTTTAAGAGATTCCAGGCGACGATGGAGCCTTCGTAACCAGCTACGGGAGTGAGGGGCGGCCCTCCGCTCGCAGCAGCATCGCCGGCTGCATAGACGGCCGGATTCGAGACGCTCTGAAGAAATTCAGAGACCTTCACGCCGGGGTTATCCCACTCAACTCCAGCGGAATCCAGATTCAGGTCGTCAATTTCGGGAACACGACCCGCAGAATGGACGACCACGTCTGCCTCGATAGTCCGCGTCTGCCCTGAGGAGGAAACGCGCACGATCAGGTGGCCTGCATTCTGTTCGATGGCTTCTGCTTGAGTCCCAAGATGAACGTCGATGCCCAGCTCACGTGTTCGCGCAACGAGTTGATCGACAAGATCGGGGTCGAAGAGCGGAAGGGGACGAGCGCCACGATGGATGATCGTCACTTTCGATCCTGCGCGCGCAGCTATGTGGGCGAACTCGAATCCAATATATCCTCCCCCAACAAAGATGATTCGACGCGGAAGGCTATCGAGCTCCAAAAATTGGTCGCTTTTTATAAGGTGCTCGGCTCCCGGAAACTTTAGCTCCGCTGGTTTTTGTCCAGTCGCAATTGCGATATAGCGCCCTTCCAAGCGGTCCTCGCCAACCTGGACAATCGTGGCCGCCACAAAGCGGGCGCGACCGTGAAATGTGGCGATCCCAAGTTTCGAAAATCCTTCCTCCCTCTGTGTTGGCACAGGTTCGGTGAACGAACGTTTGAAACGCATCAACTCTTGCCAGTCAATTCCGAGACGCTCCGCCTGAACCCCCTTGCCTTCCATCCGGCGAATCCAATCAATGACCTCTGCGGCACCCACAAGCACTTTCTTCGGGTCACAACCGCGAAGGGCACAGGTTCCGCCATACGGCCTGGAATCGATAATCGCGACGCGCCAACCAGCCGCGCGACACTTCGTTGCAACCGTTGAAGCCGCAGACCCGGTGCCTATAACGACAAGATCGAACTTGTGTTTCATGACGCTCACCTAACACCTCCAAACGAACTGTTAACTCAGCTGCCCTGCCTCGCATTATGGGCCAGCTAAAGGGCACTGCGATCTCCAGACGGACCGGTGCAGTTCCACGTTCAATTGACAGGCTGGCCCGGAAAAGGATTCAGTTGTTCCGTGTGCTGCGTTGCAGTTTTGCCGGCGAATCTTTTTTTGCCGGCATCCTGTCTCATGTACGGAACAGAATATCGGGCTGTCCTTGCAACCAACTTATGATGCTGGACGAAGGTCTCGGGAACCGAAGGCTTGCCGGCCTCGCAATTTCGGCTAGGCGGAGCGAGCGGAGATGTTCGTCGCGGGCTGCCGAGTTTCAGTCGATCCGGCGATCCACCCGAGGAGCGCGCCATACACAACATGCGCGACGAGCGCGGCCATAACAGTCTTCGCGCCGCCCATAACAGTGTTAAACACGCCCATACCCAGCATGGGCATCGCCAGGATCTCCATTAAGAACCAGAGAACGAGACCCCACTCAATGCCGCGAACAACAGGCGCGCCAGGAAGAATTCGGTAAAGCAAGTACGAATAAATCAGCGCGAATACTATTGTCCCTAGCATGAAGTGGGCGGCGAGGCCCACTGCCACGCTCGTGTGCATCATCTTCGCGAGGGAAGCGGCAATGTTCATCTGCACCCCCATCATCGGAGCGACGTAGCGCATCATGAGTGTCATGATGAGCGTGCCGACAAAACCACCAGCGATACTTCTTCCAACATTCGGCTTCATATTTCACCTCTCAAACCATTTGACCGCCAACGTGATCGAAAGGGCTCAAACGGCAAGCAGGCGTTTTGACCCGGCTCCCGCCTGGGTCTGTAGCAAAATCCGGCCTTCACCACTGTGTCGGCCGTCACTCGCCCGAGATGCGATGTGAGTCACAGCTCCGCTCTTCACAAAGGCGAACCCGCGCTGCCGGGTTAAGAACGCCACATTGTTCGCAGCGTATGACTGGGTTGGGTCTCGCGATGCGCGGCGTTCCAGGATTCAGTTGACGCAGTGCTTCCGCTAAAAAGTCATTTTATGCCGCGTATTTCAGGCCGCTGCGAATCCTTTTTTGTTCGTGTCCGGTCTCATGGTTGGAAGCAAGAAAACTGGTCCTCGCTGCTGACCGAGTTGTAGGGAATGAACGGAATCTCGCATCCCTGGAGCGATGAGGGCATGCCTTTCTGAATTGAAGACACTTTCAGATCGCCCAGGCAAGGAAAAAGGAGAAACACAGTGAAAGCGAAATCTCTTATGTTGCTGTTCAGCCTCGTATTCGCAGGACTTTTCACCCTGCCTGCCTCTGCACAGGAGAGCCGGGTAACGGTGGAAAGCACACATTCGTACGAACAGACCGTCGACAAGCTGAAGGAAGCCGTCGGCCAAGGCGGCATGATGGTTATGGCTCAGGTCGACCAGGGCCACATGCTTTCGATGACCGGACTCAATCTCAAAGCCACGCTTTTCCTCGTTGGCAACCCGACGGTCGGCAAAAAACTCTTCGACCAAAATCATGGCGTGGGCCTTTACGTTCCGCTGCGCGTCTTCGTGTACGAGGACAAGGATGGCAAGACCTTCGTCAGCTACGACAAACCGTCCTCGTTGCTACAACAGTTCAACGACAAGCAAATCGACATGGTGGCCAGAATGCTGGACCAGAAACTGGAAGGTCTGGCGCAGATGGCCACTCACCAATAACTCCCCTCACGGGACGGGAAGGGAGCCGATAGTCTCTGCTCCCTCCCTTCAGGAGGTCTGCGCATGGGCTTCTCAAATTCTGTTAAGGGCCTTCGCCCACTCTCACTGATTCTGTTGGCGCTCTTAGCCGCTGCGGTAGGCCCCAATATCTTTCCCGCTGCGGAAGCGGGCCATGGAGAGCTGAACATATTGGCAGTCCGCTTGTTGTTGCCCGCAATTACCGTTCTGGCGGTCATCGCTGTGCTGAGCCGGAAATGGGAGCCGGCCATCGCCCGGTCCATCGTTTGGGGCGCTGTCGCCGGCGCTCTCGCTACGATTCCGCTCGAAGCCATTCGAATCCCCGGCTATCTACTAGGTTTCATGCCGGGAAATCTTCCGCGCTTGATGGGAGTTTTGTTGCTCAATCGCTTCGCGCTGGGGCCTTCGACCGCCTCGGACATCGCCGGATGGGCCTATCACTTCTGGAACGGTGCGAGCTTCGGCATCATCTATGTTCTGGTCTTTGGCGCGGCTCGCCGGTGGGCGGGTGTGCTATATGGCATCGTGGTAGGCGTGGGGTTCATGCTGAGCCCCGTTGTGGTCGCGCTCGGGGTGGGCTACTTCGGCCTGCAATTCTCAGACTGGTTCTCCGTCACCGTTCTGACCGCGCATATCGCCTTTGGGTTGGCGCTGGGCCTCCTCGCGAAGAGATTCCTGCATTCTCAACGGAGTCCTCTCTGGACGGCCCTGCGGTTGTCTCGGGCGCGCAGCGTGGAGTTTCGAGTTGCTTCTTGAATCTTTTCCCGTGCACAACCAGTCTCATCTGTGACATATGGCAGACAGCGACCGAAACACCGAAAATGCTCCAACCGAGGATGATTTCATTCAGGTCGAGAGGGTGTTGGCTGGCGACCGAAGAGCCTTTGAGCCCCTAGTGCGCAGGCATGAGCGTCGGGTCTTTCGCGTGGCGCTTGCTGTTCTGGGAAACGTTGAGGACGCCGAAGAGGCGATGCAGGACACGTTCGTTAAGGCGTTTCGTCACCTCGATCAATTCCGGAAAGAAGCGCGGTTTTCGACGTGGCTGACGCGCATCGCGGTGAACGCAGCCATCGAAAAGCGAAACACGCGGAAGAATTACGTACCGCTCGTCGAAGCCGAAACGGCACCGCTCAGCCCCAAGCGATTCGAGCCTTGGAGAAACAATCCTGAGGAGCTTTACGGCAAGCAGGAACTTCATCGGATGGTCGAACAGGCCATTCAATCCTTGCCGGCGATTTACCGGGAAGTATTCGTCTTACGCGATGTTGAAGGTCTTACGGCGGAAGAGGCATCCGAAGTGCTTGGTATCAAGATCCCGGCGCTTAAGTCACGTCTGCTTCGCGCGCGAATGCTGATGCGCGAAATATTGGCCGAACGGCTCGAAGAACCACCGAGCCTCAAAACAAGAGTTATACACACGGCGGTAGATGTGGGGACTGCCATGGCGATGCGACTGATGCGCGCCGCAGGCAGGTGAGGAAGGAACCATGAAGACCATGGATTGCAAGGATGTGCTTGCGAACCTTTCGTGCTATATCGACGGCGAGGGGTCAGACGATCTGCGTCGGGCGCTCGAAGAACACATCGCGCGCTGCCGCCGCTGCCGTGTTGTCTTCGACAGCACGGACAGACTGCTGAGGATCGTTACGGACGCGGACCCATTTGAGGTTCCCCTGTCTGTCAGCGCACGCCTCTACACTCGCTTGGAGAAAGTCCTGTCCGATTCTTAGACACACTGCCTGACCGGCCGGACGGATAGAATAGCGGCCGTTCGTTTCTTGAGTAGCCGAACCCAAATTCTGAACGGGGGGCAACACATGACTTGGGTGAAAACCATCGACGAAACAGAAGCGACGGGCAGACTCGGGGAGGTCTATGCCAAGCTGTTGGGTTCCACCTTAGGAGGCCGGCGGATCAGCAAAATGCCGTCGATTATGAAATGCATGGACCTGCGGCCGGACGCCCTGCTGAGTGTCTGGCAGTTGAATAGCGCCGTTACGTTCGGAGCTTCGACCCTCGGCCGGACGAGAGAGGAAATGATCGCTACTGCGGTATCGGCAGTGAATCATTGCCATTATTGAACAAACACCCACGCAGAGTTTCTGCGGATGACGAGTGGCAATCACACGCTCGTGAAACATCTCAAAAGAGACCCGGCCAATGCGCCCCTCGACTCTCAAGACAAAGTGATGATCGACTTCGCACTTAGACTAACTCGGGAACCGTCTGCCGTTAGACGGGAAGATATCGATTCTCTCAAGTCCGCTGGGTTTAGCGAAGAGCAGGTGGTCGATATCGTGCTAATTACTTGCACCTTTAATTTCATGGATCGGCTGGCGGACGGGCTGGGCGTGGAGCTCGATCCCGAAATGCAAGCACTCATCGAAAGGAATTCGGACAAAGGTTAGCAGCCGGCGAGCTAGTCTGACGGATGCAGAGCGAACAGGTCGAATCAGAACGCTGGAGTAATAGGAGATCAATTTCAGCGCCTAAATCTGTGAGGTTTCGTCATCTGTGAACGGGGAAAACTTCGGAGGTGGTACGTGAGAGAACATGAATCTGCCGAATCGCCGCTCATCAAGCGCATCTCCTGGTTCATTTTGGTTCTGCTTCTCGCTGTGGTACTGCCTTGGTCGATTGCGGCACAGTCCGCGCCTCAGTTGCGCATTGATGTATCGAAGCTCGGACCTCAAGTCGGGCAGCGCGTGCCAGATTTCAGCCTCAAAGATCAGAACGGCAAAACCCAAACGCTTGAATCCATCATGGGACCGAAAGGTGCAATGCTGGTGTTCATTCGTTCTGCGGACTGGTGACCGTATTGCAAGACGCAGCTCGTCGAGCTGCAAAGCCGAGTTGATGAACTTCACCGAGAGGGCCTTGGCTTGGCGACGATCAGTTACGACTCGCAAGATGTTCTATCCGCTTTCAGCCGAGAGCACGGGATCACGTTTACTCTCTTATCCGATCCTGGATCTAAAGCAATCAAGCGTTTCGGTTTGCTCAATGCTGTTGTCGAAGAGGCCCTCGGCGCGAACCGAAACGACCCGGCGGTGCAATCCGAGGTCCGTACATTCGTGTCCGTGGTCGGGGTAAGAAGCTTCATGGCAGGTATCGCCTATCCTGGGACCTTTATCCTCGACCGGCACGGTCGCGTCAAAGAGCGGTATTTCCAAGAATCCTACATCGAGCGAAACACCATTTCGAGCATCATGATCAGGAGCGGCAGCAAGTCGACCCCAGTCATGGGCACGAAGGTTACTGGAGGACATCTCGAAGTGACGACGTTCCCAAGCGACACGGCGGTCGCGCCGGGGAACCGAATCTCGCTCGTTCTCGATGTCAAGCCAACTTCGGGGGTGCACGTATACGCTCCCGGCGCAACCTCATACGGCTATCGCGTAATCAAGCTTCAGATAACTCCGCAGCCGTATGTGCGCGTTCTGCCACTTCGGTATCCAGCGTCGCAGATCTTTTACTTCAAACCGCTAAAACAGCGCGTCCCTGTTTACCAGAAGCCGTTCCCGCTCGTGCAGGACGTGGTCCTTGAAGGAACGTTGCCGGCGCAAGCCGCACTTCGTGGAAAGCAGAACATCACGATCACCGGCGCACTTGAGTATCAAGCGTGTGACGAAAAGATCTGTTTCAACCCTGACTCGATTCCATTGTCATGGACGCTTGCACTCCGACCGATGGTATTCGAGCGCCCCATCGTTCAGCGGTAATCGGGTTCGCGGTTTCTGAGAGCTTCTAGCTGGTGCTGTTGTAGTTGAAAAATTGATGAACAGGAGGGTAGTTGTGATGAACAGAACAAGGGTCTTTGTGACTGCCGGGCTGGTGCTTGCGTTGAGCGTTCTATTCAGCCCGGCGCGGCAGGCGTTTGCGGCAAATTCGAACGAGAGGACTGTCACTCTGGAAGTCCATGGAATGCTTTGAGGGAGCTGCCAAGCCGCAGTGCAGTCTGCACTGAACTCCGTCAAGGGCGTCAAAAGCACAAAGGTATCGCTCGCACAGCACGACGCGGTAGTTACCTATGATCCGAGCGAGGTAAAGGTCGCCGACTTGATCAACGCTGTAGATCACGCTCATGGCGGGATGGGCCACTACTCCGCAACATTGAAAGGCGGGAAATAGACACGCTAGGCCGATTGTTCACGTGGACGCCTGCGTCGGCAGGCCTGGCCGCAGCACCAGAAACGGAGTGTGGCGGCGCAGCTCTACGTCGGTTCGTCCAAGTGAACCGGCGGATCGTTTGCCGACGCGGGCACATGGCGGTTTTGTGTCCCGTTTCTCTGCTTGAGACGCAGGGGGGCAGCGATATCCAAAACGACTTAACCTGCAACGCGCAGCGCAACCCATGGCTGCAGCCCGGCGGAGAGGTGCTCGCGATCATCTATATCGCGCTTGTGGCCGTCATTGCGAAGAGCACGGGAGCCTACTATGTGCTGTTCCCTGAACTTGCGGCGCTATCGCATGATGTCTTCACGAGACCGCGGGGCGCTTGGGCACGCTCTCCGGTTCATCTTGCTCTCACGCCTGTCCTGACCGCCGTGGCCGGGATGTTTTTCAGCCATGCTTTGCCTTATGGCTATCTCTCCGTGTCACTCACGGTTGCCACAGCCATAGCCGTACTATTGGTGCTTAAATCTCCGATTGCACCGGCGATTTCCGCTGCTCTTTTGCCACTCGTTCTTGGGGTTAAAAGTTGGTGGTATGCGCCGGGAATTTTGCTCGGCACTGCCTTGTTGGCACTGTTGTCTGTCGCGTGGAAGAGATTGATTCCGCGTGTGACTTTCAGGTTCCCGGCAACGACTGAAGACCTCGTTGATAGCGAAACGGAGCTATCGCCGAGCGGTTACTGGTGGTTGATTCCCCTGGCGACCTTCGTGGTTTCGGCAATTTTTCTTGTGGAGCTGACTGGTTTACGGTTCATCCTTTTTCCTCCGCTGGTTGTAATTGGATTCGAAATGTTTGGTCACCCCACGATTTGCCCGTGGGCGAAACGCCCACTCAGCTTGCCTCTGGCATGCTTCCTGACTGCCCTAGGCGGCCTCATTTTCGCAAAGTTGTTGGGGGCGGGCCCAGCAGCCGCGGTTTGCAGCATGGTTTGGGGCATCGTGGTGCTACGTTTCTTCGATCTACATGTGCCGCCTGCGCTGGCGGTCGCGCTCTTGCCGCTGATCATGCGCTCCCCTACGCTCGCGTATCCGCTATCTGTCGGGCTTGGCACGCTGCTCATGACCTTATGGTTCTTGTCGTACCAACTCGTGAGAGGGAAATGGAAGCTTTGCTGATCGTCGCTGTTGGGGTATTGAGCTTCGCCAACGGTGCAAACGACAACTTCAAGGGCGTAGCTACTCTATGGGGCGCGGGACTGACCACGTACAGGCGTGCAATTGCTTGGGCTATTGGGTTTACGTTTCTCGGTTCGCTAACCGCTATCTGGCTCGGGAGCGCGCTTGCGGCGAAGTTCAGCGGAGCAAAACTAGTGGATGGAACAATTGTCAGCCACATGCCGTTTCTCACGGCCGTCGCGCTCGGAGCTGGAGCCACAGTGCTCCTAGCCGCGAGATTAGGTCTGCCAATATCCACCACCCATTCAATAGCAGGTGCACTCGTCGGAGCGGGTGTTGCTGCTGTTGGGTTCTCCCATGTGAAGTTCGCGGCGTTGGGCAGGGGCGTCTTTTTACCGCTTCTATTCTCGCCATTTATTGCGTTAGTGCTAACCGTCGGCATTCAACTTCTGCTCACGCGACTGGGATGGCAGACAGGAAAAAGAGATTGCATCTGTGTGGACGAACCGAGAACCCTCGCGATTGCCGCAGACAATATTTCGTTTTCTCGCGTTGTGACCGTTCCATCGTTTTTAAGATGGTCGCCTGCGGCGGAATGCGATACGGGCGCAGAAATCTTGCGCTTGAGCGTCGCGGACGCCGTGCACTGGTTTTCAGGGGCGGCAATTAGTTTTGCGCGCGGCCTGAACGACACGCCTAAAATTGTCGCAGTACTCCTGGTGGCTGTCGCAGCTTCGGTAAAGCCGGACTATTTGTTTGTGGCTCTGGCAATTGCAGTCGGAGGAGCTTTGGGCGCATTTCGCGTAGCACAGACGATGAGCAAGAAGATCACGCCGATGGATACGCGAGAGGCGGTTACTGCCAATCTGGTGGCAGCGGCGCTTGTGATGCTCGCTTCGCCGTTGGCGCTTCCAGTTTCCACCACGCACGTTATGTCCGGCGGTATTTTCGGCATCGGCCTCCTCCGCCGGCACGAGGCTGACTGGAGCAAAGTACGCGACATCGTGTTGTCGTGGGTGGCTACGCTACCGTTAGGCGCGGTCCTAGCGTCGGTGACTTATAGGTTGCTCTTGATGTGGTGGTCCTAGGATATCGCGCCATGCCAATCGCAAGTTCCAACCCGCGCCGCCTTACTTTGGTAATTCTCGGGAACGCATTCATGAGAATAGGCTCGGGCGCGAGCGGTGTTCTGGTCGGCCTGTACCTGGCCGATCTTGCGAATCGCGGATTCCGCGTCAACGCAGCTCTCGTCGGAACGCTCGGCGCAGTTGCCTTCGGAGCAGAACTGGTCGGATCGATACCGATGGGCCTTGCGTCGGACGCCCTGGCTCCCCGCGGCCTGATGACAGTAGGCGCGTTTCTTGGAGCAGCGGCGACACAACTCTTTGGAATGAGCAGCCGAACGGGTATTTTCTTTCTGAGCCGCACCGTGGAAGGTTTGGGCGCCGCGGCGGAAACGCCTTCCTTGCTGTCCCACCTTACCGACGTTACCGAAGGGAACCATTCGCTGCGAGCCCGAGTCATGAGTTATTTCGAGCTCTCACTTCTCGCGGGATTGGCTCTAGGGGGACTGACTGGGGCGCAGCTGTGGCATTTTCTAAGCACACGCGCATTTAGCGCGGTCGCCGTGATCTACGTTTTGAGCGCGTGCCTGTTGGTCCTTGGCGCAGTGGGAAGCCAAGGATACGGATCTGCAAAGGCTATCTCCGGCTTTTACACGGCGCTTAAGGAACCATCCCTCCAACGCTTGGCTCCCGTGTGGCTGTGCGTGAATACCATCGTGGGCTTGTGGCTGGGGCCGACGCTGCCGTTCCTTCTCACCCATCGCGGCGGCAGGCAATTCCTAGATGGCATTTATTCGAATCAACCGGAGCGCGTAGGCTGGCTCTTGCTTGGATACTCGTTGATCTTTGGGATTGGCGTAGCAGCCTGGAGCATCGTGTTACCTCGCATGACGGAAGAACGCGCGCTGCGAATTGCGCTCGTGGCGATGGTCGGTGTCTGCCTCGGTCTATTCTTGCTAAACCATTCCGGGGCTGAAACGCCCGACGTCCGGTGGGCAATTGGCACTTTGACCGCCCTCGCCATCATGGTCGAAAGCGGATTCACTCCCGCAGCTCTTTCCTTGCTCGCGCGAGCGATAGGAGCCCAGGCGGGGCGGGGCGCGGCAATGGGAATCTACTCGGTCCTATTGAGCATCGGTGCCATAGTGGGTTCACTACTCGCCGCTGCGCTGGGGCAGTGGTTTGCGGTCGATGGGCTGATCTACAGCACCTTTGCCATGGCCCTCGTTGCACTCTTTTTCGTACGCTGGTTAAGACTGACGAACTCCAAGGAACGCTTACATGTCGAAACAACAGTATGACATGGTGATCATCGGGGCCGGTGCTGGCGGCCTAATTGCGGCGGGATTCGCCGTGCAGCTTGGTGCGAAAGTGGCGATCATCGAAAAAGACCGCATTGGCGGAGATTGCACCTGGACCGGCTGCGTGCCGAGCAAAGCTCTTTTGAAAGTGGCCAAGATTGCTCGCCATGTGCGCATGGCTTCGCAATACGGAATCACGTCGACAGCTCCCGAGATCGATATGACCAAAGTGCGCGATTACGTCCAGGGAGCGGTTCAGCAAATCTACCAGGGCACGACCCCTGAAGCATTACGGGCAAAAGGCATCGATGTGTATCTCGGAGGTGCGCGCTTTCTCGATGCTTCGAAGATAATCGCGGGTGACACAACACTACATGCAAAGCACTTCCTCGTCGCGACTGGGGCGAGCCCGGTCATACCCGAGATTTCCGGGCTTGGTGACGTGCCATTTGTTACGTACCACCAAATATTTGACGTTCGAGACCTCCCTCGTGCGATGATTGTCGTAGGAGGCGGTCCGGTGGGCGCTGAAATTTCGCAGGCGTATCAACGGCTCGGCGCTCAAGTGACTATCGTTGCCGAAACGCTTTTACCCAAAGAGGACGAAGACGTTCGCGAGTTGATGGAACGGGTGTTCAGCGGAGAGGGCATCCAACGAGTCAAGGGACGTGCGAAAGCGGCGCGCAAAGAGGGCGACTTGATCGTGGTCTCGACCGGTGAGACTGAAGCCCGGGGCAACCTTCTGCTCGTTGCTGCAGGCCGAAAGCCAAATGTCGAGGGCCTCGATCTCGACAAGGCTGGAGTGAAGTACACCAACAAGGGGATCGCGGTAGACGATGAACTGCGGACGACCGTTAGCCACATTTACGCAGCCGGAGACGTTCTGGGCACCTATGAGTTCTCCCATTTTGCGGGCTGGCAGGCGTTTCAGGCAGCGCGCAATGCCTTGCTTCCAGGGAATAGTTCGGGAAAAACCGACATCGTTCCCTGGGTTACGTTTACCGATCCCGAAGTCGCTCACGTCGGGCCCGCGGAATCGCAAGCGCGATCCCAATTCGGAAACGAACTGAAGGTCGGGCGGTGGCCAATCGAGAAGATTGATCGAGCCGTTTGTGAGGGTGATCGCAATGGTTTTATCAAGATTCTCGCCAAATCAGACGGATCGATTCTGGGAGCAACCATAGTGGGCGAACGGGCCGGCGAGGCCATCACGGAGGTCGTCCTCGCCGTGAAACATGGACTGAAGGTGGGTGATGTCGCCGGAACCATTCATCCCTACCCGACATATTCCACTGGCGTTCAGCTATTGACGACCGAAATGGCCATCGAAAAGCGGCTTTCGGGAGCATCGGGGAAAATCATTCGCGGACTTTCAGCAATCGCGCGCTAGAACGCGCGGATCGGCAAGCCAAGAGAGGGGCGGCGCTAATGAGTACTCAGAACACCGCATCGAATGGGCGAATTCAGGATGGTCCGCCCCCGAATAAAAAGGATGCGGATTATGTTTTTTACGAACTGACACGCAGCATTTGCCCCGAGTGCCGACGGGTCATCGACGCTCAGATCATCCTGCGCGACAACAAGGTCTACATGCGCAAGCGCTGCCCGCAATGCGGACCGTTCGAAGCACTTGTTTACGCCGACGCGGAAGCCTACACGACATTTGGGAAATTCAACAAACCCGGTACCATTCCGCTAGCCTACGGCTCCGAAATCCATGATGGTTGTCCCCACGATTGCGGTCTCTGTCCTGACCACCAGCAGCACACTTGTCTTGGAATCATCGAGGTAAATAGCGTCTGCAACATGAATTGCCCACTCTGTTTTTCCGACGCCCGACCGGGCTTCAACCTCAGCATGGAAGAAGTCGAACAGATTCTTGATGATTTCGTTCGAACTGAGGGCACGCCCGAAGTCATTCAATTTTCGGGTGGAGAACCGACCATTCATCCACAGATCATAGATTTCGTGCGTGCCGCAAAGTCTCGCGGTATCCGTTCTGTGATGATCAATACAAACGGAAAGCGGATTGCCAAGGACGACCGCTTTCTTGAACAGCTAAACGAGGTGCGGCCGTCGCTTTATTTCCAGTTCGATGGTTTTGACTCAGAAACCTACCGCATCCTGCGTGGGGAGCCGGACATTCTGGAGGAGAAACTTCGGGCTCTCGACCGGCTCGCCAAAATCGGCCTGAGCGTTACGCTTGTTCCCGCCATCGAGCGCGGCGTGAACGAACATGAGGTCGGGAAGATTATCGATTTTGCGATCAGGCATCCGGCTGTCAGCGGGATCAATTTTCAGCCTGCGTTCCATGCTGGTCGCCACAGCAAGCATGACCCTATGACCCGCATGACCATCCCGGACGTTCTGAGACTGATCGAATCGCAGACATCAGGAAAATTCCTAGTCAATGACTTTGTTCCCGTTCCCTGCTGCTTTCCGACGTGCAACTCTGTTACCTACGCCTTCATCGATGGAGAGAGAGTCACTCCGCTACCACGCATTGTGAATGTCTACGACTACCTCGACTACATTTCGAATCGCGTTTTGCCGGATTTCAGTCTTGAAATAAAAGGAGCCCTGGAGGGCCTATGGTCCTCTTCTTCTGTGGCAGGCTCGCCTAAATCCGCTGACCAATTGGCGCTTTCTTGCCAAGTGTGCGGCTTGCCCGAAAGTCTTACGATCGGCGACATTGCCCATCACATGATTATGATCATGCTGCAGGACTTTATGGACCCATGGACGTTCAATCAGAAGAATCTGATGAAATGCTGCAAGGAATTTCTCCTGCCGGGCGGAAAGCAGGTCCCCTTTTGCGCGTACAACTCCGTCGGCTATCGCGAACAGGCGCGCTCCCAACTGGAAGCGATGGAGCCCGAGCGAGTCCTGGCACGTAAGCAGGGTCGGCCTTTCGCCCCTCGGCCGATTACATTCCAGTTTCAGCAAACAGAAGAGTTGCGGTCGTGCTCGCCTTCTGAACGAGACGGATTAACGCGAGTCGCGAATCTATGACGGAAGTCCCCACTCCTCAGGCTACAAAAGAAGTGAAACAGTGCTGCGCCCGGCTGTATGAGAGCGACATCGCCAAAATATTGCTTGGCGATTCGTTCCATCCGGGAGGTTTGCGGTTAACGGAGCGGCTGGGCGCGCTCATGAACCTCACTCGCGAGTCGCGTGTTCTCGATGTCGCCAGCGGCGCAGGGACCAGCGCCCTATTTTTGGCGGAGCATTTCGGCTGTCAGATTGTTGGCGTTGATTACAGCGAACAAAACGTGGAACGCAGCAACGAACTCGCGGCAAATAAACTTCTCGCTTCACGCGCGCATTTCGAACTGGGAGACGCCGAGCGCCTGCATTTTGCGGATGCGTCCTTCGACGCCGTAATTTGCGAATGCGCGTTTTGCACGTTTCCTGACAAATCCTCCGCAGCTCGCGAATTTGCGCGCGTCCTTCGCCCTGACGGTCATGTCGGGATAAGCGATCTCACGCGTGGCGCTGTTTTGCCGAAGGAACTGGAAGGCCTGCTCGCCTGGATCGCCTGCATCGCCGACGCCCAACCGGTAGAAGGCTATGCGGATTATCTGCGCTCCGCAGGTTTTGACGTACGTACGGTCGAAAATCACGACGGCGCGCTTGTTGAATTGGTTCACCAGATTCGCATGAAACTGCTCAGCGCGGAAGTTCTGGTCGGTCTGAAAAAACTGGCCCTGTCGAATGTGGACTTCACATCCGCCAAGCAGATGGCCAAGTCTGCTGTCGCCGCTATCGAACAGGGCCAACTCGGCTATGCCGTCCTCGTCGTTGCAAAAACTGCCCTTCCTCCTGCACCTTTCTCAATCGAGAAATAACGCGGCGGGACTGTGTCAGAAAAGCTTGGAGGGGCAGGGGGAACGCGCGTGCTTTTGCGGAAGGTGCTCTGTTCCAAAAAAGCAGGTGTTTCGGCTGTGTCAGAACCGTGTCAAAACCCTATCTGATTTGGTCGTTGGGGTTAGCTTTCGAGCCAAAAGCAGATTCCCCAAGTTGTGGTAAACAAACAAAAATGGAAGAAAGCGATAGAAGTTTTGGAGTGATCTCGCCGCGCGAGCTTACTCGCAGCCGGTGTCATGCCATGAAAATTGTGAGGAATCTCGGCAAAGTGCGATCAAGGACTGGAGAACGAAGGTAAATCTGACGGGGCGGGAAACGATCGGAGCACTTTCGCTGTTTTTTCGCTATGGGGAAAAGTCGGGGGACTCCACGCATGCGGAGCCACAGTTTCCTACATCGTGGCACTACCAAATCCTTCGGTTAAGTCCATTGCTTTCAGAAGCAAGATTGAAAGGGAAGGACTTCCCAGAGGTAGCACGCCTGGCTTGGGCGCAGGAGGTCTGGAGTTCAAATCTCCACGCCCCGACCACTTACTTCTTTGTTTTCAATTCCATCTTGCCGGTGCAGTCTGCGCCGGAGGCTGAACTTGGGTCCATTTGGGAC